>Ga0160453_100213_pt1 | contig 56491 bp, 50 predicted proteins | sample HID1971K_E6MG_FD_108228 | JGI IMG/M metagenome (GOLD analysis project Ga0160453, IMG submission 108228) | Enriched millipede-associated microbial communities from UW Madison campus, WI, USA - HID1971K_E6 MG | ecosystem: Host-associated > Arthropoda: Insects > Digestive system > Unclassified ...
CGCGCATCACGGCACCGACCGGGGGCATCATCGACCTTGGCGGGCGCGTCGGTTCGCTGCTCGAAGTCGGCACCGGCTTCTCGGGCGAGCTCACCGGCCGCGAGAACATCTACCAGAACGGCGCGCTCCTCGGTATGAACCGCAAGGAGATCAAGCGGCGGTTCGACGAGATCGTCGACTTCTCGGGAGTCGAGAAGTTCCTCGATGTCCCTGTCAAGCGTTACTCGTCGGGCATGTACGTCCGCCTGGCCTTCGCCGTCGCGGCGCACCTCGACACCGAGATCCTCGCGATCGACGAGGTGCTCGCGGTGGGTGACGCGGAGTTCCAGCGCAAGTCGCTCGCGAAGATGCGTGAGGTCGCTCGAGACGGTCGGACCGTGCTCTACGTCAGCCATCAGATGAACACGGTGACGGCGCTGTGCACGTCGGCGATGTTCCTTGACAAGGGCACGCTCGGCTACTACGGCACCGTCGACGGCGCGATCGCGAAATACCGCGACACCTTCGAGAAGTTCCAGGTGGAGCAGAAGGATGCCGCGGCCCGGCCGGGAACCGGGCAGTTGCGGCTCACGCGGGTCGCGGTGACCGAGCAGACGCAGGAGCCGGCCGAAGACAAGGTCATCGAGTTCGACGTCGGCGCCAACCCGGAGATGGTGGGGAAGTACTTCGTCTCGGCCCACATCACCGACGTCAACGGCAGCGTCGTCGTGCAGTGCGACTCGCGGCTGACGGGAGGCTGGTTCGACCCCACCGAAGACCAGTCCGGGGTGCTGCGGATCCAGAACCTCTGGCTGCGACCGGGCAGGTACACGATCGACATGTTCGTGTGCCAGGCGGGCATCCTCGACGCCTGGGAGGGCGCTGACGTCATCGAGGTGGTCGAGCACAGCCCCTACCCCGAGCTCACCACCGACGAAGCGCTCTCCCACGGGATGGTGCTGGCCGACTTCCACTATGAGGAGCGCTGATGTCGCGCACGATCATCACCCCTCCTGGCCGGCTCAACATGCCGGACTGGCGAGAGGTCTGGGCAGCTCGCGAGATCTTCTTCCGCTTCGGGCAGAAAGAGATCCTGCTGCGCTACCGCCAGACGGCGGTCGGCGTCGCGTGGGTGTTCATCCAGCCGCTCGTCTCCGCCGGCGTGTTCACGATCGTCTTCGGAGGGATCGCGCAACTGCCGAGCGGTGACGTGCCGTACTTCATCTTCGCGTTCGCAGGTCAGCTCGGCTGGAACCTGTTCAACAACATCGTCAGCCGAGCATCGTCGTCGCTCGTTGCCAATCAGTCGCTGGTCTCGAAGGTGTTCTTCCCGCGCATCATCGTGCCGCTGTCGGGGCTCATCTCCATCCTCCTCGACTTCGTGATCGGCTTCGGCCTGTTCGTCGTCCTGCTGTTCGTGTTCCAGATCAATCCCGGATGGCCCATCCTGCTGCTGCCGTTCTGGGTGCTGCTCACGATCTTCCTCGCGATGGGCATCGGACTGGCGGCATCCGCCTGGATGGTCAAGTACCGCGACGTGGCGTACTTCCTCCCCTGGTTCATGCAGGTGCTCATGTACGCCTCGCCGATCGCCTACTCGATGGAGGCGGTCGAAGAGCGCGGACTGACCTGGCTGTTCAACCTGAACCCGATCACGTGGCTCATGGAGGGCTTCCGCTGGACGCTCCTGGGCCAGAGTGCACCCGAGGCGTGGCAGGTGATCGCGTTGATCGTCGCAGCTGCCGTCTCGAGCGTCGTCGGACTGCTGATCTTCCAGAACACCGAGCGCCAGTTCGCCGACGTCATCTAGCCGACCCATGAGTCCGACAAGCCGGCCGCTGCGGATCGCGATGATCTCGTACTACCTTCCCAGCGGCAGCAAGATCGGGGTCGGCTACCAGGCACACGAGCTGGCGAATGCCCTGGTACGTCGAGGGCACCGTGTCGACATGTTCTCGGCCTGTCCACCTGTCGAGGACGCGCTCTACGCTCACCACGAGCTGCGCCTGCGTGGATCGCTCCGTACGTTCCGCTTCGCCCTCGCCTTGCGGCACGTCGACTACTCCGGATACGACGTCATCCACGCGCACGGCGACGACTACTGGCTGTGGCGCCGCCGGGTGCCGGTCCACGTGCGGACGATGCACGGCACCGGGTTCGAAGAGGCGTTGCGTATACCGGGGATCAAAGAGAAGCTGAGGATGCTGCTGCTGGGCGTGACGGAGGTGCTCGCGTCACTGGTGGCAGATGTCACCGTGGCGGTGTCTCCGCAGACGAGACGGTGGATGCCGTGGGTTCGCCGCGTCATCCCCAACGGCGTCGACACGGCTCGCTTCCGACCTGATCCGGCCCGTCGTGCGGACGTGCCCACGGTGCTCTTCGTCGGCACGTGGGGCAACCGCAAGCGCGGAGCCGTTCTTGCCCGGGAATTCCAGCAGAATGTTCTTCCCGACGCTCCCGATGCCCGGCTCGAGATGGTCTGTCGCGACGCCCCGAGCGACCCCGGTCCCGGCGTCCATGTTCTCGGAGCGTTGACCGACGCCGAACTCGTACAGGCGTACCAGCGCGCCTGGGTGTTCTGCCTGCCCTCCGAGTACGAGGGCTTCGGCATCCCCTACGCCGAAGCGATGGCGAGCGGCGTGCCCGTCGTCGCGACCCCCAACGTCGGGGCGCGTTACGTGACGGATGACGGTCGCGCGGGGCTGCTCAGCGACATCGACGCCTTGGGCCGCGCACTGTTGCGGGTGCTCACCGATGACGTGGAGCGCGAGGCGCTCGCGAAGGTCAGCCTCGAGCGCTCGCGAGCCTTTGCACTCTCGTCGGTCCTGGACCGCTATGAGGCTGTCTACCGCGGCGGCCGTTGAGACAGCGCGGCGCAGGAGCCTGAGAGTGCCACGTTTGCGACCCACTGCCCGCGTGCATCAGGCTGCGGAAGAGGTGATGGCGCGGCGGAGCAGCATGTGGAGGAAGCTGGCCGCGGCGTTGCGGAACGTCGCCGGACGCAGGTCGTCGACCGTGCTCTGTCAGACTGCTCCCCCTCACGACGTTACGCTGGGGCCAACCAGCATCACCGCATGATGGTGCGGGTGACAGCGATCGGGGTGCTGCGATGACGGCGCCGCCGTGAGGCTGATAAGCGCCAGCAACGACGGAGCGAAGACGATGCCCACGAACCCCGGATGGGACGCCGCCAATGTCGCGGGCCGCTCGTCGGTGAAGAACGACTTTCGGCTGGCCTCTCTTGCGGTCCTGCTTCCGCGCCCCACACCGGGGTCTCGCGCGCTAGTCGTGGATCTGGACAGCGATGCGCTCGTTGACGCGATGACGTACTTGGGCGCGACCGTCACCATCACGCACTATGACGTCGACGGTCTCCTAGCCTCCTCCGACCCTGGGGTTCGTTCCACCGACGACGGCCAAGCCCGTCCGGTCGGATCGAATGCCACTCTTCGGGACTCGGAGGACAATGCCTACGACCTGGCCATCGTCGATGTCCGTAGATGGGACGAAACCCGCATCCCGATGACGGATCAGCATGATCGTCTAGAGGAGATTCGCCGGCAGCTCAGGCCGAATGGCTCCCTGCTCACGATCACGCCGAACGCGATCGCACGTGTGTGGGATGAGGCTCGAGAAGGGGACTCCCGTGTCCGTTCGGCAACGTCAGTTGCAGCCTGGATGCTCCGGCAGGGCCACACCGTCAAGTTCCTTCTTCGGCCATGGCAGCACAGCGTTGTGTCACGATCCGGGTTCGTACCGATGAGCGTCTTCCTTCCGTATCCATCCGTGAGTGACCTCTCCGCAATACGAGCTCCGGGCGCGCCGATGGCGACAGTGATGCGTCAGTCATGGCGCCGGGCGCGACGCTTGACGCGTCTGTTCCTCAGGTACTTCGGCCATCTGCTGACGCGTGAGCATCTTGTTCTCTGGTCGGCGAACAGGGGGGACACTCCGAAGAGCCCGCTGTATTTCGAACTTGGTGGAAGCCGATCCACTGTCATTCCGATGCCTACCGGCCCCAGGGTCGGGATCGATTCCGCGAGGACGTTCGTAAAGCTTCCGCTGGCCGAGGCGGAGGCCGGCGGGATCGTGGCGGAGGTCGAGAACACCAATCAGGCGTCCGCCTACTTCTGGCGCGGCTACGCCGCGCCATGGGCTACGAGCGGCGACTACGAGGGGGTGAGCTTCGCGCGGTTCCCACACATGGACGACGACGTGGTTCCGTCGGAGGCGGTCGAAGAAGCTCTCCAGACCATTTTCGCCGATGTGTCGAGTAGGGCACGAGCGGAACGCCCTCTCGATGAAACCGACGTCGTTCACCGGGTTCAGTCCTCGCTCGCTCGCGGCCTTCTGGAAGGGGCTGAGCTGCGCCGCGCAGTTCGAGCAGTCCTGGAGGCGGGACGACGTCCCGTCCGAGTCATGCTGTCACACGGAGATCTGCATCGAGGGAACATCCTCATCTCGAAAGGTCAGTTCCGAGTCATCGACTGGCAGTCGGCGGAGACAAATCCAGTGTTCCTGGACCCCTTGCACTCGGCGAACTATCTGCACCGTCAGTCGTCAGCGCGGTTCGGCCCGCTTGTCGCTTGGGCCTCGGGTGCGAGCCTCGGGTCGCTTGGCCAGATCGCGGAGCACCACCTTGACGGAACGGCGAGAACGACGGCGGCGCTGCTCGCAATCCTCCACGCTTGCAGCCAGTTCGGGGCGGATGGTTCTGTGCCTGCGGCGATCGCGATGGACGCCGAAGCGGCCGTTCGGTCGATCATGCGCACCATGTGAACCGGCCATCATCCCCGCGGCGACATGCCCGTGGAGCGTGAACGGGTGGCCGACGAAAGACTCTCCGGGGGCTGTCCCGACGGTGCCGCTACGGCCGGTTGAGACAAGCGCGTCGCAGGAGCCTGCCTGCGTCAATCGCCGTCTGACGCGGGAGCGAGCCCGTCCTGGGCGCTCGCATCGAACGGCGTGTGCCGACTGCCGCGGAGCCGGTAGCGGATCACCGCGACGAGGATCCCCCATGAGAGCGCGACGTTTGCGACCCACCGCCCGCGGGCATCGGGGCCGCGGAAGAGGTGATGGGCGCGGCGGAGCAGCATGTGGAGGAAGCCGGCCGCGGCGTTGCGGAACGTCGCGGGGCGCAGTCCGTCGTCGGCGAAGCGCTCCCAGAGTTCGGTGAAGCAGACGGTGTACGAAAACATCTGACGCGCGGTGGGCCACAGCCCGCGGCGCAGACGGTAGCTGACGACGGCGGTCGGCGCGGGCGCCGCTGTGAACCCCTTCAGCTGGGCGCGCCAGCTGAAGTCGGTGTCATCGCCACCGCGGCCGTCGAGCGTCTCGTCCCACCCGCCCACGGCTTCGATCACGGCACGGCGCGCTCCGAAGTTGGCTCCGGTGATCCAGGGCAGGAAATCGCGCTCCAGTGGAAGCTGCCAGTCGTCGTCGATGGGCGGGAACGAGCGCCACGCGCGCTCGGGCCCGGGGTTGAGCGTCTCGACCTCGATCGGGCCGCCGGTCAGGTCGGCCGTCGCGAGCACCCGCAGATGCCCATCGATCCACCCCGAGTGGACCGCGTCATCGGCGTCGCACACGAGGACGAAGTCCGCGGTGGATGCCGCCACCCCGACATTGCGGGCGTGACTCACGCCCTTGCGAGCAGACGAGTCCACGCGGCGAAGGCGGTATGGCGCTCGCCGCGTCCAGTCATCGATGACAGCCGCGAGGCCATCGGTCGAGCCGTTGTCTGAGACGATCACCTCGAACGGGGCGGACGTGGTCTGATGTGCGAGGGCTTCGAGCTGAAGCGGAAGGAGGGACGCAGCGTTGTAGGTGGGGATGACGATGCTCACGCGCACGGCCTCAGAGCGATCTCCCACCACGTGCGCGAGCTTAGCAACAGCCGTTCTCGCCGCGATGACGGCGCGATCTCATCCCCGGCGTCCGCGGACGCGCTGTACGACGGCATCCACGGGCGCGAGCGGTGCAAACCTCAGCGCCCACCACACGTCGGAGGCTGCGGAGCGGATGCGGCCCGCCTTCGTTTCGCCACGAGCATGGCGCAGTGCGCCCCACCAGGCGAATCGCCCGTTGGCGCGGAGGCTTTCGCGGTGGGCTGCGACGAGGTCAGCATCGCCGCCGCGCTGGGCAGCAGCGAGGTGTGCGCGCACGATGTCGTCGATCGATCGGGCGAGCTCGCGATGGCGGGACGTGTTGTTCGCTCCGTGCAGCCGGTAGTCGAAGAGCGCCTCGGGCGCGAACACGAACTCGCCTCGTTCCGACAGGCTCAGGATGAGATCCAGGTCTTCGGCGAGCCGAAGACCGGGATCGAACCCGCCGACCGCGTCGAAGTCGGCGCGACGGATCATGAGGTTGCCGAGCAGGATGCCGGTGCGTCGCCGGGCGACGTCGAGGCGATCCCGCACCGCGGTCTGGTCCGCCTCGACGAGTACACGTCCCCCGATGTCGATCGTGCGCATGCCGCAATAGCATGCGACCGCGGCGGGCGTCGCCGTCAGGCGCGCAACCTGCTGGGCGAGCCGTTCGGTGTGGTTGAGATCGTCGTCGTCGAAGAAGACGAGCAGCTCGCCCTTCGCCGACGCGGCTCCGCAATTGCGTGCTGCGGACACTCCCGACGGCGCCCGGTGCAGGACTCGCGCCGATGGCGTCGCCGCCGCCACCGCCGCTTCCACTGCATCGGGATCCGGCGATCCGTCGTCGACGACGATGATCTCTACCCGCGGATAGGTCTGAGCGGCAACGGAGGCCAGCGCCTCCGCAAGGAAGGGACTCACACGGTTCGTGGCAACCACCACGCTCACCAGTGGCGTGACGGACGCCTTGTTCATCCGGGCGGTGCCCTCATCGCCGTGGTCCGGCACGTTGTCCCCTAGTGGATCTCGGTCGTCCTGGTCCGCTGCTGGCAGACTATTCGAGAGGCGAGGGGACGGCGCGTGACTTACTACATTCTTCTGATGCTCGCGAAGCTTATTCCAGGCAAGGCACGCAGGCAGAGGTTCATCGATTGGTCGCGTACACGGTTCAGCGTGCGCGCCATCGTAGACGCCGCGCTCGTCGAGCAGCGCCGGTCGCTCGAGAGAACCATCTACCGCACGCAGATGACCGAGGCGCCCTTCGTCATGACGGTCGAGCAGACGCTGGACGCGCTGATCGCCGGTAGGTCGATCGCTCGGTTCGGCGGGGGCGAACTGGTCACCATGGAGGGCGGCTATGAGTTTTTCCAGACGCCCGGACCGGAATTGACCCAGCGCCTGCGAGAAGTTCTCACATCCGATGAGCCCAACCTGCTCATCGGCATCCCGAGCTTTACCTATGACCTGAGTCCGAACCTCGCCGACGGCATGCGCGACTACTGCCTGCGGTCGGCTCCTTGGCTGCGTCCGATCCTGCAGCCTTATGTGCGGCCGGGGACCGTGTACGGGGCTACGGAGGTGTCGCTGGGGCACAGCACCTTCCGGGCCGGCTTCGATCGCCAGGCGTACTTCGACAAGTGCCGGCGCATCTGGGATGGAGCGAAGGTCGTCCTGATCCACGGCGATGGCATCTTCGACGGGTTCACCCACGACATCTTCGACAACGCAGCCTCGGTCGAGCACGTCCTCGCCCCGAAGAAAGACGCATTTGCGCAGTACGACGACATCCTCGAACGCGCTATGCGGGCGCCCAAAGACAGCGTGATGATCGTGATCCTGGGGCCCGCCGCGACCGTTCTCGCGCACGATCTTCACCGTGCCGGCTACCGCGCGCTCGACCTTGGCCACATCGCGAAGTCGTACGAGTGGTGGCGCACCGGCCGGCCGATACACGAGACGGCGGTGAACGAGGAGTTCTTCGCCGCCGATTGATGGCGGCGGAGAGCTACAGGAGCGAGAGCAGCGTCTCGGAGACGTACTGCTGGTCGTCGACGGTGATGCCCGGGTAGATCGGCAGGCTCAGGATCTCGTCTGACAAGGCCTCCGCACACGGAAAACGGCCACGATTGTGGCCGAGGAAGCCGAAGGGCGGCAGCAGGTGGACCGGGGTCGGATAGTGGATGCCGGCGCCGATGCCTGCGTTCGCGAGTCCCGCGAGCACGCGGTCGCGATCTGCCACCCGCACCACGTACAGGTGGAACACGTGCTCATTGCCGTCAGCCACCGACGGGAGCGCGACCCGTCCATCGTCGCCGAGCAGTTGGGCGTAGGTCGCCGCTGCGTCTCGGCGGAGCTGATTCCACTCGTCCAGATGCGCGAGCTTCGCCGACAGCACCACGGCCTGGATGCCGTCCAACCGAGAGTTGCGCCCCAGCAGGTTGTGCTCGTACTTCGCGAGGCCGCCATGGTTGCGGAGTCGGCGGACGGTGTCCGCCAGGTCGTCATCGTTCGTCAGGACGGCGCCCGCGTCCCCGAAGGCGCCGAGGTTCTTGCCGGGGTAGAAGCTGGTCGCAGCGATATCGCCCAGGTCGCCTGCCATCCGGCCCTTGCGTCGGGCTCCCTGCGACTGCGCAGCGTCCTCGAGGACGAGGACCTCGTCGCCGACGGCCACACGCACATCGTCGATCGGTGCGGTCTGTCCGTACAAGTCGACCGCGGCCACGACACGTGTCCGCTTGGTCACCGCCTCGGCTACCGCTTCGACCGAGATGAGGTAGTCGTCAGTGCAGTCGACGAGCACCGGTGTCGCGCCGACGCGGACGACGGCCTCCGCGGTCGCGACGAAGGTGTTGGCGGGCAGGATGACCTCGTCACCGGAGCCCACGCCCGCGGCCTGCAGCGCGAGCTCGAGGGCATCCGTGCCGTTCCCCGCCCCCAGGCAATGCCGGACGCCGCAGTAGCGTGCGTACGCGTGTTCGAAATCCTCGGCGGCGCCGCCGAGGATGAACGCCGAGGAGTCGATGACCTGGGCGATGGCGGCATCCGCGGTGGCGCGGATCTGCGCCGTCTGCCAGCCGAGATCAAGGAAGGGAACGGTGCGGCTCATCTGTCAGTCCACTCTCTGAAGCGCGCGATCCATGCGCGGGGGTGGGGGCGGAGCCGCCACAGAGCGCCCTTGTACCAGCTCTCCATGATGTAGTACCGCTCCTTCCGGAGGTCGGCCGCCCACTGGCGGAAGCCGTATGTCCTGAGCGCCTGTTCGTAGACCTCGGAGAGCGTTCGCGCACCCGCCTCCAGCGAGAAGTTCTCCTCCGCGAACGCGCGGCCGAAGTCTCCGAGCTCAGCTCGTCTCGCGGAATCCGGGCCCAGCGCGAGCAACTTATGGCGGAGCTGCGCCACGGCGTCGGGCTGCGAGTCGGGGCTCCAGAAGCCGTCCATCTGCAGCTTCCGGCCGGTCTGCTCATCCCAGGTCTCGAAGAGCCCGAACTCACCCGACACGATGAGCGGGCGACCGAACGAGAGGGCGCGCGCGGCCGATGCTCCCATTCCGATCGAGATGTCGGTGGCGGCGTAGGCGGGGCCGGGGTCGGCCAACGCGCCCGTGAGCACGATCGCTCGCCGCCCGACCTCGGCGTTGACCTCGGCAGCAAGGGCGCTGAGCGGCTCGAATGCCTCGCCATCGCCGACGATGACGAGCTGGAATCCCGACATCGAGGCATCCCGCATCGCCTCGATCGAGAGGCGTACCGAGAGCTCTTTCAGCACGTAGGTGAGCCGGGTGACGATGATGACGTGGACGGTGTCGGGGTCGAGGTCCCAGTCTGCGATGAACTTCTCCGCCGAGGCCGGGTCGTACTCATCCTGGTGCACATCGACGGGCGGGCTGATGAACTGGACGGGGCCCGGACGGTTCGCGAGCTTCTCTGCGGTGTACCCCGTGCCCACGATCAGCGAGGTGTGCTCATACTCCGAAGGATGGATGGCCATCTCGTACATCGTCGTCACGAGGGGTCGCCGGCCCAGCAGGGACGGTCCGTAGTATGCAGAGCGACTGTTGAGTCCGCTGTATACGTGAACCAGCCGAGCCCTGTGCTTCCGCGCGAGGCGCGCGAGGAACAGGGCACCCCGGATCGAGTTCGTGGGTGTGTCGGACAGGTGGACGTCCACGCCTCGCTTCTTCGCATGGTCGAGGACGGAGGGGCCCTGCGGTGCCTGCTCTGCGAATCCGACGACGATCGAGGACCACCCCATCGACTGCAGTTCTGCGGCGAGGTCGATGGCGTTGATCTGGGTGCCGCCGAGTCCGAGGTCGTTGAGCTGAACGAGGACGCACTGAGGTGCGTTCGTCGTCACGTCGCCGCCTCGTGGAGCGCGTCGATCACCCGATCCTGCTCTTGGTCTGTCAGGCCGTGGAAGATCGGCAGGATCAGGGTGTTATCGGTGAGTCGCTCGGTCACCGGCAGATGCGCATCGACGTGCGAGTACGCGGGCTCACGGTGTGATGACATGATGCCGCGGCGGGCTGAGATGTCGCGTTCGCCCAGGAACCGCAGAAGCTGCTCACGGTCGAGAGGGTGGTCGGGACCGATCTCGACCCAGTACGACTGGAAGTTGCTGGTGCCGTGAGGCGGGTCGGCGACTGCACGCAGGCCGGCGATCTGCGCGATGGCTCGTGAGTACTTCTCAGCGATCTCGCGTCGACGCTGTACGACCTCGTCAAGCCGGGCGAGCTGCACGAGACCGACGGCGGCCTGCAGATCCGTCATCCGGAAGTTGAAGCCGATCTCGGTGTACTCCTCCTTCGGAGACACCACGCTCGCGTGACGGGCGGCCGCCGACACGCTCATCGCATGTTCCCGGAGCCTCCGCGCGCGGTCCGCCCAGTCGCCCCGGGATGCGGTGAGCATGCCACCCTCGCCGGTGGTGAGGATCTTGCGCGGATGGAACGACCATGCGGCTATCTCGGCACCGGCTCCGACGGGACGACCCTTGTAGGTCGACCCCGCAGCGCAGGCGGCGTCCTCGATGACCACGATCCCGCGAGGGTCGCAGATGGCACGGATCGCGTCCAGGTCGACGGGCACACCCCCCTGATCGACAGCGATCACGGCCGTCGTCGTCGGCGTCAGAGCGGCTTCGACCGACGCTGCGGTGAGGTTGCCCGTGACAGGATCGACATCCGCGAAGACCGGGTTCGCTCCGACATACGTGGGCGCGTTCGCCGTCGCGATGAACGAGAACGACGGCACCACCACGTCATCGCCTGACACGACGCCGGCGACCTTCAGAGCCAGGTGCAATGCGGTTGTGCAGTTCGACACAGCGACGGCATGCCCCGCCTGCTGCCGTTGCGCGAAGGCGGCTTCGAATGCCGCCACCCGGGGACCCTGGGCCACCCACCCGGACTCGATGACCTCTGTGACCGCAGCGATCTCCTCTGCGCCGAGCCAGGGGCGCATCACATCGATCCGGCTCATGCGCTCTTCCCCGGCACAGAGCGCCCGGCGGCGATCTCTTCTCGTAGTGGCCGCCACCACTCCACCAGCTCACGCAGGCCCTGCTCGAGCCCGATCTGCGCTCGGAAGCCGAGGTCCCGCTCCGCGGCGGACGTGTCAGCCAAGCGACGGACGACGTCGTTGACACCGCGCTGCGGCCCGAACTCGACGGGGAGATCCGAGCCCATGACCTTCAGAAGCATCTCGGCGAGCTCCAGCAGGCTCGTCTCGATCCCGCTCGCGATGTTGTAGACGCCCTCAGGCACATCGCTTCGCGCGGCGAGGATGTTCGCCCGTGCGATGTCGACGCTGAACACGAAGTCCATCGTCTGCTTGCCATCGCCGAAGATGATCGGCGGCAGCCCGTCGGCGATGCGTTCCATCCAGCGGACGAGCACCTCGGTGTAGAACCCGTGGACGTCCATTCGTGGACCGTAGACGTTGAAGTAGCGCAACAGCACATAGTCCAGGCCGTACATCGCGCGGAAGCTCTTGGCCATGCCTTCGTTGAAGGTCTTCGCGGCCCCGTAGAACGTGTCGTTGTTGTAGGGGTGATGGCGCTCGGTCGTGGGGAACGTCTCCGCCATCCCGTAGACCGACGCGGAGGATGCCGCGACAAGTTTGGCGACGCGATGCTCAGCCGCGGCCTCAAGCACGTTGAAAGTGGCATCCACCATCGTCTCCAGCGCCAGACGAGGCTCCTCGGCACACTGTGTGATCCGGATCGCGGCCTGATGGAAGACCACGTCCTTCCCCTTGACCACGTCGTGGACGGTGTCGCGGTCGCGGACGTCGCCTTCGATCAGCGTGACCTTGCCCGACGCCAGTGCGCCGTCGAGATTGGCCCGCCGGCCGCGCACCAGGTTGTCGAGCACGTCGATGTGGGCTACGCCGGCATCCACCAGCTGATCGACCAGCGTCGAACCGATCGTTCCGGCTCCGCCTGTGACGAGGACGTCGGCCCCTGCCAGTTCGGTCATGTCAGGCTCTCTTTCCGGTCGCCGTCGATGGTGACGAGCGCACTGCCGTTCGCAAGGCTTCGGGAGGTCGCATCGAGTACTCGGAGGACCCGCAGCCCCGCACGACCATCCGTGCGTGCCGGGCGGTGCTCACGGATCGCCGCGGCGAACTCGGCCACCATCAACGACAGCGCCTCCTTCTCGGGCAACGCGGGCACCCAGGTGTCACCGTACCGGTACGACACCTGCGCTGCAGCGCGCTCGGCATCCTCGGTGACCGTGACGAAGTCGATCCCGCGGTCGTACACACTCACCCGCTGAGTGGGGTTGAGATCGTCCCACACGAGCGTGCGCTTGGAGCCGCCGACGACGAGCTGGCGGATCTTCGTCGGGCTCAGCCAGTTGACGTGCACATGCGCGATGGCGCCGTTCGCGAGCGGCATGATGAGGTACCCGACACACGCCTTGCCGAGGCGGAGCGGATCGCCGCCGTGGGCAGCGACCCCCTCAGGGTGCAGACCGCCGGGCAGGATGAAGTCGAGGATCGACAGATCGTGCGGGGCCAGATCCCAGAACACGTCGACGTCGGGCTGGACGAGGCCGTGGTTGATACGCACCGAATCGATGAAGGTGATGTCCCCCAGGTCGCCCGCCGCGATGATCTCGGCGATCTTGAGGACGGCGGGGGTGAAGCAGAACGTATGGTCGGCCATCAGGATGACATCGGCGTCCGCCGCCGCGTCCACCATGAGGCTTCCGCTGCCGACACTGTGGGCGAGCGGCTTCTCGGTCAGGACGTGCTTGCCCGCGGCGATGGCTGCGAGGGCGATCCCTTCATGCGTGCGCGCCGGAGTCGCGATCGCGACGGCATCGACACCGTCGAGGGCCAGCGCCTCCTCGACCGTCGTCACCGCGACGGCCGTACGCGTCGTCAGCGCGAGTCGCTCCGCGCGATCCAGGTCGAGGTCGCATACCGCCACCACGTTCCATTCTTCGCTGAGGTTGAAGTTGCGAACGAGATTCGGGCCCCAATACCCGGCACCGACAACGACCACACCCAGTTGACTGTCACCCATGGAGTCCCATCTCGACCGTTCCCCTCGATCTTCCCGGACGGCTCCATGCTAGAGGACCCGATGAGACCGGACTCTCCGTTTGCACGCGGCGCGGCTCGCGTCGCAGTCCCGGTGCACACCGCGCGAGGCTGATGGTTGCAGCAGATGCCAGGCTCGGCGCTGACCGGCTTCGCCGTGTGTGGGACAATCCCCGCGTGCAGATTCGCTTTGGGCTCGGGATCCGGGAGAGGCTTCAGACGGCTGCCCGTGCCGGGGGCGAACGCTTCGCCGCAGGGCGCATGTTCGTCGAACGCCACGCATTGGCGAGTGCCGTCCACGATCCGCGACGCGAGGGCGGGCGGATTCTCTGCTATCACTCGGTCGGTCAACCCGAATGGGGCGTCAACGACGTGGCACCGGCGCGATTCCGACGGCAATTGGAGTCCGCGCTCGAATCGGGATTCCGGTTCGTTCCTGCGGCCGACCTTGCTCGAGCTGATGGCGGTCCGCGCGACCTGAGCATCACTTTCGACGACGGGGCGCGAAGTGTGCTGACGACGGCTGCCCCGATCCTGGCGGAGCTGGGCATCCCCTTCTCGATGTTCGTCGTCTCCGACTGGTCTGAGAACGGCCATCGAGGGATGGCGCTGGACTGGGATGAAATCCTCCGGGTAGCGGATCTGGGGGGCGAGATCGGTAATCATTCCGCTACACACCCCGACTTCGCGGGTCTCAGCAGGGAGCAGACGCTGGAGGAGATCGGTGGTGCCGCCGAACTCATAGAGAAGCGGACCGGGATCCACACGACGACATTCGCGATTCCGTTGGGTCAGTCCGCGAACTGGACCGGTCACGCAGACGAGGCGGCACGCGAATTGGGCTATGACGTGATCTACGCCCAGGCGGAACAGACCCGACCTGCGGGTACTGTCGCCCGGACCTTCGTAACCCGGTATGACTCGCCGCGTATCTTCAGCGCACTCCTGCGGGGCCGCTTCGATGACTGGGAGGAATGGGTCTCGCCCGATTGGCGCCTGCGGTGAGACGAAGCCGTCTCGCGGCTGGCGATTGAGTCGGCGGCTCGCCTGCTACGAGGAGAGGTGCCGCGGGGTCCATTCGTGTTCGAGGATCGCGTAGCAACCGGTGTCTATCCACGCTCCCTTGACCCATCGGTCTTGTAAGAAGTGGGCTTCCTTCCGCATGCCAAGCTGCTCACATAGGCGCGTCGAGGCGATATTGCGCAGGTCGAGTTCTGCGAGTACGCGATGGACGCGGAACTTCGCGAACGCGAGGTCGAAGAGTAACTCCAACGCCTCCAGGGCGTAGCCCTGTCGCTGCGCGGGTCGCGTCAGCGCGATGCCGGCCTCCACGGCCCGGTCTGGCGTGTCGCCGTGCACCTTCAGGTACAGGGTCCCCAGGAAGTTGCCACTCGAATCCCGGATGGCGGGGTAGATGTAGTCACCAGGGTCTCGAAGTCTCGTGGCGGTGAGGCCTCGCCTGAGCTTCTCAGCGATCTCATCGCGCGATGGCGGTTCTTCTAACTCATACCGGAATCGGCGTGGGTCGGACTCCATGGCATAGAGGTCTTCGAAGTCGCTCGGCTGCAACACGTCGAGCGTGACGCGCTGGCTGGAGACGGTCCGGAACTCCCACGGTTCTCCTGCTTCCCCAATCGGCGACGCGTTGTTCGTCGACGATGCGGGCGAAGATGACGGCCGCGCGCGACCGCGACGACGTCGCCAAACCCAGACGACGAGTCCGGCTGTCACGGCGATCGCAAGAAGGAGCAACACCGAGACCATGACCACGAGCGTCGTCAGCAGAGCATCGGTCGTCACGGGACCTCCAGCGGTGGTCGGCGGCTCTTCCGACGTAGATAGACGCACTCTAGCACTCAGAGAATCGCGCGTTTCAGCGTCTTCCGCCACCGTGCGGTAGTCTCCGAGCACGGCGTCTGGGTAGTCGCCGCTCGACCATCCGGAGGTGCCGTGACAGGTCTGCCAGAGCCGAGAATCGCAGCGTCAGCGGATGTCGACGAGCAGGCACGAATCGGCGATGGGGCGTTGATCTGGCACCTTGCTCAGATCCGCGAGGATGCAGACGTGGGCGAGGAGTGCGTCATCGGCCGTGGCGCCTACATCGGCCCCGGGGTTCGCCTCGGGCGCCGATGCAAAGTGCAGAACCACGCGCTGCTGTATGAGCCCGCTGTGCTGGAGGACGGTGTCTTCGTCGGCCCGGCCGTCGTCCTGACCAACGATTCATACCCTCGCGCCGTGAACCCCGACGGAACACTGAAGAGCGCTTCCGACTGGCATGCAGTGGGGGTGACCATCAGAGAAGGTGCATCGGTCGGTGCCCGATCCGTCGTGATTGCGCCCGTCACGATCGGGCGCTGGGCGTTGGTCGCGGCTGGAGCGGTCGTCACCAAGGACGTCCCCGATCACGCTCTTGTGGTCGGTGTGCCCGCGCGGCGCATCGGATGGGTCGGCAGGGCCGGGGTCCCTCTCGACGCCGAGGGTCCGGATTGGGTATGCCCCCAGACAGGACAGCGCTATCGGGAGTTGGACGGGCGACTGCAGATCCTGCCAGCCTGACATCTACTTGTGGGAGAATCGTAGTCACGATGGAGATCCCGGAAGTCGAATCCGATCGCCGCCCGGGGAGGTCGCGCCCTCAGAGCCATAAGGGCGGCACGTCGCGGGAGAGCGGTCGAGCGAGACGGAGCCGTTGGCGCCGACTGGTGTCTGTCCTCCTCCTTTCGAGCCCGATCTGCATCGCCTGCGCCCCTCTCGCCCCGTCGATCGTGAGTCCGACCTCCGACGGCGGTTCGCGCGCGACTCCGCTCTGGGCTGATGAGTTCGACGGCGACCTGAGTCGGTGGTATTCGGACCTCTCGGCGAACGAGTGGATCCCGGGACAGGGGCAGGCGATCACCGACCGGCCCGAGAACGCCTATATCGACGATGGCGAACTCGTCATTGAGCTCCGCCGAGAAGACTGGGTCGACTCGTTCGGCAACGAGAAGGAATACACGAGCTCCCGGCTCGTCACCGACGACGCATTCCTGTACGGGCGCTTCGAGGCGCGCTTGAAGGCGCCGGTCGGTGCAGGGTTCTGGTCGGCGTTCTGGCTGCTCGGGGTGGGCCCTTGGCCGGCGGGGGGCGAGCTCGACGTCGTCGAGCTCCTCGGCGACACGGAAGACGCGTACGTGGCCGCCCACGGAGTGTCTCGCAACGGTGCGGCGTGGGATAAGAGCACCTCGGTGCAGACGGCCGACGGCGCGCCCTGGGGTGCTTCATGGCACGTCTACGCAGTGGAGTGGACGCCGGAGGCAGTTGTCTTCGAGATCGACGGCGAGGAGGTCATGCGCTTCACTCCCGAGGACGTGGAATCCGATGGCACGTTCTGGTCGTTCGATGAACCCGAGCAGATCATCTTCAGCCTCGCGCTCGGCGCGTGGGAGGGCTTTCCCGGGGGTGGTCAGCCCGACGAGACGACATCCTTTCCGGGCGAGCTCCGCGTTGACTGGGTGCGGGTCTATGACTCCGAAGTGTTCGAGGACGTTCCGAGGGGCTGATCGCGGGATGGGGCATGGACGCGGCGGCCAACCGCAGCCAGGGCGTGTGCGTTCTATCCCGAGGGGCGCCGCATCAGTATTGCGGTCATGCCCTGCAACTTCCGCTTGGCTTTTCCGGCCGTACGCCGAGCCCGCGCGAGATGCTCGGGGGCGATGATCCGCGGTGCGACCGCGACTTCGTAAGCCACCCGCCGCTCTGGCGTTATCCGACGCTTGTACGCGTGATAGCCGCCGAGGTCGAAATCCGACAGCCCGGAAGCTCGGGCACTCTTGATGCACTCGACGAGCGCGAGAGTGCCGATGGACCCAGCGGACGGCCCCAGTGAGATGTCTCGTGCCGAGATGAGTCCCACCAGCGTGCCCCGATCGGCAACAGTGACGTTAGACGCGACGAAAGTGCCGTCGGGGGCGACGAGCGCTGTGGTCCGCACCGTTCCCATCTCGAGCAGTCGGGGCCACACCGCACGCATGTCGGCCGAGGCACGGGTCTCATCGCTCGGATCATCCGCCCAGCGTTGCTCCCAGGTGTCGATCGTCCAGTCCAGGGTCGCTCGATCGTCGTGGACGACCGCCGTCCCCGCTGTCCTGCGCACGGCCTGTCGGATGTCGGCGGCGATCTTCGTCGACCGCCAGTATGCGTCGGAGTCGAACCCGTTCAACGGGAGGACGTAGGAGTCGAATCGTTTGACGGACTGACGCCGGAAGTCTGCCTCCGCTGGGCCGAAATAGTCTTGGATCAGGATGGGCAGTCGTGTCGCGGAGAGTGCAGCTTCGAGGAAGCCGTCCCGATGTGGGATCCGCAGGGTCGGGGCGATCGATGCTGTTGCGATCTCCCATCTCTCCTGGCGGGCACGAAGAGTCGTCGCCAGGACAGGGCTGCCATGATGTAGAACGAGGACGTTTAGCTTCGGGGCGCCGGTCGGCGATGCGAGGGTTGTGTGAACCCAGCGCGCCACCTCGTCATCCGATGGCACGAGCTCGTCGATCGCATCGAGGAATTCGGAGGTGGGTGCCTCGGTGAGGAGGATCTTCAGGCCGTGCAGTCGGGCTCGCAGTCCCTCGTTCAGATGGCTCATCCGCTCGATCACGCCCATCCGCACCTCGTCCTTCTGATGTCCTGTCGAGCTACAAGCTAGCAGCGGTGCATGACGGGCTAGGTCGAGCAAGCGTAGGTCGTCCGGGTTCCGGACGACCGTCCATGGTGGCCTCGTTGCGCGCGGATCTCGATCGGGCGGCGAAGTCACGGTGGGCCCGATGCGTCGACGTCACGTGTGTCTCGCGTTCTGCCCGACGGGCCCTGACCGGCCACATAAGCCTCCGCAATCGAAGCATCCAACGTCGGTCGAGTCACGTCCGCCGGTGTCGCACGCCGGCCGAGTAGGAATCCGAGCTTCTCGGCGAATCGGAGGGACGCGCTCGACCACTGCCGTGCGACGAGATCGGCGAACGCGCCGGGCGAACGAAGCGCGGCGCGCAGGCGCATGCGCCTGGGCACAGGCTCTCCGACAGGGGTCACCGACACCGCTTCGGACGCCGGCGGTGCGAGTCGGCCGTCGGCGAGCGCTTGTGCCAGCACTCCTCGTACGAGTGCGTACTTGTGACGCAGCGCGGAATCGTTAGCCCCCCAGTGATACTGCTGACGGAACACCTCGACCAGGCGGTCGCGCCGGTTCACCGTGACGATCGCCTCTGGGTGGGGTGCCAGGGGGATTCCCCCGAGCTGGATGCGGTAGCAGAGGTCGTGGTCCTCGGCGGTGAGCATCGACTCGTCGAAGCCTCCGATACCGCGGAAGACGTCCGTCCGGACTGCCATATGCCCGGCGCCGCAGGCGATAAGGCCTGGGAGGTAAACGGACTCGTACGCCGCGTACACCACATATTCTGGGCGGATGCGGGACGAGTATCCGGCGCGCAGACGCACCCCGATCGCGACGAAAGCGTCCACCCGCAGGGCCGACAATACTTTCGGGAGCCAGTCGTCGTCGACTTCGTCGTCGGCATCGCAGAATGCCAGAAGGGATGCCCGTGCCGAGGCCACTCCGATATTGCGGGCTGCTGCCGGGCCCCGCCGAGCCGAGGCATCCACAACCCGCAACGGCAGACGGTCGGCCCAGGCTCGCGCTGTCTGCGCGGTGCCATCGGTGGACCCGTTGTCCGCGACGATCAGCTCCCACGGCTCGTCGATCTTCTGTCGCGACAGCGCGTCGAGCTGGACTCCGAGCGTTCGGGCGGCGTTGTAGGCGGGGATGACCACGCTGATCACGGGCATGATGTCGTAGCAGCTGTCGTCTATCCCCATGCTGGCCCTCCGTGCGTCCACCGGACGCTCTCCGAATTGTCCCAGAACCGCCAAGCTGCCGGTGCCGAGTCGTGACACTCGTCGCCGTTGTGGGAATATCGGACCCGGGTGTCCACGGAATTCTGGGGAGGGCAGGTGGCGGACGACGCGGTGACCGTCTCGGTCGTCATCCCCGCCTACAATGCCGCAGCAACGCTCGCGCGTCAGCTCGAAGCCTTCGAGCAGCAACGCGTGTCGCAGCCGTGGGAACTCATCGTTGCCGACAACGGGTCGACGGACGACACGCGGGCGGTCGCCGAGGGCTGGGCCGTGCGGATCCCCGCGCTGCGCGTCGTCGACGCCGGAGAGCGCCGCGGAGCTTCGGCAGCGCGCAACCTCGGCGCCGCGGCCGCCCGTGGGGATCTGCTGCTGTTCTGCGATGCCGACGATGTGATCGAGAGGGACTGGGTGGAGCGCATGGCGTCGTCACTCGCCCACCACGACCTCGTCGGCGGCGTCCTCGAGACTCGCACCCTGCGCCGGCCAGGGGCTGCAAGCGTCTCGTGGGAGGCGAACGCCGAGATCCGGCTGCACTACTGGACACGCTACGAGGCCGCATCCGGTTCGAACCTCGGCATCCGCCGTGGCGTCTTCGAAGAGCTCGGTGGCTTCGACGAGCACCTCGTCACCGGCGAAGACGTCGATCTGTGCTGGCGTGCCCAGCTCGGCGGGCGGTCTTTCGGCCGGGTACACGATGCCGTCGTAAAGTCGCGCCCCCGGATCGGCCTGCAGGCTGTCTATCGTCAGGCGTACAGCTATGGCGAGGGGCATCGGCAGCTGAGGCGCAAATACGAGGCGTTCATCGCCGCCGAATCGGCGGAGGAGCCGCCTCGTCTGCCCCCCGAGCCGCCTGCCTCCGCACCGGCCGATCGGGGCCGGGTCGCCCGCAGACTCCGCCGCCTCTTCACCGCATCGGGACTCGCCGATCTCACCTGGCGGCTGGGTGAGACTCTGGGTGAACGCTTCACCCACGCCGATCGACAGGTCGTGCCGCTGGTGCGCCGCGGGTGAGTACGGAGGCGACGGCATGACGGAGCGGATCGGAATCGTCGGCGGTGGCATCGTCGGAGTCGCGCTCGCGCGGCTGCTGACCATACGAGGCGTCGAGGTGACGGTCTTCGAGAAGGAATCGCGCCTCGCGGCGCACCAGACCGGGCACAACTCGGGCGTGGTGCACGCCGGCCTCTACTACAAGCCGGGGTCCCTCAAGTCCGCGCTGTGCGCGTCGGGCCGGGTGAAGATCCGCGAGTTCTGCGAGGAGAAGGGGCTGCCGTATCGCGAAGTCGGCAAGCTCGTGGTCGCGGTCGACGAGAGCGAGCTCGGCGCCTTGGCTGAGATCGAACGGCGCTCGCTCGAGAACGGGGTGCCCGACCTGACCCGACTCGAGGGCGCGGCGCGGCTGCGCCGGATCGAGCCGCATGTCGCCGGCGTCGCCGCGGTGCATTCCCCGCATACCGCCGCCGTGGACTATGCGGCGATCACCGAGGCGATGGCGCAGGATGTCCGCGTCGGCGGGGGACGCGTCCTCCTCGGACACGAAGTGACCGGCATGCTCGCAGCGGACGGGCGGGTGCGCGTCCTCACACCGGTCTCGGACGAGGTCTTCGACCGTGTCATCGTCTGCGCGGGACTGCAGTCCGATGTCGTCGCGCGGATGGTCGGTGCCGACCCCGCCCCCAAGATTCTGCCCTTCCGCGGCGAGTACTGGGAGATGACGGCCGAGAGCGCGCAGCTGGTGCGGGGCATGATCTATCCCGTTCCGGATCCGCGCTTTCCTTTCCTCGGCGTCCATTTCACGCGCGGCGTGTACGACAGCGTGCACGTCGGGCCCAACGCCGTGCCCGCGCTGGCTCGCGAAGGCTACAACTGGCTGCGCGTGTCGGTGAAGGACACATGGGAGTCGCTGCGCTGGTCGGGCGCGTGGCCACTGGCCAAGCAGCACTGGAGGATGGGCGTGGACGAGGTGTCCGGCTCTGTGATCAAGCCGCTGTATTACCGCAAGGCGCGTCGCTTCCTCCCAGACCTCAGGATGTCCGACCTCGCACACAAGGGAGCAGCCGGCGTGCGTGCTCAGGCGTGGGGGCGCGGCGGCGAGCTGCTCGACGACTTCGCCGTGGACCAGATCGGCGCCGTCACCTTGATCCGCAACGCCCCCTCGCCTGCTGCCACCTCGTCGATCGCCATCGCCGAGTACGTCGCGGAGCATCACCTGCATTGATGCTGGACGAGGGCCGACTCCGACAGCAGCCGAGGTTGAGTTCCCTGCCGATCGCTAGGCTGACCTCGGGGGGAGGCATCGTGAGGGTTCTGCGTGTCGCGCACCACGCCGTCGTGTCGGCGTGGCGCGAGCGCGAGCGGCAGTTGCGCGGCCTCGGCGACGACGTGCGGCTCGTCTCGGCGAAACGCTGGAACGAGGGCGGCCGCACCCTGACGCTCGCACCCGAGGCCGACGTCTTCGTCACCGGCGCCGCGACCGTCGGAACCCACCCGAACGCGTTCCTGTACGACCCTCGCCCGATCTGGCGGCTGCTCGGCTCAAGCGCCGGCGGCGGTCCCGACGTTCTCGACCTGCACGAGGAGCCGTTCTCGCTCGCGACCGCCGAGATCCTCCTCCTCCGGCGTCTCCGCCGCAGCAAGGTGCCGTATGTGCTCTACTCGGCACAGAACATCGACAAGCGGTATCCGATCCCGTTCCGCTGGTTCGAGCGCGTCGCGCTGCACGGGGCGACCGGCGCCTACGTCTGCAACCGTGAGGCGGGCGAGATCCTCGCACGCAAGGGCCTGACGGGGCCCGCGAGGCTCATTCCTCTCGGGGTCGATACCGCGCAGTTCTCACCCGCCGACCGCTCCGCACCCGCAGGGGGCGCCGTCCTCGGCTACATCGGCCGCCTGGAGCCGCACAAGGGTGTCTCCGTGCTCCTGCGTGCCGTGGCCGATCGCCCCGACTGGCGGATCGAGATCACCGGCGACGGCCCCCAGCGCCCCGAGCTCGAGGCGCTCGCCGCCGAGCTTGACATCGCAGACCGTGTCGCGTTCCTCGGCTTCGCACAGGGCGCCGAGCTCGCCGATCGCTATCGCCGTCTCGATGTCGTCGTGGTGCCGTCCATTCCGTGGCCAGGGTGGCTGGAGCAGTTCTGCCGGGTCGCGGTCGAGGCGATGGCATCCGGCGTTCCCGTCGTCGCGAGCAGGTCGGGCGCGATCCCGGATGTGGTGGCGGATGCCGGCATCCTGGTCGATCCCGGCGACGCCGATGCGCTGCGTGCCGGCCTCGACCGCGCGCTGAGCGAATGGCAGCAGCTCCGGGCCCGCGGCCTGGCACACGCCGGCGATTTCACGTGGACGAGCGTCGCCGAGCAGCAGCATGCGCTGTATCGCGAGGCGGTCCCCGCGCGTGACGCGGGAGCGGGCCGTCCTCCCCAGGTCGTCGCCGTCGCTTACGGCGACCCGGGGCTGCTCGACGGCGCCCTCGACGCCCTCGGCGAGGGATTCGGCGTGACGATCGTCGACAACTCGTCGTCCCCCGAGACCCGCGCGATGGCGCAGCGCCGCGTCGCGCACTATCTCGATCCCGGCGCCAACCTCGGATTCGGCGCGGGGGTCAACGTCGCGCTGCGCTCGCTCGCCGACCGCGGGTTCGGCGGCCACGACGTGCTGCTGCTCAACCCCGATGCCCGCATCGGGCCCGATGCCGTGCACGCCATGCAGCGCACGCTGCACGCCGGTGCGCGGATCGCGGCGGTCGGCGCCACGCAGATCGATCCGGAGACCGGCCTGCCCTCGCGCGTGTGGTGGCCGTTCCCGAGCCCCGCCCGCGCGTGGATCGACGCGCTCGGCCTCGGCCGCTTCGACCGCGCGCACGGCTTCGCGATCGGATCGGTGCTGCTGCTGCGCTCCGAGGCGATCGCCGAGGTCGGCGTGTTCGACGAGCGCTTCTTCCTGTATGCCGAAGAGGTCGACTGGCAGAAGCGGGCGACGGATGCCGGCTGGTCGATCGCGGTCGCGACGGTCGACGCCTCCCACATCGGCGCCGGCACGGGCGGCGACAGCCGGCGACGCGAGGCGCTGTTCTTCGCGAGCAACGAGAAGTACCAGCGCAAGCACTTCGGAACCCTCGGCTGGCAGGTGTTCCGGGCCGGCGTCATCGCGGGCGCGGCGGTGCGGGCCGTGCTCGCGCGAGGAGAGGGTCGGGATGCCGCACGCCGGCGTCTCGCGATCCTCCTGGAGGGTCCCGTCGCCTACGCCGAGCGCCTCAGCTGAGGACGCCCTCGCGGCGCTTCGCGTCGACGACCTCTTCGTAGACCTCGAGCGTGCGGGCGGCGACCGCATCCCACGAGGTGTAGCCGCCGGCATCCACTCGCGCCTGCTCTCCGAGGCGGCGTCGCAGATCGCGGTCGGCGGCCAGCGGGGCGACTGCGCGGGCGATGGACGCGCCGTCGCGTGCGATCAGCGCACCGTTGCGGCCGTCGACGATGAACTCCTCCGCGACCCCGAGGGGTGTGGCCACGACGGGCAGACCCGCGGCGGCGGCCTCGAGCATGACGAGTCCGAACGCCTCGTAGACCGTGGGGAACACGAACACGTCGCCGGCCTGGAAGTAGTCCTCGACGATCGACGAGTGCCCCGCGAACGTGACGCGTGCACCGACTCCCGCCGTCGACGCCTGCGCGCGGAACGCCGCGGGATCGTCGCCGCCCACGACCAGGAGCTTGACGGAATCGGCGAGAGCCGGCAACGCGTCGATGATCGCCGCGAGCCCCTTGCGGCGGAACTCCTTGCCGACGAACAGCAGCACGACATCGTCGTCGGCGTAGCCGTGCTGCGCACGGATGCGCGCGCGGCGGGCTGCGGCATCCGGCGGCTGGAAGCGGGCGATGTCCACCGCGTTGGGGATGACGGTGATGCGGTCGGGGTCGACGCCGTAGTACTCGGTGAGCTCACGGGCCACGCTCGACGAGACGGCGATCGCCCGCCGGAACCGGTCGGGGCGATAGTTCGCCTGCTCGACGTGAAGCACCGCGCGGTGGAACGGGTTCGCGATCGCGCGCAACGCCTCACCCTGCCGGAACTTCATCTCCCACCAGGCCCGGTGGCAGCTGTGGGCGGTGATGACGTCCTGCGCGCGGGTGGCGCAGCCGCCTTGGTTGTGCACGATGTCGAACCGCCGACCGCGGAGAGCACGGCTCGCTGCGCGGGAGTACGTCACCGGCACGACGAAGCCAGGACGACTCAGGGCGTCGACCTTGATCCACTGCAGCGGGCTCGGCGGCGGGGGGTCGACGGCGGTCGCGACGAGGGTCATGTCGACGCGGTCCCTCAGGCGCAGGGCCAGCTCGTACGACACGCGCTCGATGCCACCCTCGTTGTTGAAGGCGAAGGACGACATCGCGACGCGCACCATGTCATGCTAGCGAGCAGGGGGGTATCCCGTGCCCGCCGAGCAAGGGGAGAGGGGTCCGTCGTGCGCGTCGTCCACGTGGTCTGCTCCGTCGGCTTCGCGGGCGTCGAGCGGTATCTCGTGAACCTGTCATCGGGCCTCGCCGCACGCGGCGTCGACGTGACGGTGATCGGCGGGGATCGTGAGCGAATGGATGCCGCCCTCCGCGGCTCGGGCGTCCACTGGCGTCCGGGCGACAACATGCGTGGGGCCCTCTCGTCGCTGCGGGCGCTCGACCCGCCCGACATCGTGAACACCCACATGTCGCAGGCCGACCTCGTCGGCGCGCTGTACCGTTCGACGGCGGCGCGGCGCCGCACCGTCCACGTGAGCACCCGCCATTTCATGGGTCCACGCGGGACGAGTCCGCTCTCGCGTACGGTGCTGGGGTTCGCCGATCGGAGCATCCGCGGCGAGATCGCGATCTCGTCCGCTGTCGCAGCCTTTGCCCACGGGGATGCCGCAGTCGTCCACACCGGTGTGCCGGTGAGCACGGCGCATCAGGCCCGCCAGAAGGTCGTGCTCGTCGCGCAGCGACTGGAGGCGGAGAAGGACACCGCCACCGCGATCGACGCGTGGGCGCTGTCGCGGGCGCCGAAGGACGGATGGGTCCTCCGGCTCGCCGGCGACGGGTCCGAGCGCGCCGCACTCGAAGCACGGGCCGATGAACGCGGCGTCGCCGAGCACGTCGAGTTCCTCGGGCATCGTGAGGACATCCCGGAGCTGCTGCGGTCCGCCTCGATCGTGCTGGCTCCGACGCCGCGCGAGGGTCTGGGCATCCTCGTCCTGGAGGCGATGGCGGAAGGCACCCCGGTCGTCGCTGCCGCGGGCGGCGGACACCTCGAGACGATTGGCCTGGTGGCTCCGGACTGCCTGTTCGAGCCGGGGGACGCCGCGACCGCGGCCCGCATCGTCGACGACCTGGTCGACGACCCGGCGCGGCGCGAGACGCTCGAGGACGATCTGCGATCCCTGCAGCGGCGCGAGTTCACGCTCGACGCACAGGTGGCCGGCACGATGTCGTTCTATCGGAGGATGCTGGATCCATGACCCGCCGAGAACTCGTGGTGTTCTCTCTCGAGGCCTGGGACGACGTCTGGCGTCGCAACCAGTACCTCATCGACGGCCTGATGCGCGCCGACCCGCAACTGCACGTGCTCTTCGTCGAACCCGCGAACGATCTGCTGCATTCGCTGGTCTCGGGGCGGGGCATGCGGCGTGGCCGCGGTACGCGGACCGGGCGCGACTACGACGGGCGGCTCACGCTCCACCAGCCCGACAAGCCGCTGCCGCGCGTGCTCGGGCCGGCCGCGGATATCAGCCTGCGGCGGAGCGTGCGGCGGACGATCCGTCGTCTGGGGATGACGCAGCCGACCCTGTGGGTCAACGATCCGAGCTGGGCGGGATTCGTGGAGCGCTCCGACAGGCCGGCGCTCTATGACATGACCGACGACTGGCTCGCCGCCCCCCGGTCGCCGCGGGAGCATCATCGCACCACCGTCAACGAAGACACGCTCATGGCGCGATGCCGAGCCGTGGTCGTCTGCTCGATCGGCCTGCAGCGCTCGCGATCGCGGCAGCGAGAGGTCGTGCTGATCCCGAACGCGGTCGATGTCGAGCGGTATCGCGTGGCCCGGTCCCGGCCCGCGGACATGCCCGACGGGCCCACCGCGACCTACGTCGGCACGCTCCACGAGGATCGCCTGGACGTCGCTCTGATCCTTCGCACCGCCGATGCGCTGGCTGATGACGGGCGCATTCTGCTCGTCGGGCCGAACTCGCTCTCGGAAGAGAACTCCACCCGTCTGCGCGAGCATCCCCGGATCGAGATGCTGGGGCCGCGGCCCTGGATCGACATCCCGGCGTACCTGCAGCACTCGGACGTGCTGCTCGTCCCGCACGCGGTGAACGCGTTCACCGAGAGCCTCGATCCGCTCAAGCTCTACGAGTACCGTGCGGTCGGCAGACCCGTCGTGTCGACGGCCGTCGCCGGATTCCGCGATGTCGGTCCCGGCGTGGCCGCGGTGCCCGGCGCGCAGTTCCCCCTCGCCGTGGTGGCCGCGCTGGACGCGCACCTGCCGACGCAGGAGTACGACGACATCCCCGACTGGGCGGATCGCGTGGCGCAGTTCGCTGAGGTTCTGGCGGCCCTGCGGCGACCCGAGCAGTCCGACTGAAGGCGGTCAGTAGGCCCCGTGGGCCCTCAGCACGGTGCCGATCGTGCGCCACAGGATGACCAGGTCGCCGATCACGGACCAGTTCTCCACGTAACGGAGGTCGAGGCGGACGGTGTCGTCCCAATCGAGGTCGCTGCGCCCGCTGATCTGCCACAGGCCGGTGATGCCCGGCTTGATGTAGAGGCGGCGATACACGGTGCCGTCGTACGACGTGACCTCCGAGGGCAGCGGCGGGCGGGGCCCGACGATGCTCATGTCGCCGATCAGGACGTTGGCGAACTGCGGCAGCTCGTCGATCGAGTACTTGCGCATCACCGCGCCCAGCCGGGTGATGCGCGGGTCGCGCCGGATCTTGAACATCGGCCCGGTGTGGTGGTTCTGATCGGCCAGGCCGTGCTTGGCGATCTCGGCGTCCGTGCGCATCGAGCGGAACTTCCACATCTGGAAGACGTGCCCGTCGCGACCGACGCGCTCCTGACGGAAGAACACGGGACCGCCGTCGTCGAGCTTGATCGCGATCGCGACGACCGGGGTGATCACCGCCACCACGGTCAGTGCCAGCGCCGAGAGCGCGATGTCCATCGCCCGCTTGAGCGCATATCGGCTGCCTTCGAACGTCGGGATCTCCACCTGGACGAGCGGCAGCCCCTCGACGGGACGCAGTGACATGCGCGGCCCGGCGACGTCGGCGAGCGGACTCGACAGCACGAGCTCACTCGCCGTGCCCTCCAGCTGCCAGCTGAGGCGCTTCAGGTACTCGCTGTCGCTGGGGGTGCTGGCGACGATGACGGCATCGGCATTGAGCTGTGCGGCGACGATCGCGGCAGTGTCCGCTGTGCCGACGGAGGCGAAGGCCTGCTCGCCGACCGTGAGTGCATCGCTCGACTCCGCCTCATCGGTGAGGGTGACGCCGACGATCCGGTAGCCGATCAGCCCGTTGCCCTGCACGGAGCGCAGGACGTATTCGACGTCGGCGCGGTTGCCGACGATGATCGCTCGCGACAGGAACTCGCCGATCCGGCGCTGGCGGATGAGCCATTGCCGGGATGCCCAACGGCCGATGAGGATGCCGCCCATCCCGAGCGGCAGCGCGATGAGCAGCTGCGTGCGGATGCCCTGAGACTGCAGCAGCACGAAGCCGATGGCCAGAACGCCGAAGGCCAGTCCCGTCGCGTGGGCGACGCGTCGGTACTCCGACGTACCGTGTCCGAGCACCTTGGTGTCGCGCGTCTGGAAGAGCATGAGCATGAGGGACCAGATGACGACGGACATGAGGAACACCCGACCGTACTGCCACGGAGCGTCGGTCAGATCCACGCGTGCGACCGTTTCGATCTGGATCCAGGCCGCGATCCCGGTGGAGAGCAGGACGACGAGAGCGTCCGTCACGATGAGGCGTGCGCGATAACGGCGCTGCCACGCGAGCCGCTGCTCGATCGCCGGAGCGATCCGCGGCGTGATGAGCGTTCGCGGAACCGCGTCGATCACCCGCGGTGCGGCGATCGGCGAAGGATCGGCCGGATTGACGAAAGTCGTCATCGAAGGTGCCCGCGCTTACGCGCGTGCACCGATAGTGCACCCCACATGCAGTTCCCCAATGCATCACCCAGTAGACCGCGGTCACCATCCACACGGCCGTTCGTCTTCTCGCATGTGTAGCCCCGTTCCCAGCGGTGCTACTCGGGTTCCCAGTGCGAGTCGAGAACCCTCTCACTCTAGACCTGTCGGCCATCAATGGGGAGAGAGTGATGTGAACGTTCTGATACCTCGGGGATTCCTGAGTCGAAACCGCGGTCGGCCTCAGCATGCCCGCCGGCGACGCGCGGGCCCGTCAGCCGATCAACCCCGCCAGCGCGTCGACTCCCATGCCGTAGTCGACGCGCACCACGGGCAGCGCGAGCTTGTCGGTGCCGACCGTGACGTACCCGGGCTCGATCGTGCGCGCCATCTCCCACCCGGCCTGGCGCAGGCCCTGTTTCGCCGTGTCGTCGTAGTGGCCATACGGGTAGGCCATGACCTCCTTGACGCCGAGCACGCCGGCGGAGGTCTCCATGTCGGCGGCGATCTGGTCGGCCGTCCAGTTGACCATGCGGCCCTTGCCGTTCTCGCCCGCCTGATGCATGTCGTGGGTGTGCGACCTGCGCAGCACGTACAGGTTCGGCGCCGGGTCCTGACGATAGGCGGTGATCATGAAAGACGTGGTCAGCACCCGGTACTTCTCGACCACGGGAGCGGCGAGATCGAACCAGGTCTGGTCGGCGTCGTCGTCGGTGACGATGACCGAGTGATTCGGCAGGAACAGCCGCCCGTCGATGAACGCCGACAGCTCGTCCCAGGTGGGCAGGTAGAAGCCGTCGGTCGCGATGTGGTTCATGTGCGCGTCGAAGTCGCCGACGTACGCGTAGTTGCCCCGCAGCCAGCCCGACTCGCCTTCGGGCCTCGCCGTGAACTGGTGGTACATGAGGATCGGGATGCGGGCGTTCTCGGCCGCGTTCTGCTGGGGGCTCACCCACGCGCCGTACAGGGTCACGCGTCGGTCCGTGCACACGACGGGCTCGGACCCGTTGATGCGGCCGGGGATCGCGAGGCTTGCGGCATCCGCAGCCGTCGCGTACCACCCGGCGAACACGAGCCCGTCCCGTGACGGGATCGGCAGGCCCGCGTACAGCGCGCCCTGCGTCTGCAGCTGCAGTGCATCCGCGACGCCGTCTGCCCGGAGGCTCACCGCGCACGCCGCCGGGTCGGACGCGGTCGCGAGCAGCTGCTCTTCGGGAGTGAGGGGTGTCGGGGTCGGGGTCGGGGTCGGCGTGACCGCGGGCGTCGAGGTGGCCGCGGGTGCGGCATCCTTCGTCCCTGCCTGCGCCATGGTGAACGCCGTCAGTGTGCCGGCGACGGCTGCCAGGACGACCACCCCGACCACGACGCTCACGCGCGCACGCCGGTGCCCGCGCCTGGGCGCGGGCACACCCCCACCGGTCATGCGATCCCCAGATCTCGGCCACCACTCCCCAGTGCGGCCGTCTTCGGATCATAACGGGATGCCGACCCCCGACGATGACCGTGCCATGCGGCTGTGGATAACTCCGGCTACGCTCGACGGATGCTGCCCGCGGACTGGATCGAACATCGGCGCCCCGACGGCGAAGTGCTCGGCTGGATGCTGGCCGACGGCGAGGGGTTCCGGGTCTTCGACCTCCTCGGCCGCGAGCGCACGCCCGGCGGCCCTGACGGTGAGCCGCTCGAGTGGCTCGACGCCGAAGAGCTGCTCGACGAGCTCGGGATCGGGTATCTCGCGGACCGCTGGACGCTGCGGCTGCCCGACGGCGCCGAACGGCCGGTGCGGATCGGCGAGGCGAGCCCCCGCGGCGTCGTGGTGGTCGCCGACGAGTACGGCGCAGCCTCTGCGGTGGGCGCGAACCCGGAGCGGTTCCCGCTGCCGTTCCCCGTCGGTGACACGCTCGCCCCGCGCTGACCGCCTGGGTACAGTGAGCGCATGACGACGCTCGTGCTCACCGTGGTCGGAGACGACCGGTCCGGACTCGTGGCCGCCGTCGCCGACATCGTCGGCGCGCACGGCGGCAACTGGGAGAACAGCCAGCTCGCCGAGCTCGCGGGCGCGTTCGCGGGCATCATCGAGGTCTCGGTCGCACGCGAGCGGGCGGACGACCTGCGTGCGGCGCTGTCGTCGCTGGAGGGCCTGCTCAAGGTCACGGTCCACGCCCGTGCGGAGGAGGGAGTGGATGCTTCGTCTCGTTCCTCGCTCAGCACGAGTGCCGCAGCCGGCCGTCCCCTCACCCTCGAGGTCGTCGGCAACGACCGCCCCGGCATCGTCCGCGACATCAGCGCGGTGCTGAGCACGCACGGTGTGACGATCGACCGCATGGCGACCCGCATCACCGACGCCGCGATGTACGGCGGCCGGCTCTTCGAGGCGACGGTCACGGCGCGGCTGCCGGCATCCGTCGATCTGGACGCCCTCACCGCCGAACTGGAGCGTCTCGCCACAGAGATCCAGGTCGACGTGACCCTCGGCGCCTGAGCCTGCTCAGGCGAGGTCGCGCAGCCGGGCGGTCAATCCCGCCTCGTCGCCTGCCCGGCGTTCGTACGCGACGGCGATGATGAGCAGCACCGCGCCGACGACCGACAGCGTGATCCACCAGGGCATCGCCTCGATGCCGCGCCCGATCTGCACGACGAACGCGAGCACGTTCTCGACGGGCAGCACGACGATGCCGATGAGGAACGGCGCGGCCAGCCGCAGGGTCGCCCCCACGAGGATCGCGACCAGGGCGATCGCCATCACCAGGATCGCCCGCCACGTGCGCGGATCGGTGTAGGTCGCGGCGACCGAGGCGCTGAGCGTCACGACCAGTCCCGGACCGAGGAGCATCCAGGATCCCGTCCATCCCGCGGGCCACGCCGTGACCGACCGCGCGGGAGTGGATGCCGGCGGCCGCCGCATCGCGAGCGCACCGGCTGCGAGCAGGAACAGGCCGAGCGGCAGCGAGAACCACTCCACGCGCAGGTCGCGGGGGCTCCAGGCGACGACGGCGGTGGTGAACGACACGGCGAACAGGAACCACACCGGCGGCAGCGCCGTCGGTCCGCGCAGGCCCCGTGCCGCGACGACGACCATGAGGGTCAGCAGTGCCAGCGCAAGAGCCCACATCGTCCAGATCGCGGTCCAGTCGCGCTCGATCGTCGGCCAGGCCGCCACGCCCAGGATGAGCACGGCCGGCGCGCCCAGCCACCGCGTGCGGGCCAGGCGCGTGGCCGGCACCGCAAGGCCGTGCAGCAGGCGAGCCGCGCTCGCCGCCGCACCGGCGCCCGCGAGGCCGGACACGAGCGCACCGATGATCGCCGGATCGGTCGGCGCGGCGTCCACACCGGTGCCCCACCGCAGTCCCTGCACCGCCGCGGCCGCGGCGGCCGTCATCGCCAGCGCGAGCGTCGGCGTCCTCAGCGCCCGCAGCCGCCGCAGGCGCGGCGCGTCGGCCCGCGAGACGGCGAGGGATGCCGTCGTCAGCAGCCACGCGGTCGCCACGAGCGCGAACGTCCGGGGCTCCGATCCGGTGCCGCCCGGGAGCGCGAGCGGGACGGCATCCCTCCCCGCCACGGCGGCCGACAGCACCGAGAGCATCGCGACGCCGAGCCCGGCGGCGTAGAGGCGGACCGACCGTCGCCCCCGCGCGGTGAGCACCACGGCGACCGTCGTGACCCCGAGCGCGGGTGGCAGCACATAGGGCTCCAGGCCGGCGACCCCGGCGATCCCCCACGCGCTCCAGAGCGCGCCGGTGAAGGCGGCTCCGGCGAGGGGCCAGGCGTAGCGGCGCGGCGAGAGCACGGCGGTCGCCGCGAAGCCGGCCCCGAGGATGAGGAGCAGCAGCAGTGTCGTCGGCAGCCCCGCGGCGGTGCGCCCGAGCGCGAGCCCGACGGCGATCGCCGCGGTGAGCAGCGCGGTCGCCTCGATCGCGCGTCCGGCCGCCCGCGCGGCAGTCCCGGGCAGCCGACGGGCGAGGACCGCGGCGATGGCGTCGCCCGCCGCGAGCGTGCCGGCGACGATCGTGGCGACGACGGGGAGCACGACGGGGGAGCCGCTCATCGGCAGCAGCTGGGCGCCGAGGCACACCGCGACCACCGACATCGCCGGGACCAGAGTGGCGGCGGCCAGCGTCCGCACCGGGACGCCGAGCCCCGGGCGGCTGGTCGTCACCAGGGTGAGCGCGAGGCAGAAGATGACGGCGGTCGACAGCGCGGTCCAGCCGCTGCGCTCGAACAGCACCTGCCCGACGCCCACCGCGAACGGCACGGCCGTGACCGTCAGCACGGCGTACCACTCGCGCAGCGGCACCCGCCGCGCGAACGTGACCGCGATGGCGACGCCGCCGGCCGCGCACGTCGTGAGGCACACGACGACGAGCGCATCCGCCCCGGCGCGGTCGAGCGCGGTCGCCAGCACGACCAGCGCGTAGGCGAAGCCCAGACCGACGTGCACGAACCTCGCCGCGCGCGGCACCGTGAGCATCACCACTCCGACGGTTGCGACGACGGCGGGCCCGGCCGTGACCGCGAGACCGGTGTCGGCCCACGACAGCAGGGCCGCACACGCGACGGCCGCGTGCGCGCCGACCACGAGGGGCATCCGGACCGAGGCCGAGGCACCCCGAAGTCGAGTCGCCACGACGGCGCTCGCACACACGGCGGCGCCGAGTGCGAGCGCGATCCGGGCCCACGCGCCGATCCCCGGGAGCGTCAGCACGGTGAGGAACGCCAGCACCGCGTACCAGGCGCCGAGGAACCCCAGCCAGCGCGTGCCGAGCGGTTGCGGCATCCACGCGGGCTCCGCGACGTCCGACGCGTCGGCCGCCGGCGCGGGAGTGGTCGCCACGTCCGGAGCCGCGGGCGAGAGAGCGGATGCCGCCACCCCGCGCGTCGCGTCGGTCCGCGTGACCGCCGCGAACGACGCCAGCGTCAGCGCCAGGGCCGCGAGACCTGCCGGCAGCCCCCACGCGCTGCCGGAGGGCAGCACGGAGCTCCCGGCGGGTCGCGTGAGCGCGGCTGCCAGCGTCAGGAACGCCATGAGCGTCGGCACCGCGGCGACCACGGCCACGACGAGCAGTGCGCCCGTGAACAGCGCTCCGCGCGGCACGAGGCGGTGGAGCGGCGTGAGGACGCCGATGAGGAGGAGCCCGGCTCCGGCGGTGGTCGGCAGCAGCGCGATCCAGACTCCGACCGCGCTCGCGGCGGGGACGCCGAGCGTCAGCGACGTCGCCGCGCCGACCAGCGCGGCGCCGGCGATGCCGCTCCACAGGCCGCGTGTCGGCCGGTAGGTCGACGTCGCGGCGACGGCGGCGACCGCCAGCAGCGTCATTGCGGCGATCCATACCGCGGGCAGACCGGTCTCGACGATGGTCGCCGGGGTCAGCACCACGGCCGCCACGACGAACATCAGCTGCGCGATCGTCAGCGTGACGCGCTCGGCATCGCGGCCGGTGAGGGTCACCAGGGCGCTCGCCGCGGCGGCCGAGGCAAGGCATCCCGCCATCGCGACCAACGCCGAACCCGCGCCCAGCGAGAGCAGCAGCGGCGCGAATGTCAGCGCGACGACGCCGCACCACAGCCATGCCCGGATGCCCGCCCGGGGACCGAGCAGCGCGAGCGCGCCACCGGCGACGAGGGCCACGAGGCCCGCCGACACCCACCCGTTGAGCGCGAACGGCAGCGCCGCCGTCACCGTGAGCGCGAGGAACGCGACTCCCAGAGCGCCGATCGCCTCCGCCGACAACCGCAGTCGCCGCCGCGCCAGCAGCGGTGCCCCACCGACGAACGCCGCCGCGATCGCGCCGACGATCGCCGTGCGGATGATCGGATCCTCGAGGTCGGGGTTGAAGAAGGTGAACACGAGCGCGGCGACCGCGACGAGTCCCGCGCCGGCAACCGCCAGCACCGACTGCACCGATGCCGACGGTCCGGGCGCCGGCGCGGCGGCGGCATCCGTGCGGTACGCGGGAGGCAGCGGCGCGCCGGGCGCTCCCAGCGCGGGAGCGAGAACCGGGGATGCCGTCGTCGCCGGCGCACCGATGACCGGGGCCGCCGCATCCGGCGCCGGCTGCGGCACGGGGAACGACGGCACGCGGTCGAGCACGGCCTGGCGCAGCTTGAGGGCCTCGACCGCGCGCTGCGACGCGAGCCACAGATCGCGCCCGATCGGCCCGGCGAAGTCGGCGCCGCAGGTCGGGCAGCGCCGCTCCGCCACGATGCCGGCTGCGCACACCGGGCAGCGCACCACGTCGAGCAGCTCGGCGATGGCCTTGTCGTTCCAGGCCGGCGACCGGCGCTCGTGCACCGCGGTGGTCATTGTTCGGACTCCGCGGCGGCGACGGCCGCCGGGTGGTCATCGGGCACCCATTCCAGGATGTCGCCGGGCTGGCACGCCAGCACGCGGCAGATCGCGTCGAGCGTCGTGAAGCGCACCGCCTTCGCGCGGCCGTTCTTCAGGACTGACACATTGGCCGGCGTGATGTCGATGGCGGCGGCGAAGTCCGTGACCGACATCTTCTTCTTCGCCAGCTGCACGTCGAGGTTGATGATGATGGGCATTCACACCACCTCCGAGAGGTCGGCCTCGAGCTGCGACGCCTTGCGCAGGAGCCCGCGCAGCACGACGATCAGCAGCGACAGACCGGCGCCGACCACGATCCCGAGCAGCAGCAGGAGGACGACAGCGGGCGAGCCGGCGGGAGCCGTGAACAGGAACAGCAGCGTCGCCACGACGAGTGCCGTCGCCCCGATCACAGCCCACAGCGCCACGTCGACCCACACGAACGCCCGCGGAGTGAAGATGCTGTCTGCGCCGACGAGCGTGAGGAGCCGCCACACGCACACGAGCACCACCTGCGCGCACAGCGTGAAGATCACGCCGATGACCACACCGGGGACCTGCAGGTAGGCGAGCTCGGGATACATGCCGGCGAGCGACCGCGCCATGTCGGGTAGCACGACGATCTGACACAACAGCAGCAGCGCGATCAGCACCACGATGAGAGCCTTCAAGAGCGCGATCGTCACCGGGCGCATGGTTCCACCTATCGATAAACGGCATGTACCTATCGAGAAACAATAGCCGCGGCATCCACCTCTCTCGCAAGAGGGCAACCTGAGGATCGCCTGCGAGCCGCGACGGGGTGTCGCGTGGGGGAGGCCGCGAGTAGCGTGCGCGGGGTGGGCTCGCTGATCTACTTCAACTCCGCGTCGCTGGACGGCTACATCGCCGGCCCGGACGGCCGCTGGGACTGGGCGGTGCCCGACGCTGACGTGCACTCGTTCGTCAACGACCTGCTCGCACCCGCCCGAACCCACCTGTACGGTCGCAAGGTGTACGAGGTCATGAAGGCGTGGGACGACCTCGCCCTCGACGATCTGCCGCCCGCCGAACGCGAGTTCGCGCTGCTCTGGCGTGACATCGACAAGATCGTCTACTCGTCGACCCTCGGGTCCGTGACGACGCGGCGCACCGAGCTGCGATCGGTCTTCGACCCCGCGCAGGTGCGGGAACTGGTGGATGCCTCACCCACCCCGATCGCGATCGGCGGCGGTCTGCTCGCCTCGGCCGCCGCCCGCGCCGGCATCCTCGACGAGGTGCACGTCATGGTGGCGCCCGCGGTGGTCGGCGGCGGCACCCGGTTCCTGGACGACGGGCTGCGGCTGGACCTCGAGCTGTTCGCCGAGCACCGCTTCGGGAACGGGTTCGTGTACCTCGGCTACCGGGTGGTGTGAGTGCGGGAGAAGCGGCGACCGTTCAGTTGCACGAGGGTCTTGTCGGGGAGGTGGGGCTCGATCGCGTCGGTGAGTTCGCCGCGTTCACCGACTGCAGCCAGACGTGACCGGGGTTATGGCTCTGGGTGAGGAGGTGCGACGTGCCCGTCTTGATCCCCGTGATGCTCGCCAACTCACTCGTCGTCGTAGCTCATCGGCATTTCGATGACCTCGAAGATCGCTGGCGAGTAGCCGACCCGGCACGCCGCTTCATCGATCCAGCTCAAGCCGATGCCAGGTGGTGGCGGTCAGGACGATGGATGCCGCGACGTACGGCACGACGAGCGCGAGCTGGAGTGGTGAGACGGACCCGCCGGAAGACAGCGCCCAGAGCGCCGGCGATGCCAGTGGCATCCATCCTCCGGCTCCCGCGAGAACGGAGACCTGCGCGATCACGACAAGGCCGATCGCGACGCTCACTCCGGCCAAGACCGAGCGACCGAGGGTCGCCGCCCATGCGACAGGGGCGGCGACGGCAGCTGTGAGGATGCCCAGGGCGACCTGACGCACGAGCGCCGCCCAGACGTCCGCGTCGAGCAGGCCGAGTCCTGCGCTCAGGCCGATGACGACCAGCAGCACAGCGAGGCCGAGGCTCATCGCCACTGCCCAGAGCGCGTAGACGAGCAGCTTCGCAACGGCGATCGTGGACCGGCGCACCGGGAGCGCGAACAGCCCGGTGATCGTGCCGTCGCCGAACTCACGCCCGAACATCCATGACAGCACGACTCCGAATCCGAGGAGCCCGCCCGCCGAGGTGATCTGGGCAGCGGCAAGCAGGAACCCCGTCCAGTCGTGAGTGGCAGCAGGTCCGAGCTTGGCCAGCAGCTGCGGGTCTCCGGTTGCTGCGGCCAGCAGCATCGCCCCACTGAGCGCGGCGATGCCGACGATGACCGCGACCGAGCCGACGCGCCCGACCATCGACCCGGCGAGCTTCACCGCTTCTGCCCACGCCGACGATCTCATGAGGCGCTCCGCTTGTCATCGACGCGCACGGTTTCGAAGAAGGCGCGCTCGATCTCGCTCGTCGAAGGGTCCAGCGTGCCGATGAGCCGACCCGCATTGATGACAAGGATCCGATCGGCGATGCGCGCGACCTCGTCGAGGTGGTGGCTGCTCACGAGGATGGCGGAGCCGGCTCCGGCTCGCCGCAACAGGCTTTCGCGGAGACGGATGACGCCGGCCGGATCCAGCGCGTTGGTGGGCTCGTCGAGGACGATCAGAGTGGGATCGTGCTGAAGGGCGGCGGCGAGGCCGACACGCTGTCGATTGCCGAGCGAGAGAGCGCGTGCACGCCGGTCGACGAAGGGCTCGAGCGCGAACTCGGCGACGATGCCCGCCACCGCGGATGCCACGTCGGTCACGCCTCGCAGTCGAGCACTCAGCTGCAGATTCCGTCGCACCGTGAGTTCGGGGTACGCCAGCGGATACTCCACCAGGTGCCCGACGCGCGCCCACGCGTCACGGGGCGCGCTGCGCACAGTGTGCTCGTCGAGGGTCACCTCGCCGCGGTCGGGACGCAGCATCCCGAGCAGCAGCCGCATCAAAGTGGACTTGCCCGCACCGTTCAGGCCGACCAGCGCGGTGATCTCGCCGGGGTGCAGGTCGAGGTCGACGTCGAAGACGCCGGAACCGTTGCGGAACGTCCGCGTCACCGCCTGGGCCGACAGCACAGGTGCGATCACGGCCGACCACCCTCGAGCACGCGAAGGGACGCACCGATGGCGGAGCCCAGTTCGGCGTCGTCGCCGTCCGCCCACTGCAGCAGTGCGGCGTTGAGTGCGCCGATCATCGCCGCGGCTGCGATCCGTGACTCGTCGGCCGATGCCCCTCGTGACTGCAGCGCCTCCGCGATCGCATCGGCGGTGCCGGCGCTGTTACGTGCCAGCGCTCCCCGCAGAGACGGCGTTCGCGACACCACGCGCAGACGATCGCGCACCTCGATCGCCGCCGGCGCGGGCACCGCTTCCCATGCCTCCCGTACACCCGCGATCGCGGCTGCGAGGGGAGGGAGTGCGACGGCCTGGCGGGCCACGGCATCCGCGATGAGCGGATCGTACGGGTCGTCGACGAGCACCGCGTCTTTCGAGGCGAAGTGCCGGAAGAAGGTCATCTCGGTGACACCTGCGCGGGCCGCGATCGCGGCGGCCGTCGTCGCCTCATATCCACGCTCTTCGAACAGTTCCAGGGCGGCGCGCAACAGCGCAGCGTGGGTACGACCTGCCTTGTCCATACGCGAATGTTAGTCACTAACATTCGTGGTATCAACACCGGCGCGCGCCTGCACGTGAGTGGAGTCGGTGTCGGAGCGCCGGGAAGTCTGCCGTCACGTTCACGGCGTGCATCCCTAATCTCCGGCTTCGGTAACTCACGCGATGGCGACCACCCAGGCGCTGCGGGGTTCGACATACTTGCGACCATGGATGACGTGAACGATCGTCCCTCTGGCTACGGGTCAGAAGGTCGTCAGAGTCTGGCGCCTTCGTCGAGTTCCCGGCACACTCCGGCACAAGGCCCCGGAAGCGCCATCATGTAGCCGAACGATCCAACAGGCTGCTGCGCACTCGGCATACCGCGCCCGCGAGCGCTGAAGTCCGCAACGTCACGTGAACAGCTGATCAAAGTCGATCTCGGTGGTAGGGGCGTCCGGCCAGTCGATACTGACTCGGGCGCCGGTCGCGTGGACCGTGGGAGACGGGCCAACAACCTGCAGTGGTTCGCTCGTCAGCGTTGCCGCCGAGGCGTAGATCTGTCCAGCCCGCGCAGTGCCGGTGAGGCGGGGAAGGACCGCCCACCTGCCGAATGCCGTCCCCGCGGGCGCGCTGACCAGCTCGGCGGAGTCCCAGCCCTGCAGTCCAGCCAGGAGGGAGGAGAGCGGAGCGCGATCAGGGCGGAGCGACGTCACACTGACCTGGAGCGCTCTCGCCTCGCTGCTGATCTCCGCGGGGCTCTCTGCGGCTATGCTCCAGCTCGTCAGTCTCAGGGGACTGCCCGGCGGCACGTTGACGAGGCGATGCAGGTGGACCTCGAGCGCACCCGAGGTCGCAGTGACGCTTTCGATACGAACCGAGGGGAGGACCGGACCGGCGTCGGAGTACGGACTGGCATCGTATGGCGCGTTGGTCGGAAACCGCGGCGCATGCCAGGACGACACCCAATTGTCTCCTGAGGCGCCGCGATGGATTCGTCGCCGAACACTCCACGTGTTCTCGAACTCGACCTGAATCCAGTTGTCAGGCGGATTGTGCAGCTCCGTCGGCCCCGTCCGAGTCGAGTAGGAGAATCGGGCATACAGCGGATCCGGCCCGCCGGCATCCGCTTCATGCGGCTTGAGATGGTCGCTGCCGTGATTGTGGACCCGCACCAGGCCGTCCGCCGCCGTGCGCTGGATCAGCAGTCCGATCGAGGCCAGCGGCAGGATGACATCGGTCTGCTCGAACGCGGGCACCGCTTCCTGACTGGTCCACACGGGATGCGTCTCAGGGAGAGTCAGGGCGTAGAAGCCCTTCGACGCCCAGTACGGTCCGGCTGGGCCGGTGTACCACTGCAGGCTCGCCGCATGGGGCCCCTCAAAGCCGAGCGTGAAGATGCCATCGGACCGACTCGGCTTCCCGGCGAAGTAGGTCAGCGTGTTCGACAGCAGATATCGCGATCCGCCGGCGGACAGCGGCGTGTGGCCGGAGGCCGCGCCGACGGCGATGGATGCGAGGGCGGCGGTGCGGTAGGTCAGCGAGCGGCCCATGTGCAGCGGCGCACCGTTGCGGTCGAACGTGAGCGCGAACGACCGGATGAACTCCGTCAGCCGGTCGCCCAGCCGTTCGAGGAGTTCACTGTCGCCACGGAGCTGGGCGTGGATCATCGGATAGAAGTGAAGTGCCCAGCCGACGTAGTGATCGTATGCTTCGCCGTCCCCGTCGCTGTACCAGCCGTCGCCGCGGTACCACTGATCGAGCAGAGAGATGCCTCGCTCGATCGCCCACGCTGTCTCGTCATCACCTCTGCCGACGCTCTCGAGGAAGCCGGCGACGGTCGTCGGGAAGAGGTACCAGTTGTTCGAGGAGGGTTCGTGCCGGAGCGCTTCGCGAAGCCAGTCCTCGAGCCGGTCCTGTTCTGCCGCGGCGAGCTGATCCCACGAGTCGGACTTGGTGAGATGCAGACCGAGCGCGATCGAGGCGGACTCGACCATCGGCTGGCCGTGGCGCCCGATGCGGCCGATGATCGGCCACGATTCGCCGTCGTCCTTCCCAATCGTTCTCGTGCCGGCGACCAGTCCGTCGATGTACCTCGAGTAGAGCTCGCTCGCTTCGCCCTCGGGGTTCCCTCGTCGGCGGAAGGCCGCGAGGAGGAAGGTGCGGGCGAAGCCCTCCAGCCCATCGCTCGTCATGCCCCAGGCCGACGTCGCTCCCGGAAGATTGAGGCGAGCGCCGGCCGGCGACCGGTATCTGTCGGCCGCGAGCAGGAGATCGTCGGCGTATGCAGCCCAATGCCGGCGGGTGAGACCCGTAGACGGGCTCAGCCGCCATTCCGGGTCGGGACAGGGCAACGCGAAGAACGATCGGGCGAACCCGCGGAATCCGAGGGCCCGGGCATCGTGATCCATTGCACCTCCTAGCTGTGAGACGAACTGTTCACGCTTGCGGTCTCCGTGACGGCAGAGGCCGCGAGCGTGCGGAAGTGATCCACCCGCCGCAGAGGCCCGGTGATGGTCAGCGGGACTGCGTGCGCGATGGCGGCGCTGGAAGTGGAGAGCCGCAGTTCGATGGCCCCAGGCTCGACGACCCGGGTCAGATCGGCCCCCGTGAACGAGGTCAGGTCTGCGGAGATGTCGAAGCCGATCCGGCAGCGCGAGCGGGCGGGCACGAAGACGGATTCGAACGCGATCAGCCGCACGACCGGCAGCGCGACCGACGCGACCGGATCGTGGAGGTAAATCTGCACGACCTCCACGCCGTCTCGGTCGCTCGTGTTGGCCACTTCGAGCGTCAGCGTCACGTAAGAGTCGGAGGGGAGCTCGGACGTCTCCTCTCCATCTCGAGTGACAGTCGGCGTCGTCCACTTGAACGTGCTGTAGCTGAGACCGTGGCCGAACGGGAACCGAGGCGTCGGGTCGACGGTCGATGCCGTGGTTCGCGCAGCGAGCGGTGCGGCCAGGTAGGTCGAGGGCTGCGACCCGCCGGACGCGGGGATGCTGACGGGAAGGCGACCCGATGGGTTCACCCGGCCGCTGAGCACACCGGCGATGGCGCCCGCACCCTCCTCGCCGGGGAAGAAGGCCTGCACGATCGCGGCCGCGCGCTCGGGGGCATCGTGAAGCACGTAGGGCCGCCCCGTGATGAGGGTGACCACGACGGGCGTGCCGGTCTCCAGCAGAGCATCGAGAAGGTCCCACTGCCGTCCCGGGAGCTCGAGACTGTCGGCGTCGCATCCCTCTCCCCGGCACAAGCCGTGCAAAACGCAGTTATGTTCGACTGTCGAGCGACAGGATAGAGTCCATTTTCAGACCTGGCACTGGCGCTGAAAAGCACCTCTGACCTAGGGAAATGAAGAAACCCCCGTGTGTAGAAGCCACACGAGGGTTTCAGTGGCTCCGACGGGCGTCGATCCCGTGACCTCACGATTTTCAGTCGTGCGCTCTACCAACTGAGCTACAGAGCCATGCGACACATGCAAGATCTGCCGCATCCTAGACGAAAGGCCCTCTTCAAGAAAAGGGCCCGTCGCTTAGAGCGACCCTGACGGGACTTGAACCCGCGACCTCCGCCGTGACAGGGCGGCACGCTAACCAACTGCGCTACAGGGCCATGCTTATTGAATTATGGGCGTGACCCCAACGGGATTCGAACCCGTGCTACCGCCGTGAAAGGGCGGCGTCCTAGGCCGCTAAACGATGGGGCCGGGTGAACCTCAGGGGCTCACTGCCGAGGACCAAGCATACGTAATGGACGACCAAAACGCGAATCGAGGGCGTGGCGACCTTGTAGAACCCACCGGGCGGGGTGAGACTGGCGGGGTGACCGCTCCCCGAAGGCGGCGTTCGACGTGCGGATCAGGGGGTTGCGCATGTTACTGATGTTGCTACTGTGAAAACGCCGACGTCGCGAGGGGAGGACCCGTGCAGCCCGACAACGTCACCGTTGGAGCGTCCGCCGAGCCCGCCCCCGACTGCGGATGCGCGCCATCGCCCGTTGAGCAGAAGCGGCTCTGGCCGAACATGAACCGCCGGACGGCACTGGGGATCGGCATCCTCGGGGTCGTCGCGTTGAGCGCATTCGGCGCAGCCGTCAACCCGTTGGGCAGCCCCGCCTTCGCGGCCGACTACCCCTCGTGGCCCGATGTCGAGGCCGCGAAGGCGAATGAAGCGGCCAAGGCCGTCGAGGTCGACAAGATCAAGGGGCTCATCGCGGGCCTCGAATCAGACGTCGCCGCGAAGAAGCAACTCGCGATCCAGGCAGGCGACGAGTTCTACGTCGCCCAGCAGGCCTTCTTCGACGCCGCTCGACGCGCGGAAGAGCTGCAGCAGCAGGCGGACGACCAGGCCGCGGCAGCCACTGAGGCAGCGGCCAAGGCAGGACGGGTCGCCGCGCAGCTGTACCGCAACGGCGGCGACGACACGTCGATGGAGCTCTTCTTCGCCGGTTCCGCAGCCGGTGCGGACGACCTGCTCACCCGACTCGGGGCCATGGACAAGCTCGTAGAGCGCAACCAGGCGCTCTACGGCCAGGCGGTCACCGCCCGCGACTCGGCGCAGAGCCTGAGCGATCAGGCCGCCGTGCAGCGCACCGAGCGCGACCGGCTGCAGAAGATCGCCGAAGAGAAGATGCTGGCCGCGCAGCAGGCGGCGGACGCCGCGCAGGCCGCCCTCGACGAGCAGAACCTCCGCCGCGGCGAACTCGAGGCGCAGCTGGCGGCCCTGCAGGACACGACGGCGAAGACCATCGCCGAGTACCAGGAGGGCGAGCGCATCCGCAAGGAGGCCGAGGCCGCCGCCGCTGCGAAGGCGAAGGCCGACGCCGAAGCGGCCGCAAGAGCAGCGGCCGCCAACAGCGGTGGTGGCGGCGGTGGCGGTGGCGGCGGAGCCGTCGTCGGTTCAGGCTGGTGCCGACCGAACTCCGGCTGGCAGAGTTCCGGCTACGGCTGGCGGTCGAGCCAGTGCGGCAGCCAGGGCTGCGCGAGCTCGTTCCACGCCGGCGTCGACCTCGCCGCGGGCTGCGGGTCGGGCATCTTCGCGGCATCTGCGGGCCGCGTCGTGTACGCCGGCTGGAACGGCGGCTACGGCTATTACGTCAAGATCGACCACGGCGGCGGCATCGGCACCGGTTACGGCCATATCCGCGAGGGCGGCATCTTCGTCGGCGTCGGGCAGTGGGTCGGCGCCGGCCAGCTCATCGCGAGCGAGGGCAACACGGGCCGCTCGTTCGGCTGCCACTGCCACTTCGAGGTCTACGTCAACGGCGGCACGGTCAACCCGGTGCCGTTCATGGCCGCGCGAGGCATCTCGGTCTGACCCCCTGAACAGCGGAAGAGGTGGATGCCGGGCGCCCGGCATCCACCTCTTCACATGTTTCGCGTCAGAGCGTGCTCGGCGCCACGCCCTCGCCCTGGGTCTTGGTCTGACCCTCGTGGTCCTTGAAGCGGTCGAACGCCTCGCCGACCAGGCGCTCGGCCTCAGCCGCGTCGGCCCACTCGTCGACCTTGACCCACTTGTTGGGCTCGAGGTCCTTGTAGTGCTCGAAGAAGTGCGTGATCTCCTTCTGCAGGTACTCGGGGATGTCGGCGACGTCCTGGATGTGCGCCCAGCGCGGGTCCTTGGCGAGCACCGCGACGACCTTGTCGTCGCCGCCGGCCTCGTCGCTCATCTTGAGCACGCCGACGGGACGCACGGTGGCCAGGACGCCAGGGGACAGCTCGACGTCGAGGATCACGAGCACGTCGAGCGGGTCGCCGTCCTCGCCGAGGGTGTTCTCGAAGAACCCGTAGTTGGTGGGGTAGCCCATGGGCGTGTACAGGATGCGGTCGAGGAACACACGGCCGGTGCCGTGGTCGACCTCGTACTTCACGCGGCTGCCGCGCGGGATCTCGATGACGGCGTCGTACGCGCCCATAGTGGTGCTCCTTCGGAAAGACGGGATGCCGCGACAAGCCTAGTCGCGCGCTGCCGTTCCGGTCGTTGAGTGGAGCGAGGAACGAGCGGAGACGAAACGTCGTAAGCCGCTCTCGTGAACCCGGCCTCGCACACCGACGTGGGCTCGCTGCGTTTCGTCTCGCTTCGCTCGCTCAACGACCGGTTGCTTGACTACCGTGGACGCGTGGACGAGCACAGACCCGGACTGGACCCCGCCGTCGCCGAGGTGCGGCTGGCGGTGCGGCAGATGCTCGCCGTCGTCGAGCCCGGCGCCGTCGTCGTGGTGGCACTGTCGGGCGGCGCGGATTCGCTCGCCCTGGCCGCCGCCGTCGCGTTCGAGGCGCCCAAGCGCGGTGTGCGCGCCGTGTCGGTGACGGTCGACCACGGTCTGCAGGACGGATCGAGGGATGCCGCCACCGCCGCGGCGGCGAAGGCCGAGGCGCTGGGGCTGGAGGCCCGCGTCGTGCGCGTCGAGGTCGGCTCCGCGGGCGGTCCGGAGGCGGCCGCGCGCGAGGCGCGGTACGAGGCGCTGCGGGACGCCGCATCGGCGGTCGGCGCAACGGCGATCCTGACGGCACACACGCTCGACGATCAGGCCGAGACCGTGCTGCTCGGCCTCGCGCGCGGAGCGGGCGCGACGAGCCTGCAGGGCATGGCCGAGGCATCCACTCTCCACGGCGTCGCTCTGCTGCGGCCGCTGCTGGGCGTCAGGCGCACGATCACGCGCGCGGCATGCGCGGCCGAAGCGCTGGACGCCTGGGACGACCCGCACAACAGCGATCCCCGCTTCGCGCGCGTGCGCGTGCGCGAGACAGTATTGCCGGTGCTGGAGGCCGAGCTCGGACCGGGGATCGCCGAGGCGCTCGCCCGGACGGCCGCACAGCTGCGCGAGGATGCCGCGGCCTTCGACGAGATGATCGACGAGACGATCGAAGACATCGTCGAGCACGCCGAGGCAGGCATCTCGGTGTCGGCGGCGGCGTTGGCGGCCAACCCCGCGGCGCTGCGCAATCGCATCATCAGGCTGGTCGTGGCCAGCGAGTTCCACCAGAGCCTGACGCGGTCGCAGACGCTCGAAGTGGCGCGACTCGCGACGCACTGGTCGGGTCAGGGACCCATAGATCTGCCGGGATGCCGCGCACGCCGCATCGGCGGACGCATCGAGTTCTCGGCACTTGCCTGAGGAGACTTCTCCCCTGCATGTCGGCGGACGCATCGAGTTCTCAGCCCGGGGCTGAATAGACTCTCCCCATGCGCGCGGCCGACGTTTCCAGCGACATCACCGAAGTCCTCGTCACCGAGGAGGAGATCCGAGCCAAGCTCGATGAGATCGCGGTGCAGGTCGCCGCGGACTATCAAGGCAAGGACCTTCTGCTCGTCGGGGTGCTGAAGGGGGCGGTCATGGTCATGGCCGACTTCTCGCGGGCACTGAAGAAGCACGTCACGATGGACTGGATGGCGGTGTCGTCGTACGGCGCCGGCACGAAGTCCAGCGGTGTCGTGCAGATCCGCAAGGACCTCGACACCGACATCCTCGGCAAGCACGTGCTCATCGTGGAGGACATCATCGACTCGGGCCTGACCCTGAGCTGGCTCCTGGAGAACTTCGAGGCCCGTGGTGCGGCATCCGTCGAGGTCTTCGCGTTGCTGCGCAAGCCCGAGGCCGCCAAGGTCGAGGTGCACAGCAAGTACGTCGGGTTCGACATCCCGCCGGAGTTCGTGGTCGGGTACGGCCTGGACTACGCCGAGAAGTACCGCAACCTGCGCGATGTCGCGGTACTCGCACCGCACGTGTACAGCTGACCGGGATTACGCCGGGGGCGAATGCACAGACGGCGCCTAGGAAGCCCGCTGTACCCTGAAACAACCGTCGAGGGCCCTGTACCCGTCCGCGACGGGTCGTCGACGAAAGGGATCGGGCTCGGGCCCGCACCATGGACTTCAAGAAGATCACCCGCAACCCGCTCTTCTACGTCCTGCTGATCGGGGTCTTCCTCATCGTGGGGTTCTCGCTCATCTCGAGCCTGAACGGCGCGAAGCAGATCTCGACGCAGGAGGGTCTCGAGCTGCTCAAGGGCGACACCGTCACCGAGGTGGTCAACACCGACGGCGACCAGCGTGTCGACATGAAGCTCTCGAAGGAGTACGAGGGCGCGAGCGACGTGCAGTTCTACTACGTCACGGCGCGTGCCGATGAGGTCGTCGACGCGATCAACGCCGCCGACCCCAAGGACGGCTTCAACGACGAGGTGCCGCGCGCCACGTGGTTCGACGGGTTCCTCTCGCTCCTGCTGCCGATGCTGCTGCTGGGCCTGCTGTTCTGGTTCCTGCTGTCCAGCGCCCAGGGCGGCGGCAGCAAGGTCATGCAGTTCGGCAAGTCCCGCGCGAAGCTCGTGACCAAGGAGATGCCGCAGGTCACGTTCCAGGACGTCGCGGGCTCCGACGAAGCGATCGAAGAGCTCGAAGAGATCAAGGACTTCTTGAAGGACCCGTCGAGGTTCCAGGCCGTCGGCGCCCGGATCCCGAAGGGCGTGCTGCTGTACGGCCCTCCTGGAACGGGCAAGACGCTGCTCGCGCGCGCCGTCGCCGGCGAGGCGGGTGTGCCGTTCTACTCGATCTCGGGCTCGGACTTCGTGGAGATGTTCGTGGGTGTCGGCGCGAGCCGCGTGCGCGACCTCTTCAACACCGCGAAGGACAGCGCGCCGGCGATCATCTTCATCGACGAGATCGACGCCGTCGGCCGCCACCGCGGTGCCGGCATGGGCGGCGGTCACGACGAGCGCGAGCAGACGCTCAACCAGATGCTCGTCGAGATGGACGGCTTCGACCCCAAGGCGAACGTCATCGTGATCGCGGCGACCAACCGCCCCGACATCCTCGATCCCGCGCTGCTGCGCCCGGGCCGCTTCGACCGTCAGATCGGCGTGGACGCGCCCGACCTCAAGGGCCGCCAGAAGATCCTCGAGGTGCACGGCCGAGGCAAGCCGCTGGCCGACGGCGTCGACCTCGAGGTCGTCGCCCGCAAGACGCCCGGCTTCACCGGCGCCGACCTCGCCAACGTGCTGAACGAGGCCGCTCTGCTCACCGCCCGGTCGAACGCGCAGCTCATCGACAACCGCGCCCTCGACGAGGCCATCGACCGCGTCATCGCCGGTCCTCAGCGCCGCACCCGCGTGATGAAGGACAAGGAGAAGCTCATCACGGCGTACCACGAGGGCGGCCACGCTCTCGCGGCTGCGGCGATGAACCACACCGACCCGGTCACGAAGATCACGATCCTCCCGCGCGGCAAGGCCCTCGGCTACACGATGGTGCTCCCGCTCGACGACAAGTACTCCATCACGCGCAACGAGCTGCAGGACCAGCTCGCCTACGCGATGGGTGGCCGCGTCGCCGAAGAGATCGTGTTCCACGACCCGACAACGGGCGCCTCGAACGACATCGAGAAGGCGACCAACATCGCCCGCAAGATGGTCACCGAGTACGGGATGACCGGCGACATCGGACCGGTCAAGCTCGGCCAGTCCTCGGGCGAGGTCTTCATGGGCCGCGACATGGGCCATGGCCGCGAGTTCTCCGAGCGTGTCGCCGAGCGCGTCGACGTGCAGGTGCGCGACCTCATCGAGCAGGCGCACAACGAGGCTTACGAGGTCATCAACGCGAACCGCGGCATCCTCGACAAGCTGGCCCTGGAGCTCCTCGAGAAGGAGACCCTCGACCACCTGGAGCTCGCTGAGATCTTCAAGGACGTCAAGCGCCTCCCGCCGCGCCCGCAGTGGCTGTCGAGCGAGCAGCGCCCGGTGTCGGAACTGCCCCCGGTCGAGGTGCCGCAGCGCCGCGACGACGCGGGACTGGCCGCGAATGTCGAGGCCGAGCAGGCGACGGCCGAGAAGGCCGCGAAGCGCCGCCCGTCGGGGCAGGCGCGTCCCGCGACCGCCTGAGTCGGCCGTGGCCGTCGACCGTGAGCGTGTCGCCGCGCTGGTGCGTGAGCTCCTCGAGGCGATCGGCGAAGACCCCGAGCGTCCAGGGCTGAGGCAGACGCCCGAGCGCGTCGCCGACGCGTACACCGAGTTCTTCGCGGGTGTGGGGGCGGATGCCTCGGCCCCGCTCGCGCACACGATCTCGGTGTCGCGGGGCCCGGCTCCCGACACGCTGCCTTCGGGCGCCGTGATCCTGCGGGACGTCCTGTTCCGCTCGGTGTGCGAGCACCACCTGCTGCCGTTCCGCGGGCACGCCCACTTGGCGTACCTGCCCGGCGAGCAGGTCGTCGGACTCGGAGCGCTCCCCAAGGTCGTCGAGATCCTCTCGTCGCGCCCGCAGGTGCAGGAGCGTCTGGGCGAGCAGATCGCCGACGTCATCGCGGCATCCCTCGACGCTCGCGGCGTGCTCGTCGTGCTCGACGCGACGCACGAGTGCGTCACGATGCGCGGCGGACGCCAGACGGATGCCTCGACCGTGACAGTCGCGGCCCGCGGAGAATTCGCCGAACCGGCCGCCCGTGCCGAGATCGTCGCGCTGATCGGGGCGGCCCGATGAGCTTCGTCCGGTCGTTGAGCGAGCGAGGAACGAGCAACCTCGGGGCGTTTCGTCTTCGGGCGCCGGGGCGCTCTCCGCGGGGCGACCGGGTGCCGCGGTTCCGGTCGTTGAGCGAGCGAGGAACGAGCGAGACGAAACGCTCGGGTGCACGATGACGCTCATCATGGGAATCGTGAACGTCACGCCCGACTCCTTCAGCGACGGCGGACGCTACGCGGATGCCGACGCTGCCGTCGCCCATGGGCTCCGGCTGCGCACACAGGGCGCCGACATCCTCGACGTCGGGGGAGAGTCGACCCGCCCGGGCGCCGAGCGCGTCGACCCCCGTGTCGAGCAGGAGCGGGTGCTGCCGGTCGTGCGCGCCTTCGCGGAGGCGGGGATACCGGTCAGCATCGACACCATGAACGCCTCCACCGCGGTCGCTGCGGTCGAGGCCGGCGCGCGGATCGTCAACGACGTGTCGGGCGGGCTGGCCGATCCCGACATGCTGGCCGCCGTCGTGCCGACCGGTGCCGACATCGCGCTGGGCCACTGGCGAGGGCACTCGACCGACATGTATGCACGCGCCGAGTACGCCGACGTCGTGAGTGAGGTGCTCACCGAGCTTCGCGAACGGGTCGGGGTGGCGGCATCCCTCGGCATCGCGCCGTCGCGGGTGATCCTCGATCCGGGCATCGGCTTCGGCAAGCGGGGCGACCAGAACTGGGCTGCGCTGCAGAGGCTCGACCGGCTGGTGGGACCGGGCTCGCGCGTGCTCGTCGGGACGAGTCGCAAGCGGTTCCTCGCGGAGGCGCTGGACGCCGACCCCGCCGAGGTCGATGAACGCCGCCGTGATCTCGCGACGGCCGTGACCAGCGTCCTCGCAGCGCAGGCCGGTGCCTGGGCGGTGCGGGTGCACGATGTCGCAGGTACGCGCGATGCTCTGATCGTGGCGCGCAGCTGGGAGGAGGGAGCGGCATGGACTTCATCGACGAGATCACGCTGACCGGCGTCCGCGCGTTCGGGCACCACGGTGTGTTCGCCGACGAGCGACGCGACGGCCAGGAGTTCGTGGTCGACGTGACCCTGTACCTCAGCACGGCGCGGGCCGCGGCATCCGACGACGTCGCCGACACCGTGCACTACGGCGAGGTCGCCGAGCGGATCGTCGAACTGGTCGGCCGGGATCCCCTCGACCTCATCGAGGGCGTCGCCGCACGCATCGCGGACGACCTGCTGGAGCACCCCCTGGTGCGCATGGTCGCGGTCACGATCCACAAACCGCACGCCCCGATCACCGTGCCGTTCGCCGACGTGTCGGTGACGATCCGGCGCGCCAAGAACGACGGGCCGGTCGCATGAACCGGCGTCTCGCGCAGGGATTCGACGGTGACCTCGGGTCGCGTCCGCACGCCAGCGTCGAGGCGGTCGTGGCGCTCGGCGCGAACCTCGGCGACCGGGCCGAGACTATGGCGGCCGCAATCACCGACCTCGCCCGCCTGCCGCTGGTCGATGAGGTGCGCGCGTCCGAACCCGTCGAGTCGGTCGCGCTGAAGCCTGAGGGAAGGGATGCCGCAGCCCCCGTGTACCTCAACTCCGTGGCCGTCCTCACGACGCGGCTGGCGCCGTCGGTGCTGCTGGACTACCTGCACGCCATCGAGCGCCGCCACGGCCGCGAGCGATCGGCCGAGCGTTCGGCGCTCGAGCCCGGCTGGGAGGATCGCACGCTCGACCTCGACCTCATCGCGTACGGCGACGTGGTCAGCGACGACCCGCGGCTGCTGCTGCCGCACCCGCGTGCCGCGCAGCGCGACTTCGTGCTCGGTCCGTGGCTGACCGTCGACCCCGACGCCGTGCTTCCGGGCGTGGGTCGTGTCGACGAGGCGCTGAGTCGGCTGCAGGGGGCGGGATGAAGCGCACGGGCGCGGGAGTCCTCATCGTCGCGGCGGTCCTCGGGGTCGCCGCGGGGTTCCTCGTCGATCAGGTGCTGACCTCCGCGGGACGCTCGACCTTCACGCCCGCGGTGACGTTGCCGATCCTGCTGCTGCTGCTCGGGGCGATCGTGATCGCCCTGGCCCTGCCGATCCGGCGGGCGACGCGGGGCACGTCGACGGCGGCCGTCAACCCGTTCCGGGCGTTGCGCATCGCGATGCTGGCGAAGGCGTCGAGCATCGTGGGGGCCGCGATCGGCGGCCTGGGCGGCGGCCTGTGGATCTTCCTTGCGACGCGGCCGGTGACGCCGTCGATAGGCTCGTGGGGAACGGTCATCGCGACGACCGTGTGCGGCGCCGTCCTGGTGGCCGCCGGACTCGTCGCGGAGCACCTGTGCACCATCCGGAAGGACGACGATGACGAACAGCCCGGAGCCGGAGACGACCCCGGCGACCCCGGACTCGAACCGCGAATCCACGGCCACTGACGCCGGGGGCTCGTTCGAGCGGCTCGTCGAGCCGAAGTCCGAGAACCGGCTCGTGCTCGAGGGCGGGGTGTGGCATCAGATCTCGCCCAAGTACGTGACGGTGCAGCTCATCTCGCACGGCTCGATCCTGGCGATCGTGGTCGCCGCGACGCTGGTGCTGACCCTCGTGCTGGACCTGCAGTGGGTCTGGTTTGTCGGCGGCGCGCTGGCCGTCATTCAGATCTGGACGCTCGCGATCCTGCCCCGTCAGGCGCGTGCGATCGGGTACCGGCTGCGTGAGGACGACCTGGTCTTCCGCCGTGGCATCCTGTGGCAGCGCTTCGTCGCGGTGCCCTACGGCCGCATGCAGCTGATCGACATCACGCACGGTCCGCTCGATCGCGGGTTCGGCATCGCGCAGCTCAAGTTCGTGACCGCTGCAGCTGCGACGGGCGTCGTGATCCCGGGCCTGGCGCAGTCGACGGCCGATACGCTGCGCGACCATCTCATCGAGGTGGCCGAGAGCCGGCGCACCGGGCTATGACGGTTCCCGCTCCGCCCCCCGCCGCTCCGCCGCCGCAGCTGGTCCGCTCGCCGCTCAGCGACGGCGAATGGCACCGACTGCACCCGTTGACGCCGCTGCTGCGCGGCGGGCTGTTCCTGCTGATCGTGATCGGCATCGTCGTGTCGAACCTGCGCGACCGACTGCTCTACATCTTTCTGCCGTGGTTGGCGCCCGGGGTCGGCGACGAGGTCGTCGAGTGGGAAGAGATGGATCGCGACCCCGTCGACTTCGTGATCGCCAACAACCTGTACGTGCTCGCCGCTCTCGCGGTGCTGGCCGTGCTGATCATCCTCGTCGCCGTGTTCTACACGTCGTGGCGCTTTCACACGTTCCGCATCACCGAGGACGACGTCGAGGTGCGCAGCGGCGTCCTGTTCCGCACGCAGCGGCGCGCCCCCCTCGACCGCGTGCAGGGCGTCAACCTCACGCGCCCGATGATCGCCCGGCTGCTCGGCATGGCGAAGCTCGAGGTGGTCGGCGCCGGCATATCGGCCAACGTCAAGCTCGAGTACCTGTCGACGGCGAACGCCGAGGCTGTGCGCGCCGACATCCTGCGACTCGCCTCCGGACGCCGACTCGCGGATGCCGCTGCTCCCGCTGGTGCGCAGCGCGCCGCCAGTCGCACGGCGGCGATCGGGATGACGGTCAGCCGCGAGCTCACCGGAATCATCGAGGGACCCGAGGCCCCCGTGGCCGAGCCCGAATCCGTCGTGCACATCCCGCTCGGCCGGCTGGTGGCATCCCATATCCTCAGCATGTCGACGGTGGGCCTGATCTTCGCAATCGTGGCGATCGTGATCGGCGTGACCCAGGGCGTGACGTGGATGCTGTTCGGCTTCGTCCCCGCGATCATCGGTTTCGGCGCCTACTGGGTGCGATCGATCTTCAAGTCGCTGCGGTATTCGATCGCGCCGACGCCCGACGGCGTGCGCATCACGTACGGCCTCACCACGACGATCACCGAGATCCTGCCGCCCGGGCGCGTGCACGCCGTCGAGGTCACGCAGCCGATCCTGTGGCGGCCCGCCGGGTGGTGGACGGTCCGCATCAACCGCCTGACCGGGCGCAGCGCATCGGACGGCAGCAACGACGACTTCACGACGGTGCTTCCGGTCGGCACGGTGGCCGACGTCGAACGGGTCCTGCGGCTGGTGCAGCCCGCGATGACCGAGACCGAGCGCACGCTCGTGGTGCATCAGGGCATGTTCGGCCCGACCGTCGACGACGCGTTCACCAACACGCCTCGCCGCGCGTGGTGGATCCGGCCGCTGTCGTACCGGCGCAACGGGTTCCTGCTGACCGACGACGAACTGCTGATGCGGCGCGGCGTGGTGTGGCGGAGGATCGTGATCCTGCCGCTGGCGCGGTTGCAGAGCTTCGGCCTGTACCAGGGCCCGCTCGATCGCCTCACCGGCGTCACGAACGGCCGTGCCCACGTCGTGCAGGGTCCAGTCACCCCCTTCCTGGCGGCGATCGACCGAGATGTCGCGCTGCGCCTGTTCGACGATGTGGCGCGTGCGTCGGTGCGGGCCGCGCAGTCCGACCGGACGCACCGCTGGGCGCAGGACGATGTGGAGGCCGGGACGCCCGCGACGGCTGAGGTGTCGGCTCCGTCGACGTCAGCCCCGGCGGCTGCGCCGGTCGCGCCGGGGACGCCCGCGGAGTCGCCGGTCGTCGCACCGGAGATTCTGCCGACCGCGCCGCCGGAGGCTCCCACCGATCCCACGGAGAACCCCGCATGACCCGCGACGGAAGGCTGGGGGTCGGCATCATCGGCGCCGGACGCGTGGGTCCGGTGCTCGGTGCCGCGCTCGGCGGAGCCGGGCACGCGCTGGTGGGCGTGACGACGGGGTCCGATCCGGAGCGGGTCGAGACGATCCTGCCCGGCGTTCCGGTGCTCGATGCGACCGAGGTCGTGCGGCGCAGCGAACTCGTGATCATCGCGGTGCCCCACGACCAGCTCGAGGGTCTCGTCGCGGGTCTCGCCGACGTCGGTGCCTGGCAGCCCGGGCAGCTGGTCCTGCACACCGATCCGGCATGGGGGACCGGCATCCTCTCTCCCGCCGTCGCGAAGGGGGCGATCCCGCTCGCCGTGCACCCCGCGATCGAGTTCAGCGGAACGTCGATGGACTTCCGCGCGCTCGCCGGCGCATACGCCGCCGTGACCGCGCCCGGTCCGGTGCTGCCGATCGCGCAGGCGCTCGCCGTCGAACTCGGGTGCGAGCCCGTCGTCATCGACGAGTCGGCGCGTCCCGCGTACGCCGAGGCGATCGCGGCGACCCGCGACTTCTCGCGGTCGATCGTGCGGCAGGCGACGGGCCTCCTCGCCGAGGCCGGGGTGCCGCATCCTGGTGCGTATCTGTCGGCGCTCGCGCACACGACCATCGACCACGCGCTGAGCGAGGCCGGTTCCGGGCCGGGCATCGACCCCACCGCTACGATCCAAGGATGATCAGTACCGTCGACGGCCTGCGGGTCCGTCTCGCCGAGGTCCGTGCCACCGCCCCGGGAGCGCGGGTGGCACTCATCTCGACCATCGGATCGCTGCACGACGGTCACATCGATCTCGTCCATCGCGCCCGCGAGGTCGCGGACGTGGTCGTGGTCTCGCTGTTCGTCAACCCGCTGAGGTTCGGCTCGCCGGCCGAACGCGCGGCCTATCCGCGCACACCCGGTGATGACGAGAAGCTGCTGGACTCGCTGGGGGTCGACATCGTGTTCGCACCCGAGGATGCCGAACTGCTGCCGGACGGCACCGCGACCACCAAAGTGAGCGCCGGAGACCTGGGTCTGCGCTACGAGGGTCGAGCCCGCCCCTTCTACTTCGACGGACTGCTGACGGTCGAGGCGAAGCTCCTGAACCTGGTGCGTCCTGACGTGGCAGTGTACGGCGAGCGTGACCGCCAGCGCGTGTTCCTTGTGCGCCGCATGATCCGCGACCTGCTGTTCGACGTCGAGGTGGCGACGGTGCAGACCGTGCGGCGCGATGACGGACTGCCCGTGTCGACCCGCGTGGGCATGCTCGAGGACCGCGACCTCGCAGCGGCGGCACTGCTGCCCGCGGCGCTGGATGCCGCCGCGGCCAACGCCGACCGCGGCATCGACGCGTGCATCGCCGCCGCCCAGTCGACGCTGATGGGCGAGTCGCGCATCCGCCTGGAGTACCTGAGCGTCGTCGACCCGCAGACCTTCCTGCCGGCCGATGAGGGGTCGCAGGGCCCGGCGCTGGCGCTCATCGCCGCGACGGTCGCCGGTCACCGCTTCATCGACAACGCCGACATCTATCTGGGCTGAGCCGTACCGTCCTGCCGCGTCGGACTCAGCGAGCCCCTGGGCGCCCCTCGGTAGACTCGTCGGGTCCGCGTTCTGCGGAGCAGACCCCACCGAGGAGCCCATCTCGTGACCGACACGACCCCGCCCGCCGAGCCGACCGAAGAAGAAGTCTTCGAGCAGAAGGCCGTGCGGCTGGCCAAGCGCGAGCGGCTGATCGCCGAGCGAGTGGATGCCGCGGGTGGGGCGTACCCCGTGAGCTTGCCGATCACCGACACGATCCCGGGGCTGCGCGGGCGCTTCGGCGACCTCGAGCCGGGCGCCGAGACGGGTGTCCTCGCGGGTGTGGCCGGACGCGTGGTCTTCAGCCGCAACACCGGCAAGCTCTGCTTCGCCTCGCTGCAGGCGGGCGACGGCAGCCGCATCCAGGCGATGGTCTCGCTCGCCGCCGTCGGCGAGGAGTCGCTGCAGCTCTGGAAGGAGCTCGTCGACCTCGGCGACCACGTGTTCGTGTCGGGCGAGGTGATCTCGAGCCGTCGCGGCGAGCTGTCGATCATGGTGTCGGAGTGGCGCATCGCGTCGAAGGCCGTGCTGCCGCTGCCGAACCTGCACTCCGAGCTGAGTGAGGAGAGCCGCGTCCGCAGCCGATTCCTCGACCTCATCGTCCGCGACCGCGCGCGCGAGACGGTGATCTCTCGCGCGAAGGTCAACGCGAGCCTTCGCGAGACGTTCGCGTCGCACAGCTTCATCGAGGTCGAGACGCCGATGCTCCAGGTGCAGCACGGCGGTGCGTCGGCACGCCCCTTCATCACCCACTCGAACGCGTTCGACACGGATCTGTACCTGCGCATCGCGCCGGAACTGTTCCTCAAGCGCGCTGTCGTGGGCGGCATCGACCGCGTGTTCGAGATCAACCGCAACTTCCGCAACGAGGGTGCGGACTCGACGCACAGCCCCGAGTTCGCGATGCTCGAGGCCTACCAGGCGTACAGCGACTACAACGGCATCGCCGACCTGACGCAGGAGCTGATCCAGAACGCCGCGATCGCGGTGTCGGGCTCGACGACGGTGCTCTGGGCCGACGGCACCGAGTACGACCTCGGCGGGCAGTGGGACCGGCTGTCGATGTACGGCTCGCTGTCGGAGGCCGCCGGTCGCGAGATCACGCCCGAGACGCCGTTCGAAGACCTCGTCGCGCTGGCCGAGGCCGAGGGCGTCGAGCTGCCGCCGCACGCCATCCACGGCAAGCTCGTCGAGGAGCTGTGGGAGCACTTCGTCAAGCCCGGCCTCGTGCGCCCGACGTTCGTGATGGACTTCCCGCTCGACACCAGCCCGCTCGTGCGGGAGCACCGCTCGATCGCGGGCGTCGTCGAGAAGTGGGACCTGTACGTGCGCGGCTTCGAGCTCGCCACGGGCTACTCCGAGCTC
>Ga0160453_100215_pt1 | contig 56173 bp, 45 predicted proteins | sample HID1971K_E6MG_FD_108228 | JGI IMG/M metagenome (GOLD analysis project Ga0160453, IMG submission 108228) | Enriched millipede-associated microbial communities from UW Madison campus, WI, USA - HID1971K_E6 MG | ecosystem: Host-associated > Arthropoda: Insects > Digestive system > Unclassified ...
CATGAAGTTAGAGACGCGAGTAGCGCAACGTACGTTATTGGTACGTGAGCAACAGAGCAAACGATGAATGGCATTTTCGATGTCGACTATGCTTCGTAGCGTATCATCGTGATCACAAGCGGTCTTTTTGAACTACCTATAAACCGCGCTTAGCTAGTTCTGCTTTCAATACCGGCATCAATAACTCCCCTGTAATTTCTGCTTCTTCCAGATGAGGATAACCCGACAATATGAATGATGTTACACCGATATTAACAAATTCAAGTATGCGATCAGTTACTTGCTGCGGCGTACCAACAAAGGCAACCGCACCTCCACCACGGATAGCAGATAGTCCAGACCACATATTTGGTGCAATGACGAATTTATTTTCTTCCGATTGACGGAACAATTCCATTTGACGTTCTTGACCTACCGCATCCGTTTTCGCATGAAGCTTTTCTTTCGATTGAACTTGTTCTGGATCAGCTTTACTTAGAATTCTCCATGCTGCATCCCATGCTTCCTCTTCCGTTTCACGAACAACCAACTGAGCACGCATGCCATAACGTAATGTACGATCAAGCCCTTCTTGCTCACGTTGCTCTTGCAAGTAGCCTTCCATCTCAGCAATTTGTTCCTTTATCCAGGCAACAGGTTCAGCCCACATAAGATAGACGTCCGCAGTTTTCGCTGCGGTTTTTTTCCCTGCAACAGAGCTACCTCCAAAGTAAATTGGTGGATGTGGTTGTTGATACGCTGCTGGTTGGCATGTACCACCTTCTACAAAATAATGCTTCCCATCATAATTGAAGCCTTCCGCATCACGTCCACCATGTCCCCAGACACCTCTTACTACTTCAAGAAATTCTTGAGTACGTTCATAGCGCTGATCATGTTGATCATATAACGGATCACCACAAGCTTTCAGATCTTGCGGATAATGTCCCGTGACAACATTCATCATCACTCGTCCAGCAGACATCTGGTCAAGAGTAGCTGCAGTTCTCGCTGCTAGTACAGGCGAGATTAGTCCAGGACGTAATGCGACTAGCGATTTCAGTTTCGTTGTTTGCGCAGCAATCCAAGAACCTACGATGAAGCCATCCCAACAATCTCCACCTGCGGGTATTAGTGCGAATTCATAGCCAGCAGCCTCAGCTGCTTTCGCTACATCCGTCAAATATTGTGGCGAAGCAGGTCTCTGTGGTGCAATACCGATAAATTCACCATCACCTGTTGTTGGGATAAACCAGCCTAGCTCGACTCTTTGCTTGTTAGACATTTCAGTAGCCCTCCTGATATACATGCGTAATTGATATATGTTCACTGCATCTCGTTGCGTTATTATTACATTTCCTATAGAATTACTTGGTATAATATGATATAAGTAGATTACAACGCCAAGGAGCTTTCGTCTATGTCAATTTGTTGGTTTATACATTTGTAATTTTGTGGTTAGTGTGATTGTTTTTCACAGAAATCTCAAGTATCAACAACAATTTTCAATAAAGTATATTGGTAAAATGAGGTATTTCTATGTTTGATATTATGAAGGAAGAATATCAAGAATGGCTTAACATTAATTACTTTACCCCATCTACAATGGAGAAGAGTAGCTCAATATGGCCGATTCGCTTAGGTGCGAATATTGCCAAATCACATTATCATATCGGTCCGCGAATTACACCTTACTACTATTTACTTTGCATAGTGGAGGGTGAAGGACATTTCTTTCAAAACGGTCAAAGATTTCATTTACAAAAAAATGATATTTTTTGTCTATTTCCGCAAGTCACTCATGAGTACTATACAGACCCAACAAAACCTTTAAAAAAGGTGTTTTTAGCTTTTGATGGTAAGTATGCCTTGTCTCTTCTTGAGCGTATAGGTTTAAGTCCAGAGCAACCGCATCGCACTCATCGAATGACCAATTCAACGCTATTAGCATTTCAAAAAATGTATGAACAACAAGATAGTGATCTAGCTAGAATGAGTTTAATGTATACTATTTTCAATGAGTTAGTATGCACAGAGCGACCTTCTCGCAAAAAAAATATAGGGTCAACATGGTTAGAAAAAGGCAAAGAATATATTGAAATTCATTATGCGGATATGATTTCTATTGAAAGTGTTGCACATCACGTTGGAATAGAACGGACACACTTTTCCAAGAAATTTCATAAAGAATATGGACAATCACCAATGGACTACTTGCAAACATTACGGATGAAAGAAGCTGAGATGCTCCTTACACAAACTGACTATAAAATGAGCGAAATCGCAAATTCCGTTGGGTTTAATGATTTACCGACCTTCTCTAAAGCATTCAAAAAACGGGTAGGACAGTCTCCTGCTCAATTTAGACAACATTCCAAAGGATAGATGATATTCTTTTGCAAGTAATTTATATATAATGAACTTAATCTATTTCACTATTATTCATTATGTATAGGAGAACTAATATGGGTATATCTACGAAATTCCCTTTGCAAACGGGTCACCCTTCCCTTGACCTTGTAAATACAGAAGTGATACGACGTAATAAGAGAATTGAACTGTTCTCAACTATCGATGATGTTTACGAGTGGTTATCACAGTTCGCACAGTGGGAACACCTCTCTCCTATAATAAATGCTCTTGATGAACAAGTTTTGCTTGAAAGGTTATGTCATATAAGAGCAACGTTACGTCAACAGTTCGAACAAATGGCAGAAGGACAATTTATATCTGATGAATTTATTTCATTAATGGAAGAATATATCGCTAAAGCACCATTTACTTATGTGTGGAGAGGACAACTCGTTGCTCTACCTATTGGGCAGCCAATTGCACAGCTTTATTCCTATATTGCATATGATGCACTCACTCTACTTGCCGAAGGTAAGCTCAAGCAATTAACTCATTGTTCAAATCCTGAGTGCATTCTCCTCTATATAGATGAAAGTGGTAGAAGAAAATGGTGTTCGATGAAAATATGCGGTAATCGTCAAAAAGTAGCTAAACATCACAAAAATAAGCCTACAACGAAGTGATTATACTTCTTAGTAGGCTTATTTTGGGGCGTGCTTCTATTTCGTTTTTCCAGTATAATTTATTGCTGTGACGTAATTTTATTGTGAAATTAATTCTCTTTCCCCAATCGAATCGTATTCCACTTGCGTTTTACTAACCTTTAAAAATTAAATTGACAGGTTAGTTCGTTTCGTCATATATTACATAAGTAAAGAACGGAGGAAGTATTTATGAAAGATATTTACGAAGAAGCCCAATCTCAAGCGCCTACAACAGCCCTTGTTAACTATTTCAGCAAAATGAAAGGCCAAGGTCAGAACCCTTTAAAAGTTAATACTAAAGATATAGTTACTTCGTTGATCGGTGGATTTATTACCGTCATTGCCTTATTATTGTTAACGTCAATAACGAATTCAACTTGGCTCATGGCTTCATTTGGCGCTACTTGTGTCCTTGCATACTCAGCTTGGAATGCTCCTCTTTCTCAACCACGTAACATCATCGGTGGACATTTCGTTACATCATTAATCGGCATGTGCATGCTTCATTGGTTTGGTAATGCCCCATGGGTCATCGGCTTAGCTGTCGGGATCGCCATAGCTACTATGATGCTTACTAAGACTACACATCCGCCAGCGGGCGCTAATCCCATTATCATTATTACAGGAAATTATGGCTGGGATTTTCTATGGTCCCCCGTTCTTATCGGGACACTAATTATCGTGTTAATCGCACTTATTATTAACAACCTTCGTCAAAATCGAGCATATCCAACATTTTGGTACTAGATATGATTTTATGCCCTATCATTAACATGAACTTAATTACATTTCAGCAAAATAATGTTTGAAATATTTGCTTTCACTTGGTATAATTTCATCAAACATAAAGGCAATGAATCTCAGGATTCAACCTCGTTCTGCGAGGTTGAATCCTTTTTGGTGTTTGACTTCGCAGTTTGTACTCCCACATTACTTTTTGATTGTTAACAGCTTTTTCGAGTAGTTAATTCAAATTTAAGGAGAATGATGAGAATGAATTTAGAAGCCATTTACCACAGAAGTCAATTGAATTGGGCATATGCTTATGACAAACAAACGTTGCATATTCGACTACGCACGAAGAAAGATGATATGACTGAGGTTATTCTTCATTCTGGCGATAAATATGCATGGGAACTTACAAAAGCTCCTATCCCCATGAAGAAATTAGCTTCCGATAGTCTCTTCGACTACTGGCAAGGAGAAATACAACCAAAATATAAGAGAGCTGTCTATTACTTTGAATTGAGCGATGGAAATGAAACGATTTTTTTACTGGAAAAAGGATTTTTTGATGAACATCCTGAGCTTATATATGAAGGTGTATTTGACTTTCCATATCTTAATTCTATTGATGTAATGACTCCACCTGAATGGGTGAAAGATGCTATCTTTTATCAAATATTCCCTGAAAGGTTTGCGAATGGAGATCCTACTAATGATCCAGACGGAGTACTTCCTTGGGGCGGAACCCCTACTCCAACAAACTTTTTCGGTGGAGACTTGCAAGGTGTAATTGATCATCTTGACTACTTATCTGAGCTAGGCATCAATGCTATCTATTTCAATCCTGTATTCGAAGCAACAACCAATCATAAATACGATACAAGAGATTATTTCAATGTTGATCCTCACTTTGGTACTAATGAGACGTTAAAGCAGCTGGTCGAAGCGTGTCATGATAGAGGCATTCGTGTCTTGCTAGACGCTGTATTTAATCACTCTGGTAAAACATTTGAGCCTTTTGTAGATTTACTCAAAAATGGTTCAGAATCGTCATATACAGATTGGTTCCATATACGCCAATGGCCACTAGAGGTTATAGACGGAGTTCCTACTTATGAGACTTTCGCTTTCGAACCGATTATGCCGAAATTAAATACAGAGAACCAAGAGGTAAAAGATTATCTGCTAGGCGTAGCAAAATTTTGGATAGATGAGATTGGTATTGATGGTTGGCGCCTAGATGTAGCCAATGAAGTGGATCATCAGTTTTGGCGTGAATTCCGTAATACAGTTAAAACAGCTAATCCCGAGGCATATATACTAGGTGAAATTATGCATGATTCTATGCCTTGGCTACAAGGAGATCAATTCGACGCTGTGATGAACTATCCATTTACTAATGCTCTACTTAATTTCTTTGCTCATGGAAAAATAGATTCCGATGGCTTTGCAGCTGCTATTCAGTCCCAGCTAACACAATATCCATTGCAAATTACGGAAGCTTCTTTCAACCTAATGGGCAGTCATGACACCACGCGCTTGCTCACGTTATGCGAAGGTAATAAAGATCGCTTAAAATTAGCGTATTTATTCGAACTAACATTCTATGGTGTACCATGTATCTACTACGGTGATGAAATCGGGATGGATGGTGAACATGACCCACTGAATCGAAAATGTATGGAATGGGATACTAACAAACAAGATTTAGAGCTACTGTCCTTTTTCAAGAATAAGATACATCTTCGTAAAGAATACAGTGCTTTACGTACCGGAGAATTACGCTTCATTACACAAGATAATAAGCAGTTACTTGTCTATGAACGTTGGAATGAAAATGAACGTTTTATTATTCTAATTAATAATGCAGATGAGGCAACAACTACTCAATTAGCTGTAGATCATAAGCAATGGATTGACGTTGAATCTAATGAAACCGTTACGTCTATTGCTAACGCACTTCATATTGATCTTCCAGCATTCGGGTATAGAATCGTTAAAGTTGTTAGCTAGTCTTTTTACAAAAACAGAGCCTTTCCTTGTAAACAAGGAAAGGCTCTATAGGTTTAACGACTTTCGCTCGTGAGATTTCGTAACCACTTCCCAGAACGGAATCTATAATAACCAACGATAAAGCGAACTATCTCTTCTAAAGATAGAAACAAATAAACTAAAAATAAAGGTTGCTTCAAAACGAAAGAAAGTAGTAAACCTAAAGGCACTCCTATCATCCACGTTGCAGTCGATTCCATATAAAACACGAACTTACTATCTCCTCCACTTTGCAACACACCACCAGCAATGATCATATTGGCTACTTTCACCCATAGAAATGCTGCAAATAACCACATGACATATATGGATAATTGATTGGCTACCTCTGATACTTGAAAAAATCTAGTATATAGAGGTGCTAATAAAGCTATAATTATTCCGAAAATTATGGAAATAATTAGCCCTAATTTTACAATTTTTATAGCATAGTTCCGTGCAATTTGATATTGTCCCGCACCTAATTGATTACCCACCATAACACTAGCTGCACCAGCTAAGCCACTTAGTAAACCAATTGCTAATCCTTGAAGTGGAAAAGTGATTGTCATTGCCGTCATCTCAACTGTACCCATTCTACTATAGATAATTGCATAGACCATCTCACCTAGTACCCATACAATCTCCGTTAGAATGATCGGATACATCGTTACTAAAAACTTGCTCGCTAGTGGCTTTCGTACATGAAATAGCTCTTTGACTAGGACACCACCAGGAAGACGATTATAATAGACTGCACCAATGATTAATAAACATTCGATGACTCTTGAAATGACCGTTGCGTAACCTGCACCCGCTAAACCAAATTGTGGTAATCCTAGCTTGCCAAAAATAAGTACATAGTTCAATAAAATATTTATTATAACGGCACATAAGCTTACGTACATCGGAAATTTTACATGCCCAGTACTTCTTAATACAGCGGAGTAAAGCATCGTAAGCATCGTTGGAATATAACTTAATGCTACAATTTTCAGAAAAATATATCCGCTATCTATTAATTGTTGATCAGTTGTAAACAATGCCATAATCCAATCAGGTAGCGTGTGTACAAAGATTGAAAAAAGCAATGATAGTGTTATGCCAATAGTTAACCCTAGTCCTAGCAGTTGAGAAATGCTTTTGGTATCTTGTTTCCCCCAATATTGCGCGACATATATCGATATTGACGTTGCAAGTGCTGCTAGTACAACGGATATAATTCCAAATATTTTGCTTGCGATACCTACTGATGCGATAGCAGCATCACCTAATTGCCCTACCATTATCTGATCTGTCAAATTCAATAGAGCCATAATTAAGCTTTGTAAAGCAATAGGAATGGCTAGTTTACATAGTGACTGATAAAATAAGGATTCTTTTTTCATTTTCATTTCCCCACCTCTTCCTCCTATTTTCCCAATTTCCTGACCTGTCATTATCAATAATTTTAAATCAAAAAAAGGTACACTCCCGCCTTCGACGAGGTTGTACCTTTAAAGTAACATTGCCTTCTTTTGCAAATGAGTGTACCATCTCATTTCATAAAATTCAATATAAAAAAGTTAAATATTTGAAAATAAAATAAAGATTGACACGAATCTTATAATGGATTTACAATTGTAATTAATACAATGTTTTCCAAATATAAGGGCTATGCCTTTTTGAACTGACATCGACTTTGTTAGTTTAAAAACAACCCCGGGATCTCTTTTTCAAGAGAACTCGGGGTTGTTTTTTTGGAGACATAATGGGGAGGTGAATCATTCTTAGCAAACGATCTGATTTGTTGGTTAAGGAAAATGATTAAACAAAATTGAAAGGTGGATGATTAATTTATGTCTATTCGTACGCCAAAACTCATGTTTCATTTCCTTCTTGTTACCGTTCTAACGCTAGGATTACTCTTACCATCTAACTCTAGTTCTCTAGCTTATGCTGCACCTGATACATCCGTTTCCAATAAGCAGAACTTTTCTACCGATGTAATCTATCAAATCGTTACAGACCGCTTTGTTGACGGTAATACTGCGAACAATCCAACTGGTACTGCATTTTCATCTGGCTGTACTAATTTACGTGTATATTGCGGCGGTGACTGGGCAGGTATTACATCTAAAATTAATGATAACTACTTTACTGATATGGGCATTACCGCACTTTGGATATCTCAACCTGTTGAGAACATCTATGCTGTCATCAATTATTCCGGAGTGAACAACACTGCATACCATGGGTATTGGGCACGTGACTTCAAGAAGACTAATCCAGCCTTCGGAAGTATGACTGATTTCCAAACTCTTATTAATACAGCACACGCAAAAAACATCAAAATCATCATTGATTTCGCACCCAATCACACTTCCCCCGCTTCTGAAACACAACCAACTTTCGCTGAAAATGGTAAACTGTTTAACAATGGCACTCTTCTTGGTGGATATACTAATGATACGAATAACTTCTTCCATCACAATGGTGGGACGAGCTTTTCCTCCACTGAAGATGGCATTTACAGAAATCTATATGATCTTGCAGATATTAATCATAATAACAACACGATTGATACTTACTTTAAGGATTCAATTAAACTCTGGCTTGATATGGGAATTGATGGTATCCGCGTTGATGCCGTTAAGCATATGCCTTTCGGATGGCAAAAGAGTTGGATGTCCTATATCCACAGTTATAAGCCAGTGTTTACGTTTGGTGAATGGTTCCTCGGCGTGAATGAGATTAGTCCTGAAAATTACAGTTTTGCTAATGAAACAGGAATGAGCCTTCTTGACTTCGAATTTGGTCAAAAAGTCCGTCAAGTTTTCCGTGATAATACAGCTACAATGTATGGTCTGGACAGCATGCTAACAGGTACCTCTGCCGGCTACACTCAGGTAGTAGATCAAGTAACTTTTATCGACAATCATGATATGGATCGTTTCCAAGCTACTGGTGCTTCAAATCGTAAATTAGAGCAAGCACTTGCTTTCACCTTAACTTCTCGTGGTGTTCCAGCAATATACTATGGAACTGAGCAATATATGACTGGCAACGGTGATCCAGGCAATCGCGGAAAAATGACTTCATTCAGTAAAACAACTACAGCATTTAATGTCATAAAGAATCTTGCTCCATTACGTAAAACTAATCCTGCTATTGCTTATGGAACGACGCAACAACGTTGGATTAATAACGATGTATATATTTATGAACGTAAGTTCGGTAATAATGTAGCTGTCGTTGCTATTAATCGAGGTTCTACTAGTGCATCTATTAGTAGTCTTAGCACTTCTCTTCCAGCAGGTACGTACACAGATGTACTTGGTGGTCTATTAAGTGGAAATAGCATCACTGCTTCTAGCGCAGGTTCAGTATCGACATTCAGTCTTGCTGCTGGAGCTGTTGGTGTATGGCAATATACGGCTACTTCTGCTCCTCTAATCGGTAATATCGGACCGGATATGGGGAAAGCAGGGAATACCGTTACGATCGATGGACGTGGTTTCGGAACGACTAAAGGTACTGTCTACTTTGGAACTACAGCTGTAACAGGTTCAAGCATTACTTCTTGGGAAGATACGCAAATTAAAGTAGTGGTACCAAGCATTACAGCTGGTAAATATAATGTAAAAATCCGTACATCTGCTGCTGTCGATAGTAACAGCTATGCTAACTACAATATTCTAACTGGTAATCAAGTTACCGTTAGATTTGTAGTAAACAATGCTACAACTACTCTTGGTCAAAGTGTATACCTTACAGGTAGCGTTGCGGAACTAGGTAATTGGGATACAAGTAAAGCAATTGGCCCAATGTACAATCAAGTAATTAACACTTACCCAACTTGGTACTACGACGTTAGTGTTCCAGCAAATACAACGATAGAGTATAAATACTTCAAAAAAGCAGGTTCAACTGTAACTTGGCAAAGCGGAAGTAATAGTACGATTGTTACCCCTGCAAGTGGTGTAACTACCGTTACGATAGGTTTCTAATTCCGATCTACTAATTGTACGCTCGGATATATTCAACGCCCACTGGTATATCGCTATAATAAAGCGATATACCAGTGGGTGATTTTCGGCAACTATTTACGATTCGATTATTGCCAATTTAATTTCAAATTAGCTATAGACAAAATTTACATTTTTATGCAATAATAACTTAAACGATTAAGTAGTAGTTTAACTACTACGATATTTGCTTATACAATCTTCAAAGGTATGTTACTCGAAAGTTAGGTTTTATCAAGAAAGTCATTAATCATATTAGGAGGATGACGTTGAAGAAGGCCACTTTAAAGGATATCGCTAAATTAGCACAAGTTTCCGTCGCCACCGTAAGCTACGTACTTAATAATGTAACATCACAAACTATACCAGAGGAAACACGTTGCAAAGTATTAGAGGCAGCTAAAGAGCTACAATATATCCCGAATCTTGCTGCAAGATCACTTGTCATGCAAAAGACAGGGCTTATAGGAATTCTGATTAACCGATCTGAATATGAAGGTTATTGGAAAAAATTACGTTACGCAACACTCATCGAATTTCTCGAACGAAAACTTACAGAACGTGGATACCATGTTGTACTCTCAAGTATCGATGCATCTGCTCCCAAATTAGACATTATTTCAGAGCGTAAACTTGATGGCGTATATCTCATAGATGTCAAATCTGATACATTCCATCATATTTCTCGATTATTTTCAGCAGGTGTCCCTTTGATCGTTATTGACAGCATGATTGATGACGAGTTATTTTACAAAATTATCGATGACTACGAGCATATATTTACAAAGCTTACAACTCGTAATCAATTATCTAATCACTATTTGATTATGGATGAATTCAATAATCTCGAACTTATGGAAACTATTAATAAACTTTCATCTATACACGATGACGATATTCACATCATGAAGAATGAAGAATTATTACAACGCTTTCTATCTCAACAAAAAGGTCGACATGGGATCATTATCAATGAATATATTAGTACCCTTGCTGCCAAATATGTTGATCCCGCATCTTTATATGTAATTTGTACTGCTGGTTGCCCATATATCGTACCTACACAAGCAAAAGCATACACTTACGGAGAACAAAAATTCGAGGTTGCTCTAGAACTTATGCTCCAACTCATTGAAGATTCTACATCAGGTGATGGTAATAAATTTATTAAAATTAAAACAGAGTAATATGCTCTGTTTCTGTAGCACAACTTAAACGTTTAAGTTGACATCGGAAATGAAGTAAAGATTCAAACGGTAAATTTATTCTGATTTCATTAATAGAGGAGAATGACTAATGATAGAGCTCGCTCGTGACACTCACAATGATGTTGATCGTCTTAATACTGATATACTCGCTCAAACTGCTGATTCTATTGAACATTTATCAATCTGGCGAAATCGTGCTTTTCTATTTGTTTTTGCAAGTACCAGCCTGTCCGTTCTTGGTAGTACCTTTCATAGTATTGCGTTAAATTTATGGATTCTACAAACTACAGGAAGCGCTAGATTGATGTCAGCAGTTGTAATTATTCATCTTATCATTAATATGCTATTTGGCTCTTTTGCAGGTACGATCGCAGATAGAGTCAATCGAAAAAAACTTATGTTAGCTAGTGACATCATTCGTTTCGTGCTAATTTCACTCATTGCACTGCTAATTTATTTACCTAATACATCCTATATGTACATTATCATCTTGACTGGTATCGTGGCCTTTGTTGGAACTTTTCGTTCACCTGCATTTCAAGCTTCTCTTGTAGAGATTGTAGGAAAAAACCAACTTACTCAAGCGGTAGGTGCAATTAGTATATCTGATAACATCGTTCGTATCTCTGGCTTTGCGCTAGGAGGTATTGCAGTCGCACTGTTTGGAGGAGCTTTTGCAATTGCAATTGATGCTGCTACGTTTCTTCTATCAGCGCTCGCTCTCTTATTTGCGGGACCATTTCTTTTTCAACGCACAAAGAGCTCCATTAAGCCAACAACCTCATTCAGAGAGGATTTAGCTGAAGGAATTCGCTATGTGTGGCGTGATTCGTTTGCTAGAGCATCCATCTTTCTACTACCTGTTGTCATGCTATTCTTCCTATCCACTTTCATGTTGATTCAAGTGATGGCAATTCAAGTATGGCATGCAAAATCGATCGTCTTCGGGATCATTGAAGCATGTATACCGTTAGGATTTGTGATCGGTTCAATCATCATTATGAGATTAGATAAACGCCTTAAGCGGCGAGGGTGGTGGATTCTTGGCAGTATGCTTCTTATGGGTCCGCTCTTTATTATTATCTCACAGGTTGCAAATGCTTATGTAGCACTTCCTTTCATTTTTTTGGTAGGGTTTCTCTTCTCCTTTAGCACGACGATTATATATATCATGTTACGAGTAGCAATTGAACCTGACATTCAAGGTAGAGTTTTTGGATTACTCGGAGCATTAACTAGTGTCGCTCCTCCAGTCGGTCTCGCTTTATTCTCAACCTTGTCGGACTATTATGGTCCTTCACCAATTATTTTAATGAGCGGAATCATTATGATTATTATTACTAGTATTGCTTCTTATCGTATGCGAACTTTTCGTAACTTTAACTAGATGAAAAAAAACAATATAGTCCGCTTAATATTAAGTGGACTATATTGTTTCAAAAGAAACAACGTTATTTCACAATAACCGTACTATACGCGGGGATTGTCAATGTAGTGCCTTTAAGCACCGCTTCCGTGTTTGTCTTTCTAATCAGTTCTGTAAAGTCACCAAATGTAGTAGAACCTTGAAGCTCGATGCTTTGCAACTCACTTGAAAGATTGTGAACGACAAGTACTCTTTCGTTGCTCGTCAAGCGAATAAAAGCAGTTAGCTTACCGTTAACGTTGTCGAATGTATACTCAGCAATACCACCATCACGTAGCGCTGCCTCTTCATTGCGCCAACTGATTAATTGTCGATAGTGACTCAATAGTGATTGATCATCTTTAAGCCCTGCTTCAACGGATACAGATCCAGCTTCAGTATTGTGCTTTGATTGTAACCACTTTGTAGTACCTTCACCACCATTGGGATCACTATACCAAACCATAGGCTCTCGAATATACTCATCGGGTTTTGCCCCCTTCATGCCAATCTCTTCACCATAATAGAGATAAGGCGTCCCGGGCAAAGTCAATAATAATGCAGCTGCCATCTTCGCATGATCGACATTACCATTCAATACGGTCATTACACGATTTTGATCATGATTACTTAAGAATGGTGCATCAACGAAAGTGCCGCCTGAAGATTGTTCATACACTCCATATGCACGACCAAGTGAAAACGCTAAATCTGGATCTACTTCCTTAGAAGCCGCCCCTAGCAAACGATCAGCAAGATCAAAGTGAAATGCTGAGTTCAATGCTTCATCGAAGTACGGTGCAATGACAGACAACGAATCCCATACTTCACCGATTAGATAAGCATCTGGATTTACTTCATTCATACCTAAGCGGAATTCTTGCCACCATTTCTTATTTTTAGTTTGAATATCTTCCGTGCCTGCGGTAGAGGTATAATCTCCATAAATATGCTTAGCTGCATCAAGCCGGAAACCATCTATGCCTTGCTCAAGCCAAAATTGTCCAATCTTAATCATCTCAGCACGAACTTCAGGCTCATCGAAATTAAGATCTGGCATTCCTTCCCAGAATATTCCGAGATACTTTAAGTTCCCATATTGGTGCCACGGAGCATTACCTACCGCGCCATCTGATTTCACATTCTCATCGGCATCGACGATCGAATACCAATTACGATAAGGACTATTAGTATCTGTCAGCGCAGATGTAAACCAAGGATGTTCTTTGCTAGAATGATTCACAACAAGATCCATGATTACTTTAATATCACGCTTATGCGCTTCTTCTAACAAATGTTTAAGGTCATCAAGTGTGCCATAGTCTGGATTAATCGCATAATAATCTGTCGTATCATAGCCATGATAACTAGGAGATGCATTAATTGGCATTAGCCAAATACCACCGATCCCTAGCTCGGTTAGATAATCAAGTTTAGCTGTTACGCCATTCAAATCACCAATACCGTCATTATTGGTATCGTAGAAGGAACGAACAAATATTTCATAGTATACGCTACCTGGTTGTTCATCAACAACAAATGAGGTAGGAACTGGATTTATACCATTGTCGATGACATTACTTTCATTCGTTGCTGCAACATTTAGAGTATCATTTACAACTTCATCTACTGTAGCTTTATTCGAAGAACAGACCGTAAGGGCAATTACAATATACATACAGACAATTATACCTAGCCATCGTCTTACTCTCTTATTGTTCATACTATTAACCTTTCGATGCGCCTGACATCATCCCTTGAACTAGGAAGCGCTGCAAGAAAATGAATAGTAATGTAATTGGAATAGCAATAAGTACTGCACCTGCTGCAAATAGTGTAAAGTTACTATTCTGATAGGTACTCACTAAATCCCACATGCCTACTGCTAGTGTCCAATTTTCTTTACTTCGAAGTACTAGTCTTGCGAAGATAAAGTCAACCCATGCCCCCGTGAATGAAGTAAGCGCTACATACGTCAGTATTGGACGTGATAATGGAAGCATGATTTTCGTAAATACTTGCATATGCGAAGCTCCATCAATACGAGCAGCCTCGTCAAGACTACGAGGAATCGTGTCATAGAAACCTTTCACGATAAATCCACCTAGTACTGAACCAGAGGAATATACAAGTATTAGAGCTGCATGTGTATCTAATAGATTAAGCTGAAACAGGAAAATAAAGATCGCAATCATACTCATAAAGCCTGGGAACATTCCTAATACCAGCATAGTTGTAAGAATGTTTTTACGTCCACGGAAACGGAAACGTGATAATGCATACATACTTAGCGTAATAAGAATTGTCGAAAAGATCATCGTAAGCGTAGCTATTTTTAATGTATTTATATACCAAACGCCGTATCTAAAGCTGGGATTAATGAACAATTCCTTATAGTGCGCAATCGTAAACTGTTCTGGTATTAGCGTTGGACTATATAAAGCTGTCCCTGGTCGTAAAGAGGAAAGTATTACCCATAGTGCTGGATACAGTGAACATACTGCAATCACAATTAAAACGAGATAGCTAAGCGCTAGACGTATGAATCTCGAATTGCCACCTTTAATTTTCATTGGACCATGTCCTCCTCTTTGAATGATTTCGAGCGACGGTAATTCCATATAGAGAACGATGCAATAATTAAGAATATAATTATTCCGATTGCAGAAGCCATGTTAAATTTACTGTTGTTATAGGTTAGTTTGAATAGCCAAGTAACGAGTAAATCTGTACTTCCCGCATATTGATAATTACCGTTAACTGGATCACCATTGGTTAAGAGGAAAATAACGTTAAAGTTATTAATATTTCCGGCAAATTGCATGATTAATATCGGTACTGTAGAGAACAAAATAAACGGCATAGTGATTACTTTAAACTTTTGGAATGCCGTCGCTCCATCAACCTCAGCAGCTTCATAAAGATCCTTCGGTATAGCAGTTAGGATACCTAGAATAAGCACCATAGAAACAGGTATACCAACCCACATATTTACGATGATTACTGTCACTTTAGCCCACATTGGATCTGTTAGCCATGGAAGTTTTGATAAACCAAAGTAACCTAAATATTGATTAATCGGTCCGAATTGACCATTAAATAAGTTTCTCATTACTAACAATGATATTAATTGAGGAATTGCATATGGAATAATAAAAATCGTCCGCCAAAACTTCTTAAAGCGAATACCTTTAGACTCAATAAGTAGCGCTACAAGAATACCACCAAAATATGTTGTTACTGTAGCAAGTACAGCCCAAATAATTGTCCATGTAAATACACCAATAAATGTCTTACTCCACGTTTTTAAAGTTAGGAGGTCGGCAAATGTCTGAAAACCTACCCAATCAATCAATGTGGCAGGCGGAATATGATCAGGCGATGAATAGTTTGTAAAGGCAAGCATGATCATAAAGACAATTGGCATAATGGTTAGAAATAATACTCCTATTGCTGGGATTGAAAGCAGCAGCAATGGGAAATTTCTATCCTTTGCATAAGCCCAAGTTTGCCTAATCGAATGAACTTTTCCACCCTTATCTCTTATGCTCCCAGTTTGATATGCATCGCGAACATTCATAATAAATATAACAATATAAATACTTAATATTACTAATGTGATTAATCCGCCAATTAGAAGATAGATAGAATTATCTCCTTTAACGGCAACCATAACTTTTCCAACTTTTTCAAGTCCTTGCGTTTTATCACCAAGCGTAATTACGCCCCAAATGGCATGACCTAAATTTTTCACAAAAAATATTACTGCAACGACATTTAAAGATAACAGCAGTAAAGCTTTAACTACTTGGCGGTTATACAATTGCCCAAGCCCCATGAAGAGTACTGACAAAATAGCCGCAGTGTTACGATGAAGATTCATACCGCCCGGCTCCTTCCCGTTCAATCGTATTGTTAGACAGCTGCTCTCATTCATTATTTAGATGAACCTGAAACGTCGGTTCACCCGCCGAACGAATTCGACGGGTGATTACCAAGCGCATCATAACTAATATTTATTGAGCTCCGTTATTAGCATCCTTGATTTGTTGTACTGCATTATCAAGTGCTTCTTTTGCATCTTTACCTGAATTCCAAACATCAGAGAAAGCAGCTGCGATTGGAGACCATACATTACCCATTTCAGGAATAGATGGCATTGAAGTAGATTGATTGAACTGTTCTAGGAAGCCTTTTACAATTTCATCATTTTGAGCAGCTGGATCGTTTGCTGCTTCAGTGTTAGAAGGAAGCGCACCCGTTAATTTCAGATCAAGTAATTGAGCATCTTTAGATGAAGCGAAGTTTGCAAACAAACGTGCAGCATTTGGATATTTAGAGTTGTAGTTAACATACCAAGCTTTAATTCCAGAGAATGATGAAGCTGGCTGGCCATTAATGCTAGGCAGTGGGGCTACACCAAAATCAATACCTGAAGCTTTGTAATCAGCAATTGTCCAAGGACCATTAATATCCATTGCTAGAGTACCAGCAGTGAAGAAACCTTTTTTAAGATCATAAGTAACGTCACCAGAGTTTACTGGTAGGATGCTATTTCTTAGAGAACCATAGTAGCTTAGTCCAGCAATTGCACCTTCTGTATTAAGACCGATATCATCTTTGTCTGTACCATTGCTACCATATACATAACCGCCAGTAGAGATAAACGGATAGCTGAAGTAGAAGTCGTCTACATCCCACATTAGAGCAAATTTATTATTAGCTGGATCGTTGAACGTTTTTGCGAATTCTACAATTTCATCAAATGATTTTGGAGCTTCTGGGATAAGTGCTTTATTATAGAAAAGTGCATAAGTTTCTACTGCACGAGGATATCCGTATAGAACACCATCGTATGTAACCGCATTAACAGCAATTTCTGAGTTAGCTGCTCTAGATGTTTCTTCATAGAAATCATTCGGAAGAATTAGACCAGAAGTTACTGCTCTACCAAGATTATCATGTGGGAATACTACAACGTCTGCTCCAAGTCCAGCAGGACCGTCTGTCGTCAATTTATTAACTTGATCGGCAGCTCCAACCTCTTCAAATCTAATCTCAATGCCGTATTTAGCTGTAAATTCCGCAGCAATAGCTTCTACGAAAGGACGCTCTTCTAGACTTTCCCATACAAGTAATGTTGCGCCTTCTTCAGGAACGATTTCCTCATCTGTAGCTTCATCAGTTGCAGCAGGTGTTTCAGCAGGCGCATTGTTTGTAGTAGATGGAGCATTGTTAGTAGTAGCCGGTGTATTACCTCCATTGTTACCACATGCAGTTACAAGTAACATAACTCCCAATAAACACAAAGTTAGCATTTTTTTCATTTTTCTAGATCCCCTTCCATTTTTTGACCATAATGACAAACAAAACGCCTACCCCAGACACTGCACCGTATATCAAGCTATAAAAGTTGTGTATTTTGACATTAACTTTTATAAAAACTCAATTTGTGCAAACGATTGTACAATCTTTCAAAAAAATTGCGAGAAAACATAACAATTTCCCACAATTATCGATTGCACGCTCATTCGGTCTTGTTGTAAGCGTTTTATAATGTAAATTCAATATACTATACAATCAATTTTTGTTAAAACGATTGCACATATTATTTTTGCTAGTTTTTTCCTTGTTATCTCGATATTACTACGATTTACTCACTTTTTCTTACTATTTCATTAGTTGTATTAACTCCGTCAACAAGGTACAGTGAATAAAATCATCTATTTATTGCATTAGTTTGCGCTTACAGCTATAGTTATGTAATATGAAGGTTTTTAGGAAGGATCTGGATTATGGTCACAATAAAGGATATAGCGAAAGAAGCAGGGGTTTCACCTTCTACAGTTTCACGCGTCATTTCCAATCATTCTAGAATTAGCAAAGCAACTACTGCTAAAGTTAAAAGAATAATGGAAGAGATGGGGTATCATCCTAATGTCATGGCCAAAAGCTTAGTTTCAAAAACAACTCGTACATTAGCGATTGTATTGCCTCGGCCTGCGGAAGAGTTATTCCAAGACTTCTTCTTTGGCGAATTACTAAGAGGGATTTTAGCACACTCTACTAGAGCTGGTTATGATATGTTACTGGCTGCAGCTACTTCGCCCGCAGATGAAAACGATACCATTGCAAGACTGGTTCTAGGTAGACGTGTAGATGGTGTAGTTTTGCTATCATCTAGACAAAATGACCCTCTCGTTTCTTTATTATCTAAGCATGACTTTCCTACCGTGTTAATTGGTCGGACTGACGGGCATGATAACATTATTACAGTTGATACTGACAATGTATTAGCTGCATTTGATGCAACAACTCACCTAATCAATCAAGGTCACACTAAAATAGGATTTATTCTTGGATTACCTAACCTTACTGTTTCGGTAGATCGACTTGCTGGCTATCATAAAGCAATGGAAGAATCCGGATTATCCGTTAATCCAGAATGGATTGTTGATGCAGAGTTTCTACAACAAAGTGGATTCCGTGCCATGTCATTCATTATGGATATTCCTGATCGTCCAACAGCACTAGTCGTTATTGATGATGTAACTGCATTAGGCGTGTTGCGTGGTCTTAATGAATTAGGATATAACGTTCCCAATGATATTAGCCTTGTAAGCTTTAATAATATAGCAGTTTCAGAGTTGGCATCACCTGCCATTAGCTCTGTGGACATCGGTACTTACCAACTTGGATATACTTCTTCACATTTGCTGATTCGTCGAATACAAGAAAATCTTCATACTGGAGCACGCAACATTATTCCGCATCGCTTAGTAGTAAGAGAATCTTCAATCAAAGACTTTCATAAGAGGAGTTAATAAAGATGAATAATAAAAAACCGTATTTAGTTGATGCAGTAATTGGTAATTCGCGTATGCTTGCTACGCTTGGACGCACTGGTAAAATGTATCGTCTATGGTGGCCAAACATTGATACGCCCCAGCATGTCGATGCTATGCGTGTCGGTATTCAAGTTGAAGGCTCTAATGTCGACTGGTTCGATGAAGAAACTAATGGTTGGAACCATGAAATTAACTATGCTAATCGTAGTAATGTGTTGCATATTAATGCCACTAATGAATCACAAGGTCTTAATGTAAACAGCCGCCATTTCGCTGTTCCTAGTACAGATCTATTAGTTCGCGAATATGCTTTTGTTAACACAACCAATGAAACTAAAAAATTCTCATTTGTCGTACATTCATCTTTCGTAATTAGCGAAAACGGCCTCTATAATACAACGATGTTCAACCATTTAGCTGACTCATTAATTCATTTCCGTCATCAGTATTTCTTTGGAGTTTCAAGTGCAATCGTATGCGCAAAATACCAAGCAGGAATTTCATGGGATGATGCTCAAACTGGCCAGTTTAATGGTGAGAATATCGATATGCGTCCTGATGGAGCCTTATCTTATGAAATTACAATCGCTGCTGGTGAAACGACTATCGTTCCAATCTATGTAGCAGCTGGTAATAATGAGCAAGAAGTTGTTGATCTACTGACACAAGCACGCAAAAAAACTAGCGAACAATGGGCTGATGAAACAAATACCTATTGGAATCAATATGTAAATAATGCTGTTCCATGCCCCGTTGAAGATGAAGAGATCAAAGATCTTTATGAGCGTTCAATTTTAATGTTCAAACTAATGTCTGATGAGAAAACAGGAACAATTATTGCTGCTCCTGAATTTGATGAAACCTATAGTCGTTGTGGGGGATATTCATATTGTTGGGGGCGTGATGCAGCTTTTATCACCACCGCGCTTGATAAAGTCGGCTTGAAGGATCTGACTGATGCTTTCTATGATTGGACATTATCTGCACAATCTTCTGATGGTTCTTGGCAACAACGCCATTATCACGATGGTCAATTAGCTCCATCTTGGGGACTGCAAATTGATGAAGGTGCATCGATTATCTGGGGAATGTGGCAACATTATTTAGTGAATGAAGATCGTGAATTTGCTGCTCGTGTATGGCCAGCAGTATCCAAAGGTGCTCAATTCCTACAATCATTTATTGATCCAGCTACTGGACTGCCAAAACCAAGTATTGATCTATGGGAAGAACGTGAAGCTTCTCATACTTACTCTTCTGCTGCTGTATATGGAGGTTTAACCGCTGCAGCTGGTTTCGCAGAACTTGCTGGTGAGTCTGCTCTGAAAGATCAGTGGAATACAAGTGCTGCAGGCATTCAAACTGGAATCGAAACGTACTGCTTTAACGATGAACTACGAAGCTTCTATCGCGGCGTTGATCTTAAAGTGTCTGATTATAAATTTAATTCAGATACAGCTAATGGTGCAGAAGGATATATAGTAGATCTTGATAAAGGTTACCAAAAATATGTATTGAAATTCGATCCAATCGTAGATATTAGCTTACTTGGTATTAGTGTTCCGTTCAATGCTGTAGCTGCAAAGTCTGAACGTATGCGCACAACAGCTGACGCGATTGAAAAACGTCTTACAGTTGAAGGCGTAGGCGGTATTAAGCGTTACGAAGATGATAATTATATTGGTGGCAACCCATGGATCTTAACAACACTTTGGTTAGCTCACTACCGTTTCGCAAATGGTGAAACATCTTCTGCACGTCAACTTATGCAATGGGCACTAGATCACCGCACGGAAACAGGTCTTCTACCAGAACAAGTTGATAAAAACACAGGTGAAACAGCATGGGTAGTACCTCTTACTTGGTCACATGCCATGTTCATTCTTGCAGTATTTATGCTTGCTGAAAGTAAGTAAATTTAAGGATAACAAAGAGCAGATAACAAGTTGTTTATACGACTTGTTATCTGCTTTTTTTGTTCCATCAATATATATTTTTTGTTCGTATCTCACAATGATAACTGAATGACTTCCATCATTGTTTCAAATTCTATTTTTTTGTTTATGTATAGAGAGTGGCTTTACAAAGAAAATGCCAAGTGTGATTTTTATTAATGACAGTAAAATTATTTCATATTATTGTTAAAGTGCAAGACTACAAATTAGGCTTATTGCATGCTTTTAGATACACTTCTTATTGTGTTTTCTTTTTTATTACTCTAAAGACAAGATTATTATACGAATGAATGGGATGTTTTATAGTTAAGTTGAGGTTGACTTTTACGAACTAATTTGTAATAATTATAAATAAGGAATTGATCTAAGTTTATATTAAACGATATCTGTATGGAAATGTTATTATTCGTTTACAATGCTAATAGACGTCCATCGATTCGTATATGACAATTTAGGAGGAATTATTATGAACACTATTCAATCACAATTAAACCGTCAAATTGCTAACTGGAGCGTATTATATGTTAAGTTACACAACTACCACTGGTATGTAAAAGGTACTCAGTTTTTCACCTTACATGCCAAGTTCCAAGAACTTTATGAAGAAGCAACACTTCATGTTGATGAAATTGCTGAGCGATTGTTAGCCGTGAAAGGCCAACCACTTGCCAAAATGGTCGACTACCTTGAATATTCAAGTATTAAGGAAGCTAAAGGCCATGAGACAGCTACAGAAATGGTTGATGAGGTTATTCATGACTTTACGATCATTATTCAAGAGTTGAAAGAAGCTATGGCTGTAGCACAAGAAGCTGGAGATGAAACTACGGCAGATATGTTACTTGCTATTCATACTTCACTTGAGAAACATGTGTGGATGCTATCTGCATTTAACGGGTAAAGTTAATGTCATAATTAACAAATACAAAACGCCCCTGTTTGCTAGTGCGAATTCGCGCTAGCAAACAGGGGCGTAGTTGTATTCATTTATCTGATGATGCATGATCCAATCATATCACCATTCCAATATGCTTGGAGTTGATCGCCTTCAGCAAGCTTAGCTACACCTGCAGGCGTACCCGTATAGATTAGATCACCAGAGCCTAATCCATATTCAGTATTAATAAAGGCTAGCAGCTGTTCTATTGAGAAAATCATATCACTTGGATGACCAATCTGAGCAATTTCACCATTACGTATCAATGTAAATTCGCTACAATTGATCTGTTCTACACTAACAAATGGTAACCATGCTCCGAACGTTGCAGATTGCTTGAACCCTTTGGCAGGAAGCCAAGGGTAACCTTTCGCTTTCAACGCACTTTGAACATCACGTAAAGTTAAGTCTAGTCCCAGTGTAAAGGCATCTATAGCCTGCTCTGCCCGCATACCAGATGTATATTGATCACTAATGCGCAATACGATCTCTAATTCAAAATGAACTTCACCTTGCTGCTTAGGAATAACAATATCTCCGCCATTCATCACAGCGAGCGCATGGGTTGGCTTCGTAAAAATCATAGGAGAAGTAGGCACGTCATTGCCTAACTCTAATGCATGTAAACGATAATTACGACCAACACAATAGATGTTACGAATATCCACTATGCTCATCCCTTCTTCTGCGCTTCAATTTTGTCAGCTAGCTCATTCAATTCAGCCCAGCGATCCATTAACTGCTCAAGTTTCTGTTCTGCTTGTTGTTGTTTTTCTGAAAGTTCAATAAGCATTCCAGCTGAACTTGCATTAGCTTCCATCTCTTTAGCAATATTCTCAAGTTCGGATTCAGCTTCCATTATCCAATCTTCTATATTTTCATAATCTCGTTGATCTTTGTATGACATTTTCAACTGCCGCTCTTGTTGACGCGGTTTTTCTACCGCTTGTTCTTCTACTTTTGGCTTACTCGTTGTTTGTTGAGTCGCAGCATTTAATTCGCGTTGCTGTTGTTGAACATACTCTTGATAATCGGAATAGTTACCAGTATGAATCACCTGCTGACCATTATCTTCAAAGCCAATAATTTTATCTACAGTACGATCTAAGAAGTAACGATCATGTGAGACAACAAAGACAACGCCAGGGAAATCATCCAAGTAATCTTCAAGTATCGTTAATGTCGAAATATCAAGATCATTCGTAGGCTCATCAAGTAATAAAACATTCGGAGCTTCCATCAATACACGTAATAATTGCAAACGACGTTTTTCTCCACCTGACAACTTAGAAATGGGTGTCCATTGCATCGTCGGACTGAATAGAAAACGCTCAAGCATTTGACTTGAAGAAATCATACTACCGTCAGCAGTTTTCACTTGCTCAGCAGCTTCACGAATATATTCCTGAACCCGTAATGACTCGTTCATCTCTTCTCGTTCCTGTGAAAACCAACCGAGTTTCACGGTCATACCCAGATCGATTTTACCTGAATCCGGCTCTAGTCTACCACCAATCATTTTCAATAACGTCGATTTACCCGCTCCATTACGACCAACGATACCAACTCGATCACCAGGCACAGCAATATAGCTGAAATCTTGTATCAATTGACGATCTCCAAAGCTTTTACTAACATTTTCTACTTCGATAATTTTACGCCCAAGTCGACTTGATGCTACAGATAGTTCTACTTTACCATTGCCTTCCTTAGGCTTTGAAGCTTGTAATTCTTCAAAACGATCTATTCTGGCTTTCTGCTTCGTAGATCTTGCCTTTGCACCACGGCGCATCCAAGCAAGTTCATTCCGTAGTAGATTTTTGCGTTTAGCTTCTGAAGAGGCTTCACTCTCTTCACGTTCTAATTTAAGCTCCAAAAAGCGACTGTAATTCGCTTGGTAGAAGAAAACTCTACCTTGGTCAAGCTCAACAATACGGTTACTTACACGATCTAAGAAGTAACGATCATGCGTAATCATAAGTAGTGCACCGCGACGTTTCTGCAGCATACCTTCAAGCCATGCAACTGACTCGTTATCAATATGGTTCGTAGGCTCATCGAGTATAAGAATATCCGAAGGTAGCACTAGCGCCGCTGCCATCGCAACACGTTTACGTTGACCACCAGACATATGCTCGACCAGCATATCGAATTGGTTAATACCCAGCTTATTCAATGCTTGCTTCGCTTCGCTTTCCAACTGCCAAGCACCTAACTCATCCATCTGAGCATTTGCTTTCACAAGTTGATTTTGTGCATCGCTACTTGACGGATTAAGTTCAACTGCTTCTAATGCTTTTACATATTGTTTGTGGGCTTGTAGCTCTGGTGAATCGCCACCTAGTACATGCTCAAGTGCAGTTTCATTAGGTTCAAATTGTGGATCTTGCAGGAGCATACGAATAACTGCATGATTAGCAATACTAACCTTACCTGAATCAGCTTGTTCCATCCCAGCTATTACTTTCAGAAAAGTAGATTTTCCAGTACCGTTAACACCAATGATTCCGATTTTGTCTCCCGCTTCTAGGCCGAAGTTAACATCCTCGAACAGTACTTTCTCACCATAGCTTTTCGATATATGTTCAATTGATAGTAAATGCATTATAGTACCTACTTTGTCGTTATTTTCACTACCTCTAACTTATAGTACTATCATAGCATAGCGTAAGTTGTTCGTACATTTCTAACGGTATGATTTATTGCGCTGGATGCGCTCAACGAAAGGGAGTTTTACCCTTCCTTTGACTTTATTTTGCCGAATGCCCTCCATGGAGGGGAATTTACTCTTCATTTGGCTTTATTGCGTCATATGTGCTCCACGAAGGGGAAGTTTACTCTTCATTTCGCTTTATTCCGTCATATGGGCTCCATGAAGGGGAGTTTTACCCTTCATTTGGCTTTATTGGGTCATATGCGCTCCACGAAGGGGAAATTTACTCTTCATTTCGCTTTATTGCGCAGAATGCGCTCCATAATGGGGAGATTTACTCTTCATTTCGCTTTTTTGCGCCGGATACGCTCCATAATGGGGAGATTTACTCTTCATTTCGCTTTTTTGCGCCGGATACGCTCCACGAAGGGGAGATTTACTCTTCATTTCGCTTTTTTGCGCCGGATACGCTCCACGAAGGGGGAATTTACTCTTCATTTCGCTTTATTGCGCAGAATGCGCTCCATAATGGGGAGATTTACTCTTCATTTCGCTTTATTGCGCCGGATGTGCTCCATGAAAGGGAAATTTACTCTTCATTTCGCTTTTTTGCGTCATATGCGCTCCACGAAGGGTAGATTTACCCTTCATTTGGCTTTATTGCGTCATATGCGCTCCATGAAAGGTAGTTTTACTCTTCATTGGGCAAATAAAAATGCCTGAATGTTAGCACATTGGCTCTCAATCAGGCTTTACCTTATAGAATGTTTTATTCACCTATATCTGATTCGCTAAATGGTACACTCACTATTAAGTAGCTCATATTGTCAGCATTAGTTGTACAATCAGTAAAGTAGTATTGACTTTGCAATCCTTCTTGCTCCCCTTCTATTGTTCTACACGTATCGCTTTTCTTTCCAATATCATCTCCACCAAATTTATCTTCAGAGTTATCATACGTATACGTCATGACCTCACCATCATACTCTATCGTTTTGTAGATTGGATCACCTTCTTTGGTAAAGGCAGTTATACGAATTCGATCAGCAGTACCTAATTTCATATTTTCCCTAAACTCGTAAAATGACTCCATATTACCATTGCCCAATAAGTTCAAAACAACTTCTTTCAGTGGAAGATCAGACATAATCACCTTATCTTCGGTAGGTTCTATTTGATCTTCTTCTGGTACTACTTGTTGTTCAGGAATAGTATTTCCAGTCACAGTAACTTGTGGTGGTACTATTGCCTCCTTAGAGCATCCTATTAGTAAACCTAATAGTGATAGTGTAATGAATAACTTCTTCATAAAGATATCCCTCCAATTCATAAGGTAGTTCAAAACGTGGACTTTAATAACGAAGTACTTTTCGTACACTCGGAATTTTAGTAATTATTCATCTAGCAATAATCATCATTATCCCTCTAACGAATCTAATCCCACAGATGTTTCTAATAAGCATAAAAAAGCCCATTCGCATCATAATACACGAATAGGCTTAGTTCATTAAATATATTATTTTCTACCGATCATTTTCTCAGGACGAACATATTCATCAAATTGCTCTGAAGTTAATAGACCACTTTCAATAGCAGATTCTTTCAATGTAACTCCTTTTTTGTGCGCGTTCTTTGCAATTTTCGCAGCATTTTCGTAACCGATATATGGGTTAAGTGCCGTAACTAACATCAATGATTGCTCAAGATTACGCGTAATTACCGATTCATTAGGCTCAATACCAACTGCACAGTTATCATTGAATGAAATCATCGTATCAGCAAGCAATGCTAGTGATTGTTGGAAGTTATAGAAAATTACTGGTTTGAATACGTTAAGTTCAAAGTTTCCTTGGCTTGCAGCCATGCCAATAGCAGTATCGTTACCAATAATTTGACATACAGCCATTGTCATAGCTTCACTTTGCGTAGGGTTAACTTTACCTGGCATAATAGAGCTACCTGGCTCATTTTCAGGAATAGTAATCTCGCCAATACCGCTACGAGGACCACTGGCTAACCATCTTACATCGTTGGCAATTTTCATTAGATCAGCTGCTAGTGCTTTCATCGCACCATGCGTAAAGACCATTTGATCATGGCTTGTTAGCGAATGGAACTTATTACTTGCTGTAATAAATGATTTACCAGTTAGCTTCGTTACTTCTTCAGCAACAGTAACTGCATAGTCTGGATGTGCATTTAAGCCTGTCCCAACTGCTGTACCACCAAGCGCTAGCTCACGCATACTATTCACACTATATTCGATCATCTCACGAGACTTCTCAAGCATAGCTGACCAACCACTAATTTCTTGACCCAATGTAATTGGTGTTGCATCTTGTAAGTGCGTACGACCAATTTTCACTAGATTATCGAATTTATTCATCTTCTCCACTAACGTTACATTAAGTACATCGATAGCTGGCAAGAGACGATCTTCAACAGCAATAACGCCAGCGATATGCATAGCTGCAGGGAATGTATCGTTAGAACTTTGAGAACGGTTCACATCATCGTTAGGATGAATACGAAGCTCACTACCACGCTCAGCAAGAATTTGATTCGCACGATAAGCTACAACTTCATTCACATTCATATTAGTTTGCGTACCACTACCAGTTTGCCATACGACAAGCGGGAATTGCTCGTCCCATTTCCCTGCCAAAATCTCATCGACTGCTTCACCAATAACAGTAGCTTTATCTTTATCTAGTACACCTAGACGTTCATTCGCTAATGCAGAAGCTTTTTTAACAATTGCCATTGCATAGACAACCTCAAGCGGCATTTTTTCACCACTAATTTTGAAGTTCTGCAAGCTTCTTTGTGTTTGAGCACCCCATAACTTATCAGCGGGTACTTGAATCTCACCCATCGTGTCCTTCTCAATACGGTATTCCATCACAATGACAACTCCTCCAACTTTTCGTTAGCTTGCTGATAAACTTCTTGTATACGAAAAGTACCTCGAAAGCATTAGCACCAACTTTTCGTTAGCTTGCTAATTCACTTCTTGTATACAAAAAGCACTTCGAAAGAATAAACAATACTCATTCCATATAAAAAGCACGGTAAAAGCTAATATCTTCAACTAGCGAAGCAGATTTGATGAGCTAACATAGGATGAAGGCGAACGCTAGTTTACTAACCTTAATTGTATGACTTGACCTAGTATGAGATAAAGCCTTAATGTTTATAAACTTTTAGCTTCGCGATATGCAGCCATATATGCTTCTGCTTTTAATTTTATTAGATTAAAGTCACCTGTTTTCACAGCTTCCTTCGTAAGGTCAGAGCCGATACCAACGGCAACGGCACCTGCACTAATCCATTCCTTCATATTAGATAGAGACACGCCACCTGTTGGCATAATGTTAGCTTGAGGAAGCGGACCTTTAATTGCAGAGATTACACTAGGATTGTACAGATTACCTGGGAACAACTTAACAATATCTACACCCAGCTCAAGAGCTGATTGAATCTCATGAATAGTCATTGTTCCTGGCAAGCATGGTATTGCATAGCGATTACATAGTTTCACTGTTTCTGGATTAAGCGCAGGCGACACGACATATTCTGCACCTGCGAGAATAGCCGCGCGTGCGGTCTCAGGATCTAACACTGTGCCTACACCGATAATAGCAAAGTTTGGGCTATTTACATCAACATTGCATGAGTATTCAGCACTTAGCTGTTCGAGTGCTTTCGTAGCATGTGGAACCGTCATTGTAATTTCTATTGCTTTAATTCCACCTTGGATAGCATAGCGTGACATTTCAACTACTTCTTCTGCGGAGTCCGCGCGTAATACGGCTACTACTCCTGCTTCTGTTAATTGCTGCAACACCTTCAACTTTTTCATCTGTATGCGTCTCCTTAAACTTTTCATTAAGTACTCGATACACTTCATGTGAATGAAAAGTACATCGAAAGAACAAACTCAAACTTTTCATTAGTTCTCGATATACTTCAGCATAATGAAAAGTACATCGGAAGAATAAACACAAATTTATCATTAAGTTTCAATATACTTCACGATAATGACAAGTACATTGAAAGCCTAATCTATGAAAAGTATAAACGTTTTCATAGTGATCAGCAATGCCTATATCTTATGCTACCCATCCTTAAAAAGCATGAAAGCTATGCATATCTTTGAGTGAATTTATAAAATACCCATGCACACGAAACCATAATTGCTATCGTTACAACCATAGGTACTGCTGTTCCTTCACCACCAATTCCTACAAACGGAGCAACAATTCCTCCGAATAAAAATGAAGTAGTTCCTAGCATCGCAGAAGCACTTCCAGCTCGTTCTCCTTGTTTTTCTAGCGCTAAGGATGCTGCTGTCGTATTAATTAGTCCGACACTGGAAACAACTAAGAATAAGCCCGTAACAACGAAAGCAAGTGGTAAATTAGCAAAAACAGCAAGCAATAACAATATGGCACCGAATCCACTCATTGATAATCCTGTTACGATCATACTTCTTGGCGTGAATTTATGGGCAAGTCTACCTGCACATTGACCTGCAATAACGATTCCTAGACCATTAATTCCGAACATAATACTATATTCGCGAACTGACATGTCATAGATTCCTTGAAGTACAAATGAAGATCCTGATATATAAGCGAACATCGAAGCCATAACGAACCCTTGCATCAGTACATAGCCAATAAAGCTCTTATCCTTCAGCAATGAACCAAAAGTTCGTAATGTATTTTTGAGACCACCACGTGAACGACGATCATTGGGTAAAGTCTCTCCTAATGAATAATAAATTCCAATTAACATAATAATTCCAAAGACTGATAATAAACCAAATACCCCTTTCCAAGAGGTATAATTCAGAACCTCTCCGCCAATAATTGGTGCTAAGATCGGTGCGACACCATTAATAATCATTAACGTAGCCATAAATCGTATTAATTCAGGACCAGAGTATAGATCACGTACACTCGCACGTGAAATAACTAACCCTGCAGCTCCTGCCAATCCTTGTATAAATCTTAAGCCAATAAATGCCCAAATTGACGTTGAAAACATGCAAATGATAGATACAATAGCGTAAAGCAGCATTCCAATTAATAATGGTTTGCGTCTGCCTTTTACATCACTAATTGGACCAATAACGAGCTGTCCAACAGCCAATCCAATAAGGCAAGCCGTTAAGCTTACTTGAGTTAAAGAAGCTGACGTATTGAATTCTTCAGCAATTTGAGGGAATGCTGGTAAATACATATCAATAGATAGCGGTCCAAGCGCTGATAAGGAACCTAATATTGTTGCAATGCCCAATCGTTTCGACTTTGAAAGTGATTGAGCTTCTGTTATGCTTGCCATCATTAAGCCACCTTGTTTATTGAATTACATAAAATTAGAATATATAAAGTTATGTTAGATGCAAATTATGTTACATGAAAATTAGAATTAATGTACCTACGATGAAACAATAATATGAGAAGTATCTCAAATTACCTTTTTCCATAATTCCCATAAACCACTTCATAGAGAAATAAGTTACGAATAATGTAGTAATAAAAGCAAGTAAATACGGGAACCAAAGTGCTTGCAGCTCCGGGTCAGATAAAATATCTGAAACGCCTAAGATTAATCCGCCTACACTAACTGGAATATAAAGCATAAATGAAAAACGAAGTGCAGTATCTTGCTTCATGCCAACGGCAATTGAAGCAATAACTGTTGACCCAGAACGACTAATACCTGGTATTAATGCAACAGCTTGTGCAAGACCAACAAGAAGTGCATCTTTTACTGACAAATCGCCATCCCGCTTTACTCCACGCAAATTGCGAATGAGCCACAATGCAACGCCGGTTACTAACAACGCAATACCGACAGTATAAATAGAGGAAGAGAATACTTCTTCTATTTTATCTTTAAATAATACACCGATAACCCCTGCTGGAATCGAACCAATAATAATGTACATAATAAAGTTAAAATCTGATTTGTAAGCTTTGTCTTTCGATTTGATGTAACCAAACCCATTTGTAACTAATCTCGCTAACATTTCACGATAAATGAATATAATAGCTATGAGAGATGCTGTATTGGTCATAATCTCAAATGATAACCCGTGTTGCTTCATACCCATCAGTTGTTGTGCTATCATAAGATGTCCACTCGATGAGACGGGAATTGGTTCTGTAAACCCTTGAATCATTCCTAATAATACATACTTTAACCATTCAAACCAATCTGACATATCTTTCGAATACCTCCTAGAACTTTTTGTAGCATTCTGAATTACTTCTTTGTAAACAAAAAGTAACACCGAAAGCATACACTTAAACTTTTTGTAGCATTCTGATTTACTTCTTTGTAAACAAAAAGTAACATCGAAAGCATACTACACTGCGCCTAGTTAACAACTTAATTAGTATAAACCATTCTCTTTGCAAAGTGAATGATAACCCATTGTGCTCACTTTCTGTTAGAATAGAATAGCAATCATAAAACGGAGGGTAACAACTTGGATTATATAGTACTTGATATTGAATTCAATAGACGTAAATTTGCCAGCGATCTACCTATGGAAGTTATTGAGATCGGTGCTGTTAGACTAAATGAGCAATTAGAAGTGGTTGATAATTTTTCTGCATTTATTAAACCTATTTATTTCTCCAAACTTAATAATTTCATTCAAAAGAAAACAGGAATCCCCCAAGAATCAATTGATACTGCAAGCCGATTTCCACATGTTATCGGTCAATTTCTTTCTTGGCTATCTAGCTCCTCTGAAGTTATGTTCATTACTTGGGGCGGCGAGGATATGAAACGAATCATTCTTGATACACGTATGCATAAGCTTGATGACCATTATTGGATGACTACACCATACTTTGACCTATTAAAGGGATATACCCGATTTAAAGGACTAACGAACGATGTAAGTGTAGAAGGCGCTCTAGAACAGCTAGCTATCGAAGGTTCAGGTCAAGCACATCGTGCATTAGACGATGCGATTATGACCTCACATATATTCAAAGCAATCTTTAACGAATTAGACTTTGAACGTAAGCAGTTGTTTGTAGATACGTATACAAATGCCAAAGAACGTCGTGGTATTAAAAATTCAATTCGATTGTTACGCATGCAAAAACTTGAACCCACTTGGGATAATTATGTCGCAAAGTTCATTAGAGAGCGTATCGAAAGTGAAGATCCGCGAAAAATAGCTGAAATTAAGCATTACTTCGAGATTGAAGCAGTAAAACCTGTTAAGCCAAAAGTTGAACAAAGTGATAATGAAAGTAAAATTGAGAGTAATACAGAGGAACATCACATCACGGATTCATCTAATTCTACTTCTGATCCTAGTGAAGCTGCTGTTGAACCAAATCGATAGAACTTCGATGAGAATGTCGATACCAAATAATAAGCTATACACTGCTACCTGAATCAGGTAGTAATGTATAGCTTATTGTTATTTCAAGTACATCTTCATGATGATTACTTTATAATCAAGATGAATCTCTTTGTAACTACTTACACATCGGCTGGAATTGTTGATATCTTGTTCGTGAACATACAGATTAGCCCATATATAAGAACTGCTACTAGTAACAATGCACCCATAAATTGCGCAAGATTCAGCGTCATTACAGCTTCAGCAAGCGGAATATACCATTTGAATGGCAATCCAATAAAGAGAATGACTGCTAGTAAACCAACAAACCCATAACCTCCAATTAATCCATAGCGATAGAACAGTATATTAACGAATATGCCACTCACCGATATTAAACTTATAACACAAGCATCGATAAGTAAATTAACGAATAGTGATACATTATCACCGAACAACATAGATATCTGCGGTATGATCATATTACTCAATCCAAAAATATCTGCGCCCCATAGTAATATTGAATTCATTAGAAACATCATAATGGCATGAGAAAATGACCAGATAATAATAAATATCGCCGTTGATCCTAGAAATCTTTTGCGATTAAGACCATATCGAAGTGAAATAGACAACGTTCGATTTAATAGCTTCGTCGACAATATAAAGGTGAAAACAAAAGTCCCTAGAATACCAACTGTAATTAACGTAATATCAGGAAACATGTAGCATATAGCAATGTTCAACAGAAATGAAGAATTAATTAACCAAAATATTAAAAATTCTCTTTTGTAACTTAATAGCGATAGATAGAGACTACCTTTCCACTGGTTCATTGAATTTGCTCCTTACGTTGATTTTTACTTAATAGTATTAACAATTCTTGTAACTTAACTGCTTCTCGCTTCAACCCAGCCTGAGGTTGTTCGTTACCATCACTCATAATTACAGCGATATGTTCTTTCATAAATTGACTACGATGTATCACTTGTTGCCCAGCAATATATCGCTCTACCTCTTCTAATGTACCCTTGACCTTGAATACTTTAGATTGTAATTCCTCGTAAGACTGCTGCAATATTAGCTTACCTTCATGCATAATATAGACATCCTCGAATAATTCACTTGCTTCATCTACTAAATGTGTGGATAAAATAATTAAGCGCGGATTACTAGAAAACTCCTCAATTAACAAATTATAAAATAATTGACGACCAGCAGCATCCATACCTATATATGGCTCATCAAAAATCGTAATAGGTGCTTCGCTTGCAAGACCTGTTATTATTCCAAGAGCTGAAACCATTCCTTTGGACATCGTTTTCACTTTCATTTTCTTCTTCAATGAAAACTGTACAAGCAATTCTTCTGCAAGTTCATTATTCCAATTTGGATAGAAATATTGATTCAACTTCATCACTTGAGCTACAGTAACGTGAGCTGGAAAGTTTCCTGTTTCTCCAATAATACAAATATTTCTCATTAGTTCTCCATGGTCGAACACGGACTGACCATCAATGCTAATGCCTCCTTCACTTGGTGCTACTAATCCTGATAAAATATTAAGAAAACTCGTTTTACCTGCACCATTATGACCAAGAAGACCAACGATTGCAGGTCCTTTCATTTCAAAACTCAAATCATCAAGTACATTATGATTTCGATACCGTTTTTTAAGATTAGCAACCTTAATATTCATTAATTGTTCCTCCCAATCATAGTCATCAATTGCTCTATAGTAATGCCAAGTCGCTCTGCTTCATTAATTAAAGGCTGAATAAAACTCACTTCAAAATTTTCTTTTCGTTCTTCTATTAGAAGCTGCTTTGCATTTGAACTTACGAACATTCCTACACCTCTCTTTTTGTAAATGATTCCACGATCTACTAGTTCATTAACTCCTTTATTAGCTGTTGCAGGGTTGATCTGATATTCTTTAGCAAATTCATTAATGGATGGTATTCGTTCTTCTGGTCCCATATGCCCATCAAGTATAGCGTCTTCAATTTGTTCTTTAATCTGTTGAAATATCGGCTTTTCTCCATCTAAATAATTGTTCACATGAAACTCCTTTCTATAACATTTACGATCATTATTTTGTTGATGTATATTCAAGTTAATTGGTTAGTTGCTTATGTAATTAACTATATAACATCATATTCATCATGTCAACTACTGGAAAACAAAAAAAAGCTTTCAATTCCACAGATTGTGGAATTAAAAGCTTACTTTATACATTATCTTCACTAAGAAAAGGGTAAATACAATTATGATTGCAACATGACTACTTGAACCAACCCTTGTCTTTGAAACGAGTAATCGCTTCGATACGATTGCTCACTCCCAGCTTATCAAGAATAGTTGAGATATAATTACGGACCGTTCCTGTTGATAGGAAAAGCTCGCTAGCAATTTCTTTTGTATTTTTCCCATCTGCAACTAATCCTAATACTTCTTGCTCACGTTCTGTCAAAGGGTTATCAACTCCACTATAAGCCTCATCCATTAATTCAGCGTCATAAATTCGCTTACCATCCATTACACTACGAATGGAAGTTGCTAATTCCTCTGATGGACTATCTTTCAGCAAATAACCACATACTCCCGCTTTTATTGCACGTTCAAAATATCCTGCTCTAGCAAATGTAGTAAGAATAATTACTTTTGTATTACTACCTTTTAACTCTTCTGCTGCCTCAAGACCACTCTTGATCGGCATCTCTATATCCATAATACATATATCAGGTTGTAGAGCTTGAACATAATCCAGAGCTTCTTGTCCATTAGCTGCTTTGCCTACAACTGACATATCGTCTTCCAAATCAATTAACGAAGCCAAAGCTCCGAGCAGCATACGCTGATCTTCCGCAATTACAATATTTATCATGTTATCGACTCCTTCATCGGTTGACGAACGGCATGCGGAACTGACAATTTCAATGTCGTACCTACTTGATCTGTCGTGTCAATATATAGTGAACCATTCACGAATTCTAATCGTTCTTTCATACCTCTTAACCCATTTCCCCGATTGTCAGACCGTTCAAATGTCATACCTATACCATCGTCATGTACGGTAAGAATAACCTCATCCGCAGTAGTATCAATTGTAATGTAACAATGGGTAGCCTGACTATGTTTAACGACATTTGTGACAGCTTCCTTCATACACATACAAAGAACATTTTCAGCAAGTAATGCAGTCGATTGCAGCTTAGGATCACCACTTAATTCGTAACTAATTTCTGCCGCCGCTAGAATTTGACTTACATTGTATACTTCATCTTCTAGTCTAGTACCACGCATCTTGGTCACTAACTCTCTAACTTCCTTCAACGCTATTCTTGCTGTAGATCTAATATCTTGAATCTCACTCTCTGCTCGAGATAGATCCTTGTGCAACAATTTACCTGCTAGATCACTTTTTAATCCAATCAAAGAGAGTTTTTGTCCGACAGTATCATGCAAATCTCTAGCAATACGCTGTCTCTCCTCTAGTTTAACTAATTCCGATATTCGCTTATTGGCATGTTCCAATTCGCCTTCTAATTGATCTTGCTTTTTCTGGTTGTACGTATTGAACGGTAATAAAATTACGATTACTAGCGAGATAAGAATAAATGGGAATTGTGTGAAAAAAATCGTTTTCTGCACAGCAAGACCGTAGTTAACTGTCACGAATGTTGAGATCAAATGAATGATATATAGGGTATAAAAACCAGCTTTACTTTTAATATTTCCAATAAAGAAAGCAAGAAAAATTGAAAAGTACACATAACTGAAATTAACTGTCATAATCATCGAGATGACGATTTGAAAACTGGTCCACACATAGATTGGCCAGCCCTTAGATAGAAAGGCTATAACGTAACAAACAAAGAACGCAACAATAAGTACGGTCCCAGATATCATCTCAATAGAATCCGAGTTACTAAATATAAAGTAGAACGGCAGAATGCAGAATACAAGCCAAATATATGGCGATAAACCTGTTCCTCTACTAAACGTTTGATACCATTTATTCATGTCATGTCCTACCTGTCTACATAATCTTATTATAAGTTTAACATATCCAACAATATGAAAGCCCTAACGTTGAGTGTAAGCTCATCGTTAGGGCGAATAGTTAACTTGCTTGTTTAGATGGACGATGATTATTGATCATTATTTTCTTTGCTTCGCGGAAACCGACAAAGCGATGAGTTTGTTCATCCCATAAACTAACCTTTAATGATAATAAACTTTCGCGGATACCAATTGTAGTTACTTTGTGCAACGGAGGGGTTTCGTTATGCGCTTGTTCTAAGAAATAATTAGGAACCTTAGGGCTAAGATGATGCACATGGTGGAAACCAATATTTCCTGTTAGCCATTGTAATAGCTTAGGAAGCCGGTAATATGAGCTTCCTTCAACGGCTGCATTCACATAACTCCATTCATCGTTATGCTCAAAGTATGAGTCCTCAAATTGATGTTGCACATAGAATAACCAAATACCTAATGCACCTGATACATAAAACACTGGAATTTGTACAAGTAATAATGCTTGCCAGCCAACTGCCCAAGTTAACAGTGCATACATACCAACAATTAAGAAGTTCATCAAATATGTGTTCAATCTTTCTTTACGACGTGCACCTTTTCGATTAAAGCGATATTGAAATAGAAAGACTACAAATGGTCCTAATACAAACATAACTAGCGGATTACGATATATTCTATAATATAACTTTTGGAAAGTAGAGGATTGTTCATATTCAGTAACTGTCATGATCCATAGATCTCCTACACCACGTTTATCAAGATTACTACTTGTTGCATGGTGGATGGCATGTGTGTTTTTCCATTGTTGATAAGGTACATGAGTAATGACACCTGTGATAATCCCTATAATGTCATTAGCGCGCTTGTTCTTGAAGAAAGAACCATGTGTACAATCATGAAAAATAATAAATGTTCGAATAACGAACATACCAGTAGCGACACTTAACGGTAACGTGATCCAATAAGATACACTTAAACTCAAGTACGTTAAGTACCAAAGAGCAATAACGGGAATTAATGTGTTGCATAGCTGTCTGACACTAATGGACAGCTTCGTTTTCTCATATGGTGACATGCTTTTCTTTAATTGAAGCTGCTTTGGATCATTCATATACAACATCTCCCTCGTATCCACTGGTAGCCAATAAGCTATTGAATACATTTTATATAACTATTGTATACAATTCCCGTCATATTCATAAGTCATAAACGTAAGGAAAACCATATGACAAATGTCATATGGTTTTCAAAATATTACTATTTAATATTAAAGACATTGCAACGAAACCCAGCAACGTGTACAGCACGAGTACACGAGCGGTCAATGTTTAGCACGAAGCTTCTAATAAAGATTCAAAAAGCGGGCTTTCAGAACCGAGAAGATGGAGTCAATTTTAAGAAGGAGGAAACGTAAATGTACGTTATTGGTACATGCGTACCGGACTTCAAAAATTCACTCCATATTCGATGTCGAATAACCTACGTTAGCGTACCATCGTTATCAAAGCCCGCTTTATAATCTTCCTTTAAAATGCCCATTCACCTTTACGGAATACTGGGATTACTGTTCCATCTTGCCCAATACCATCTATATCCATGTCTCCAGATCCAATCATAAAGTCATTATGTGTAATACTTGCGTTGACACCATTAGCTGCTAGCTCATCTTGTGTCATAGTTTTTCCACCATCTATATTGAAAGCATACCCGCTACCGATTGCAAGATGATTTGAAGCATTCTCATCAAATAATGTATTAAAGAACAATACACCTGATTGCGAAATTGGTGAACGATGCGGAACAAGTGCAACTTCACCTAAATAATGTGAACCTTCATCAATCTCCACTAACTTCGCTAAATATTCTTCACCTTGCTCTGCTTCGTACTTCACGATACGTCCTTCTTCAAATGTAATCTTGAAGTTATCGATGACGTTACCTCCATAGCTAAGAGGCTTTGTACTTGAAACGTAACCATTCGTACCATTTCTTAGTGGAACAGTAAACACTTCTTCTGTCGGCATGTTCGCCATAAATGTATGTCCTTGTTCGTTCTCGCTACCAGCTGATACCCACAGATGCTTATCAGATAGCTCAATTGTAAGATCAGTTCCAGGTGCTCTATAATGTAATTTTTTGAAATGATACTTGTTAAGTGCTATCGCCTTCGCATGCAATGTATCGTTATGCTCTTGCCATGCTTGAACAGGATCTGCTGCGTCTAAACGTACTGCTGCAAAGATAGCTTTCCATAATAGATCAATTGCCTCTTGCTGTGAAGTTGCTTGTGGGAATACTTTTTTCGCCCATTCGCTACCTGCAGCTGCAACGACTGTCCAACTGAATTTATCAGCTTGCATCGCACGTCTGAACTCCATTAGTCCAGTACCCGAAGCTTTTTGGTAAGCAGAAATACGATTGGAATCTACACCAGATAGGTTATCTGGGCTATCTGAAACGATAGAAATAAATGCACCATTTTTTTGTGAAAACTGCATACGTTTATCTGCTTCCCACTGTGGATAATTACTGAATACTTCTTCAGCGGCCTTCATATATTTCAAGCGTGAAAGTTTATCGTCTGTCCATTCTACGTGGACATTACTTGCTCCCGCTTCGTAAGCTTGATTAGCTACTGCACGGACCAAGTTTGCCTGTTCTACAGCTCCTGTAATGAATACGGGTTGCCCTGGTTGTACATTAACTCCAATCTGTACAATTAATTTCGCATATTTTTCTAGTTGTTCATTTCCATTGATTGACATATGTACATCTCCTTTAATTGTGTTATCTCTAATTTTCATAGTATGGTTCATTACATTACAGTATATTATACCACTTGCCTGTTTACGATTCACTTTTTTGAAAGTTATGTGTTATGTTGCTTATTGTTCCATCTTAAACTTATTCAACACCGCTTGAAGCTCTATTGATTGTTGCACCAATTGATTAATAGTCTGTCTACTTTGATCAACAGAATGAATTTGTGTAGTAATCGTTTCCTTCATTTCTTGTGTAACACGCAAGGTTTCTTCCGTTAAACTCGCTGCATGACTAGCCAGTTCATCAAGCATTTCCATTGTTGCACTAATTTGTTCAGAGGTGCTTGAAACATGCTGAGCTTGTCCTTCTACATTACTTACCTCTTGCGAAATATGCTTAAAGGCAACACCTGCTAACTGAACCGCAGAAACACCCGATTCAATATCTTTCATACTAATCGAGGATGCCGTATTTACCTTTCCAGTAAGAGATAACATATCAGTTATAAGCTGTTCTACTTCTGTAGCAGCTTGGTCACTCTGGTCAGCCAACTTACGTACCTCTAAGGCAACAACATGAAATCCTTTACCATGCTCTCCAGCTCTAGCAGCCTCAATAGAAGCATTTAATGCTAATAGTGCAGTTTGCGAAGCAATACGTTTAATGATGAGAACCATTTCCTGTATATTTTGTGAGTGAGTATTTAAGTAGGAGATATCAGTTGTTACTTGAGCAGACGACTGGTAGATATGATCCATCTGCAATTCTAATTGCTCCATTGATTCATTGCCTGTAGAAGATATCTGACTAGCTCGATGTGCCATACTTAACATGGACTCCGAAGTGGCTGCTACGGAGAGCATTCCTTTTCCGACTTCAGACATTACTTTTTTCGTTTCAATTGTTGCTTGGTGCTGAGCACTAGATTGTTGATCTGCGACCTGCAAATGATTATCTACTCGTTCGTTTAGGACATCGGATATAGCCATATTTTTATTTAAGATTTGCACACTATCATTGATGACCTTCAAGCTACTAGCTATACGCTGTATCATTGCTTGTAGATCGCTACTCATATCATTAAACACTTGTGATAGTTGGGCAATTTCACCACTACCTTTAACCTCTATTTTATCAGTTAGCACACCATTACTTACCTTCTTCATACTACTTACAAGTGAGCTTATAGGCTTAGTCATTATTCTTGCCACTAACCATACGAGTAAAATCGAGATTAACACAATGAGGACTGACATCATGAACATGTCCTGCTTATTCTGCTTCAATAATGCATAAACATTAGTCGCATCAAAATCTGCTCCTATTATTCCGATAATTTGACCATCTGATGCGATAATTGGTAAATATGCAGATAACGTAGCACCAAAGGCTTCAGTATAATCTAAAGTACCTATTTTCACTTCACCAGTCTTTAATGTATTATGCATAGCTTCATCGGTTTCAAGTTCTTCGTCACCTAAAGCCGAAAAATATTCACTTTGCGGATCAGTTCCATCGACAATGTAGTAGTAACCAGTATTTCCATTAAGCTCCTTAGATATCATCGTATATAAATATTTTAGGCCATTCGTTTCTCTAATTTGCTGTAGTTGGGCTTGTAAAGTATCGTAATATGTATTTCTCTCCATAGACGACGATAACTCCTGAAATTGCTCCACATCGATAATTTCACTTGCAAAAATAGCAATGGATCTAGCTTGCTCACCTATCGTATGCAATATTAATTTTTCAGAAGATTGATATAGACTATAGCTTAATATGAATCCACTAACACATAATATCGTTGAAAAAAACAAAATCATACGAGATTGCAAACTTTTGAACACACTTACTCCTCCTATAACTTTTCGTAACCATCCACAGATTACTCCTTACATAACGAAAAACAACTTCGTCAGTATCGTTCTAAGGACCTATACTACAATGTAAAATTATAACATGATATCATTAAGCTGCATATTATATTAAAACGATACCAAAGTTTCTTACGCAAACAAAAAACGTGATTTAATCATAAAAGATCAAATCACGTTTTTATGTTAAGAAATTAATATGATCTACAGCTACAGTAACAAACTCATCCAGTCTTCTTTTGAAATTGGACCAAAATAGAATGCCAAATCAATATTATCGACATGCTTGCTGAGTTCTTCCTCCGTATAACGTAGCCCAATGAGTTGCTCAGCAACTTCATTACGATCTCCACGACCGAAAAAGTCACCATAAATCGCTGCATCTTGAATAATTCCATCTTGCACATTCAGACGCACATCGAATGTTCCAGCACCTTCAATACGTTTTCGTTGTTGCATATTGAACTGCGGAGAACGTCCATAAGTCCACTCCCAGCTACGATAACGTTCATCTGCAAGTTGTCGTACTTTTTTCCAATCCTCTTCAGTTAGCACATAAGATTGAACTTCACCTTCACCTGCAAAAATAGAATGTAAGATTTTCAGACGGAACTGTTCAATAGTCATTGGTTCTTGTAAAAATTCCGTAATGTTAGCGACACGACTTCTAACAGATTTCGTTGATTTGGAAGCATATTTTTCTGCATTAACTTTCAAAGCACTCGCAACATTTTGCATTTCAGAATTGAATAACAATGTACCGTGACTTATGATTTTTCCTCTAGAATGGAACTGTGCATTACCTGATATTTTCTTTTCACCAATCTGGATATCATTACGCCCTGTTAACTCGGCTTCAATACCCATAGTACGTAATGCATCTACAACTGGCTCAGTGAACTTTTTGAAATTATGGAATGATGATCCATCATCTTTCATTATAAAACTAAAATTTAAGTTGCCTAGGTCATGATATACAGCACCACCACCACTCATACGACGCACAATATGAATATGATTTTCTTTCACATATTCAGCATTAATTTCTTCAACTGTATTTTGATTTTTTCCAATAATAATTGAAGGCTCATTAATATAAAATAGAAGATAATTGTTTTCAGGAAGTTGTCTGAAAATGTATTCCTCTAAGGCTAAGTTTATTGCTGGATCATGATTGCCTTCGTTGCTTACAAATAACATTATATAATCCCTCCTAAAACTTTTCTGAGCTTTCTGATGTAACTTCATAGTACAGAAAAGTTACCTCGGAAGCATAAGCTAAAACTTTTCTGAGCTTCCTGGTGTAACTCCATAGTACAGAAAAGTTACCTCGGAAGCATTATCTAATGAACACGTTATCATCGAATTATACTCTTAGTGCGTATCGCTTTTCAACTTTGCCCCTTAATGACATAATAAAGAGATATCATATTTACATTAAGAATTTTAGCATATGCTTACATCTTTACTATTTTCTGCAATGATGATGCTAAGCATATTGATAAAAAGTTTTAGGAGGATACAATGAACTACAAACAACTTGGTAATAGTGGATTAACGGTATCATTAATTGGGCTTGGTACAAATGCATTTGGCAAACGTGCGGATGCTCAAACTTCTACATTGATTATTAAACAAGCGATACATCATGGCGTTACATTTATCGATACAGCCAATATTTACGCAGGTACTCAATCGGAAACTATTATTGGAAATGCGATTCACGGCCTACGTAATGATATCGTGCTTACTACAAAGGCTGGACTTCCAACTGGAAAAAGTCCTAATCATAAGGGTTCTTCACGCCGTCACCTGATGCAGGAACTAGAAGCAAGCCTAACTCGATTGCAAACAGATTATGTTGATCTCTATCAAATTCATACATTCGACCCGAACACTCCACTAGAGGAAACATTGCGTTGCCTTGAAGATATGATTACTTCAGGAAAAGTTCGATATATTGGTTGCTCTAACTACCATGCTTGGGAGTTAATGAAAGCATTAGGCATTAGTGAGCGATTAGGATTAACAAAATATATTTCACAGCAAGTCAGTTATTCACTAGCTGATCGTACACCAGAACGTGAATTGATACCACTGTGTATCGATCAAGGTATTGGTATTATTCCGTACTTCCCACTCGCGGGTGGAATACTAACAGGCAAATATGCCTCACATCATCACATTCCCGATAATTCGCGCGCACAAACTGATCCAAGCTTTAATCGATTCCTAACAGAACGTACATTGAAGCTTAGTCGAGATCTACAACAACTCGCAGATCAGTATGAGACAACCCCTTCAAACCTTGCCATTGCGTGGTTGCTCCATCAGCCAGTGGTAAGCACTGTCATCGTAGGAGCGACTCAAACAACTCAGTTAGAATCTAATTTGAGGGCACTAGACTTATCCATTAATGATCAACTTATGGAACAGTTGAATGACATTAGTACAAACTTCCGTCACGGTGAACCATTTGCGTCTTATCGAATCTAATACTTGATTTAGAATGACATGGGTACTAATAAAACAGAAAAAGACATAGCTTCTACACACTTAAGCTGAATTACTCTGCCCAGTTTGTAGCGCTATGTCTTTTATATTCGTTGATAATATTACTTAAGATCAGCTGGGAACACTAGTTCAATCTGCTTACGTGCTTCATCCATAATTTCCATCGTAATCAGCGAGTTCTCGAAAGAGTTAATGGGTGATTGCTTCTTATTCTCTTCTAGTAATTGAATAAAATGTTCAATTTCATAATACATATCTTGCTCAATCGTCGGTAAGCTCAAATCGACTTGCTCACCACCACGCGGAATTAATGTTATGCGACTAGGTTCACTTACGCGATCAAGCACTATGTTACCTTCTTCCCCTTGAATCTCAACAGGAAGTGATGAATTAGAGATTTTGGAATACATCACTACTGCATCCATATCAGCATACTCCAGTATAATACTTCCTTCACCGTCGACCCCAGAATCAAGCATAAATGCTGAAGCTTTTACTGACTTAGGCTTACCAAATAGCATGACAGCTGGATAGATACAATAGACACCGATATCCATTAATGCACCGTTAGAATATTCTGGCTTGAATGCATTAAGTATATTGCCTGCTTTGTAAGCATCATAACGCGATGAGTACTGACAAAAGCTTGCGAAATAACGCCTTACATGCCCAATCTCACTAAGATGTTCCGCAGCCTGACGAAAAGCTGGCATCGTCGTTGATTTCATAGCTTCCATAAATAGTACTTGTTTACGTGTTGCTATTTCAATCAATTGTTTTAATTCTTTGCTATTCGAAGTAACAGGCTTCTCACATAGAACATGAATGCCTTTTTCTAATGCTATTTGAGCATAATGAGCATGCAAGTTCGTTGGTGAAGCAATGTATAAAGCTTGAATATGACCACTCTCAAGCATCTCTACTACATCTGTATAACAATGTGCAATATTATGCTTATCGGCAAAGCTTTGAGCCGTATCTATTGAACGAGAACATACTGCTTCTACTGAGAAATTTGTCAGCATGGAGCCTGCTGCTATAAATCGATCACTAATAAAGTTAGTTCCAATGATACCGAATGAAATCATAAGATCCCTCCTTCTCAGTTATATTATTATTTGTTTTGAAGTTGCTTCCAAACTGCCTTGTTACTATATTTTTTGTTAAAGCTAATTTCTTCTCCAAACCATGTTGGTGGAACAAATTCATTAGCAGCATCCATAGATTCAAATTCAACCTCAACAACGACAAAATCTACTTGATCATAAATATCAATTTCTACGATGACATCATTCCATTTGGCAGTAATTCGATCTTTCGTTAACGGAACAAAACCGAATGCTGTCATAACTTGATCATAAATTACTTGAGTTATCTCATATTCAACTTCTTCACGAGCAAGTCCAACACCATTTTTGAATGTATGTGTGTAGCTATAATTTCCTGTAGCAGTATCCTTAATACGTCTAACACGAAGTTCTTGATCGACATCCATAGCAATATAGGTTTGCTCAATGCGATGCTGTGATTGTGGTTGAATAATACCTTGCTCTATTAACTGTTGTGATGAAATTTCCAACAGATATTTACGTTCAATTTCTAATGCCATCTTCTATTGCCTCCTAAACTTTTTGTAGCTACTCGAGTTCCTTCTTCAAGACAAAAAGTGACTTCGAAAGCATATACTAAAACATTTTATTAACTACTTAGTTTGCTTCCTGCTAATTAAAAGTACATCGGAAGCATGACCTTTTCTTATCCCTACAAGCTATCAGAATATAACGACTGATGCAAGCACTTAAAATGCAAGTTCATAAATTGAGTACACATGATACAATAGAACATAAGAGATTATTACATAAGGAGCTAGATAATGGATATTACACTTATTCCGATATCACTCATCGATGAAGATAAAGATCAACCGAGATATCAATTTAGTCAAGAAGCACTTGAAGAATTAGCAAATAGTATCTCAGAAATAGGTTTGCTTTCTCCAATAAAAGTCCGTACCGTAGAAAATGGTCGCTACATGATCATTTATGGTAACCGCCGGTATAAAGCTTCACTGATGGTCGGACTTGAGAAGATACCTTGCATCGTATCAACAGTAACAGATGAGATGGATATTTATTTCGAACAAATCGCAGAAAACTTGACCAGAGAAGACTTCTCTCCAATAGAAGAAGCCGAAGCTTTTCATAAATTAATGAACGATGATCGCTTTCATAGTTCTATGAAGCTATTATCCAGTAAGCTAGGTAAGCCAGAAAGTTACATTAAAAACAAATGTGAATTATTGAAATTTGGCAATGCTGTTAAGAAACTTATTGTCGGTGGTACACAAATACGTAAAGATTGTTTGACAGAAGATCAATTAATGCCTTTAAAAGACTTGCCATTTGAATATCGTGATACGCTAGCACTTACGGCAGCAAGAGATGAATTACCTGTTAGCGATGTTAAAAAAATTGCTAAGCTGTTCAAGGATCAGACCATCTCAGATGCAACTAAAGAAAAGCTATTACTGAAAAATGGTAGCGGATTAATAGAAACATGGTCAGTATTCGAGCAGAATCGCAAAGAAAAACTAGCTCGTGAGAAAGAACGACAAGAAAAAGCGAAACAAGAAGAACTGCATAATATTGAACAAGAAGAGCTACGTAAAGCGGAAATCTTCCAACAACAGCTGTCCAACGATCAAGATGGTACGCAGGAAGTATCGACCTCAACGGTAACAAACTCATATCATGTAGATGAGTCTAGCCATAATAGTCATAGCACTCCCTATGCAACTTCTACACTTGTAGCTCCTAGCGTTAAATTGCATCTAGAACATCTAGAACAGACAAGTTATACGGACTCTCTAGATGAATTGCTAAAGCAAGCTGACCATCTCCTTGCACAGATTACTTCTGGCGACATGCAGCAGCTAGAAGCTACCTCACAGCTCTCTAACGTTATGTTAATGAAACTCCAGCTGTTATCTCAGCAATGGAAACTGATACAGCAGAAAAGTAATGAGTAGAGTATCTCAAGTAGCACCACACCTGCTCGACTTGCGAAAGCCAATTTTTTGAACTTTAACGTAAACAAACATATATAACAAAAGAAATGCCTTGTTATGTGATGCGACAATCTCTTTGTCGTAACCTTTAGCGGGCATTTCTTCTATTTCAATACATATTCAGCTATATTTTTACTGTGATCACCGATACGTTCCAAGTTGCTCAGAACATCTAGGAAAATCGCACCTGCATTACCTCGACAACGATTATCATGTAGCCGCTTAAAATGACCCGTTCGGAACTCGAGCTCCATACGGTCTAAATCCGCTTCTCTTCCTAATACATCAGCTGCTGCTGATCGGTCATTTTGTTCAAGAGCATATATGACTCGAGCAATAATCCACTCAGCTGCATCAAACATCGTATGCAATTGATCTAAGGCTTCTTTCGAAAATTGTAGACGATTGCGAATACAATAATCAGCCAACTCCACTACATTATCTGCATGATCACCAATACGTTCAATGTCATTAACGATATGAAGTAATCCTGTAGCTTTCTCAGATTCTTGTGCCGTCAGTCCATGTTGATGAATTCGTACCATGTAATCCGTAATTTGATGATCTAATTCATTCACTAGTGTTTCTTTCTTCAGTGCCAAATTTGCAGAACGAGAATCTTGCTCAAAGAAATAATGTGACGCATGCATCAAAGTTTCTCGAGCTATCGTACCCATACGGATGACCTCATATTGAGCTTGTCCTAGCGCAACACTTGGTGTAGCTAATAATCGCTTGTCTAGATACTGTGCACCAAAAACAACTTCAGCTGTAGTGTGTTGCGTCTGAATTACCGTATTGGCTAACTTAATCAGTAGTGGTGTAAATATAATGAAGATTATACCCGTGATGAGTTGGAATACTCCATGCGCAGTTGCGAGTTGCATTTTGATTGGTAATGTTTTTCCTATCCATTCAACGAATGAATATATTGGATGTTGTAATAGCAGAAAAATTGTTGTTCCACAGACGTAGTATATGACATGCAGAAATACTACCCGCTTTGCTTTGATCGTTGCACCGATAACTGCAATACAAGCGATAACGGCTGAACCAATATTACTTCCTAATAAGATTAGAATCGCACCATCCAAATGAACTAGCCCTTCATTAGCAATTGTTTGTAATACACCTATCGCAGCATTGGAACTAGTAAATATTAGCGTCAATACTATCCCGGTAATAATGCCAAACAGCGGAACATCGGATAAATTCAGCATAAATTCTGTCGTATAATCGGAAAGTGAAAGTAAATGTAGACCACTTCTTGTTATTGATAATCCTAGAAATAATGCACCGAAACCAAACACAACTTGCCCGATATACTGTAGTCGTTTGTAATGAACGAATAATAGTAAAATAACCCCAACTGTAATAATGGGTAATGCATAATTTTCTATATCAATACCAACCATAAATATCGTTACCGTCGTACCAATATTAGCACCGATAAGGACACTAATCGCTTGTCTTAAACTAAGTATATTGGCATTCATCAATCCGATTATTAAAATGATTGCACCTGTAGAACTTTGAAATAATATGGTAATTAGTATTCCAACAAGCACACCAAGTAACGGATGAAATGTATAGGTAGCAAGCCAATGACGTATATTATCACCTGCGGTTTTTTGCAACCCATCGGATAAATACTTAATTCCGAATAGGAAAATTGCAATACCACCTACAATGTGAAAGATCGTATCCTGTATACTCACAATAGCTCCTCCAAAATTGAATATCATTTACATGAAAAGAAATGATCTAGAATTAATTTGTAACATGAATGAAATATTTCATTCATCTTGTCTTAATATTAATTGGCTATACTTCTAAGTGACCCCCTTTTTAATAATATAAACTTTCGACCCACAGCCCGTTGCTGTGGGTCCCTTTTTTTGTTAAGACATATTTTGCTCATACCAATCCCAGAATAATCCCACTTGTTCAGGCTTATGGGCATCAGATCCATACACACATTCTATACCTAATTCTGTCGCTTGCTTAATAAACCAACTAGGAACATAAGCTTGTTCACATGTTGCCACTCTTAGTCCAGCTACATTAATATCCACGCCTACACTACTTTCTTGTAATAGTGGCAATAATTGTTCCAAACGTGACCTCATTAGTGTTTCAGATATAGGTGGTAACTTATGAGCGAATTTGGTAATAAGATTCAAGTGACCGATTCGTTTCCGCATATTAAGTCTACTTGCATGCTCGATGGCAAGTTCTACATGATCGAAATAAAGATCAATCAATGTATCCATTGAACCATAATATTGTAAAAGATTTTGTGTAAAATCTTCCGCTGTAAAGTCAACACAATACATTGCATCTTGTCCAGGCAAGTAATGTACGGAATAGACAACATCCTCAAGTAAGTTTCCCCACTTACTGATAAGTTGATCAGTATAATCTGTACGACCATGTAAATAGTCTAATTCCAAACCGATTGTTACTTCTATTCTGTCTGCATACTTCTCCTTCACTTGCTGTACATAAGTAAAGTATTGTTCTAATTCTACTTCGGGCATCGCTAATTCTTGAAACAATGACTCGTTATTAATCCAACCTGCTGGAATTGGAGGATGTTCAGTTACAGAATAACGAGTGAAACCTAAGTTTATTGCCTGTTCTACATATTTCTCTAATGGAGCATCATTACCATGATAGCAAAATTGTGTATGTGTATGGCCATCCCATTTCATCATAATTAGCACCTCGAAATATCTTTTTTATTTTATTTGCGTCGTATGTCCATTCTACCTTATATATCTAATGAAAGTGAATAATATACGGTTATTATATTTAGTTTCACTTTTATTATATTAAACGCTTTATTAATTCAGAGAAATAAATAATAAGTGCAACTTTTATATATAAGCACACGTCTCTAGTTGTGACATATATGAAAAAAGGAGCCTAACTACACATGAAACAGAAGAAACATATTTGGAAATCGACAGCTACTTTACTTATTGCTCTAACAATTGTACTTAGTGGATGTGGGAACAACGCTAATAACAGTGTACCCGTGCCTACACCTACCTCTGAAAACACATCTGCTGAAGATAACGTAGTAGATAATAATTTAAATACTGAGCAAGGTGAAGAAGATATCACTACAGATGAAGAAACTCAACCGTCTTCCGAGCCAACTAAGACTCCTGAGGCTACAGCAACAGCTGCACCAACACTAGTTCCAACTGAAAAGCCAAGTGCATCTAATAAACCTGAAGCATCAGCTAAACCGACGGCAACTGTAAAACCAACGGCTAAACCTACAGCTAAACCGACTGTTAAGCCAACGGCTAAACCTACAGCTAAACCTACAGCTAAACCTACAGCTAAACCATCTGCAACACCTAAACCGACTGCTAAGCCAGAAGTACCTGCTAGTGTTGATATAAGTGCAATTAGCGCTCAAATCATTAAAGATTTACAATTTTCTGCCATGATGGAAATGACTGGAGATTCAATCTCCGATGTATTCTATCTTGATAGTGGTAAATATGTTGAAGAAGGTATATTCCAAGTAGCAATGATAAATATTAAAGCAGCTGACCTTGCTATTATTAAACTTAAAAATGAATCTGATTATGATACTGTGAAAGCTGCATTAACGAAGCGTGCAGAAGATGTTCAGGCTACGTTTGAATTCTATTTATCAGATCAATACGAAAACGCAAAAAATTATCAAATCGTTCGTCAAGGTAAATATGTGCTTTACTCCATCTCACATGACCAAGAGAAAGTACTTGAAGTTTTCAATAGCTATGTGAAATAGGATATTCCTATTCATTACACTCTAATATTATAATAGCCATCGCCATTATCATTCATTGCGATGGCTATTATTGATTTATTACACTTCTACGTTAATATGCGTAAAGTCACTTACTTTGAACAACCCTTGATCCGTAAGCTTCAGCTCTGGAATTACTGGCAGTGCAAGAAATGATAATGTCAGAAATGGATTAAAATTTTGATTGAATCCAATATTACTGAGCGCTTTGTTTAGACTATCTAGTTGCTCGTATACATATTCGAATTTTTGATTAGACATTAACCCTGCAATTGGCAAGGAGACTGATGCAAGTACTTTACCATCATCTACAATGACAATACCACCCTTTAATTGCTCTATAACATCTATGCCAAACAATATATCTTCATCATTCGCTCCAACCGCTACGATATTGTGAGAATCATGTGCGATTGTTGCAATGATTGCTCCTGAAGTTATACCTAAACCTTTCAAGATCGCTACGCCAACCGTTCCTAGTGCTTTATGTCGTTCAGCTACGACCATTTTCAGATGATCTTTCTCTATAGATGGTTGGAAGTGTAACGATTCATTCACATCAACTTCTTCAATAAGATGTTTGGTTTCAATACTATTAGGTATAATACCAATAATATTGGCTTGTTTCGTAGCGTTAGTAATTGAAAGCTCCAAGCTTTGTGTTGTAATGGGTTTAATATTAATACTAGACATCATTTTTGCTATTGGAGCTGTTGCATGCACTTCAGGTCCAACATATTTGCTATCTTGAGCTACCAATAGACCTGCTTTATACACATGTGAAATAGAGATTTCTTCGATACTATCTAATAGCAAGATGTCCGCAATATAACCTGGGGCAATGGCACCACGATCTTTAAGTCCAAAACATTCTGCAGCATTCAACGTCGCCATCTGAATGGCTAGTATCGGATCGACTCCTTCTTCTATAGCAAGACGCACATTATAATCAATGCTACCTTCATTTACTAAATCATCTAAGTGTTTATCGTCCGTTACAAACAAACATCTTCTAGCGTTTTTAGCATTCACCGCCTTAATAATTTCACGTAAATTTCTAGCAGCTGATCCTTCACGTAACATGACATACATTCCGCGTTGTAATCTATCACGAACTTCTTGTGGAGTTGTACACTCATGATCTGTACGAATTCCCACTGTCATATAGACATTAATTGCTTCTTTATTTAGCCCTGCAGCATGTCCATCAATATGTTTATTGTGAGCAGTTGCAGATTGTAATTTATCCATTACAGCAGGGTCGCCAGAAATGACTCCTGGTGCATTCATAACTTCGCCCAAACCAATAACTCGTTGGTGCTGATAATAGGGTTCAAGCTGCTCTGCAGTCAATGTAGCACCAGCATTCTCAAATGATACCGCTGGCACACAAGATGGCAACATATAATAAACATCTAATGCTATATCTTCAGAAGATGAAATCATATAATCAAGTCCATCTTCTCCACTTACATTGGCAATTTCATGTGGATCTGCAATAACTGTTGTAACACCATGAGGTAGAACAACATGAGAATATTCCACTGGAGTAAGCATTGATGATTCTATATGAACATGTCCATCAATAAATCCGGGAGCAATATATTTATTGACCGCATCTATGACAACTTTACCTTCATAATCCCCAATTCCAACAATCATCCCAGCCGTAATGGCAACATCGCCCTCTAATAATTCCTGATTAAAAACATCAACAATTTTACCGTTTTTAATCACGATATCGGCTAACTCTCTTTTCGCAGAAGAGGCTATATTTCTTAATAGGTTACTATTATCTCTACTCAAAACATTACTTCCTTCCTAATGCTGCTTATCATGTTAGTAATTTTGTACATTATAACTCATCTTATGTATAAAGCGAACTGTTCATATAAAGGTTCAAAATGAAGGCTTTAAGAATAGAGAAGATGAGGGGCATATTCGATGTAGAATATACTATGAAGCCAATTATCGTTATCAAGTCCCGCTTTTTGAACATCTAGATGTACAAAGGGATGCATTATTGTAGTTATGCCTACAATAATGCATCCCTCTAACGTTGTTTATTGCAATCTAATACCTATCCCGAACGGATCAACAACGTACATATAGCCTTCATTCTTAAGAACCGGATAACCAACTTCTTCTAATCGTCCAGCGATTAACTCACGGTCTTCATCACTAGCAAGTTTGATTGTGAAATACTCCAATCCAGTCGCATTATGTGGTAACGGTATTGCACCACGACCATTCCAAACATTGAGGCCAATATGATGATGGTAACCTCCAGCACCTGCAAATAATGCACCATTAGCTGACCAATCTAATTCAAGTGAAAAACCAAGAATACCATTGTAGAATTCATCAGCTTTCTTCAAATCTGCGACATGTAAGTGAATATGCCCCATTATAGTATCTTCATCAATTCCATAGAAGAGTTCGCCTTCACTATCTCTTAACAAACCTTCCCAATCAATGGGGTCTGAAGCCATCTTTACCATGTTATTACGATCATATTGCCACTCAGAGCGCGGTCGATCTCTATAAATTTCAATTCCATTATTATCTGGATCAGATAAATATAATGCTTCACTTACCAAATGGTCTGCTTGTCCGAGTTGAACGCCCTGTTCAATTAAATGACGTAGAATGCTACCTAATGCCTTACGATTAGGCAATAACAAAGCATAATGATATAAGCCACTATGTCCTCGATGTGACCCCGTATATACATTATCAATTTCAGTAAGCTCAATTAGAATCGTAGACCCATTTGCCGTTAGTTGTGCTGATTTATCCGTTACATTTAATGATTTTAACCCTATTATGCTTTCATAGAACGAAATTGATCGCGCCAAATTTTCTACCTTTAATTTCACTAGACCAAGCGAAGTATTTTCATTTATTGTAAATGTCATAAGAACAACCTCCAAATACTATAGTTACTTACTTTTTATAAGTTAATTATATTATTATCACTGTTGTGTGTCAATATCTCAATTTAGCCATTGTATGGATTGCTCATTTTGCATACTAGTAAATAAGCTGAATCCATCGCTATAGTGTTTTTATTTTTCAATATACTCATATTATTTGCGATTTCTGATTATTTATGTGGCATTCGTTTAGCCAGTCCATCTACATCCTTATTATTCACATTATTCACAAACAGTTACGAGAACGTTGAGTCAAGAGTACGATGTCGTCTACTATACAAATCTATTAAAATATTAAATTTGAAAAGGTAGTATATACACACATACGCATGTACCACCTTCTTCATATGATAAAGGAGTACTAAGGGAGGTGGTTTTTTTGGATACATTGTCCAATAATAAACAAATTGATAAGCTTCAACCAATGAAATACAAATCTAAAGAAGTAACGATTAGTGGAATTCATCCCACACCTGGTCGCCGTGGACCAACAGGTCCTCCTGGGCCTCGAGGTTATCCTGGACCTCGAGGTTATCCAGGGGCAGACGGATTAGATGGAGCTACTGGACCGGCTGGTGCTACTGGTGCTACCGGACCTTATGGTGTTGGACCTACTGGTGCCGTTGGACCTGCCGGACCTACCGGTGCTACTGGTGTTGCTGGACCTACTGGTCCTTCTGGAGGTCCTCCTGGACCTACTGGTCCTTCTGGACCTACTGGCGTTGCTGGACCTACTGGCGCAGCTGGGACTGATGGTGCTACTGGTGCGGCTGGACCTACTGGCGCAGCTGGGACTGACGGTGCTACTGGTGCGGCTGGCGTAGCTGGACCTACTGGCGCAGCTGGCACTGACGGTGCTACTGGAGCTACTGGTGCGGCTGGTACTGCTGGGGCTACTGGCGCTACTGGGGCTACTGGCGTTGCTGGACCTACTGGGGCTACTGGCGCTACTGGGGCTACTGGCGTTGCTGGACCTACTGGAGCAGCTGGGACTGACGGCGCTACTGGAGCTACTGGTATTGCTGGACCTGCAGGAGCTACCGGAGTCGCTGGCATTGCCGGACCTACCGGAGCTACCGGTACTCCAGGTTCATCAGCTATAATACCATTCTCCTCAGGTTTACCTGTAGCACCTACTACTCTTGCTTTAGGTTTAGTTGGTTTACCATCAGTTGTAGGTTTTGGTAGCTCTGCTACTCTTGCAACTGTACTAGGGTCAACTATAGATTTAACTGGAGCTGGCGGTACTCTATTAAACTTTGCTTTCTCTGTCCCAAGAGATGGAGTAATTACTGCCCTCACTGCATATTTTAGCACTACTCTTGCAATAAGCTTGCCTGGATCAACCATTTCCGTAACTGCACAATTATATCAATCAACAACGCCTAACAACACATTTTCTCCTATCCCAGGTGCAATAGTATCATTACCTCCGTTTATTTCTCCTATTGTTATCGGTGATATCGCTTCGACAACAACTAGTGGATTAAGCATCCCTGTAACTACAGGTACACGCTTATTGCTTGTAATATCAGCAACTGCTACTGGAATAAGTCTTGTTAACGTAGTTACTGGATATGCAAGTGCTGGTTTATCTATTAACTAACTTTTATTTGTAATTAAAGGAGCTGCCTCGCCATATAAAAACTATGGTACGGCAGCCCTTTTTTATCTATAAACTATCTTTATCTTCTTAGTCTACTATACTATTAGGCTATTATTTTTTTGAAATTATAGGATATTCACACATACGCATCTATTGCATTCTCCATATGATACAGGAGTTCTAAGGGAGGTGTTTTTTTGGATACTAAGTCCAATAAAAAACAAATTAATAAACTTCAAGAAAAGAATTACAAGAATCAAGAAGTAACGATTAGTGGAATTCACCCCACTCCTGGTCGTCGTGGACCAACGGGTCCTCCGGGACCTCCTGGTCCTCCAGGGCCTCCTGGTCGTCCAGGACAACAAGGTCCTCCTGGAATCGGTCTTACTGACATTGTTCCATTTGATCCACTAGATGCTCCTTTTTACCAAGTAGGGCAAGTTGTATCTTACGACGGAGTTCTCTACGTTGTAACACATGCTCCTCCTCTTGGTATTCCTGGTGAAGGTTCACCTGACTATGAAATAATCTCGGTCGCTGGACCTGCTGGACCTACAGGTGCTACTGGTGTGGCTGGAGCGACTGGAGCGACTGGACCTTATGGTGTTGGACCTACAGGTGCGGCTGGACCAACTGGTGCTACTGGTGTAGCTGGGGCGACTGGAGCGACTGGACCTTATGGTGTTGGACCTACAGGTGCGGCTGGACCTACTGGTGCTACTGGTGTAGCTGGGGTGACTGGACCTACTGGTCCTACGGGTGAATTTGACACGAGTCAAATATTATTCACAGTTGAAGGGCCAACCGGAGATACGGCGACAGTGCTATTAGGACAGACTTTGTCATTTGAATCTACAACATTAGATATTAATGTTACGCAAGGTTCTGCTATCGTAAGTATTGAGTTGCCTACAATTCCAGTAGGTCCTACTGGAGCTACTGGTGCTACTGGTGCAGCTGGCGCTGATGGAGCTACTGGTGCTACTGGTGCTACTGGTGCTACTGGTGCCGCTGGCGCTGATGGAGCTACTGGCGCTACTGGTATAGCTGGCGCTGATGGAGCTACTGGTGCTACTGGTGCAGCTGGCGCTGATGGAGCTACTGGTGCTACTGGGGCAGCTGGCGCTGATGGAGCTACTGGCGCGACTGGTGCAGCTGGCGCTGATGGAGCTACTGGTGCTACTGGCGCGACTGGTGCAGCTGGCGCTGATGGAGCTACTGGTGCTACTGGGGCTGATGGCGTTGATGGAGCTACTGGAGCGACTGGTGATGCTGGTGCTACTGGTGCTACTGGTGCCGCTGGCGCTGATGGAGCTACTGGCGCTACTGGTATAGCTGGCGCTGATGGAGCTACTGGTGCTACCGGTGCTACTGG
>Ga0160453_100218_pt1 | contig 55823 bp, 43 predicted proteins | sample HID1971K_E6MG_FD_108228 | JGI IMG/M metagenome (GOLD analysis project Ga0160453, IMG submission 108228) | Enriched millipede-associated microbial communities from UW Madison campus, WI, USA - HID1971K_E6 MG | ecosystem: Host-associated > Arthropoda: Insects > Digestive system > Unclassified ...
ACGAGTACGAGAACCTCATCGTTCTCTGTCCGACGCACCATGCGATGAAGCGCGCTGGCTCGAACGCGCGCGACATCAACACCGCTTCCCTCAAGGTAGTCAAGGCCAATCAGATGGAACTAGCAGGGCGCTACGGCGACATCGAACGGCGGGTCCTCGAATACTTCGTGCGGAACCCGGAAGAGCGGGTCGTGTTCCTCCCCGGGGATTTCGACATCTTGCTGATGCAGTTGCTCGATGCGGGAGTGCTCGAACGCGGAAGCGAGCAGCACGGTTCGGTCACCGACGGGCTTGTTGCTGTCGCGCTCCCGGGGGAAGACGTGGATGGCGAGCCGGAGATGATCATTCTCCGCGGGGCCTATCTGCTTACCGACACGGGCGCGGAGTACGTCTCCGCGATCCGCGACGCCCGGGCACTGCACTGATCTGAAGTTTCTCAATGCCGCCGCGTTCAGTGACGCCCGGCAAATCGCGACCATCCCGGATTGCCCGGATAGGGATCGAGATCTGCTCAAGCGCCCAGATGGGTGTTAGAGGGGCGCGTCCATCACCCCAACGGTGGATGGATCGAGAGCAAGGAGCGACGCCGAAGACGCGGACCCTTGATCCGCCATCTCCTCGTTGCTTGCGAAGATCACACAATTGAGCACCGATGGGTCCTTTGAAGAACGCCAAAGGATGCCAGCGACCGGTCCCGCGGGGCCTGTCAGTTCGTAGCGAAGGTACTCGGCGATCACTTGGGTGGGGATGTACTCGAGGTTCTGCCAGTCAGACGGATCCGCCACTTTCGTAACGTCTCGTACGAAGTCGCGCATGAACGTGACTGCGGGTCGTCGATGCCGTTCGGCCGCGTCGAACAGAGAAGGCACGTGGTGAGTCTCGGTGAGGTCGACCACAGAGATGTCCCGAAGAAGTTCGAACTGACCGAACGTCCCGCAGTGGGTCGAATCCGCGTATCCCGCGACCTCGGCACGCGCGCCAACCTCGGTCGACGATCCGTAGAACGCCCCCATTCCCTTCGGCGACATTCGATTGTCCTTCGCGACCGCGTCGGGCGGCGTACCGATCTCGGAAGCTTTCCGGTACGACTCGCTTACCGGATGGGGTCTGACCCGCCAGAACCTCGTGTGGGCCTCGAGGACTCGTACTTGTCCGGCCATCTCGACCGCCGTCGCCACCGCGGACGGCACTCCGTCCATCGTGATCTCGCCTGCACCATGGCCGGATGTCCTGTCCCGAGCGAGAAACGTGTACCTCCGGCTGTGCTTCACGTACTTGCGGAAGCTCTCCCAGCCCCAACGAAGTGCTGCGGTGGGCGATGCCGCGTACGGGTCACGCTGTGCCCATGCATCTTGGTGAATCGCACGAACGAGATCCGAGAGGAGGTCGCCGTTCTCGCTCACCTCGTGGTTTCCGAGTAGATCTTCTGTGTCGCTGTACGGGATCTGGTACCCGCCATCGGCCGAGGACCATAGCCCTTGTTCGATTGGGTCCTCATATTCGCATCGGAATCCGTCGACGATTGACTCGAGCAGGTCTTCGATTGGCGCACTCGACTCGGGCGGCCGCGGCATCGATCGGCAGTAGTCGCATCTGTCAGTGCCGCCGCGCGTTTCAATCGCCCTCGCGAGGGCGTAGTCGCTCACACAGCCTGAACAGACTGTCGTACCTACATCGGCCCAGCCACGGGACTCTACTTCCTCCATGTACCGCTTGGCTCCGCCCACACAGCAAGTATCGCTGCTTCCCATGCTCCGGTGCGCGTAGACGGGACCATTCTCGTTCGAAGCCCGCAAGCGGATGCGCTCTTGTTCGCGCTGCAGGTCGAGCCTTCCGGACCAGGCTGGGACAAGCAGCGTTATGAAGTGGGCGTTGAGTGCGACCCCTTGCGAGCACGGGGCGAAGTTGCCGTAGTGTTCGGCTGACCCCAAACATCGGTGCGGCTGCGGCCAAGTCTCAAACCGCGGCGTCGGTACTGCAATGGCGCCGTCAGCGCATCGGCTTGAGGCCACTACGGCTTGAGAGAATCCCGACGTCCTTCTTACTGTTTGGTCGCGACAGCTTGGCGACGACGGTCTGTTGCGTCTCGGGGGTCCAGAAAATCTTGAGATCCTGGCGAGCCCGTGTGATGGCCGTGTAGAAGATGCTGTGCGAGAAGCTGTCCTCATTGGCATCAGTGATTACGACCTTCACGGAGTCATACTCCAGACCTTGGGCCTTATGGATTGAAACCGCATAGGCGACCTGGAAGGGGACGGTGGTGTTGAGGTCCTGGTTGTCGTCGTCCGTGCTGGCGAAGGCAAACACGGAGAATCGAACCGTGGCGTCTCCGCGCCACTCAAGCTCAGAGCCGAACACCTCGAACTCCGTGATTGCGCGGTCGAGCTTCACGTCGAACTGGATGCGACCGGGAGCCTCCTCGATCCCAACGATGCGACCCTTCAGATTGTTGTAGATGACGCCTCGAAAGCGAGCGCTGTCATTGAAGAGCACCGCGTCGCCGACCTTGTAGGTAGACGCGCGCCATTCAAATGGAGGGTTGGGGTTGCCGCTCTGCAGGAATTTGTTGATGTTGTTGATTCCATAGAGCCCGTCGTAGTTCAGGCAGAGCACGATCTCATCGGGCTTCTGCGGCGCGAACAGCGACTCGTCGAGCTTGGCTGAGTAACCCTGCGCCGAGATGATCTCGGTGATGTCTTCATCGATCGCACGTACCGCGTCCCAGAACTTGAGAAGGTTGGCGTTCTTCGTTCGGTACGGTGTGGTCAGCTCGAAGACCGCACTCTTGGGGAGGAAGGCCGGGGCCAGCGCGAACCAGTTACCGAACTGAATGGATTCGATCTGGAAGACGTCGCCTACCAAGACAAGCAATGAGAACGACGTCTGGCGGAGCACCTTGAGAAGGTCGGCATTGCTCACCGTGCTGCACTCGTCGATAACGAGCAGGTCGTAGTGTTTGGCCGACTGGCTTCGGAGGTGTTTGCTGATGGTGCTGAAATCGGACCCCAGGACGGGAACTCGGCGCTTGAGGTTGTCGACCGCCGGATTGGTGTGCGCGAGGAAGAGCTTTTCTTTGTCCGCGAAGTAGCTCGCGATGTGATTGATCATCGTGGATTTGCCTGTACCGGCAGCGCCGTAGACCATCGCCACACTCGAACGCGTGAAGAGCTTTCGCAGCGCGTTGCGCTTGAGTTCGTCGTCAATGTCGCGGGGCGCTTCATCTAGCCAGTAGTCGACCGCCGCTTCGTAGCCATCGATCCCCGCTGACGCGTAGTCCTGCAACTCTTCGATGATGGCGGTGGTCTCTTGCTCATACTCTTTGATGAAGAGATGACTGCGATCCTCGACCAGACACCGCGCCGGCTTGTGTTTGTAGTACAGCCGCCCGTTGTAGGCACGCATGAGTCGATCAACGTCGGTGAACCGCTCAAGCTCGTCGCGCGGCGTGTAAAGCATGCCGTGCTGCTCGACGTTTGTCTTCACGTATCTCGCTAGGAGCTCGTGCATTCGGGAGCTAGCGTCCAAGCTTTCGACGAGGTCGCTGAAGCGGGGGTTGTGCCCCATGAGTGACGTACAGAGCGGCATCGTGTCGAATGGCTTGCTGCCCCACGCGAGGTTGAGGTTTGACAGCCCTGTACATGCTTCCGGGTAGTACTGGAGCTTGATCATCTCGTTGCGCATGTGAAGCATCAGGTACCGAAGCACATTGTGCCCCGGCTGCTTCCAGGCGATGAGGTGTCGCGCTTTCGACAGCACGGGGAGAATGATCGGCTTCTGCGCCCGCTGGATCGCCCGTGCGCTCAGCTGCTCGTACGCAGCGTCCGGCAGCGCCACGACGTCGAGAAGCGTGGAGCCGGTCTCGGTGAGGTGCTCCATCAGGTAGCTGTATTCGGTCTGACCAGTGGAGACCTTGTCGTAGACGCCGAAGATGCGCCCGAAGTTGTCGAACTCGCACGGGCGAATCGAAACCGCCCACTCGGTGATGAGCCGGATCGGCATCGTGTGGTCGAGAACGTCGATCGACGCATTGACAAGCGTCAGGTTCGAGGCGTAGTTGTCCGAGATGTCGATGTCGGTGAACGCGATGTGGCGCTCAGTCTTGCTCATCCCGTCTTTGGCGTCCTGGAATGTGACCTCGTAGAAGATGCGCCCCTTCACGAAGAAGGGGCGGGTCTTCAGGATGTAGTAGCGATCGCGCCGGCCTGGCGGTTGGAGCCCTTGACGATACCCCTGTATCTGCGTCGCGATCTTCTGGTGGTACTCGCGCAGTGAGGGGTCAAGATCGACGGGGAACTTCTCCAGGTTGGCAAGCAGTGGGAGGTTCCACTCGGTCTTTGCGAACGCTCGGAGGCGCACGAGATACTCAAAGTACTTGAGCATCAGGCGTTCGGAGGCGTCCCCGTCCACGACGTAGTGAGAGACGCTCTCCTGAAGTAGCTTGTGGAAGCGTCGGAGGAAGTGCAGCTTCTTCGGGGCCGTGCCGAGTGCGTCGACAGCTCGCTTGATCGCCGCGTAGTCGTACTCGGCGTCACCGCGGCCTTCGCAGTGACGCGCGGCTACACCCTCCACGAGATTGCGAAGCTGACCAAGCATCTGCTGCGAGAGAAGCGGCCGATCAGGACTGAGCGCGTCGATGGCACCGGAGATGGAACGGTCCGCGGCCGAGATCTGCTGATCAACCGTCGCCATACCTACTGGCTCCCTTCACTTCCCGAACTGCGGAGCGCGAGCTGAAGCTCGAAGCGCGCGTCGTGCTGCTACCCAAAGTCGATCGTCGTGATTGGAGCATCCTTCGCATCACCCGATTCTTCGTCCTACGGTTCGTAGTCACTGCAGCCGCTTCGCTCTCGCCCCCCAGATCGGGTCGACGAGCTGAGTCTGCCCTACTCGCAACGCCCATGCCGACGAAGACACGTCGGTTGTCGCCGCGAACCCTTCCGGTGAGGCCCAGGGGCACGTTGGTCGTCCCTCATCCGCACCGCCCGCAAGCGGATCGTCACAACGCAAGTAGGTACTTGTCGATCGATCGCACGTACTCCACGGTGACGCCCGAGCCGAGCGCGAAGGTGAGGAATCGCTTGGCATTACGTTCCTTCGACCGGCCTTTGTCCCACAGTTCCTTACCGCACGCCTTTTCGAACGAGACAGGGTCGCGCTCCCACTCGAGGTAGAGAGCTGCAACCTCATAGCTGCCGATCTGTTCGGCCATCAACTGCCGGTCGATCGCCTCAACGACCACGTGCACAGAGTTGAACAGCTTCACGAGGCGCTTCTCCGAAACGGAGACCTCGCCACGACCGCGGGGACACTGAGCGAGTCAATCGCGGAACTCTCGCATCTCGTCTACACGAGCAAGCTCATCACCTACATGCGGTCCGCTGCGCCCATACTCGGCTCGATGTCGCACATGCGCGTGGGGTGACAGTCCGCACCTATCTGGCTGAGTTCGATGAGGCGCTGGCTACAATCGAGAAGCTCAACGCAATCGCCTGAGTCCTCACGATCTTGCGACGGTTCCGGGCGCATGGCGGATGCGGATCCCACGCCCGGACGCGGTGCCACTCTCACGCACAGCCCGTAAAGGATCGCGCGGCGTCTGCCGTCCTTTGGGCGTCGGGCAGCACCCACCCGCGCCGCTATCAGGCGTCGACGCCGAAGGCGCGCAGCAGCGGGACGCGCGGGATCATTCGGCGCGGGCCGAGCTGGACCGTGGGGATCGTCCCGCTCTCAATGCCGAGCTTGATCGTGCGGTAGTCGACGCCGACGAGCTTGGCGGCATCCTTCATCGTCAGTGCGAGCGAGTTCGCGGACTTGTTCATTGCCTGCTCCTTCCCGTGAGCAATGTGTGACATCGCTTGCGCACACCGTACTCCCTCCGTGAGCAAAGCGCGACATGAATTGCTCATCGCGTCCCATCGTGGGACACTCCCTGGTGTGAGCGAGCTCTTCCTCGAAGCGATCGACCCCGAACGGATCCACGTCGGAGACGGCGTCCATATGCCGTCAAGATGGGACGCCGTCGCGACTGGCGAGCCCGACAATCTGGGTGCGATCCGTGTGGGCGCGGTCTACGACCAGCCGCTGCGACGGTCGGTCGCCGCATCCGTCCGTGTGGATCGACTGGGCGAGGGCGAGGAAGTCACCGCCGCCTTGCTGCGGGATGTGAGCGTGCTGCAGATCGTCCAGCGGTCTGCACTCCGCGTGGTAACTGTGCAACGGAGCGAGGGGGAGCCGATGTTCCTGAGCGAGTACCTCGCCGACGTGCGGGCACACGCGTCGGATCGAGAGTTCGGCGACACAGTTCTCGAGGCCGTGAGGCTGTACCGGATCGCGAGCACGGTGAACATCGCGCCGCTCAAGCTCGTCTCGGTCCAGCTCGGCGTGAGCGTCAGCACGGCGACGCGGATGATGGCGCGGGCTCGCAGCGCCGGCCTCGCAAAGGATCTCATCACCCGCGAGACGTACAACCGAATGCGCGCCGACGAAGAGGAGCGGACCCGCCCGCACCAACGCCCGGGCCCTCCCTCTGGCCCCTCGCTAGGGCGCTGAAGTCAACGAACCGCATCAAACTGCATCTGTGCACATTGCCAAGCAATGCGGGCTCAGACGCGCAAATCGCCCAAAAAAGGCCGCGATACGACTTGGCCAATACGGTCTTGCCCGCATTCGTTTCCGGCATGGGGCGGAGCGCCGCTCCACGACCGGCAACTCTTGCCCGCATTTTGGCCGCATTCCATTCGCCGCTGGCTGTTTTCGGACGTCGCTGGATGTCGCACCTGACTCGAAAACCCGCGTAATTCCGCGGAAGTTGTCGTTGAACGTCGCTATGCAAAATGCTCAAAACGTGTTCACACCCCCCTCTTCTGAGCCCTCGGCGAGGTGCGCTCTCATTCCACGAACTCCGAGCGGCCGATGTACTCGGTTCGAAGGCCAAGTGCGCTGGCGATCGCGTCGAGGAACGCCTCGTTCGTGAGAAACCACTCCTTCCCTACTTCACTCCGCTGAGCGACGACTCTCCGTGGGTTATCATGACCCGCCGTGCTCAGGAGCCGATGGAAGTCCCTCTCAGTCTGGTCGAGGTCCCGCGCCCCCACGCCATATACCCGCACCACAACCAGCGGCTCCGGTATGTGCGCTCGCGCACCGATACGGTGTTGGCGGATTCGCGCACCGACATTGTCGGACTTGCCGATCTTCATCAGCGTGTTTGCTTTGGCGTCGACCGGATTTTCCAGATACCAGCCATATGAGAACGCGTAGATGCCGACCTTTCCTTCGAGAGCACCAGTGACTGCGCGAGTCTCCTCGTCTTGCTCAGCCTCCGATAGCGGTTCATCTTCATCGTGATCGGGCGTGGTTGCCTGCTCAGCCAGCGCCAAGTGGGTGTTCAGTATCCTTAATGCTTCCGCACTGAGCGCGGACTTGTTTCGCTTGATGAGTGACCTGAGGGCGCTCGCCGTCTGGCGGCGAAGTTGAGCTCCCGTTGAGATTTTCCCATTGAGGATTGCCTCAATGTACGCCCTATAGGTGTAGACGAAGTTGGGCGTCTCGATGTTCAATCGGTCGGCGACTTCCTGTGGACTGAGATGCTCGTCGATGTGCAGGCGATATACGTCACCGAGCCGCGATTGGTCTTCGTAGAGAAGCTGCCGAATCTCCTCCAATGGGGTAAGCGGGACGTCATTGGCGGCCTCATCATCGATGCCGCTCTCGACGGTCGCCGGAGGCAAGGCGGAGGATGGTTCGCTCAACTCAATGTGGTCTACCGTCTGACCTGCCGTAACCGGATACTCTTCAGACTCCGACGGGGTTGGCGCAGGATCGGATGGCGCGGCCGGCCATGAATCGCTCATTGGAACTGTCTAGCGCATCGCCGTCTCTAGATCCATGTGGTAGCCGTCGGCCCCTCCGACGAACGGAGATGGCAACGACGCTCTTCGCCCCGCACGGCGACGACATGACAGTTCTCGCCCTTAGCGACCCTGCATCTCGCGCACCGCAACGTCCTTCATCAACGCGACACTGAAGGCGGCGCGAGCGATTTCACCCTGCTTCAACATGACTGGAGCGTCGACTGTCGGCAGACGTCCGTCGTTGAGCTCCGCGATGACCGATTCCTCGAAGACCGCCATGTCGCGCATGGCCAGCATCTGAAGCTCGAGGTTGCGTGCATCGGCCAGGCGGAACAGTTCGCGCTCTTCAGTTTCGCTGAGGACGTCGTCATCGACCACGTCGCGGATGGCGTTTGCGAGAGTGTCCCAGCGGCGTTGCTTCCATTCCTTTGCCTTGTAATGCCTCGCGGCGTCATGGACGATGTCGGGGAGTGCAACAAGCGCCGCCTCATCGCCGTGAGCAGCCGCGAGCGGCCGAATCGAACGATTCCCGGCCCTCACGCTCGGCCCGGCGCCGAGAGAAGCGCCTCGGCGAGACCTTCACCTCAGAGGTGTCGGCCTGTTCTCAACCGCTTGCGATGACGCAATCGCGTCTGCAGCCACTTGAGTCGCGGCTGGCGTGACCGGGGTCAGCGGGTCCACACCCTGTGCGCCGGCGGTCCACACGTGATCTGTCCACGCTGTCCTCTTCCAGTAGCGGCGCTCGAATCGCCCGCTCGGCTCATACCAGTCTGCAGCCGTTGTCACGCCGCCGAGTGCAGTGCGCGCGACTAGTGGTGAGGGATCGTAGGGATCTCCCTTAGCCGGAGATGCGGCCGATCTCGGGTAGCCTCTTGCAGACGATACGTCGATTCCACGCGAACTTCTGGGGGAAGCATGACGGGGACGCCACCGCCGGGATGGTATCCGGCACCACACGCGAACAACGAATCACGCTATTGGGACGGTCAGCGGTGGCTCGAGCCTGCAGCAGGAACGACAACGGTCACGGGGACACTTCCGGGCGCAATAGCACCGGGCGGGGCTGTCCAGGCGACACCTTCGCGCATTAGCGGGCTCGCGGTCGGCGCGCTCGTGCTGGGAATCGCGGCGTTCGTGACGGGATGGGTTCCCTGGCTCGGGCTGCTTCTAGCGATTGTCGCCGTCACGTTCAGCGTCCTAGCTCTGGTCAAGCGACAGCACAAAGGCTTCGCGATCACCGGACTTGTACTCGGCGGCATCGCTCTGCTGGCGGGGCTGATCGTCACCATGTCTTTCTCGGCATTCGTCGGGTCTCCCCGATCCGATCCCTCGAGTGCGACGATCCCGCTCGCCACCGCTACGCCGCTCCCGGGAGATGCGGAGACCGAGACGGAAGAGAATGATTCTGACGTCGCGGCGTCCGAAGCACCTACGGCTTCGGCAGACGGCACTGTGGCACACCCGTATCCGCAGCCTTACGTTGCGACCGGCGTATTCGGCGGGGAGAAGTACAGCCTGACTGGTCGCGTCGTCGACCCGAACGCGAACGCCCTGCTCGAGGACTGGAATCAGTTCAACAGCGATGCGCCCGCGGGCTTCAAGTACGTCGTCGTCGAACTGACGATGACCGGAATCGACCCCGACGGCGTCGAACCGTCACTAGCCGAGTTCGACCTGTTCCTCGCCACAGAGGAAGGCAACCGGTACTCGAGCGAGTATGCAATCTTCGGCGACGGCATGCCGTCGATGTCCGACGGGCCGACTCTCTACCCGGGGAACTCCTTCACGGGATACACCGCGTACATCGTGCCTGAAACCGCTCAGGCGTTTCTGCTCTATGACAACCGCAACTACATCTCCTTCTAGTTGTACCGGGTCACGACGTTGGTTGCAGTCGGCTGATCGGGGGCTTGCCTCCGAGGGCTGAGTGGCGTCGTCCCGTGTTGTAGGGCTCGAGCCATGGGTCAAGGGCCGCGGTGCGGTCCTGGTTCGATGTGTATGGCTGCCGGTAGGCCTATTCGGTCTGCAGCGTGCGGTTGAATCTCTCGACCTTGCCGTTCTGCCACGGTCGACGCCGAAGGCGGCGCAGCAGTGGGACCGGCGGGATCATTCGGCGCGGGCCGAGCCGGGCCGTGGGGCTGATCCCGCTCCGACGCCACGCGTGACCGGACGATCGACACCTACTTCGAGTGGCACACGCGAGGCAAGCGGGTGACTCTGGTATCTGGCACGAATGCTGAGGCGGATGCGATCAACGGCGCCATCCAGCAGCGGCGAGTCGATCAGGGCGAGCTCGACGTCCGCGGCGTCGCGTGGGGCATGGGGCAGCAGCGGATCCTCGTCGGTGACAACGTCCAGACCCGTCGCAACGACCGGCACGCTGGGGTCGAGAATCGCGCGCAGTGGATCGTGCACGGCATCGCACAACGTGGCGATCGTCGTCGCGCGGACGGATGCCGCGGCCCGCGCGTGCCTCGCCGAGTCGATGCAGCGCGGCACTCCCGAGTTGACGATGCAGGATGCAGTGCGCGCGGCCGAGGCGGAGGTGCGGCGTGCGGCGAGGAACCCGGAGCAGGGGTTGGCTACGGCGCCGGTGGTCGGTGCGCCCAGTTCGAGTCCCGGGATTGGGATGCAGAGACCACCCGCCGTGATGGAGGTCCTCGATCGGTCGGCCCCGTGCTATCTATTTGACTCTCGTCACTGCCCTCACGGCCCAACACCTTTCAACGGAAGTGTTGGCATCGCGTTCCGCTGCCCTCGCTTCTTGGGTCATCTGTGACTGCGGTACTGGCCGAAATCAACCAGGCGACAAGGCGAACGCGCTCACCGTCGTTGGAAAACGTCCGCGCCAAGAAAGCCGCGCTCAGCTGGCCGATGGCATCAGCGAGGACTCCATCCTTGCGATGCACAAGGCGCTGATGCTCCATGTCAGGTCGACACCCACATGTTCGGCGGCGACGCGGATGTCCGTGGCATCCGCTTGAATGACTCTGGCGGGTGATCCTGCTCGAATGCGAAGGGTGGGCCATGGCCGAACAATCGTCGAAGGTGACGAAATCTGCGCGGGCGCGCATGACACTCGAGGTTCTCGAGCGAGCGGGCGGCTCCGCTCGCCGCGGTGAGGCGTGGGACGGGGTCGCTGCCGTGTACCCGCCGACGGGAGCGGACCTCGAATCGGTCTCTAACGGCATGTCCCGAGGTATGAACGACTGGCTCTGGTGGACGACGTTCTTCGTCAAGTCCGGTTGGATGACCAAGGACGGCAACGGCACGTGGACGATTACCGACGCGGGCCGCGAAGCGCTCGTGGAGTACGCCGATCCACTCGAATTCGCCGATGCCGCCAGGGCTGGCTACGCGAACTGGGACAAACAGCGCAAGGAGGCGCTCGCTACTCGACTCGTGCCGCTCGACGACCAGCAGAAGCGCGTCATCGAGGGAGCGCAGATCTTCGCTGAGCGTGCCCTCGCTAGTGGCGAATCTGTGTTCGCTCCGGGTCGAAGAATCTGGGTCCCTGAGGTCGTAGACGAGGCTGCCGCCGCATTCATCGGCGCTGGAAGCACCGGCGGCCAGTTCATTCAGCAGCTCAAGCAGCAGCTCGCGAATGTGAGCGACGACGCACGCTTGCTGATGGCGGAGCTCGTGACGCTTCAGCTTCTACCGGCGTCCCTCGAGTCGATCGGAGAGAACGCGAAGCGCACACGTGTCAACGAGGTGCTGAGCACGATGGAGCACCGGGTAGAGATCCCTTCGGAGATCGACTCAGCGTTCGGCAGCGGCTCATTCGGCACCGGCCAACTGCTCTCGGGCCACATCGTCAATTCCCTCACGGTGCTGGTGAACTTCGCATCTGCCTGGGTACGGCTCGACGCGGATGAGCGGGAGCGCAACCTCGGCGACCCCTGGGCTTTCCGCGACTTCGTTATGGCCCTGCCTAGGCCGAGCATTCCCTCGCAGCGTCTCGCGCTCATGTATCTGATCCACGCCGAGACATTCAAAGACATCGTCGCGAGCGACGCCCGTGAGGCGATCCGCGAGGCCTTCATCGGCGAGATCGGTCAGACGACCGGTGACCTCGATCGGGACCTCTTCCTCATCACGATCGAGTTGCAGAAGAAGCAGGGTGGGCCTGTCAGCTTCTATAAGGAGCCGCTGTGGTCGCGGTGGCACCGCACCGACAGTCCAGCTGAAGCTGTCCCTACTGAGCCAGACCCGGAAGTTCCCGCGGAGCGGCCAGGATTCCCCGCCGCCGACGAGCGGCTCGCGGCCAAGCTCTTCGTCGACGTTCCCTGGCTCCAGGAGACACTCAATCTGCTGGAACGTCGCCGACAGGTGATTTTCTTCGGCCCGCCTGGCACCGGAAAGACCTACATTGCCAAGGCTCTCGCCGAGCATGCGACGGGTCAGCCGCCTCGCATCGTGCAGTTCCACCCGAGCTACTCATACGAGGACTTTGTGGAGGGATACCGGCCCGCAGTCGAACCAACAGGACTCGTCTACCGGATCAAACCTGGGCCTTTCCTCGAGGTCGCGAATGAAGCCGCGAAGAACCCGGAGCAGAACTTCGTTCTCGTCATCGACGAGATCAACCGCGGCAACATCGCCAAGATCTTCGGCGAGCTGTACTTCCTGCTCGAGTACCGAGACGAGCCCGTACGACTGCTGTATGGCGAGCAGGAGTTCCGCCTGCCGGCGAACGTCTTCATCGTCGGCACGATGAACACGAGCGACCGGTCGATCGCTCTGCTCGACGCGGCGATGCGGCGTCGGTTCGCGTTCGTCGAGCTGCATCCGGATGACGTGCCCACCTCACGGGTGCTCGCGGGATGGCTCGCGGCACACGGGCACTCGAACGAACCCGCGCTCCTTCTCGCGACGCTCAACTCGTTGATCCAAGAACGCGCCTACCGAATCGGCCCCAGCTACCTGATGCCGAGCGACGGTGACCTCTCGGATGCACGTCTGATCGAGGTCTGGCGCTACGAGATCCTGCCGCTTCTGGAAGAGGCGCACTACGGGGAGGGCGTGGACATCGAAGCACGCTACGGACTCGCGGCGCTCCGATCGCGACTCGCACGCGCCGTCGTCGACGAAGCGGACGAGGATGCAAGCAACGTCTAGCGTCCGCACGATCGAGGTCACCGAAGGTACGCCTTGGGCGACGCTGAGGGTGAGCATCGAACAGGCCGCAGAGATCGCTGCTCTGAAGATCGGCTCGATCACGCCACTCTCGAACGGTGAATGGCGCATCACGGGCATCCGCAAGATCGGCGTCCTGCGGATCGACGACATCGAGCTGCGTATTCACCCCAAGACCCAGATCGACGGGCTCTTCTACCTGCTCGCGCGTGGGAATCAGTGGGGCGAGTGGTTCGATGAAGACGTCCTCCTGTCAACCGCAGATAGCCTCTATCCCGCCATTGCCGAAGTGTTCGCTCGGTGGGGCGATCGAGTGCTGCGGGGTGGAGTGTTGCAGGGCTACCGAGAGCAGCGCAGTGCGGAACCATTCATCCGTGGACGCTGGCTTGTCACCGAACAGATCGGCAGACGATTCGGGATGCCACTCCCGGCTGAACTCGCATACGACGAGTACACGACAGACATCGCCGAGAACCAGCTGGTTCGGTCGGCGGCGCGCCGACTGCTTTCGGTCGGCAGCCTGCCAAGCCACGTGAGCGCACGGCTCCACCGCATCGACAGGCGTCTCGCGAACGTCAAACCGATTACCCGAGGCGACGACTTGCCGCCCGTCCGATTCGATCGTCGGAACGAGCGCTACCGTCCACTGATCGCTCTCGCACGCCTTGTTCTCGGCGACGAGTCGCTCGAGTACCTCGGCGGTACATCGTCAGCCTCCGGGTATCTGTTGAACGTCGCGGCCGTTTTCGAGGATTTCGTCGCCGCGGAGGTCACCCGCCACGCCCGCATGTTCGGAGGTGAGGTGATCTCCCAACATGTATCCGGTCTCGACTTCGCGGGTCACGTGACTATCAAGCCTGACCTCGTCTGGCGCAGCGGTGGCCGCGTGCGCGCAGTGTTCGATGCCAAGTACAAAGTCGTCAAGAATGACGCCTACCCGAACGCGGATGTCTACCAGATGCTCGCGTACTGCATCCGTCACAACGTCCCGGAGGGGCACCTCATCTACGCGATGGGACAGCCGATTCCCCAGGAGATCGCCGTTCAATCGGCCGGAGTCGACGGGTCGGTCGTGAGGATCTATGGCCACGCGGTGGATCTGTCCCGCCCTCCGGTCGAGATCGAGGCTCGGATGCAGGCGATCGCCGCTCGCGCACTCGCTTTCGCCCACACGACGACCTCTGAGCGAGTCTGAAATGGAAGTCCGCCCATGCACGTGAACGTCGTCGCCCATGGCACGGATGCCCTCAACGCGCTCGCCGACCTCGTCGCCACTATCAAAGCGGGCAGCCCTCTCGCCCCGGTCACGATCGTCGTCCGCGACAACATCGCGGCGATCACCGTGCGACGTGCCCTGGCGCGCGGTGTCGGCGGTCGGCGCGGCGTCGCGGCGATCAACGTCACCACCCTGCGGCGGCTGGCCGAACAACTCATCGCGGGCGCGGGTGAGACGCTGCCACCGGTCAGCTCTGCCGTGCTGACGGCGATGTGGCGGCGTGCGCTCGGAGCGGAGCCCGGAGACTTCGAGTCGGTCGTTGAGCACCCGGCCACTGTTCGAGCTGTCGTCCGTGCGCACAGGGAGCTCCGCGAGCTCAAACCGACCGAGCTCGACGCCGTCGCGTCGTCGAGTCCGCTCGCCGCCGACATGGTGAGACTGCATCGCGCTGTCGCCACGCGCGCACTGGACGAGCGGCGAGACGAGGCTGCGGTCCTCCTGGATGCCGCGACGTGCGTGCGCGCGACAGGGATCCCGGCCGAGCTCGGCACGATCCTGCTCCACCTTCCCGACGAGCAGTCGCCTAGTTCGCTCCAGTTCCTGCGAACGCTGGACACGGCATCCAACCTCACCGTCCTGCTCGGCGCCACGGGGAATGGCGACGTCGACGGCTCGTTGATTGAACCTTTCGCCGACGACAACACAACCCCTGGTTCCACCCCCGCCCAAGCTCACCGCATCCTGCACGCCTCCGACTCTGACGACGAAGTCCGGGCAATCGTTCGTGAAGTCCGCGCGCTTCTCGCCGACGGAGCAAAAGCCCACCGCGTCGCGATCCTCCACCCTGTCGCGATTCCGTACGCTCGCCTGCTTCACGACCACCTCGCGGCAGCAGGTATCCAGGCCAACGGCCCTGGCGTGCGACCCCTCCGAGACCGTGCGATCGCGGACTCGTTCCTCACGCTCCTCGCGCTTGACCCCGGCGAGCTGCGGCGGGTCGCGCTGTTCGACTGGCTGGGACGCGCTCCGATCCGGCTCGGGGAGGGCGGCACCTCCGTTCCGCGTACGAAGTGGGAGCGTCTCAGCCGCGAGGCGGGCATCACCAGCGGAGACTGGTCCAGCAGGCTCGCCGACCACGAAGCCCGACACCAGGCGCAGCTCGACGCCGACCGCGAGAACCCCGATGCCGGCGACCGATCGATCGCCTTCCGCGAACGGTCGATCGCCGACGCCCAGGAATTCGCCACCTTCATCGCCGAACTTCGCCACCGCCTCGAAGAGGGTCGCGCGGCGACGAGCTGGGCAGACCTGGGGAGCTGGGCGCTGGGGCTGTTCCACCGCTACATCGGCCGTTCCGATGCGATGAACCGTCTGCCCGAGGACGAGCAGCGGGCGGCGAGCGCGATCGAGAACACGCTGGGCGCTGTGTCTGAGCTCGATGGCATCGGCGGCGCGCCGACGCTCGCCGAGCTGACCGAGATCCTCGATGTCGATCTCGACGCGCGTAAGCCGCGCGTGGGCCGGTTCGGTGACGGTGTCTTCGTCGGCCCCATCAGCAGTGCACCGTCGCTCGACGTCGACCACGTGTTCGTGCTCGGACTCTCTGAAGACCTCTACCCTGGCCGGCGCGGCATGGATCCGCTGCTGCCCGACGCGGTCAGGGCGCTCACGGCAGGCGCGCTTCCGACGTCGCGCGATCGGCTGCGCCAGCAGCATCGGGCGGCGCTCGCGGCGTTCGCGGCGGGAAAGCAGGTCACCGCAAGCTTTCCGCGCGGCGACCTTCGCCGCGGCGCCGAGCGGCTGCCGAGCCGGTGGCTCATGCCGACGCTCCGCGCCCTGTCGGACGAGCCCGAACTCGAAGCGACGCACTGGACCCGCGCATCCAGCCCCCACATCCACTCCGTTGCTTCGCACTGGGAGGGCGTCGCGCGCACGGATCAACCCGCCACGGCGCAGGAGTGGCGTCTCCGCCGCCTGACCGGCAGAGACAAACTCGACGACGACGACCCAGCGCTCGATGGCGCACTCAGCGTCATAGACGCACGCCGTAGCGACGCGTTCACCCGGTTCGACGGCAATCTCGAAGGTGTGGCAGGGCTGCCCGACTTCACCGCGGGCGAAGCGCCCATTTCACCGACGGCACTGGAAGAGTACGCCACGTGCCCGCACGCGTTCTTCGTCGAACGTATGCTGCACGTCGCGTCGCTCGACACCCCCGAAGAGATCATCACGATCCGCCCCTGGGATCTCGGTTCGATCGTGCACGAAGTCATGGACCGCCTCACGGTCGAATCAGGTGAGCTTCCGGGATTCGGTGAGCCGTGGACGCCCGAACACCGCGAGCGGATGCGCCTGATCGCCGAGGAGGTCATGGCCGACTTCGAGCGCCGGGGACTCACCGGCCACCCGAGGCTGTGGGAACGCGACCGCGAGCAGCTGCGACTCGACCTCGAGCTGATTCTCGACCTCGATGACGCCGCCCACGCGACGCGCGATTCCCGCATCATCGCGAGCGAGCTACCGTTCGGCATGCACGGCCGACCCGCAGTCCGCGTCGAGGTCGACGGCGGCACGATCGCGATGCGCGGCAGCGCCGACCGCGTCGACCAGACCCGCGACGGCGCACTCCTGGTCACCGACTTCAAGACCGGCAGCGCCCGCGGATTCAAGGACATCCGCAAAGACCCGGTCGCTGCGGGTCAGAAGCTACAGCTCCCGCTCTACGCACTCGCGGCGCTGACGGCGTTCGGCGGCGATCACGTCGAGGCCGGCTACTGGTTCATCGGGCGCAAGGATCGGGGCGAACGGATCGAGGTGCACCTTGACGACCGGCTCGACGCGACCTATCGCGCGGCCCTGAATACCTTGGTCACCGGCATCCGTGACGGGCGTTTCATCGCGCGCCCTCCGAAGGATGACGACTTCGCGTGGGTGCAGTGCGCCTACTGCAATCCCGATGGCGTGGGATACAGCCACGTGCGCCTACCGTCGGAGCGCAAGCGCACCGACCAGGCGCTCGCCGACCTGTACGCCCTGCTCGACCCCTCCGTGGTGGAGATGCCGCAGCGAGCGCACGATGGGCAGGACGCGGAATGACACTCGCAGACGACGCCGCGCGCACCGAGATCCGCGCGAATCGCGACGAGAACCTCTTCGTCGATGCCGGTGCCGGCACGGGCAAGACGTCGGCACTCGTCCGGCGCGTCGTGTCATCGGTCATGGATGACGGCGTGCCGCTCGCCGAGACCGCCGTCGTCACCTTCACCGAGAAGGCCGGCACGGAGCTTCGCGATCGATTGCGTGCCGCATTCGAGCGGGCGCATCGCGCGGCATCCGATCGTCACATGCGCACCCGCGCGCAGGAGGCGCTTGACGATCTCGACGGAGCCGCCATCGGCACGCTCCACTCGTTCGCACAGCGGATCCTCGCAGCGTTTCCGATTCAGGCGGGCATGCCTCCGCTGGTTGAAGTGCTCGACGAGGTCGGTTCGTCGGTGTCGTTCGAGGCGCGCTGGTCGGTGATGTGGCGACGAATGCTGGACGACGACGCCCTCGCGGAGCCCCTGCACCTCGCGCTCTCGGTCGGCGTGAAACCGGAGCAGCTGCGCTCGCTCGCCCGCGCGTTCGGCAACGACTGGGATCTGATCGACTCCCGCGTGTTGAGCGGTCCCGAGCGCGAGATGGTGCTGCCCGATCACCTCGAGCTCGTGACGCGCGCCTCAGAACTCGGTGCGCACCTCCGGCTGTGCACCGGCGACGCAGACAAGCTCGCCGGTTCGATCCGCATGGTGGTCGACCTCGCGGAGCGTCTGCGAGCTGCTTCGAGCTCTGCGGAACGGTACGCGCTCGCGAGCCGCGCCAACACGTCGGGTGACCCGCACCGCATCGGCAGGGGCAAGATCGGCACCGTCGGCAACTGGAAGGGCGCCGATCTCGACGGCATCCGCGGTGCGCTCAAGGAGTACTGCGAAGAGACACTGCCGCAGTACTGCGCCGCGATCGCGGATGCTCCGCTGCGCCCGCTCGCGCGCTGGATCGCGCAGGCGGTGCTCGACGCGGCGCACGAGCGCGTGGCATCTGGAGCACTGGAGTTCCACGACCTGCTCGTCGCCTCGCGAGATCTGCTGCGACGGAAGGCCGACGCCCGCGCCGCGCTGCAGACGATGTACCGGCGGCTGCTGCTGGACGAGTTCCAAGACACCGATCCGATCCAGATCGAACTCGCCGTGCGGATCGCCGGCGGGCGGGATGCCGATGCCGACGACTGGCGAGACGTCGTTGTGCCGCCGGGGTCGCTGTTCGTGGTCGGCGATCCGAAGCAGTCGATCTATCGCTTCCGCCGCGCGAACATCGCCGCGTACCTCGAGGCGGGCTCGTGGTTCGGGCGTCGCGTGTCACTCGTGACCAATTTCCGCACGGTGGCGCCGATCATCGACTGGGTGAACACGGTCTTCGGCCAGGTGATCCAGGAGAAGCCCGGAGCCCAACCGGCATACGAGGCGCTGAGCACGTACCGCGCGACGTCGTCCGCCGGGGGTGCGCTGGCGGGAGCACCGGTCACGCTGCTCGGCACCGACGCACATGCGCCGAAAACTCTGGCTCCGCTGCTGCGCGAAGCCGAGGCGGGGGATGTGGCATCCGTCATCCGCACGGCGCTGGCCGAGCAGTGGACCGTCTTTGACGAGAGCGCGGACGTCTGGCGGCCGCTCACCGCGCGCGACATCGCGATCTTGATTCCGGCGCGCACGTCGCTGCGGTTCCTCGAAGAGGCACTGGATGCTGCCGGCATCCCGTACCGCACAGAGTCGAGCTCGCTGGTGTACCAGTCGATCGAGATCCGCACACTGCTGGCGGCCGCCCGTGCGATCGCAGACCCGAGCGACCAGCTCGCAGCGGTGACGGCACTGCGATCGGCGCTGTTCGGCTGTGGCGACGACGACCTCTTTGCATACAAACGCGACGGCGGATCGTTCACCGTCTCGGCGCCGGTACGGGAAGACCTTGTTGACACCCCCGTCGGGCGCTCGATGACCTACCTGAACGGGCTGTTCCGTCGCAGCCGCTGGCTGGCCCCCGCTGAATTACTGTCGACGCTAGCGGTTGACCGGCGTGTGTTGGAGGCGGCATCCGTCACCGAAGCGTCATCGCAAGCGCGAGATCACTGGGGGCGCGTGCGGTTCGTCATCGACCAGGCTCGGGCGTGGTCGGATGTTGAGCACGGCGGCCTTCGCGAATACCTGGCATGGGCGGCGCACCAGTCGCAGGACGGTGCGCGGGTCGCGGAATCATTGCTGCCCGAGACGGACCTCGACGTCGTTCGGATCATGACCGTGCACGCCGCCAAGGGCCTGGAGTTCGGGATGGTGGTGCTGTCGGGCATGTCGAGCCAGCCGAATCGGCAGAAGGGCGTGCGGCTGCTGTGGGGCGACCGGTCCTACGCCGTTAGTCTCTCGGGCTCGATCCAGACGAACGACTTCGCCGAGGCCGCGCCTCTTGACGAGCAGATGGACGACGAGGAGCGCCGGCGTCTGCTGTACGTCGCGGCGACGCGTGCGCGGGATCATCTCGTGGTTTCGCTGCACCGTGCGGAGAGGGACACGATAGCGACCGCGGCCGAGACCCTGGTCGCGGCCGGCGCGCTCGATGTGCCCGGTGTCACGCCGTTCTCGCCGGGCGAGACGGAGTTGCCGCCCGTTGCTGTGCGGCCGGAGCCCGGACCGGGTCCGTCGTGGGAGTCGTGGTCGCTCCAGACCGCGGCCGCGCAGGAGCGCTCACGGCTGCCGTCGGTGCGCACCGCTTCGGGCCTTGAGGGCACCGAGCCCGAGGTCGTGTGGGCGATCACCGACGCGCTCGACGCGGGAGACGTCGTCACGGCCGACGTGGCCGCCGGCCAGGCGAAGGGCGCCCGCGATGTTGAGCTCACACCGTGGATGAAGGGCCGCTACGGCAACCTCATCGGCCGTGTTGTGCACGGGGCGCTGCAGGCCGTTCGAGGCGACGCCTCGCTGGTCGATGCTCTGGCCTCCGCCCAGGCGCTGGCTGAAGGCATCCCGGATCTCAGTGTCGTCGTCGCGTCCTACGTACGCTCCGCCCTCGCGACAGACATCGTGCAGCGGGCCTTCGCCGCGGAGCACTGGAGCGAGCTGTACGTCGGCGCCGAGGAGGACGATGGGCTCATTCTCGAGGGCTTCATTGACCTGCTCTTCCGCGACGCGGACGGCAGACTCGTGATCGTGGACTACAAGACCGACACCGTCCACGATGCCGCTCACGTGGGCGAACGGGTGGGTTACTACGCGCCGCAGCTGCACGCGTACGTTCGCGCGCTCGAGGCCGCGACCGGTGAGCGCGCGCGCGCCCAGCTAGTGTTTCTCGACGCGGGCGGCGCGCCGGGGCGAGTCGTCGCGGTGGCGTGACAGCCCTGAGTGTCAGGGATGCTCAGGCTCAGTGAGAACGGTGAGAGCGGTGAGCTCGGCGTCCGAGAGTTGAATCCCGACGAACTGGAAGCGCCAAGCGCCTCGCACGGGCCCCTCCGACACGCATGCGTACACCGCGTAGTCACAACGATCGAGGCGGCTGCCGTAGAGGTCCATGCCCTCGAGCGGGATGCGCAGCGTGACGCCGGCGAACGAATCACCGGCTGCGGGAAGGCTCTCGTAGAACGCCCAGGGCATCGGTCCGTCGACGAGGCGGACCGGCATGGTGCTCTCATCGAGTGAGTCGGGCGCGTGGCCGCGCTCGGCGAACGCGCGGTACGCGGCGATGCGAGTGCGGTCGTCCTTACGCAGGACGATGTCGTCGGTTTTCAGCTCATCGACCGGTCTCCACAAGCGCTCGTCGCAACCCTCCCAGCCGCACTCGCAGTACACGTCGACCGACGCACGGGCTCGTCCTGTCATCATGTTCGACTCCTTTTAACGCAAGATTGCTTTAACTCCATCGCTTCCAGCATGACGGAAATTGTTAATTAGCGCAAGTTCGCGTAAACTAGGCAGCGAAGGCAGGAGCGAGAACGATGAGCGAATACTGGATGCCCCGGATCGAGCCCGACACGACACCGGAAGGTCGCACGCTGCTGGCTCCCCCACCGGCGCTGCGCAACGCGGATCACGTGTCGCTCGCGGGCGAGGTCGAAGAGTGGCTGCGGGTCAATGTCCGTCCCAGCGCGCCGGTGCTGTGGTGCCCGCGCGGTACGGCCGAAGCGACCATCGGCGGCGCCGATGCACTCGCCGCCAAGGTCGCGACCCTCGGCGCGGAGGGTGACTGGGCCGTGGCCCGCCGCGCGCACGGTCGCACCTGGGCTCAGTGCATGCGCGTCTCGGGCGGATGGATCGTCGAGGTCAACGGCATCCCCGGTCCCGACTGCTTCGCGCGCCGCGTGCAGTCGTCCCAGAAGCGCAAGGGCATGCTGCGCGGTCGCCGCCGCGTCCACGACCGCGGACGCCTCATGGCGATCTATGAACGAGCCGAGGTCATCGACTCTCCCGCAACCGCAGCCGCGATCATGTGGTCGTGGCTGCGCGGCGCACTGCCCGCCGGATACCACCTGCTTGAGCTGGACTGAGAGCATTCCGTCATGGCCAGGTCTCAGCTTCCGTACCGCGACAGCAGCGGCCGCTCCCTCCAGGACTATCCGCGCCCCTCCGTGGGAGTCGACACGGCGGTGCTCACCGTCGCCGACGGGCGACTCTGCGTGCTCCTCACCCTGACGAATGACGCCGTTCGCGGCGGTAAGGAGGAGTGGCGCCTCCCCGGTACGTTCCTTCACGAGGGCGAGACACTGGCGCGCGCGGTACTGCGCTCCCTTCGCGACAAGGCCGGGGTCGCCGGACTCGCACCGCGGCAACTGCACGTGTTCGACGATCCCGCTCGCGACGACAGAGGCTGGGTGCTCGGAGTCGCGCACCTGGACGTGGTGCGCTCCGATCGACTTGCCACATCCGATCGCACTCGCATCGCGGCCGTCGACGAGCTTCCCGCTCTGCCATACGGCCATAACGTGATCGTCGCCTACGCAGTCGACGCGCTGCGCGCAGACTACGAACGGATGCCGGACCCCGCCGACCTGCTCGACCAGCCGTTCACGATGCGCGAGCTGCGCCACGTGCACGAGGCCGTCGCCGGCACGCGACTGCTGCCCGATACGTTCCGACGGTCGATGCTCCCCCATCTCGCAGCGACGGGTGAGCTGTCCCGAGCGGGGCGCGGGCGGCCTGCGGAGCTGTACCGCGCGAGCCGGGGGTCATGAGGGGAGCGCGCGACTCGCCGAGCCTCGGCGCCGACCTCGCTCAGTGCATATGTACTCACTAGAGCAAGACGCGTTGCGATATCTCGATTGCCAGAGCTCTTGAGACCTGCACAAGCACCAGCGCATGGCGATGAGCATGGCGGGCGGTGTGACGCTGATCAGAAGGGTCGCAGCCGTGAACACTGCACGGCGTTCGGCCCGGCGACGAAGAAGCCTCTGCTTGCCTCGGACGGCGTGACGTATGTGCCGACGCGGTGCCCGTACTGCCGGTGGAAGTGCAACAAGGCGCCCGGTGAGGCTTGCCGGAAGTTCCACGAGCACACGCTTGAATCCCACGAATGGAAGCCGTTGCCGCCGTGGCCGGACGAGCCGACAGAGGTTTCGTCGATCGGCACGGATCCGCATTGGGGGCCGGTGCCCACTAGCAAGCCGTCAACGACTGACGCTGTGGCATCAAGAGTCTTGCAAGAGTCTCAATTTAGTGTTAGCTTAGGCGGTGCCTGGGTACGAAAGGAATGGCGTGTCGGACTTTGTGAATGTTCCAGTTCCCGCCCACCTTGTCACCGCGGTCATGCGGTTCATCGCGGAGCATACCGAGCCTGTGGAGTCTGGCACCAACAAGTCGCACGGGCCGAGTGCGGACTCGCGCGACTGGTCAGAGGATCAATTCGAGCTCCTCCACGAAAGCGATGCGCCGTCAGTGGAATTGTTCGCGCGCGTGTTGACGATTCTCGCGGATGCGCATCCGGAGGTGGTTCCGATTGACCGGCTCGCAGAGCTGACCGGCGTTGACAGCGGGCTGACGCTGCAGAAGAAGTTCGGTGCCGTGACACGTTGGATGCGCAATCGCCTCGGCGGCGATACTCGCTGGCCGATCCAGTTCCCGACTGGCGGATGGGCAATGAACAACCACAACGCAACTCTGTGGAAGAGCATCGCCCGATGAACACGACAGCCTGTGATGAGAACCAGATCTCTCCGGCAGACATGCTCGTCGAGGTGGCGTACCCCGATGACGAGGTCACCCACGGCGGCGGTCGAGCGAGGACAAAGTGCACATACTGCATCCGCAATGGCGACGAGACGGAGTACCCGGCCCACGACGTCATGATGATCCGGCACTGGAAGGCAAACACCCCGAACGACCCAGACGCGGGGTGGTGGGGCTGGTACTGCCCGAGCCATTTCGCCACGACCGCACCCTGGGCATCTAGCTTGCTCGCACCAGCCCACCTCATCCCCGCCAATTTGGAGGCCCGGATCGCTGCCGACCGCGACGCGGCCGCCCGCGCGGAGGCCGAGGAGTTCGGGAAGGCCGAGCAGTGCATTGCGCTTGCTCGTCGCATTCCAGTCGACCGATGGGCGACGATCGGAGACATCGGCAGAGTCGTCTACGGCAACACCCGCTCGAGCAACTTGGCCATCGCCGCAATCGCGACCCTGACGCCGTCGGAGCGGTGCAACGGGCACGTGCGCGATTCGGAGGGGCGATGCATCACGAAGGGTCGAAAGCTCACGCAGCTGGAAGCGGAAACTCTCGTTGCGGAGTGGAACGCGATGGCACGCGAAGACGGCGTTCCGGTGGTTTCGCGGACAGGGGTCGCGTTCGCGGCCTACCGGCTTCCGGCCCAGGTGCTCTTTGAGCTCGCGGCCCTGACCGCCTGAGACGGTCTTCCGGTGACCGGCCAGCCCCCGCCATCGACCCGTACTCTCCCGACATCGGCCGCGCACGATCCGAGCCGGCCGCACACCGGACCGGCCGGTCCTGGCGGGCCATCGATCGGCCGATGACCCAACGCGGCGCGTGGTAGTACCCAGTCCGGGTCGTCGAATGATTCGCGAAGGCCATGTAAGGACGGTTCCCACGACATGACTGATCTTAGATATACAGAAACTGTATACTGGCACTCAGTTAGGAGCGATCGATGGTTGGCGATATAGATATGTTGCGTGCAGTGGAGCGCGCGCCGCTGCGCACGATGCGGCTCGCTGATGCCGAGCAGTTGAATTCGAACGCCTGGCGTGCGCTCAACGTGCTTTGCGAGGCAGGGGCGCTCACGCGCCTCGCAAAGGGGGTGTACACCGCGCCACCCGACGGTCACGATGCGCGAACGTGGAAGCCCACTCTCGAAGCAGCTGGCCTCGCTCTGGCGACGGCACGGTTCGGAAACCGCAACGCCATCCTCATGGGGCTTGGCGCAGCCCGTCACTGGGCGGCCATTCCGCGAGCGATCGGTGACACCACAGTTGCGGTGCCGGCGGCCGGGCGAGCACCGGTCACACTGGATCGAGGTGGAAAGGTCCACCTCATCCCACGTGACCTGGATCGCCTCGAAGCCGTCCTCGAACGCACCGAGCTCGGGCAAGGCCTGGTCACAACTCCCGCGCAGACACTCTTCGACCTGCTTCGGCGCCCTCACCAGGGCGGCGAGCCTGAAGCGGCCGCTGAGGCGGTGCGCAACCTGGCCACGCGGGTGCGAGCGACAGACTTCCGCCGGGTGATGAACAAGCATCCACGTGGAAACGACGCCGTTCGAGGCATGCTCATAAAGCTGGAGGATCAGGATGCCGCAGCTGAATGATGGCGAGCATCGCCGCGCAACTCGCGAATCGTGAGCACCGGCCTGCGGATTCGCTAGCGTTGCTGGGTGTCCACCCGCCACTCCCGCCGCATCCTTCGCCTACGCGTCTCGATCGTGGGTATCGAACCGGAGATCTGGCGCACGATCGACGTCGATGACAGCCTGTCGCTCGCCCAGCTGCACCTGGTGCTGCAGGTGGCGTTCAACTGGTTCGGCTCGCACCTGCACCGCTTCTCCGACGACGATCCGTGGGCCCGCAGCAACGGGATCCCGCGCATCGGGCGGCCGCCTCGGGCATGGGTTGACGCCTGGTCACTGACGGAGGCCGAGATCGAGGGCGAAGAGAATGAGGCCGACGCGACCATCGGCGAGGCCATGCAGCACGACGGGCCGCTGTGGTACGTCTACGACCAAGGCGACAACTGGCTGCACCGCATCGATCTGATCGATCGCGACGTCGCGAGAGCTGGCGAGCCGCTTGCGCAGCTGATCTCGGGGGAACGGCGTGCGCCGTTCGAGGACTCCGGCGGCCGCACCGGCTACGAGCAGATTGCGGCCATCCTCGCCGACGATTCGCATCCCGAATATCGATCGACGAAGTCATGGGTCGCGACGGCAGTCGGACCGTGGGGCACAGACGACCTCGACGATGCCGACTTGGATGGCGCGCGCGGTGAGCTTGCCGCACTCTTCGGCCCGGCGGCATCCGACCTCTCCGGACTGGTGGATGCCGCCACCGGCGTCACGGACGACTCCCCCATCGCGCAGTTCGCGTCGGATCTCTCCGTGCCACTGCGGTCGAACCTGCGCCGGCACCTTCGGCGCGGAAGACTGCTCACCCCCGAGCCGCTTCGCGACGAGGACGTCGCCGAGGCCCTGAAGCCCTACGCCTGGCTGATCGACCGCATCGGCGTCGACGGGATGACGTTGACGAAGGCGGGGTGGATGCCACCCGCCGTTGTGCTGGAAGGGATGACGACCCTCGGCTGGCGCGACGACTGGATCGGCGAAGCGAACCGCGAAGATCTGACCTACCCCCTACGCGATCTACGCGCGTCGGCCGAACGACTGCGTCTGATCCGTAAATTCAAGGGCCGCCTCGAAGTGGTGGGCCGGGCGCGCCCGACGATCGGACGGCCTGCGCCGCTTGCCGGGCAGATTGCGCGGATGCTCCTGCGTCAGCGGATGACAGAAGGTCAGCGCGTAGCGAGCACGGCGTTCGTGATCGGTCTCGCCGACGGGAGCATCACCACACGACGCGATGCGGAAGGTCAGGTGCTCGACCTCCTCAACGAACTCGGATACGTCGACGCACAGGGTCGAGAACTCGACCAGCGCTGGTTCTCCGCGCTGACCGAGCCCGTGCTCGACGTACTCGAGATGCTCGGCCTCTGGCGCTCAGGTCGCCGTCGGCGAGACGTGCCGCCAACGGACGCCGTTCGTCTGATCGCACGCCTCGCGCTCAAGTAGCGCTCGCTGCGAATCCGTCAATATGCGGATCCTGGTTCCAGGAATATATGCCGTCGCCTTCGGGGGAACGGATGCCGCGGTTCATTGGCTCGGCGGTGTCAACACCGTGGCTGGCAAAGGTGTACGGCTGATCTATGCGGACGTCGACCTTGCTCACGGCCTCGTTCAAGGCGACGAAGTGCGCGTGGTCTCGCGCGACAAGGTCGCAGCACGTTCGTGGCGAGACGGGTTCTCGAGCGTCGCCCAAACGTACGCCGACTTGTTCGCAATGCCCGGATGGCAGGCCAGCGAGTTCCGGCTCGCTCTTCACTCACGGCTCTTCGGCCGTGCCGACTGGGAGAAGTCCAAGGAAGCGCTGGCCTCGACGCCGGAAGCGTGGCAACCGGCTATTCGGTGGGAGCAGCGAACTCTCGCATGAGCTCGCCGGCTGCGAGGCGAAGCGTGGTTATCCGCGACGCGGTGTCTTGTGACCCTGTGTGCATCAGTGTGTGGCTCAGCGCCTCTGCGAGGCGCCCTGCGATGAACGGTGCGGCGAACGAGGTTCCGCTGCCGATCGCGAATCCCCCGCGGAAGTCATCCGGGTCCAGCGATCTGCGAACCAGCGAACCGAACGAGTCGACTGATCCCGCTTGCACGCCCCCCTGATGCCCGGGAGAGGTCGAGACAACGGACACACCTGGTGCGTAGAGGCTCACCCACGGTCCGAAGTTGCTGAACAGCGCCACCGAGTCACGCGCCGGGTTCAGTGCGCCGACCGAGAGGTGCGGCGCACTGTCGGCGCCCGTGCCCACACTGAAGTCAGATCCAGGCCACTCCCAGAGTGCTGCTGGGAACACCGGACGATTGAAGGAGTCGTTGCCGGCTGAACACACCACCGCGCATCCGAGCCGTCTGAGCGTGCTGAGCATCTCACCCAGCGCGGCGTCGAAGTTCGAACCGGTGGGAGTCTCGTGACAGAAGCCGAGCGAGAGACTCAGCACGTCAAGCGACGTGGCGGCCCCATCGTCGGACATGACCCAGTCGATGAGAGCACGCAGTGCGCCGAGGAACACGCTCTCGAACAGAGTGCCCGATCCATCCGTGATCCGGATCGACAGAATGTCTGCATCCGGACAGGTCTGTCGGAGGATGCCGGCGACGAACGTGCCGTGCCCGGCGAACGGGTCCAGGAAGCCGTCGTACTTGCCAAGCAGGTTTCCGCTGAGCTCCGGATCGGTAGTCGGCGACGCAAAGCCGATGGTTCGCCCGTTCAGCCCCGCGGGGTACGTCGTGACGACCTGGTCCAGCCAAGGATGTCGGCCGCAGCCTGTATCGAAGTAGGCGATGACGGGGCGCCGTCCGTCCGGCGCGCTCGGCTCATGTCGCATGGGCCGTGGCCCGACGAAATCGACGACCTGGCGGCCGCCGGCGCCCACGTGTTTGTAGCTGTCGGGGCCCGGTAGGTTGGCCATCCCCGATAACCGAGTGGGCATGTCCGGTGAGGAGGATCCGATCGGTCCGGGATACGGCGCAATGGTGAGGACGTGGTCGAGCCCGATCCCGGTCAGCGGCAGCTCTTCGGCCGACCTTCGTGCAAGCCGACGCGCAGCCGTCAGAAGCCTCCAGGCGTCAACGGCCTGCGGCCGCGTATCGTCGATGTCCTCGCGTTCATCATCCGGGTGGATCGTGACGAGGAGAATGGCAGGGAGCCTGTTCCCCTCTGCGTCCTCGCGCTCAGGTGCCCGGCCGACCGAAGGGTCGGCCGGCTCATCGTCCACTGTTCTCACCTCAACACGCCATCCCAGGCCTCGCGCCGCTCGCTGGAGGAGTTCGAAGATCGCGGGTAGGCGCTCACCGTCGGTGGCCAGCAACCGGGAGGGGTGATAGGCGGTGGGGAGCACGGATCTCCCGTCGACGCTCTCCTCACTCGTGTCGAGCATCCGCCCCTTTGGCAACGACGCATGGACACGTGACTCCCACCGATCGGCATCCCCTTCGCGAGTGACGTCGGGATAATCAAGAGTCATGAATCAACCCTCCACTTCGTCTCATCGAGCGGATCAGGTGATGGCGGCCCGGATGCGAGCGGACACGATGCGATCACCGAGGTAGTCCTCGATACCGTGATGGTCCTCGGCGGAGTTCACGACCTTGCCGCGGTTCTCGATCGGACGGGATGTCGGGAAAGTGTCTTTGTCCAATGGATGCAGCGCCACCACGTCGAGCGGATCGTAGGCGTTCAGCCAGTCGCCGACCACACTCGGGAATGCCACCTTGGCGAGACTCGACTTGATCTTCGAGACACCCAGCGGGCAGCCGAGCGTGACGAACAGCGGAATGTCCCAGTCATCGGCGCGGGAGAGCGAGGAGAGAATCGAGTATGCGATCACCGTTCCCAGCGAGTGGGACACGACGATGTTCGGCTCGTTCGGTGCGAGCGCCGGCTTGACGCCGTCATTGATGAGGGTGAACACACGCGCGTTCGTGACATAGCGATAGACGTCGTGGGTGCGCAGAAAGAGGATCGGAGCCCCCACCTCCGGGTGGTGGGTGTTCAGCCAGCGCAGCAGCTGCAGCACCTTCGGGTTGTTCGCGAGCCCCTTCTCGATGACTTCTTCACCGTCTGCGCCGAAATCGTCGAAGGATCGGGCGACCGACTCGAGGACACCTGCCATGAACGCGACCTCGGCACCCTCCAGGGCGAGCTCGTCGCCCTTGATGATGACGTCCGGGTGGGGCACCTGGCGTTCGAGCGCGTCAAGAGTGTCGCCGTAATAGGCGAACTTGATGTCGGCGTCTGCCAGCGGCAGGTCGAGCCCCTGAGCTTCAAGCCCGGCGCGCAGCGCCTTCGTCCAGCGGTCCTTCTGCTCCTGCGCATCCAGGTTCTGCTGCTGCCGCCCGTGGATGTAGACGAGTCTGGTCATGCCACCACCCCCTCCAGTAGGTCCCAACCTTCAGCCGTGAACGACGTCCACAGCCCCTTCCGTCGCAAGGGCATCAGGTCTGCTCTCATCCGTTCGAAGCCGTCCGCCTTGGCCAGCACTGGCAGCAGAGGCCATCCCTGCGCCAGCAGCGGGTATGGCGGGACTGGCAGGTCTGGTCGGGTTCGGTCTGGCGCGCGCATCACGCGCCCCGTCTCGTCGAGCATCGCCAGGTCGAAGAAGTCGTATCCCGTCGACTGCTTGAGCAGGTATCGCATATCTGAGATCTCCTCGAGCCTGCCCCGGTCGCTCAGCGCATACGCGACATACAGAGCAAGGGACGGATCGACGTCCTTCTGGATGCGCATGGCGGTGATGAGCCGCTCGAGATCCTCCTCGGCCGGATGGAAGACTCCCCTGGCGCTGGCTGCCGCCACCGCATCACGAAGGATCGCATCGGTCACGGTGTCGCCCGAACTCCTCGCCGACAGGGCATAGCTGATCGAGTGCAGCGCGCCCTCGGAAGCGTCGATCCGTGTCACGGCCCCGCTGGTGATCGGGAGGATGAACACACCGCCGTCTGCGAGCTTGACCAGCCCCGGTGTCGGCCACCACGACTTACCGGCCTCCACCAGGACAGACGCCACTTTCGCACCGTCCGCGGCGACGGAGGTGATCACCAGCGGCGTCTCCTCATCGCGACCTTGCACCTTCAGCAGTCGAGGCGGCACACCCACGAACTGCAACAGGGCCAGCCCCTCGAGCTCAAGCTCCGCCGAAGCATGGTCGCCGAAACCCAGGGCTGTCTCGATGGGACCCCCGCTTGCGCCGTGCAAGCCACCGATCACACGGTCTGCGAATCCTGCCCAGTACTTCAGGCCGTACCGCGATAGATAGTTGTCGGGTGCGATCAATTCGGCCGTCAGGGAGATCGTCGGCGATTGTGTGACCGCCACGGCATCGATGTAGGCCGCATCGGCAGGGTCATCGGATTCGACGAGCCCTATCGCCGCACCCAGCTCGGCCCGAGCAACGCCGCCGACAGTCCGGGGAAGGGCAGCAGCAGGTTCCGAGGCGGGCAGGGCGTCTTCTCCGTCGTCGCTGAGCTTCGAGAGCCACGCGTCGGCGCCGGAGAGCAGTTCCGCATCCGGCTGTTGGTCGACATCGATCGGGACCTTCAGTTTCGTGAGAAGGTCGAGCAGACGCGCCGGCAGATGGTCTTCGAGCGCGCGCGTGCGCACCACAGGCCCGTCCAAAGGCTTGGTGCGATCGACGAAGAGCGTCGGTTTGCCGCGAAGGGCCGACGCGAGCACCTCCGTGTACACCGCGGCGTAACCGGTCTTGTCTTCGGTCGGCACCTCGTATGCTGCGGCACCGAGAGCGCACGCGAACAGCTTGTCGACCTTCGCCCGCGGACCGGCTCGACCCTGCGTGGGTAGAATCACGGTTCCGCTGACTGCCGCGCCCTGTATGTCAGTCGTGAGCAATCGGCATGCGTCGGAGATCAGCACCACATGCGGTATCTGCAGGCTCTGTCCCGCCTTCGCGGTGCCAACCACATTGACGGCTTCACTCCCCCAGGTCGGCGCTCGGGAGAGCAACCAGAACTCGTCTGTGCCGACGACGATCCCGTGACCGCAGAAGTAGATCACCAGCTTGTCTATCTCTGGCATTGCGAGCAGCTCGTCCGTTGCGTCGCTGAGGTCGCCCGCCCGCACCGGTTTGTCGTCGGCGTCGGTGATGACGCGGATGTACTCGTCAGGCGTCTGCGACCTCGCCCACTTGGTCATCCGCTTCAGAGCCTTGGGCACGGCTTGCAGGCGTGTGAGGTCACCCGCACCCTCCACACCGATGAGGAGCACCGCAGTATGACCCATCAAGGCCCCCAGCAAGCGGATCGCACACCCAGCCCGGCCGTCCCCAGCCGACCCAGACCACATGATGCCACCGAGGAGCTGCCGCCGATAGCCCAGCTCGTGCTGCCGTTCCGTCCGATCCCTGCCGCAGGCGGTGCCCGCACGAAGGCCGAATTCGCTCCCGGGGTTCTCAATGTCCATCTCAGACGGTTGGCTGGTCTGCGTACGGTACGTCCGCACCAGTGCGATGGCGGCTACGCAGCGTGTGTCTACGTCGTCGCCACCGTCTTGGCAGCCCTTGGAGACCGATGATGACCATTCCCATAACACCCGAGGCGATTGACGCTGCCATCGAGGCAGAGTCGTTCACCGGCGTTCTCACCATTGATGTCGGCGACGAGCGCACGCTCGAGCGCTGCGAGGGCTTCGCGAACCGCGCCCTCGGCGTTCCGAACACCCCGAGCACCCGCATCTCCGCCGCTAGTGGCAACAAGGGCTTCACCGCGCTCGTGATCCTGCGCCTCGTCGAGGTCGGCAAGCTCGGCCTTCAGGACCTCGTGCGTCCCATCCTCGGAAGCGACCTCCCGCTGATCGACGACGCGGTCACGGTCGAGCACCTGCTCACCCATACCTCCGGTATCGGCGACTACCTCGATGAGGAAGGCGACGGACAGATCGACGACTACGTCTTCTCGCTGCCGCTGCATCTGCTCGCCGACACCGAGGCGTTCGTGCCCGCCCTCGACGGGTTCCCGCAGAAGTTCCCACCTGGCGAGCGATTCTCGTACTGCAACGGCGGGTACATGGTGCTCGCCCTCGTCGCCGAGCGCGTGAGCGGCCGCGACTTTCATGGACTGGTTCAGACGGAAGTCTGCGACCGAGCGGGCCTCACCGGCTCCGCGTTTCTCCGCTCCGACGACCTCCCCGCGGATGCCGCGCTCGGCTACTTGGACGAAGAAGGCAACCGCACCAATGTGTTGCACCTCCCGGTGCGGGGCAACGGAGACGGCGGGATGTACTTCACCGCCGACGACTTGCATCGGTTCTGGAACGCATTGCTGGACGGAGAGATCGTGTCGCCCGGCATCCTCGCCGAGATGATTCGTCCCCGCTTCGACGTGCCCTCAGAGCACTTGCGGTACGGGATGGGGTTGTGGCTGGGGCGCCGAAATTCGTCACTGATTCTCGAGGGTTATGACGCCGGCGCATCGTTCCGGTCCACCCACATCCCGGAGACGCGCACCACCGTGACTGTGCTCGGCAACAGCTCTGAGGGCGCCTGGCCGGTGATCTACGCCCTCGCTGACGCCATGGACGGAACCGTACGGGGGAAGTTCGCGGACGAGAGCTGACCCGGGAGTCGTCCGCATGCAACTCGAGTGACGGAATCTTCGGCCCGACACCGCGGGCTCAGAGCACGTACCAGTCCCCCGAGTTCACGCCGGGGCGATGATGCGCTCTCCCGCTGTCGATGGGGGCGATCACATGGCCGACCAGGTCCTGCACCCACGGCGGCTGCTGCTCGATCACCACTGAGCCCGCACCGGAGGTGAAGTAGGCGACGATGGGACTGCTGGCGATGAACGCGGCCGCCAGGGTGTCAGCGCCACGGACGCGAACCACCGCATCACGCGCATGCAGATTGCGCATGAGCATCGCAAACGCGTCCGGATCGGCGACCGGCTGCGCCGGCGCAACCGGCAACTGAGAGCACAGCTCGTCGACGAGCTCCCGACGCTGCCCGGTGGAAAGCCGAGCGTACGCGGCCGCGTAGGCCTTGTCGGCGACGCTGGCCGGAACGTTCCCCAGCAGGTAGGCGTATCGCCCGATCCGCTCGTCCTCGCTGATCTCGCGCTGAGTGTGTCTCCGCTTCACGACGCCTCCCCACTGACGAGCGTCAGGTTACGCCCCACCCGTGGATCCCGTCGATAGGCGCAGGACGACGTCCGGGCGGCGGCATCCAGCATCAGCGCCGCTCGCATGCGTCCAGCATCGCCAGCGACCAGCGCAGCGAGCCGTCCAGCCTCTCGGCGAACGTGACGTCGATGGATGCCGCCGACCCCAGCCGACCGGTGCCACACGTTTCTGAACACGTTCAGAAACGTGTACGGTCGAAGCATGGACAGAGGCGAGCGGCCGATCGCGGTGATCGCGGGAGCAAGCGGGTTCGTGGGACGCGCGGTCGCCGAGGCGTGCGCGGCGGACGGGTACGACGTACGGATCATCGGCCGCAGCACCGGCATCGCCTGGACCGACACCGAGGCGATGCGCGCCGCGGTCGATGGCGCCGACGTCGTACTCAACTTCGCGGGCAGATCCGTGAACTGCCGGTACACCGACCGCAACCGCCTCGAGATCCTCGACTCACGCGTGCGCACGACCCGCGCGCTGCGGACCGCGATCGCGGCAGCGGATCGGCCGCCGCGGGTGTGGCTCAACGCCTCCACGGCAACGATCTACGGGCACGCCATGGAGCGCCCGAACACGGAGGCGGACGGCGAGAACGGGTCGGGATTCTCGGTGGACGTCACAACCGCGTGGGAGCACGAGCTCTTCGCGGGCACCCTGCCCGGCACGCGACGGGTCGCGCTGCGCATGGCGATCGTCGTCGGCGACGGGCCGGCGACGAGGCTGCTGTTCGGACTCGCGCGCTCCGGGCTCGGCGGCACGCAGTTCGACGGCTGGTGTCCGCCGCACCGGCGCTATCGCGGCATCGGGGCGCACCCGACCGGTCCGGACCGCGCGCCATGGCACCGTACTCACGGTCGCCAGAGGTTCAGCTGGGTGCACCTGGACGACGTCGTGGCGGCGATCCGGTTCATCCGCGACGACGAGCGGCTGGCGGGGCCGATCAACCTCGCGTCGCCGCATCCTTCCGACAACCGCAGCCTCATGCGCACCCTGCGCCGCGTCACGGGCGCGTGGTGGGGCATCCCGACGCAGCGATGGATGCTCGAGCTCGGAATGTGGGCGATGCGCTCGGAGGCAGAGCTCGTCGTCAAGAGCCGATGGGTGCTGCCCGAGGCACTCACGGCCGCAGGCTTCGTCTTCGCGCATCCGGACCTGGAAGGTGCGCTCGTCGACGTGCGCGAGAGCATGCGGGCCCGCCGCCGCGCCTGACACGGCAGTTCGTCACCCGTCGAGCGGCAACTGCAGGATCGCGAGATCGAGTCGCTCGTCGAACTTCGTGCCGACGTGCCGCAGGGTGCCGGCGTGCGTGAACCCGAACCGCTCGTGCAGCCGGATCGACGCGTTGTTGCCGGCCTCGATGTCGGCGATCATGACACGCATGCGCGCGGTGCGGGCGAGCCGGATGAGCTCGCCCAGCAGCAGGCCGCCGATGCCCTGTCCACGGAACCGTGCGGCGAGGTAGATCGAGTCCTCGACGGTGAAGCGATACCCCGACTTGAGTCGCCAGGGCCCGTAGCTGGCGTATCCCGCGATCACGCCGTCGACATCGGCGACGATGACGGGATGCCCGGCCTCGCGGCGGCTCGCGAGCCACTCCTCGCGCTCACGCCGGTCGACCTGCTCATCGGTCCAGATGGCGCGCGAGTGCGCGATGGCGTCGTTGTGGATGGCGAGGATCGCATCGAGGTCGGCGTCGCCGGCCCGGCGGAGAAGAGTCATCGCAATATAGTAGACAGATGTCGCAGATATCAGTCAATGAGGAATCTGACGTCGGCGCCGCCGTCCGCACCGCCCGAGAGCGGCGGGGATGGTCGGGGAGCGAACTCGCCACGGCGTCGGGCGTCTCCCGCGCGATGATCGACCGCATCGAACGCGGCGCGAGCAGCCCGACCGCCGCCCTGCTGGGAAAGCTCGCCGGAGCGCTCGGCCTGACGATCTCGAGTCTGTTGAGCCGTCCGTCGACATCGGCCACGGGGATGCTCCGCGGCGACGCACGCGCGAGCTGGACCGACCCGGCCACCGGCTACCGCCGCCGCCAGGTCGCAGCGGCCCCCGCGTTCCCCGTCGACGTCACCGAGGTGCGCCTACCGCCGGGCGCGCGCGTGACCTACCCGGCCGAGACCTACGTGTTCAGCCGCCACCTGATCTGGGTCACCGACGGCACGCTCACCTTCCACGAGGGCGGCGCGGTGCACCGACTCGAGACCGGTGACCGTCTGATCCTGGGCCAGGCGGCCGAGTGCACGTACGAGAACGCCGGCTCCGAGGACTGCACCTACTTCGTGGTCGTGGCGCCGGCGTGACGAGCCGGCACACCGCGATTGCCGCGGCGGCGCTCACGATACGCGGAGCTCACCGGAAGTCCCTCGCCCGGTGCTGCACGCCCACCCGCAGGTCTTCGAACGCGTCGGCGACGAGGTTGGTCACCCCCTCGACCGAGCGCTCCAGCAGTCCGCGGACGATCAGCGCCGGCGAATCCCGCACGATGCGGCGGTAGCGGTTCCAGACGCCGATCGAGCACACGACGTTGACGAGACCGTGCTCGTCTTCGAGATTGATGAAGGTGATCCCGGATGCCGTCGCCGGGCGCTGCCGGTGCGTCACCAGTCCCGCCACCTCGACCCGGCGACCGATCTCATACGTGCGCAGCTCGCGCGAGGTCAGGACGCCACGGGCATCGAGGCCGGAACGATAGTGGGTCAACGGGTGGTCGTCGGTCGAGATGCCGGTCGCCCACAGGTCCGCCGCCAGCTGCTCGTAGCTCGTCGGGTCGGGGAACAGCGGCGGCTGCACCGCGATGAGGGAATCGGGCAGGAACTCGGGACGATCCTGCGCCGCCGACCCCGCCAACCAGATCGCTTCACGCCGGCTGACCCCGAGACACTCGAACACTCCAGCGGTCGCCAGCGCCTCGACATGCGCGGCCGTTATGCTCGTGCGGCGCACCAGGTCGCGAAGATCGCGGAACTCTCCCCCGGCATCACGTGCGGCGACGATGCGCTGCGCCACCGCGGTGCCGATGCCCTTCACGCCGGCCAGTCCCAGCCGCACCGCGAACCCGCCGTCACGGCGGTGCGCCGCCGACTCGTCCGACTCGGTGATGTCGAACATCCCCACCGGGGGCTGATCGCGCTGCAGGCACGAGTCGAGACCGAAGCGGTGCTCCGGTCGTTGAGCGAAGGGCGCTCCAGCGCCCGCAGACGAAACGCCCACGTCGTCCGCAGACCCCGAGCCGAGGCCGTCGGTGCGCTCGGGGCGTTTCGTCTCGCTTCGCTCGCTCAACGACCGGGTGGCGGCATCCGCCGGCTCCAGCACCGCCTCGACACCCGAGGCGTGCAGATCGGGGCGACGCACCTCGACGCCATGACGGCGCGCGTCGGCGACCAGTGTGGCGGGCGAGTAGAAGCCCATCGGCTGTGCACGCAGGAGTCCCGCGAGGAACGCCCCCGGATAGTGCAGCTTGATCCACGAACTGGCGTACACGAGCAGCGCGAACGACAGCGAATGCGACTCCGCGAACCCGAAGTTCGCGAACGCCTGGATCTTGGCATAGATCGCGTCGGCGGCATCCCCCACCAGACCGTTCTCGGCCATGCCCGCGTAGAGCTTCTCGCGCAGCGACTCGATCTTCTCGACCCCGCGTTTGGACCCCATCGCCCGGCGCAGCAGGTCGGCGTCTTCGCCGCTCAAGCCTCCGATGACCATTCCCATCTGCATGAGCTGCTCTTGGAAGACCGGAATGCCGAGCGTGCGTTCCAGCACCGGCGCGAGCTTCTCGTGCGGATAGGTGACGGGCTCCTGTCCCAGCTTGCGGCGGACGAAGGGGTGTACGGCCCCACCCTGGATCGGCCCGGGGCGGATGAGGGCGATCTCGATCGCGAGATCGTAGAACTCGCGCGGCTGCAGTCGCGGCAGCAGCCCCATCTGCGCGCGCGACTCCACCTGGAACACGCCGACCGCGTCGGCGCGGCACAGCATGTCGTAGACCGCCTTCTCTTCTTTGGGGATCGTCGACAGCTCCCAGTCCTCGCCCGTCGAGGTGCGGACCATGTCGAAGCAGTACTGCAGGGCCGCCAGCATCCCGAGTCCCAGCAGATCGAACTTGACCAGCCCCATCCAGGCGGCGTCGTCCTTGTCCCACTGGATCACGGTGCGGTTCTCCATGCGGGCGTGCTCGATCGGCACGACCTCGCCCACCGGTCGGTCGGTGAGCACCATGCCGCCGGAGTGGATGCCGAGATGCCGGGGCGCCTTCAGCAGCTCGGACGCGAACTCCAGCACCTGATCGGGGATGTCGTGCCCGGCTCCGGTTTCGAGCAGGGCGCCCCAGCCCTCGATCTGCTTCGACCACGCGTCCTGCTGGCCCGGCGAGTGGCCGAGCGCCTTCGCCATGTCGCGCACGGCGTTCTTGGGCCGGTACTGGATGACGTTCGCGACCTGCGCCGCGCGGTCGCGCCCATACTGGTCGTAGACCCACTGGATGATCTCTTCGCGGCGATCGGAGTCGAAGTCCACGTCGATGTCGGGCTCTTCATCACGAAGGCTCGACAGGAACCGCTCGAACGGCAGGTTGTACCGGATCGCGTCGACCGCGGTGATGTCGAGCAGATAGCAGACCGCGCTGCTGGCGGCGGATCCACGCCCCTGGCACAGGATGCCGCGACGCCGCGCTTCTTGCACGATGGCGTGGACGATCAGGAAGTAGCCCGGGAAGTCCTTCATCTCGATGACGCCGAGCTCCCTCTCGATGCGTTCACGATCGGATGCCGTCAGCCCCGGGTATTTGCGCGGCACCGCCTCCCACACCAGGTGCCGCAGCCACGACATCGGCGTGTGCCCTTCCTCCACCTTCTGCTTCGGCAGAGCCGGCGTCGCCTTGCGCAGCGGAAACTCGAGCTCGTCGGCGAGCGTCACGGTGCGGGCGACGGCGTCGGGGAACCGGACGAACCGCTCCGCCATCTCGGCCCCCGACCGCAGGTGCGCACCGGCGTGCGCGGGCAGCCATCCGTCCAGTTCGTCGAGCCCGCGGTTCGCGCGCACCGCCGCCACCGCGGCGGCCAGCAGCTGCCGCTTCGGCACGGCGTAGTGCACGTTGTTGGTGGCCAGCAGCGGCAGCCCCCGTTCCCGCGCGAGCCCGGCCAGCACGTCGTTGTCGCGGGTGTCGAGCGGGTTGCCGTGGTCGATGAGCTCGACGTGCACGGCGTCGCGGCCGAACAGCGTCACGAGCCGGTCGAGCTCGCGGGAGGCGGCATCCGCCCCCGCTGTTCCGGGCGCCGACGCGAGCGCGCGCCGCACCGCCCCCTTGCGGCACCCGGTGAGCACCGCCCACTGCCCCTCGGCCTGCGCGGCCAGCTCGTCGAGGTCGTAGATCGGACGCCCCTTCTCGGCCCCCTGCAGCTGCGCGTGCGTGATCGCGCCGGCCAGCCGGTGATACCCCTCTTCGCCGCGCGCGAGCACCAGCAGGTGCGCGCCGACCGGATCGGGCGCGTGCCTCACCCGGTCGTTGAGCTTGTCGAAACGCGGCAGCTCGAGCGACAGCTCCGCCCCGAACACGGTCTTCAGCTGCAGCGTCTCGGCCGCTTCGGCGAACCGCACGATGCCGTAGAAGCCGTCGTGGTCGGTCACCGCCAGGGCGTGCAGTCCCAGGCGCTCGGCCTCCTCCGCCAGCTCTTCGGGCGACGACGCCCCGTCGAGGAACGAGTACGACGAGTGCGCGTGCAGCTCGGCGTACGGGATCGCGTCGACCGGGCGCTCGATCTCGGGAGCGACATACGGCCCGCGTTTGTGCGACCACGCCGGGCTGTCGCCGCCGTCCGCCCCCACCGGCGGGCCGCCAGGCCGACGACGGCCCGACAGCACGCGCTCCATCTCAGACCACGGCACCCCCGGATTGTCGAAACCCATCAGCGTCCACCGCCCCTAGTCATACGTCGCCTCCGCAGTCCAGGCGTCGCCGTCGCACACGAGCAGCCAGGCGCCCCCGTCGGCGTCGACGATCTGGAACCGATGCGCCCGGCGCGAGCGGGCGGCATCCCATCCCCGCTCGACCACCGGCCACGGCCCCGCCCACGCCTGGATCGCCCGCCGCCGCCCGCTCTCGGTGAGGAACGCGGGCACCGCCGACACGGTGCCCCGCTCGTCGACGTCGACGAGCTCGCCCCCGAGCGCACGCACGTCGACCGGCACGGGGTCGGCGAACACCGTCGTCGGCAGCGGGTCAGGCAGACTCCCGGGCCACGGTCGTGCACGCTGCGCCGCGAGTCCCCCCGAACCCGCACCCGCGGCACCGGCGCGCGCACCGGAGCGCCGGTCGCGCTCGTCCTTGTCGCCCCAGGGCACGAGCACCTGCCGCTCTGCCAGCCACCGCCCGCCGCCGATCGCGGGCGTGAGCACGCCACGGTGCCCCAGCATCGCCTGCACGCGCGACAGCGCGTGGTGCACGCGCTGCTCGGGGCCGCCGCCGAACAGCGCCGGAGCGTGGTGGGATGCCGCATCCACCGCTTCGGGCGAGATCCGCACCAGCGTCACGCCGCTGCGCAGCCCGACGTTCACGGAACCACCGGGGCCGCCGGCATCCCCCGCCCCCACATCTTCGGCGAGCTGCCAGCGCACGCGGTCGACGATCGCCGGGGCATCGAACGATCCGGGATGCAGCCACACCCGCTCGCTGCGCTCACCGCGGTCGCCGACGAGCTCGACGCGCAGCTCGGTGCACACGAGGTCGATCGCGCCGAGGCCCGCCACGAAGTCGTCGGCGGTGACGCGCATCGCGAACGCCACCTGGTCGGCGATCTCCAGCGGTGGCTCGAACGCGACCTCCCGCTGCAGCTCCGGCGGCGGCGTGCGCGGCTCGACAGGCCGCGAATCGTGCCCCGCGGCCAGTGCGTGGAGCCTCACGCCCCGCTCCCCGAACCGCTCGCGCACCCGGTCGGGATGCATCTCGGCGAATCCGCCCAGGGTCTGCACGCCCAGTCGCGCCAGCAGCCCCACGAGGTCGGCCGCCCCATCCTTGCCCGAGGCCGCGCCGGCCGCCCCTCCGGCCGCCGCGTCGAGCACGGCGACCGACAGCGGCGCCAGGAACCCGGCCGCTCCCCCGGCCGGAACCACGAACACCGGATCGTCGGCGCTCGTGCCGCCCCGCGCCGCCTGCTCCGCGGTGAACGGGCCGTCGGCGATCCCCGCCCGCACCCCGTCGAGCCCCTGGTCGCGCAGCGCTCCGAGCAGCATGCGCGCCGCCTCGACCTCGCCGCCGTAATACCGTGCCGGGCCACGCGCCCGCAGCGCGCACAGTCCTGGCCGCACCAGCTGCACGCCGGGCACGCGCTCTTCGATCAGCGCCACCACCGGCGCGAACGCGCGCTGATCACGTGCCGCATCGGCCGGCACCACGGTGAGCCCCGGACAGCGCGCTTGAGCGTCGCGCCGGCGCTGCCCGCGCCGCACCCCCTCCGCCCGCGCCGAGGCCGAGCACGCGACGACGAGGTTGCGTTCGACGACGGCCACGGGATGCCGCATCCCCGTGCCGTCCGCTGCCGCGGGACCGGCCTCACGGGCGATCGCCGTGACCGGCCAGTCGGGGAACCACAGCACGAGGCTCCGGACGGGCGCCACCGTGGTCATGTCACCCCACCGCCCTGGTCTCGAGGACAGGGACTGCCTCGTCGGCGACGCGCCGCAGGGGAAGGGCCGCCCGCATCCGCTCCGGAACGGCCGACACATGCCCCGCGGCATCCGGAAGCATCACGCGCGTCCGTCGCGACCGCGGCCAGCGCCTGCTCGACGAAGTGAGCGTCACCTCACGGCCGGAGAGGTACCCGTGGCCACGGCCCACGCCCTCCCACGCCGGCTCGCCCACCTCGAGCACCGCCTCGGCCTGCGGCCAGGGGCCCTGCACGAGGAGCACCGTGCCCCGATCGCGCAGCCGGGCCGCCAGCCGCGCGACCTCTCCGTCGGCGGCGCGCCCCGACGGCCGCACCGCGACCACCGGCAGCACCTCGGCGACGGTCGAGGTGACAGCGAGCCACCGGGCGCCCGGCTCGGGGATGAGCACGAGCCGCGAGAGGTCGACCCCCAGCCCCTCAGCAGCCTCGGCACCGAGCCGCGGCATGCCGATCACCCCGCACCACGAGCCGGACTGCGACGGCTGGGCGAGCAGCGCCAGCAGCACCGACGTCGAGCGCGGCAGGGAGTACGCGGCACCGGGACGCAGCCCGCCGCCGGGAAGCAGCGAAGCCAGCGCGGGGAGCACCGGCAGCACCGGGGCATCCAGCCGACGCCCCTGCACGCGTTCGAGCTGGGCGCGCAGCGACGCGACGGCACCGGCGGGATCCCTTTCGGAATCCGCCTCCTGCGCGTCCTGGACGGAACGCTGAGCAGTGAGCTGCACGATCGCCCCCATCTCTCAATGTTAGAACAGATGTTCTAGCACTTCAATCGATGAGAACGACCATACCTCCGGGTTCCGACAGTTATGTTCGAGACTTCGGCGGGCGTCACGCCGCGAGCGTCAGATACGGCTCCCACCGCGGATCGGTGCGCTCGGTGCCCCGCACCGTCCACTGCGCACCGCGCGGCGGACGCGGCGTGAACCGCAGCTCCCAGTCCATCTCCAGCGGAGTGCGATCGCCCTTGACGTTGTTGCAGCGCAGGCAGCAGGCCACCAGGTTCTCCCACGAGTCCGCGCCGCCGCGCGAACGCGGCAGCACATGGTCGATGGTCGAGGCCGACTTGCCGCAGTACGCGCAGTGGTGGTTGTCGCGCCGCAGCACGCCCCGCCGTGTCACCGGCACGTGGCGTCCGCCCGGCACCCGCACGTAGCGCGTGAGGATGATCACGGCCGGGCGTTCATACGCGCGTCTGGTGCCCCACACCGGATCGGTCTCGGTGTGCTCGATCACGGTGGCCTTCTCGTTCATCACGAGCACGAGCGCCCGTTTGAACGACACGACCGCGAGCGGCTCGTAACCTGCATTCAGCACCAGTGTGCGCATTGATCATCCTCTCGAACGGCCGGAACGGCTTTCCGGTGATTCGACTCGCATGACGATCAAGAGCTCAGGGGCATGAAAAAAGGCGCTGTCTCACAGACAGCGCCTTGGCGCCACGGCAATGCCGCGGCATCCACTCGTGCAATGCCGAAGGACGAGGCGTCCAAGCGCATCCATGGTTCGGATGCGTGGTGTGCAGCCCATCGGCTCCCCTCCGCTCTCTCAGCGTCGGGTTTCAGGGTAACGCACGCTGCGGACACCGGGGGCGATGCGGATCGTGAACGCGACATGGCGTGTCGACGAACGATGCCCCGCGCCATCGGCGCGGGGCATCGTCTGCTGTGTTGCAGATCGTCAGCCGGCGTTGGCCTGCAGCCACGCCCACGGGTCGACGACCGAGCCGTTGATGTGGATCTCGAAGTGCGTGTGGCACGCAGTCGAGCTGCCGGTGCTGCCGACGAGGCCGATGAGCTGCCCGGCCTCGACCGTCTGGCCCACCGCGACCTGGCGCGAGCCGTAGGTCATGTGCCCGTACAGCGAGTTGACGCGCTGGCCGCCGATGACGTGGTCGATCGAGATGGCCACGCCGTAGCCGCCGTAGCTCTCCTGCGAGACCTTCACGACGCCGGACGCCGTCGCGTAGACGGGCGAGCCGCACGAGGTCAGCAGGTCGACGCCCTGGTGGTAGCCGGAGTCCCACAGACCGCGGCCCTTCTTGAAGCTGAGGAGCGGCCAGCGCACTTCGCCGGTGCCGGGCGACGTGAGGGCGATGTTGGTGCCGACGGACGCGGCAGACGCACGCTTGGCGGCCTCGCGGGCACGCTCGGCGGCGGCTTCGGCGGCCTTCTTCTTCTCGATCTCTTCGGCGGTGGTGGCCGAATAGCTGTCGCGCAAGAGCTCGGTACTCGTCGAATCGGATGCCGCCACGAACGTCTGCGCGTCGTCCATGGCCATCTGCTGCAGCGTCACGGACTCATCGGTGCTCTTGGCGGCGCCGGCGGCGAAGGCCGGCAGCGCGACGGTCGCGACGAGGCCGCCGACCAGGCTCAGGATGACGACGCTCCGCAGCGACTTGGTGATGCGACCCTTCTTCGCGGCCGGTCGCGGAGACGCGGGTGCCGTCGCAGACGCGGACTTCGCGGGCGCCACGACGCTGCGCGGGCGTCTCGCGGGAGCGGCCTGGCGCGTGCGCGCGCGACGGGTCTGATGGGTCGCGTCGTGCTCGGGTCCGTTCGCGGGCGACTCGATCTCTTCAGCCAAACTGTCCTCCGGCGCCTCTGCGCCGGGGCGCCTGGCTCGTCAGCACTCTGCGTGAGGGCACGGGCGTCGGGACACACCGCGCGATTGCACCGCGTGGACGACGAGCCGGTGAGGCGATCCACGTGGGGTCCGGTCGGCGGGCTTCTCGCCTGGTGGACTGTTCGAGGCTACCTGAAGGTCACGATTCTGTCACGCTGCACGCCTGGCAAACCTCTGGATGCCGTCCACCGAGGGTGGCGGCATCCACGGGATCAGCGGGCTTCGTCGACCAGGAAGATGTGCGATGCGAGCTCGACCGGGAGCTCCAGACCCTCGTCGTTGCCGTGCATCTGCACCAGGACGTAGCCCTCGTTGAAGCGGTAGTCGCCGATGGCGCCCGGCACGACGCCGGCGCCCTTCAGCTGCTGCAGCAGCTCGGGGTCGACCTGCGCGGGCTCGGCGAGGCGGCGCACGGTGCCCGTGATCGGCTGGCCGGCGTCGTTGAGGCGGCGGACCAGACCCACGACGCCCTGCTCGAACTCCGTCGCCGGCAGGTCGCCCAGCTGGTCGAGGCCCGGGATCGGGTTGCCGTACGGCGACTCGGTGGGGTGTCCGAGCAGCTCGACGAGGCGACGCTCGACCTGCTCGCTCATGACGTGCTCCCACCGGCACGCCTCTTCGTGCACGTACGCCCAGTCCAGTCCGATGACGTCCGACAGCAGGCGCTCGGCGAGGCGATGCTTGCGCATGACGTCGACGGCCTTCTGACGGCCTGCGTCGGTGAGCTCCAGCGTGCGATCCTCCGACACGATGACGAGGCCGTCGCGCTCCATGCGCCCGATCGTCTGCGACACGGTCGGGCCGGAGTGGCCCAGGCGCTCCGAGATCCGTGCGCGCAGCGGCACGATGTTCTCCTCTTCGAGCTCGAGGATCGTGCGCAGGTACATCTCGGTCGTGTCGATCAGGTCGGTCATCGCGGTGTCCTCAGTTCTCAAGGGGCAAAGGCCAGCCTATCCTCTGCGCCCGACACCGCGGCCGTCGCCGGGCGGGCCGGGTGCGGGCCGTCACCGCCCGTCACGCGGTCGGCACCGGCACGGGGCGTCTCTAGAATCGACGCATGGCGCACATCGAGCTTCCCCGAGAGATCCTGCCCGCCGACGGACGCTTCGGGTGCGGCCCGTCGAAGATCATCCCCGCCCACCTCGACGCCCTCGCGGGCCGCGGTGCCGCCCTCATGGGCACGTCGCACCGCCAGGCACCGGTCAAGGACCTCGTCGGCAGCGTGCGAGCCGGGCTGCGCGAGCTGTTCCGCGCCCCCACCGGGTACGAGGTCATCGCCGGCAACGGCGGGTCGACCGCGTTCTGGGACGCCGCGTCGTTCGGCCTCATCGACAAGCGCGCGCAGAACCTGGTGTTCGGCGAGTTCGGCGGCAAGTTCGCGAAGGCGGCCGGTGCGCCGTGGCTCGAAGCCCCGGATGTGCGCGAGGTGCCCGCCGGCACCCGCACCGTCGCCGAGGCCGTCGAAGGCGTCGACGTGTACGCGTGGCCCCACAACGAGACCTCGACCGGCGTGTCGGCGCCCGTGCGGCGCGTGCACGGCGACGACGGCGCCCTCACCGTGATCGACGCGACCAGCGCGGCCGGCGGCATCGACTTCTCGGTGCACGAGGCGGACGTCTACTACTTCGCGCCGCAGAAGAACCTCGGCTCGGACGGCGGCCTGTGGTTCGCCGTCGTCTCGCCGGCCGCGATCGAACGCATCGAGCGCATCGCCGCGTCGGGCCGCTACATCCCCGAGTTCCTGAGCCTCAAGCAGGCACTCGACAACTCGCGCCTCAACCAGACGCTCAACACCCCGGCGCTGGCGACCCTGTTCCTGCTGAACGAGCAGGTGTCGTGGATCAACGGCAACGGCGGGCTGCAGTGGGCCGATGCCCGTACCCGGGAGTCCTCGCAGGAGCTGTACGACTGGGCCGAGGCATCCACGTACGCCACGCCGTTCGTGACCGACGCGGCCGACCGCTCCCCCGTCGTCGTGACGATCGACTTCGACGACGCGGTGGACGCCGCGGCGGTCGCCAAGAGCCTGCGCGCCAACGGCATCGTCGACACCGAGCCGTACCGCAAGCTCGGACGCAACCAGCTGCGCATCGCGACCTTCGTCTCGGTCGAGCCGGACGACGTGCGTCAGCTGATCCGCTGCATCGACTACACGGTCGAGCGCCTGGGCTGAGAAGACATCGGGTGAGTGGATGCCGCGGGCCGCGGCATCCACTCATCTCATCGTCGGTAGGGGTCGGCGCGTGTCGCGGCGTCAGCCGCGGACGCCTGCCGGGTAGTCGATGGGCGACGGCCGCGGATCGAACACGGCGGAGGCGATGGACTCGATCGCGAACTGCGTCGCCCGCGCGAGATCGACGCTCTGCGGCTCGAGGAGCCACTGGACCTGCAGGCCGTCCATGACGGCGAGGATGCCGGCAGACGCGTCCTCGACGGTCTCCGGCGGTGCGGTGCCGCGTTCCGCGCAGGCGACCTGGAACGCGTGGGCGACCTCGGCGCGCAGCGTCTCATAACGCTTCTGGAAGAAGTCCCGCGCCGGGTGATCGTCGGTCACGGACTCCGCGGAGAGGACGACGTAGGCCTGCACGATACCGGGACGCTGCGCGTTCGCGAACGCGGTCCGCACGAGGTGGCGGAACAGTTCGATGCCGTCGGGGATGTGACGTTCGGCCAGATCTGCGACGTCGGATTCGTCGCGGTGAAGGAGCACCTCCATCAGGAGCTGGTCCTTCGATCCGAAGTGATGCAGGATGCCCGCGTGCGTCATGCCGACCTGGTCGGCGATCTCTTGCAGGGTGCCGCCCGTGAAGCCCTTGCTCCCGAAGATGTCAGCGGCGGCGTCGAGGATCTCGCGGCGTCTCACCAGGGTCTCCGGTCGCGAACGCGGCTGTCTTCGCTGACCTGCCATCGGTGACACTCCCCTCTCATTTCTCTCACATCTCGTGTGACTTACTCTTCACGAACGGACTGGGTTCGACTCCGCTTCTGGAGTCTACGCACCGCCTGTTCGCGTCTCTGCAGGAGCCTACTTGCAAAAGTTACTTACTTGATTGTAAGTTGATCCGGCAATCACCTATCGACGACGTGGTCAAACCCTCCGGCTGCGTCGCCGTGCACACATCGAAGGAGTAGCAATGAGGCTCAGAACCTCCCTCGTCGCCGTCGGCCTGGCCGCGGCGATCACACTGACCGGCTGCGCGGCCGGCAGTGGCGACACCGATGACAAGGCGGACGCCGGCGCGTCGCTGACCATCGCCAAGCCCGACGGCCCCATCACGACCGAGGGCAACAACCCGTGGGTGGGCGACTCGTCGGCGCTGAAGCTCGGCTACGCGAACGCGATCTACGAGCCGCTGGGCATCGTGAACCTCGCCGACCCGAGCCAGGACGTCGTGCCGTGGCTCGCGTCCGAGATCACGTGGTCCGACGACTACACCTCGGTGCAGCTCAAGGCTCGCGAGGGCGTGAAGTGGAACGACGGCAAGGACTTCACCGCCGACGACATCGCGTTCACGTTCAACCTGATCAAGGACAACAAGGCGCTCGACACCAAGGCGCTGGGGCTCAGCGACGTCGCCGTCGACGGCGATGTCGTCACCCTGTCGTTCGAGAGCCCGATGTTCGTGCGTCAGGACAAGGTCCTGCACATCCAGATCGTCCCCGAGCACGTCTGGAAGGACGTCGAGGACCCGACGACGTTCAGCGACGACGACGCGGTCGGCACCGGCCCGTACTCGCTGACCAGCTTCTCGTCGCAGTCGGTGGAGCTCACCGCCCGTGACGACTACTGGGGTGGTAAGCCCGCCGTGCCGACGCTGTACTACGTCTCGTACGCCGACAACACCGCACTGACCACCGCGATGGCCAACGGCGACGCCGACTGGGCGCAGGCGTGGATCCCGGACGTCCAGTCCGCGTTCGTCGACAAGGACCCGGATCACCACGTCTACTGGCCGGCAGCCGGCATCGCGATCGACACGATGTTCGTGAACACCACTGCCAAGCCGTTCGACGACCTCGCCTTCCGCAAGGCCGTCAACATGGTGATCGACCGCGAGAAGCACCAGCAGATCGCCCGCGAAGGCGGCGTGCCGCTGCTGACCTCGGTCACGGGCCTCGCACCCGGCGCCGGCGACGCGTTCATCTCGTCGGAGTTCGAGGGCCAGGAGTACAAGGTCGACGTCGACGGCGCCAAGAAGGTGCTCGAAGAGGCCGGCTACACGTGGGACGGCGACAAGCTCGTCGACCCCTCGGGCACTCCGGTGACCTTCACGCTCTCGGTCCCGCAGGGCTGGAACGACTACGTGACCGGCATCAGCCTGATCGCGGACTCGGTCAAGGCTCTGGGCGTCGAGGCGACGGTCGACACGCCCGACCAGGACACCTGGTGGAAGGCCAAGCAGGAGGGCGACTTCCAGGCCGTTCTGCACTGGACGGACGACTCCGCCACGCCGTACGACCTGTACAGCGACCAGATGGACGGCCGCTTCCTGAAGCCGATCGGCGAGTCGGCCGACTTCAACTTCGGACGCTTCGACAACGCCGACGCCACCGCGGCTCTCGCCGACTACGCGTCGACGACCGATGACGCCGAGCGCACCGCCGCCCTGGACGAGATCGAGAAGATCTACGTCGACCAGGTTCCGGCGATGCCGATCGGCACCCGCCCGTCGATCGCGGAGTACAACACGACCAACTACGTCGGCTGGCCGAACGAGGACGACCCGTACGTCCCCGCCGACCCGACGAAGCCGTGGTCGGTCATCATCCTGACGAAGCTCCAGCCCGCGGACTGAGCCGAGTCGAACGCAGGGGCTGGGCCCGACCGGCCCAGCCCCTGCGTGTTTTCCGGCCCGCGGTCCCTGCGTCGCCGTAGCACTTCCCTCCCTGCACCCGAAACCCGAACAATCGAGACATGACCGAAGACGTTCTGCTGACGATCTCCGACTTCAGCGTCACCTACGATGTCGATCCGCCCGTCGAGGCGGTGCGCGACGTATCGCTGGAGCTGAAGCGCGGTGAGATCCTGGGCCTGGCCGGCGAATCCGGTTCCGGCAAGACCACGCTGGCATACGGCATCCAGCGCCTCCTCAAACCGCCGGCTGTCATCACCGGGGGCTCCGCCCTCTTCCGCGATGCCTCCGGCGAGCTGATCGACATCGGCGCCCTGACCGACGACGAGATGCGTCACTTCCGCTGGGACAAGGCCTCGATGGTCTTCCAGGGTGCGATGAACGCACTCAATCCCGTCATCAACATCGGCCGACAGCTCGGCGATGTGTTCACGGCCCATCGCCCCGAGATGTCGCGCGCCGAGCGCACCAAGCGCTGCGGCGACCTGCTCGACATCGTCGGTGTCGGGCGCGCGCGACTGAAGTCGTTCCCGCACGAACTCTCCGGCGGCATGCGCCAGCGCGTCATGATCGCGATGGCGCTCGCGCTGCATCCGCAGCTCATGATCATGGACGAGCCGACGACAGCCCTCGACGTGCTGGTACAGCGCGACATCCTGCGTCAGATCTCGGACCTGCGTCGCGAGTTCGGCTTCTCGGTCGTCTTCATCACCCACGACCTGCCGCTCCTGCTGGAGATCTCGGACCGCATCGCCATCATGCGCCACGGCCGCATCGTCGAGCTCGACACGGCAGAGAAGATCTACCGCGATCCGCAGCACGAATACACGCGTCGTCTGCTGTCGTCCTTCCCGAGCCTCACCGGCGAACGCGGCGATTTCGTGCGCGGCACCCAGACCGAGAATGTGGATGCCACGTCCGCCGCATCGCCGCAGACGGAGGTTTCCGCATGACCACCCTCGAATTCCGCAATGTCATCAAGCGGTATCGCGTGCGCGGCTCGGGCAACATGCTCGCGCTCGACGACGTGAGCTTCACGCTGCACAGCGGCCAGACGATCGCGCTGGTCGGCCAGAGCGGCAGCGGCAAGTCCACGATCGCGAAGATCATCACCCAGCTCGAGCGCCAGACCGATGGGCTGGTGCTGCTCGACGGCGCGCCGATCCCCCGCAGAGGCCGTGCCCTGCGCCGGTACCGGCAGCAGGTGCGCATGGTCTTCCAGGACCCGTTCGCCTCGCTGAACCCGTACCACACCATCCGTCACCACATCGAGCGTCCCCTGCGACTGGACAAGATCGTCCCGTCGGACGAGGTCGAGACGGAGGTGCGCCGACTGCTGGAGCGCGTGCGCCTGGACGTCGACAACACGATCGACCGGCGCCCGCACGAGTTGTCGGGCGGCCAGCGTCAGCGTGTCGCGATCGCTCGCGCGCTGGCCTCGCGTCCGAGTCTGCTGATCGCCGACGAGCCCGTCTCGATGCTCGACGTGTCGATCCGCCTCGGCGTGCTCAACCTGCTCGCCGACCTGCAGCGCGAGTCGAACCTGGGTGTGCTGTACATCACGCACGACCTGGCGACGGCGCGCCACTTCAGCGACGAGATCATGGTCCTCAACCGCGGCAAGGTCGTCGAGCGCGGCCCCGCCGACGACGTGATCCTGAACCCGCAGGACGACTACACCCGACGGCTGCGCAACGCCTCCCCCGACCCCGACCGCCTTTTCGCCGGCCACGACACGGCCGCCGCCTCCGAAGGAGTCACAGCATGAGGTTCTGGCTGCGACGCACCGTCTTCTACCTGTTCACCGCCTGGGCGGCGATCACCATCAACTTCCTGCTGCCGCGCATGATGAAGGGCGACCCGGTGTCGGCCTATCTGGCCAAGAACCAGGGAATGATCAGCCCGGAGGCCGCAGACGCCCTGCGCACCCTGTTCGGACTCGACCAGGACAGGTCGCTGTGGGAGCAGTACATCGACTATTGGAAGCTGCTGTTCAGCGGCGACCTCGGCCGATCCTTCTCGCACGGACTGAGCCCGGTGACCGACGTCATCGCCAGCGCACTCCCCTGGACCATCGGTCTGGTCGGACTCGCCACGGTCATCTCGTTCATCCTCGGCACCGCGATCGGCGCGTGGATCGGGTGGCGCCGTGGTCGCGCGACCGACGGCATCATCCCCGTCGCGACGTTCTTCTCGACGGTCCCCTACTTCTGGATGGGCCTCATCGCGATCGCGGTGTTCTCGTCGGCGCTGAAGTGGTTCCCCGCCTCCCACGCCTATGGAAAGGGCACGCATCCGGGATTCACGCCGGAGTTCATCGGAGAGGTGATCTACTACGGGGCGCTCCCGGCGATCACCATCGTCATCGCCTCCCTCGGCGGCTGGATCCTCGGCATGCGCAACATGATGATCACGGTCCTCGATGAGGACTATGTCACCGTCGCGCAGGCGAAGGGTCTGTCGAACCGCACCGTCGTCACGACCTACGCGGCGCGCAACGCGATGCTGCCGCAGCTGTCGAGCTTCGCGCTCGCTCTCGGCTTCATCGTCGGCGGCACGCTCGTGATGGAGCTCGTGTTCTCGTATCCGGGCATCGGAAAGCTCCTGCTCGACGCGACCAACGCGAAGGACTACCCGCTCATGCAGGGCGTGTTCCTCGTCATCACTCTCGCGGTGCTCGCCGCGAACATCCTCGCCGACATCGCGTACGTCATCCTCGACCCGCGTGCTCGCCAGATGGAGGCCTGACATGACCGTCCCCACCACCACCGAGCTGAACTCGACGCCGGAGGCACCACACGCCCCCACCACCGAGACCATGGCCACGTCGGGCATGCCGAAGAAGAGCCCCGACAGCCCGTCGGCGCTCCAGCGGATCGGCTCGTCGTTCTCGATGTTCCGCAATCGCAAGTCGATCACGGGCCTCGTGATCCTCGGCGTGTTCGTGCTGATGGCGATCTTCGCCGACGTGATCGCTCCGTACGGGCCGCTCGACAAGGACTACACGGCGCTCAAGCAGCCGCCATCGTGGCAGCACCTGTTCGGGACGAGCCACATGGGCGAAGACATCTTCAGTCAGATCGTCTACGGAACGCGTGGCGTGCTCATCGTCGGGTTCCTGTCGGCGATCCTGGCCACGGTGATCGCCGTCGCGATCGGCGTCACCGCCGGCATCGTCACCGGCTGGAAGAGCGAGGCCCTGTCCGCGCTCACCAACGTGTTCCTGGTGCTGCCGGGTCTGCCGCTCATGATCATCATCGCGTCGCAGTTCGACGACCCGAGCCTGCTGCTGATCGCGGCCGTCCTCGCCCTCACCGGCTGGGCGTGGGGCGCGCGCGTGCTGCGCGCCCAGACGATGTCGTTGCGAAACCGCGACTTCGTGCAGGCGGCGCGAGCCAACGGCGAGCCGCTGGGCCGGATCATCACGGTCGAGATGCTGCCCAACCTCATGGCGATCATCGCGTCGAGCTTCGTCGGCACCGTGACCGCCGCGATTCTGGGCCTGACGACCCTCGCCTTCATCGGCGTGATCCCGATCACCAACCTCAACTGGGGAACGATCCTGTTCTGGGCGCAGCAGAACGGCGCGTTCCCGGATTACTGGTGGTGGTACATCCCGGCGGGACTGTGCATCGCCCTGCTCGGCATGTCGCTCTCGCTCATCAACTTCGGCATCGACGAGTACGTCAACCCGCGTCTGCGGTCCGCCGGCGAGCGCACCCGTGCCCTCCGCAAGAAGGGCATCAAGGTCTCTAGCGCCGTGACCGCCGTGCGCCCCGTCACTCCCCCGAAGAAGCCGACCGGAGCGAAGGACGCCTGAGTCCGGCATCCACTTCCGATCACTCCGGCGCGGCGGCGGCCGACAGCCACCGCCGCGCCGGATCCGACACCCCGTCCGTCGCCATGGCGCGACACGCGAGACCATCGCCGCACCGCGGCGACCGCTAGGAGAGAATCCGTGACCCTCACCGCTGCTGAGACCCTGCCCTATCAGGACTCGAAGCTCCCCATCCAGGAACGCGTCGCCGACCTTGTCGCGCGCATGACGGTGGAGGAGAAGGTCGGCCAGATGCTGCAGCTGGATGCCCGCGAAGACATCGTCGACATCGTCCACGCCAAGCACGCGGGCTCGATCCTGCACACCTCGCCGGCGCGCCTCGAAGAGGCACACCGACTGACGTCGCAGACGCGCCTGGGCATCCCCCTCCTCGTGGGAGAGGACTGCATCCACGGTCACTCGTTCTGGGAGGGCGCGACCATCTTCCCGACGCAGCTCGGCATGGCCGCGTCGTGGGACGCCGGTCTCGTCGAGCGCGCGGCACGCGCGACTGCCGTCGAGGTGGCCGCCACTGGCATCCACTGGACGTTCTCACCGGTGCTGTGCATCAGCCGCGACCTGCGCTGGGGCCGGGTCGACGAGACCTTCGGCGAGGATCCTCACCTCATCGGCGAGCTCGCGTCGGCGATGGTGCGCGGGTACCAGGGCGAGGGACTCGACGACAAGCGCGCGATCCTCGCGACCGCGAAGCACTTCGCCGGCTACTCCGAGACTCAGGGCGGCCGCGATGCGAGCGAAGCGGACATCTCCCACCGCAAGCTGCGCTCGTGGTTCCTTCCGCCCTTCGAGCGCGTGGCGAAGGAGGGATGCCGCACGTTCATGCTGGGCTACCAGAGCACCGACGGCGTCCCGATCACGCTGAACGAGTGGCTGCTCACCGATGTGCTGCGCGGCGAGTGGGGCTACACCGGCACGCTCATCACCGACTGGGACAACGTCGGACGCATGGTGTGGGAGCAGCGGGTACAGCCCGACTACACCCACGCCGCCGCCGCCGCGGTCAAGGCCGGCAACGACATGATCATGACGACGCCGCGCTTCTACGAGGGTGCGCTCGAGGCGATCGAGACCGGCATGCTCGACGAGAGCGACCTCGACGCCGCTGTCGCCCGCATCCTGACCCTCAAGTTCGAGCTGGGGCTGTTCGAGGACCCGCGCCACCCCGACGGAGCCCGCATCGCGAATGAGATCGCGACGGCAGAGCACCGCGCCCTGAACCTCGACCTCACGCGCCGTTCGCTCGTGCTGCTGCGCAACGACGGCCTGCTGCCGCTCGACGGCGGATACACCGCGGATGCCGGCGGCCGGGCCGTGCCGGGAGCCGCCGGAACCCGTCGGGTCGCGGTGATCGGCCCCCTCGCCGACGACGCCCAGACGCAGCTCGGCGACTGGGCGGGCGGTTCCGGCCAGGCCGGCTGGCTGGACGGCCAGCCGCGCGACATGATCACGACGGTGCTCGACGGCTTCCGCTCGTACGCACCCGCCGACTGGACCATCACGCACGCGCGCGGGGCCGACGTGCTGACGCTCGAAGAGGACCCGGCCGGCGCGTACTTCCCCGACGGCCAGCCGCGCCCGCAGATCGTGGTGCCCTCGCCGCCGGACGACGCGCTGATCGCCGAGGCCGTCGCCGCCGCACAGGCGGCCGACGTGGCGATGGTCGTCGTCGGCGACGTGATCGAGCTCGTGGGCGAGGGGCGCTCGACGGCGACCCTCGACCTCATCGGCGGCCAGATCGCGCTCATCGACGCTCTCGCCGAGACCGACACGCCGTTCGTGATCGTGCTCATGGCGTCCAAGCCGCTGGTGCTGCCGCCCTCGGCGCAGCGAGCGGCCGCCGTGATCTGGGCCGCATCCCCCGGCATGGAAGGCGGCCGCGCGATCGCCGAGCTCGCACTCGGTCTCATCGAGCCGGCGGGGCGCCTGCCGATCTCGTTCGCCCGCCACGTCGGGCAGCTGCCGATCTTCTACAACCAGATCCGCGGCCAGCACGGCGACCGCTACGCGGACCTCACCCAGTCGCCCGCGTGGGCGTTCGGCGAGGGACTGTCGTACACGACCGTCGAGTACGACCGCCTGCGACTCGTCGACGCCGAGCTCGGCCAGGGTGACACCGTGCGGGCGACGGTCGAACTGCGCAACACCGGCACCCGCCCGGCGCACGAGATCGTCCAGGTCTACGTACGCGACACCGTCACCTCGGTCAGCTGGGCCGACAAGGAGCTCAAGGCCTTCCGCCACGTCGACCTGCAGCCCGGCCAGATCGTGACGGTCGAGCTGTCGGTTCCGGTCGCGGAGTGCACGATCGTGGATGCCGCCGGCCGGCGCATCGTGGAACCCGGCGAGTTCGATCTGCTCGTCGGACCGTCGTCGCGCGAAGAGGCGTTGCTGGACGCCCGTTTCCGCGTGACCTCCCCCGCCCCGAAGGTGGTCCTGCACCCCTGACGGACGGCGAGAGGGCGGTCCTTCGCGCGCTGCGGGCGCGAAGGACCGCCCTTTCGGGCATGAACAGCGGGGCCGAACGCACCCGCGCCGGAGCCTGTTTCGTCTGCGCGCGCCAGAGCGCGCTCCGCTCAACGACCCGGGGTCACCGTGCGGCGGTCGTTGAGCGAGCGCCCTTCGACAGGCTCAGGAACGGCGAGCGAGACGAAACGCCCCGGTCACACGAGCAGGCCTCAGCGCTCTTCGTCGTCCTCGTCGAACTCGTCGTCGTCCTCGGCGTCGTCGTCGTCGGCGGCGTCGTCGGCGGCGTCGTCGTCGTCGGCGTCGTCGTCGTCCTCGTCCTCGGCGGAGACGTCGAGGACGTCGATGTCGACCCCGTCGAGGTCGCCGGCGTGGAGGATCGGCGAACCGTCGTCGTCGAAGTCGGCGGCGTCGAGGTCGTCGACGTCGTCGAGGTCGTCACCGGACTCGTCCTCGTCGAGCTCGGCGTCCTCGTCGTCCGCGTGCGCGGCTTCGGCGATCGCGGCCTGCGCCGCGTGGTACTCCGCCAGACGCACGGCCCACGGCACCCAGTCCGGCGCGAGCAGCGCACCGTCGCCGGGGAGCAGCTCGACCTCGAGCACGGTGGGCTCTGAGCCCTCCACGCGGGCAAGGCTCACCGTCCAGAACCAGCCGGGGTAGCCGGGTAGCCGGTTGGCGAAACGCAGCGACACCACTCCGTCGGGCTCGACGCGGTAATCCGCGGGCTCGCCTACCGACGCCTCGGTCGTGATCTCACGCAAAGCCGCCAGCGCCACATCGTGCGCCTCGAACAGCGTCGGATCGGGTTCGATCACGACGAGTTCGGCCTCTACCTCGACGTCGGCGTCGGCCTCGGCCTCGGCGTCAATCGACTCATCGATGAGGTCTACCAGCAGCGCGTCGAGCACGCCCGCCTCGACCTCGACGACCTCGATCACCTCAGGCGCGTCGACCTCGTCCGTCACGTCGGTCGCGGCGACGGCATCCACCGTCTCTGCGGGCGCGGCGAACCCGCCGTCGTCATCGGAGACGGCGTCGGCCGCGGGATCAGGCGTCGAGCTCATCGGCCACCTTGCGCAGAACGGCCGCCACCTTGTTCGCGTGCGCGCCACTGGGGTACCGGCCACGGCGCAGATCGCCACCGATGCCGTCGAGGAGCTTCACGAGGTCCTCGATGATGATCGCCATGTCGTCGGCGGGCTTGCGGG
>Ga0160453_100222_pt1 | contig 55131 bp, 51 predicted proteins | sample HID1971K_E6MG_FD_108228 | JGI IMG/M metagenome (GOLD analysis project Ga0160453, IMG submission 108228) | Enriched millipede-associated microbial communities from UW Madison campus, WI, USA - HID1971K_E6 MG | ecosystem: Host-associated > Arthropoda: Insects > Digestive system > Unclassified ...
CAGTATGACACATTCTGTATGGTTGTCACATGGCCGATGGAGTCTCCGATACTGAAACCGCGATCCTCGACGCAGCGCTCGCCGAAGCCCTGGATCACGCTATCCGCCGGACGACGGCATCCGATATCGCCCGCCGCTGCGGGATCGCCCGGCAGACCCTGTACCGCTACTGGCCCGACGCCGAGGCCGTCTTCGCCGCCCTGGTGACGCGCGAGCTCGTGGCCGCGCTGCCCGCCGCGGGGAGCGAGAGCACCGGGCTCGCCGAACTCGTGGAGCTGCTCGTCGAGACCGCCGAGCGCGTGCGCGTGCTGCCGCTGGTGGACCGCCTGCGCGACACCGACCCCGAGCTGTTCGCGCGGTACATCCTCGACAGACTCGGCACCAGCCAGCGCGCGATCCACGCCGAGACCGCACGGCGCCTGGCCGTCGGACAGCGGGCAGGCCATGTGCGCGAGGGCGACCCGGTGCAGCAGGCCGCCATGGTGCTGCTCATTGCGCAGTCGGCCGTGCAGTCCGCGCCGATCGTCGCGGAGTGGCTGCCCGCCGAAGCCTGGCGTGCCGAGCTGGAGGCCGCGCTCCGGGGCTACCTCGCCCCACCCTCGGCCGGCGCAGTGGAGGAGCGACGATGAGCACGCCCATCATCGGGCGGACGCCCCGCTCGTCGGCGCTGTCGGCCGCGCGCCGCGCGCGCGAGCTCGACGCTCTGGGCGAGGACGCCGAGGTCGACGTGCTCGTCATCGGCGGGGGGATCACGGGCGTCGGGATCGCGTTGGATGCCGCCTCCCGGGGCCTGCGGACGGTCCTGGTCGAACGGCACGATCTCGCGCACGGCACGAGCCGCTTCAGCTCGAAGCTCGTGCACGGCGGGCTGCGGTACCTGGCGTCGGGGCAGGTCGGGATCGCACAAGAGAGCGCGGCGGAGCGGCACATCCTGCTCACGCGCACCGCTCCGCACCTCACCCGGGCGCTTGCGCAGATCGTGCCGCTGTACGACCCCGGCGCCGTGATGCGCGGCGCCTACATCGGGCTCGGGTACGAGCTCGGCGACGGCCTGCGGCGCGCCGTGCGCACACCCGGCTCCGTGCTTCCCGCCCCCGGTGCGATCGGTGCCGCCGCCACCCGCCGATTCATGCCCGCGGTCCGCGCCGAGGGGCTCCGGGGTGGCGTGCGCGGCTGGGACGGTCAGCTCGTCGACGACGCCCGGCTGGTGATCGCGGTGGCGCGCACGGCCGCCGGGCACGGGGCATCCATTCTCACGCGCGTCGAGGCGGTCGCGGTGACCGGCACCGGCGCGCGGCTGCACGACCTCGTCACCGGCGCGACGCTCGGCGTGCAGGCGCGCGCCGTGGTGAATGCGACGGGCGTGTGGGCGGGCGACCTCGACCCCGACGTGCGGCTGCGCCCCAGCCGGGGCACCCACCTCGTGGTGTCGACGGAGCGGCTCGGCGGTTCGGACGCGTCGCTGACCGTGCCGATCCCGGGATCGTCGAGCAGGTTCGTGTTCACCCTGCCCGCTGTGCACGGACGCACCTACATCGGCATCACCGACGTTCCCGTCGACGGACCGGTGCCCGATGTCGCGCACGCGAGCGAGGCCGAGATCGACGAGCTGCTGGGGGTGGTCAACACCGTGCTGGAGTCGCCGCTCACGCGCGCCGACGTGCTGGCGACGTACGCCGGACTGCGCCCGCTGCTGGCAGGTGACGCCGACGACGACACCAGCGACCTGTCGCGGCGCCACGCGATCCTCGAATCCGGCACCGGCGTGCTGAGCGTCGTGGGTGGCAAGCTCACCACGTACCGGCGGATGGCCGAGGACGCCGTCGATGCCGTGATCCGCCGCGACCCGTCGTTCCCCTCGCACCCGTCGCCGACGAGCCGCCTTCCGCTCGTCGGCGCCTGGCCGCGGCCGCGGCTGGGCGAGATCGTCGCGCCTGCCCGCCTGGTGCGCCGCTACGGCGCCGAGGCGCCGTATGTCGCCGGACTGCCCGATGGCCCGTCGGCCGCCCGCGGCGTGACCGCGCAGGAGCTCGAATGGGGCATCCGCGTCGAGGGTGCCCTCGGCGTCGACGACCTGCTCGACGCTCGCACGCGGCTGGGCCTCGTGCCCGCCGATCGCGAGGCGTCGGTCGATGCCGCCGCTGCGGCATTCGAGCGCGCCGGCATCGATCCGATCGGACCCCTCGCGCCCGAGCACGGCGTCGGAGGCTTTCACGACACGCCGGGCGACGGCATCCACTGACCGGCGTGTCGGCGACGGCCTCCTGCGCGGTGCGCGCCACGGTTGGCAGGAAAGCGCGCGGGAACGGCCGGTGCGGGGAAGGCGGGTGGGGGATGCCGCGGCCACACTGGGGCGGTGACCTCGACGCATCCGCACGGCGGCCTGGAAAATGCATCAGCGCACGAACGAGGCGGCGGCATCCGCGGCGCCCGTCGGCGAGGCGCCGGGCCACTGGTCGAGGTGAAGACGGCGGTGGCCCGGTATGACGCGATCCGGCCCCGGACTCCCCAGCACAGCTGAGCAGTCCGGGGCCGGATCGACGTCTTCGGTCAGGAGGTCTTCAGCGCCTGCTGGAGGATCGCGGCCTGCTCGGCCGCGTGCACCTTCGGCGAACCGGTCGCGGTGGATGCCGCGGCGGCGCGCGAGATGCGGGTGATCGTCCGGCCGTTCAGGTGCTTCACGACCTCGAGCGCGATGAAGGGCCACGCGCCCTGGTTCTCGGGCTCGTCCTGCACCCACACCAGTTCGGCGTTCGGGTACGAGTCGATGACGGCGTTGAGCTCGTCGATCGGGGCCGGATAGTACTGCTCGAGCCGCACCAGCGCGACGGCCGGGTTGGGGTTCTTGTCGAGCTCGGCCTTCAGATCCCAGTGGATCTTGCCCGAGTGCAGCAGCACCCGTCGGACGGTGCTCTTGTCGAAGTTCGGGTCCTGGGCCAGACTCCGGTCATCGTCGAGCACGGGCATGAACTTGCCCCGCAGGAAGTACTCCACCGGGCTGGTCGCACCGCGCAGTCGCAGCATCGCCTTGGGCGTGAACACCACGAGCGGGCGGCGCGGCTTCGCGTACGCCTGGCGGCGGAGAAGGTGGAAATAGGATGCCGGCGTCGACGGTCGCGCGACGGTCATGTTGTCTTGCGCGCACATCTGCAGGTAGCGCTCGATGCGGGCGGACGAGTGATCCGGGCCCTGACCCTCGTAGCCGTGGGGGAGCAGCAGCACGACGCTCGACTGCTGGCCCCACTTCTGGTCGGCGGACGAGATGAACTCGTCGATGACGGACTGGGCGCCGTTGGCGAAGTCGCCGAACTGCGCTTCCCACAGCACCAGCGAGTCGGCACGCTCGACCGAGTAGCCGTACTCGAACGCCATCGCCGCGTACTCGCTGAGCAGCGAGTCGTAGACGTAGAACTTGCCCTGGTCGTCGCTGAGGTTCGTGAGCGGGATCCACTCCTGGCCGTTGGCCCGGTCGTGCAGCACCGCGTGACGCTGGACGAACGTGCCGCGGCGCGAGTCCTGGCCGGCCAGGCGCACGTTCGTCTTCTCCAGCAGGAGCGAGCCGAACGCCAGCAGCTCGCCGAAGCCCCAGTCGATCGCGCCGTTGCGGCTCATGTCGAGACGCTTCTCGAGCAGCTGCTGCAGCTTGGTGTGGACGGTGAAGCCCTCGGGCTTGTTCACGAAGGTGTCGCCGATGAGGTTCACGATCTCACGCGAGACGCCCGTGGTCTCGGGCTCGCCGGCGACCGGCTCGGCCGTGGCATCCGGGACGACGATCGGCGACGAACCGGTCTCGGCCGCGTGGGTCTCGGCGAACGCGATCTCGAGGCGGTTCTGGAAGTCCAGCTTGGCCTTCTCGTACTCCTCCTCGGTGATGTCGCCGCGACCGACCAGCGCCTCGGTGTAGAGACGGCGGACGGAGCGCTTGGCCTCGATGAGGTTCGTCATCAGCGGTTGCGTCATCGACGGGTCGTCGCCCTCGTTGTGGCCGCGTCGGCGGTAGCAGACGATGTCGACCACGACATCGCGGTGGAACCGCTCGCGGTACGCGAAGGCGAGCTGCGCCACGCGGGTGACGGCCTCGGGATCGTCGCCGTTCACGTGGAAGATCGGCGCCTGGATCGTCTTGGCGACATCGGTGGCGTACACCGAGGTGCGCGCATCGGTGGGCGTCGTGGTGAAGCCCACCTGGTTGTTGACCACCACGTGCACGGTACCGCCGGTGCGATAGCCGCGCAGCTGCGACATCTGCAGCGTCTCGACGACGACGCCCTGGCCGGCGAAGGCGGCGTCGCCGTGGACGAGGATCGGCAGCCACGTGAAGGTGCCGATGGGCTTGCGGTCCTGCTTGGCGCGGACGATGCCCTCCAGCACGCCGTCGACCGTCTCGAGGTGCGACGGGTTGGCGGCGAGGTACACCGGAAGCTCGGACTGGTTGTCGGCGACGAAGGTTCCCTCGGTGCCGAGGTGGTACTTCACGTCGCCCGAGCCGCTCTTCGAGCCGATCGCGACCGATCCCTCGAACTCGCGGAAGATCTGGCTGTACGTCTTGCCGGCGATGTTCGTGAGCACGTTCAGCCGGCCGCGGTGGGCCATGCCGATCGCGGCGCCGTCGAGGCCTGCCTGCGCCGCGCCCTGCAGGATCTCGTCCAGCAGCGGGATGAGCGACTCGCCGCCCTCGAGGCTGAAGCGCTTCTGGCCGACGTACTTCGTCTGCAGGAACGTCTCGAACGCCTCGGCCTGGTTCAGCTTGTCGAGGATGCGCAGCTGCTCGTCGTGGCCCGGCTTCTGGTACTTGACCTCGACGTTCTCCTGGAACCAGGCGCGCTGACCCGGGTCCTGGATGTGCATGTACTCGATGCCGATCGTGCGGCAGTACGAGTCGCGCAGCACGCCGAGGATGTCGCGCAGCTTCATCTGGCGCTTGCCGCCGAAGCCGCCGGTGACGAACTCGCGGTCGAGGTCCCAGAACGTGAGGCCGTGGCTCTCGATCTCGAGGTCCGGGTGCGTGCGCTGCACGTACTCGAGCGGATCGATGTCGGCCATGAGGTGACCGCGCACGCGGAACGAATTGATGAGCTCCTGCACGCGTGCCTGCTTGTCGACGCGCTCGGCGAGGTCGACGTTGATGTCGGCGGCCCAGTGGATCGGAGCGTAGGGGATGCGCAGTGCGGCGAAGATGTCGTCGTAGAAGCCGCGCTGCCCGATGAGCAGCTCGTGCACCTTCTTGAGGAATTCGCCCGAGCCGGCACCCTGGATGACGCGGTGGTCGTACGTGCTGGTGAGCGTGATCGTCTTGCCGATCGCGAGCTCGTTGAGCGTCTTGTCGCTCGCGCCCTGGAACTCGGCCGGGTACTCGAGGGCGCCGGCGCCGACGATGCAGCCCTGGCCCTTCATGAGACGGGGTACCGAGTGCACGGTGCCGATGCCGCCGGGGTTGGTGAGCGAGAGCGTCGTGCCCTGGAAGTCCGCGGCGGTCAGCTTGTTGCCGCGAGCGCGCGTGACGAGATCCTCGTAAGTGGTGAGGTACTCGTTGAACGTGAGCTGCTCGGCGCGCTTGATGCTCGGGACGAGCAGTGCGCGGGTGCCGTCGGGCTTGGGGAGGTCGATCGCGATGCCGAGGTTGATGTGCGCCGGCGCGACGACCGAGGGCTTGCCGTCGATCTCGGCGTAGAACACGTTCTGGCTCGGGAACTCCTTGAGCGCCTGGATCAGCGCCCACCCGATGAGGTGCGTGAAGCTGACCTTGCCGCCGCGGGTGCGGGCCATGTGGTTGTTGATGACGATGCGGTTGTCGATCATCAGCTTGGCCGGCACGGTGCGCACGCTCGTCGCGGTGGGGACCGTGAGCGAGTCGTCCATGTTCGCGGCGAGGGTCTTGGGCATGCCCTTGAGCGTCGTGACGACGTCCGCCTCGGGTGCGGGTGCGTCGGCCGAGGACGGCTGCACCTTGGGTACCTGCGCCGGGATCGGCTGCGGGGCGGCGGGCCGTGCCGTGGTGCGGGCCACGGGCTGTGCGCCGATCACCGGGATCGGAGCGGTCACCGGGCGGGGCTCGGATACCGCGGGCTGCGTCGTCGCCGGGTGCGCGGCCTCCGACACCGGCGCCGCGGGCGGGGCCGTCGCGGCGGGAGCCGCCGTCGCCGTGCCGTCGGCCGGGTGGTAGGCCTCGAGGACGGGCCACCACGCCTTGTCGACGGAGTTCCGGTCGATCTTGAACTGCTCGTACAGCTCCTCGACGAGCCACTCGTTGGCTCCGAACTCTCCTTCGTTCGAAACCCCGACGCCCGTCACCTGGCTCGACACGCTGATTCGCCTGCTTTCATAGGTGAAGTTGTGGGTCGCGTACAGGGTGCTGACACCTGGACACGCATCGGTTAAGCCTAGCCCAGTCCGGGGGCACGGTTCCGGCCTCCCGCGGGCGGCAACCTGAAAAGATCCCGCATGATTCGCCGCACAGCAACTGTCACTACCCTTGGCAGTCATGGAGTTCTACGGCGAAACCCCCGATGTCGACCTGACGTACTCGGATGTCTTCCTCGTCCCGCGCCGCTCGGCGATCACGAGCCGCCTCGACGTCGACCTCGCGCCGGGCGACGGCACGACGGCCACCCTGCCGCTGGTGTCGGCGAACATGAACTCGGTCACCGGCGCCCGATTGGCCGCGACGCTCGCGCGTCGCGGCGGCCTCGGCGTGCTGCCGCAGGACATGCCGCTGCAGGAGCTGGATGCCGCGATCCGCTGGGTCAAGGCGCAGCCGGTGGCGTGGGACACGCCCCTCGTGCTGCCACCCGATGCGACGGTCGCCGATGCGGCGCGTCTGCTGCCGCCGACCGACGGTCACGGCATCGTCGTCGCCGATGCGTCGTCCGGACACGTCGACGCGGCCGACATCCTCGGCATCGTGCCGGCCGCACGTCTGGGGACGGCTCTGCCCGACGCGCGCCTGGGGGACCTGGCGCGCGGGCGCACCGCATCCGTCGATGCCGACGACATCGAAAGCGCCCGCCACGCCTTCGACGTGATCGTCGCCGCCGAGGCCGAGATGGTGTGCGTGCTGCAGCACGGGCACCTGGTCGGCACACTCTCGCGCCGCAGTGCGCTGCGTTCGACGCTGTATCGCCCCGCCGTGGACGCGTCCGGACGCCTCATCGTGGCGGCCGCCATCGGGATCAACGGCGACGTCGCCGCCAAGGCGAAGGCACTCGCGGCCGCGGGTGTCGACGTCCTCGTCGTCGACACCGCGCACGGTCACCAGGAGGGGATGCTGCGAGCACTGAACGCGGTCGCGGACCTGGATCTCGGCATTCCGGTCGCGGCCGGCAACATCGTCAGCGCTGAAGGCGTGCACGACCTCGTCATGGCCGGTGCGACGATCCTCAAGGTCGGGGTGGGACCGGGCGCGATGTGCACGACGCGCATGATGACCGCCGTCGGGCGACCGCAGTTCTCGGCGGTGCTGGAGACGGCCGAGGCGGCCAGGGTCATGGGCGCGCATGTGTGGGCCGACGGTGGCGTGCGCTACCCGCGCGACGTCGCCCTCGCGCTCGCCGCCGGCGCCGCGTCGGTCATGATCGGCTCCTGGTTCGCGGGCACCATCGAGGCGCCCGGCGAACTGCAGGTGGACGAGTCCGGACGCGCGTACAAGGAGTCGTGGGGAATGGCCTCGACCAAGGCCGTGCACGAGCGGTTCGGCCGTCTCGATCCGTACGAGCTCGCACGCAAGGAACTGTTCGCAGAGGGCATCTCGTCGTCGAGGATCTACCTCGACCCGCTGCGCCCCGGGCTGGAAGACCTGCTCGACATGATCACGTCCGGCGTTCGCTCGTCGTTCACCTACGCCGGCGCCTCGACGGTCGCCGAGTTCCATGACCGTGCACGCGTGGGCCTGCAGTCCGCCGCGGGCTACGAAGAGGGCAAGGCGCTGCCCGTCAGCTGGTGAGCCTCCGCCGCGGGTGAAACCGGTGGATGCCGGGCCGGATCGTGCCCGCGAGGCCTGCCGTAGACTGTTCGGCACGATGGACGACCCCCCTAGTTGCAGACGTTCGCCCCACCGACCCGACTCCCGCATGAACAGGCCAGACGCCTGTCAGCACCAGCGGGGTGACGTGTGATGGATTACGTCATGCTGGGCGTGGGGCTGCTGCTCACCATCGGCACCGGTCTGTTCGTCGCGAGCGAGTTCGCGCTCGTCAACCTCGACCGCGCCGACCTCGAAGCCCGTCAGGCCGCGGGCGAGACCCGGCTCTCGCTGACGATCAGTGCGTTGCGGATCACCTCGACCCACTTGTCGAGCGCGCAGCTGGGCATCACGCTGACGACGCTGCTCACCGGTTACACGATGGAGCCGGCGATCTCGAACCTGCTCGCTCCCGTATTCGACGCGTGGGGCGTGCCGTCGAGCGTGTCACGGCCCTTGGCATCGGTCATCGGCGTCGCGATCGCGACGGTGTTCTCGATGATCCTGGGCGAGCTCGTGCCCAAGAACTTCGCGCTGGCCGTGCCTCGGCAGACCGCCAAGCTCGTCATGCCCTTCCAGGTCGCGTTCAGCACGGTGTTCCGCCCCGCCGTGGTGGTGCTCAACGGCAGCGCCAACGGCGTGCTGCGGGCGATCGGCGTCGAGCCCAAGGAGGAGCTGTCGGGCGCGCGCACGGCCGAGGAGCTGTCGAGCCTCGTGCGCCGCTCCGCCAGCGCGGGCGTGCTGGAGGAGGACACCGCGTCGCTCCTGGACCGCAGCCTCACCTTCGCCCGGCTCACCGCGGCCGACGTCATGACGCCGCGGCCCAGCATCCATGCGCTCGCCGCCGACGACTCCGCCGAGGACGTCATCCAGCTCGCCCGTCGCACCGGGCACAGCCGGTTCCCCGTGTATGACGAATCGATGGACGACATCACCGGCATCGTGCACCTCAAGGCCGCGGTCGGTGTTCCGCGCGAGCGCCGTGCCGACGTGCCGGCGGCGGCCCTCGCGACAGAGCCGCTGCGCTACCCCGAGGCGGTCCACCTGGACGTGCTCGTCGCAGAGCTGCGCGCCCGCGGGTACCAGATGGCGATCGTCGTCGACGAATACGGCGGCACGGCAGGCGTGGTGACCCTCGAGGACCTCGTCGAGGAGATCGTGGGCGAGGTGCTCGACGAGCACGACCGCCGCCGCGCCGGCATCGTGCGCGTGGACGACACCGTCCTGTTCCCCGGAGAGCTGCGGCCGGACGAGGTGCGCGACCGTGCCGGCATCCGGATCCCTGAAGGCGACGTGTACGACACCGTCGGCGGCTACATCATGAGCGTGCTCGAGCGCATCCCGGTCGTCGGCGACGACGTCGAGATCGAGGACGGGACGCTGGAGGTGCAGCGCATGGACGGGCGCCGCGTCGACCGCGTGCGCTTCACGCCGAGGCCGATGCCCCACGACGTCGACGCCGCCGAGGGGGGTGCGCGATGAACGACTGGGCCGGAATCGCGTGGCTGGTCGTGCTGCTGATCGCGAACGCCTTCTTCGTCGGCGCGGAGTTCGCCGTCATCTCCGCCCGCCGCTCGCAGATCGAACCGCTCGCCGAGAAGGGTTCGCGGTCGGCCAAGACCGCGCTGTACGCCATGGAGCACGCGACGCTCATGCTCGCGACCAGTCAGCTCGGCATCACGATCTGCTCGCTGCTCATCCTGAACGTGTCGGAGCCGGCGATCCACCACCTGCTGGCCGAGCCCCTCGGTCTCACCGGCTGGTCGGAGGCGGTCGTCGACGGCGTCGCATTCGCCGTGACGCTCGTGCTGGTGTCGTACCTGCACGTGGTGTTCGGCGAGATGGTGCCCAAGAACCTCGCATTCTCGGTGCCCGACCGCGCCGTGCTGATGCTCGCGACGCCGCTGGTGTGGATGTCGAAGGTGTTCCACCCGGTGATCGTGACCCTCAACTGGATCGCGAACCACGCCGTGCGTCTGTTCCGCATCGAGCCGAAGGACGAGGCCGCCTCGACCTTCACGCTCGAGGAGGTCGCGACGATCGTCAACCAGTCGCGCATCGAAGGCGTGCTCGACGACGCCGCCGGCACGGTCGCGGCGGCGGTCGAGTTCACCGACAAGAAGGCGGCCGAGGTGGCGGTGCCGCTGTCGGACCTGGTGACGCTGCCCGAGACCACGACGCCCGACGAGATCGAGCGCGCCGTGGCGAAGCACGGGTTCTCGCGCTATGTGATCGTCGACGTGGCCGGCGAGCCCGTGGGCTATGTGCACCTGAAGGACATCCTGCGCGCCGCGGAGGGACCGGATGCCGCGACCGACGTCGCCCGTCAGATCCCCACCAAGCGCATCCACCACATGGTGCCGGTGCTCGAATCGACCGACCTGGAGGACGCGCTCGCCGTGATGCGCCGCGCCGGACGCCACCTGGCCCAGGTGCGAGACGACGCCGGGCGCACGACGGCGGTGCTGTTCCTGGAAGACATCATCGAGGAGCTCATCGGCGAGGTGCAGGACGCGACGCGCCGCCGCGCGTACTGAACGCCCGGGGATGCGGTCAGACCGGTCGGGCGCGCAGGTACTGCGCCGGCCAGTAGTCGATGTCGGCGCCGAGCTCGACCGATGCGCGCAGCGCGTAGTGGGGGTCGCGGAGCCATTCGCGTCCGGCCATGACCGCGTCGGCGGACTCTTCGGCGAGCACCCGCTCGGCGTGGGCGGCGTCGTCGATCATGCCCACCGCGTTCACCGGCACGCCGGCCTCCCGACGCACCCGCTCGGCGAGCGGGACCTGGTAGCCGGGTCCGGTGGTGATGCGCTGGTGGGCGACGAGCCCGCCGCTGGAGATGTCGAAGAAGTCCGCGCCACGATCGGCCGCCCACTGTGCGACGGTGACGGTCTCGTCCGCGTCCCAGCCGCCCTCGGCCCAGTCTGTGGCTGAGAACCGGACGATGACCGGGGCGCCGGGTGCGGCATCCCGCACCGCGTCGAGCACGCGCAGCAGCAGCCGGGCACGATTGCCGAGCGTGCCGCCGTACTCGTCGTCGCGGTGGTTGGACAGCGGCGAGAGGAACTGGTGCAGCAGGTACCCGTGCGCGGCGTGCAGCTCGAGCACCTGAAAGCCGGCCTCGACAGCCCGGCGCGCCGCGGCCGCGAAGGCGCCGACGATCCGGTCGATGCCGGCGTGGTCGAGCGCGACGGGCTCTGCGAAGCCCTCGAAGGCGATCGCCGACGGCGCGACGGTGGTCCAGCCGCCCTGATCGGCCGGCACCGTGCCGCGGTGTTCCGAGAACGGGGGCCACGTCGAGGCCTTGCGGCCGGCGTGGGCGAGCTGCACGCCGGCGACCGCGCCGCGGCTGCGGATCGCCGCGACGATCGGCGCCCACGCGTCGCGCTGCGCGTCCGTCCACAGACCCGTGTCGTCGGGCGAGATGCGGCCTTCGGGAACGACCGCGGTCGCCTCGGCCACGATGAGTCCCGCCCCGCCGGACGCGAACTGCGCCAGGTGGGTGTGGTGCCACTCCTGCGGCACGCCGTCGACGGCGCTGTACTGGCACATCGGCGACACCCACAGCCGGTTGCGCACCGTGACGTCGCGCAGGGTCAGGGGCGTGAACAGGCGGCTCATGGGGGTCCTTCGCGTCGGGTGCGGCGGTACTGTGACGACATGGTGCGGGAATGGACGCGAGAGGATGCCGCGCACGCCCTGCGGAGGCCGACGGCCGCCGATGACAAGTATTCCCGAGGCGTCGTGGGTATGCGGACAGGGTCGGACGCGTACCCCGGCGCGGCGGTCCTGGGCGTCGAGGCCGCCTGGCGCACGGGGCTCGGCATGGTGCGCTACCTCGGCCCGTCGCGCGCCGCGGACCTGGTGCTGGCCCGTCGCCCCGAGACGGTGACGACCGACGGGCGCGTGCAGGCCTGGGTCGTCGGATCGGGTCAGGATGCCGCCACCCGCACCCCCGCCGACACCTCCGTCCTGCGGGCCCTGCTGAGCGACACCGACCCGGTCGTCGCCGACGCCGGCGCCCTCGACCTCGCGGCGGAGGACGAGGCCACGGCTCCCCGCATCCTGACGCCGCACGACCGCGAGCACGCCCGCCTGCGGGCGGCGCTCGGCCTGGGCGTGGCGGGCGCCGACCGGGTCGCGGCCGCGCGCGAGTCGGCCGAGGCCACGGGAGCCGTCGTGCTGCTCAAGGGCGCGACGACGGTCGTGGTCGCGCCGGACGGCTGGTCGGCGACGGTCGAGGCCGGCACGCCCTGGCTCGCGACCGCGGGCACGGGTGACGTGCTGGCGGGCGTCATCGGCGCCCTCGTCGCGGGCGCCACTGCGGCCGGCCGTGCTCTCGACGGAGCGGCGCTGGCCGCGCTCGCCGCCTCGGGCGCGTGGCTGCACGGCCGCGCCGGCGCGATCGCGTCCGCCGGCGACCGGCCGATCACCGCGCTGGACGTGGCCGAGGCGCTCCCGCGGGCGGTGGCCGAGGCGCTCGCCGGCTGAACCAGCGAGCACGGCGTCGGAGGTTTCGCGACACGCCGGGCGGCGGCATCCATTGTTCGGCGTGTCGGGAAGAACCTCCTGCACCGTGCTCGCCGTGAGGCACCGCGGCGGCGGGATGACAGGATGGTCTGGTGTCAGGGCGGGCGGTGGTGTGGGTCGCGTTCGTCCTCGTCCACGCCGTGGTGATCTGGCTCGGCTTCACCGGCGACCACGCGGCGTCGTGGGACGTCGATCAGCTGTACCGGTGGTGGGCCGGCCGCACGCTGGCAGGCCAGGCGATCCCGGGCATCACCGAGGGCTGGGTGTACCCGATCCTCGCGCACGCGCCGATCCTCCTCGTGGGAGCGCTGCGCCCGCTGATCGACTACACGCTGGCGTGGGGTCTGCTCGTGACCGCGATGGATGCCGCGGCCTTCGCCGTGCTGGTGGGCCGAGGTCGTTCCCGCGGCCGACTGACGGCGGCATGGTTCTGGCTGGCCGCGATCCTCGCGCTGGGTGGCGTCGGCATGTTCCGGCTCGACGGGGTCACGGTGCCGCTCGCGATCCTCGGGTCGCTGTGGCTCGTCGGCAGGCCGTGGCTCGCGTCGGTGCTGCTCGCCGTCGCCACGTGGATCAAAGTGTGGCCGGCGGCGCTGCTGGCAGCGGCGCTCATCGCGGTGCGCCGTCGGACGGCGATCGTCGGGGGGGCCGCGATCGTCTCGGCGGTCGCCGTCGGCATCGTCCTCGTGCTCGGCGGCGGATCGCATCTGTTCGGCTTCGTCGGGGACCAGACGGCACGGGGGCTGCAGCTGGAGGCGCCGATCAGCACGGTGTTCCTCGTCATGGCGGCCACCGGCGTGCCCGGTGCGGCGATCCGCTACGACGACGAGATCGTCACGTTCCAGGTCGTCGGGCCGGGCGTCGAGGGCGTGATCGCGGCGATGACGCCGGTGCTGCTGGCCGGGATGCTGGCGATCGCGGTCGTCGGCGCCGTCAAGGCGTGGCGGGGCGCCGGCTACGCGTCGCTGTTCCCGGCGCTGGCGGGAGCGCTCGTGCTGGGGTTCATCGTGCTGAACAAGGTGGGTTCGCCGCAGTACTTGACGTGGATCCTCGCGCCGCTCGTGGTGGGGCTCGTGCTCGATCGCCGCACGTGGTGGCGTCCCGCGGCACTGACGCTGGTGATCCTGGTGGCGACGCAGCTGATCTTCCCGTTCTTCTACGATGCGATCCTCACCCTCGTGCCGGCCGCGGTGGGGCTGCTCGTGCTGCGCAACGTCCTCCTCGTGGCGCTGTTCGGGTGGGTCCTCGTGCTGCTCGCACGTGTGCCGGCGCGCGGGCGGCGCAGCGCGCCGGACGTCGGTCTGCCGGGGACGCCCGACCGGCCCCCGCGGGCGGGCATGCCAGAGTAGAGGGTGGTGGCGGCATCCCGTCGTCCTGGATTCCGGAGGTTCGCATGCTCGTCGCCTTCTCTGTCGCCCCCAGCGGCACCGGCAACGCAGACGGCTCGGTGCACGACGCTGTCGCCGCCGCGGTGAAGGTCGTGCGCGACAGCGGACTGCCGCACCGCACCACCTCGATGTTCACCGAGATCGAGGGGGAGTGGGACGAGGTCTTCGATGTCGTCAAGCGGGCGACCGATGCCGTCGCGCCCTACGGCTCACGCGTCTCGCTCGTGCTGAAGGCCGACATCCGCCCCGGATTCTCGGGCGAGCTCGACGGCAAGATCGAGCGCCTCGAGGCGGCGATCGACCGGCAGGCCGACGCCCCCTGAGCGTCGCTTCGCGCGCCGTCGCCGGTTGGCCTCGCGACTCCGTGTCATGTGTCCGAATCGATTCGACACGATGCCGCTGCCGCCGCTAGCATGACGCGGTGACCTCCTCGACCCTCACGAGGGGCGCGGCGACGTGGGCGCTCCTCTCCCTCGCCGTCGGCAGCTTCGGCATCGGCATGACCGAGTTCGTCGTCATGGGACTCCTGCCGAACATCGCGGAGGACCTGCTGCCGTCGCTGTGGGCGTCTCGGCCCGAGGATGCCATCGCCCAGGCGGGCTGGCTCATCTCGCTGTACGCGCTCGGCGTGGTCGTCGGCGCGCCGACGATCGCCGGCGCGGTGGCCAAGTATCCCCGCCATCGCGTCATGATCGGGCTGGCTCTCGCGCTCACCGTCTTCAACGCGCTGACGTTCCTGGCACCCACGTTCGAGTGGGTGGCGGCATCCCGGTTCCTCGCGGGGCTCCCGCACGGCGCCTACTTCGGCATCGGTGCTCTCGTGGCCGCCGACGTGCTCGGCCCCGGCATGCGCGCCAAGGGCGTCGCCTTCGTGCTCACCGGGCTCACGGTCGCCAACGTGGTGGGCGTGCCGCTCGGCACGTTCCTCGGCCAGCAGGTGGGCTGGCGCGCGGCGTTCATGGTCGTCGCGGCCATCTTCCTCACCGCGACGGTGCTCATCGCGTTCTTCGTGCCCGAGCACCCCGGCGATCCGAGCCGTACGATGCGCGCCGAGCTGAAGGTGTTCCGCATCGGCCAGGTGTGGCTCGCCCTCGGGGTCGGCGCGATCGGATTCGGCGGGTTCTTCGCCGTCTACAGCTACATCGCACCGCTCGTCACGGAGGTGGCGGGCTCGCCGGAATGGGCGGTGCCGATCGTGCTCGTGCTCATGGGCATCGGCATGACGATCGGCAACCTGGTCGGCGGGCATCTGGCCGATGTCGACCTCAAGCGGACCCTCGTCGGCGGGCTGGTCGGGCTCGCCCTGGTGCTCGCGCTGCTGGCGGTGACCGCGCAGTGGATCTGGGCGCTCGGGTTCTTCGTCTTCGCGACCGGGTTCGTGTCGTCGGTGCTGAGCCCCACGATCCAGACGCGGCTGATGGACGTCGCGCAAGACAACCAGTCCATCGCGGCCGCGCTCAACCACTCCGCCCTCAACATCGGCAACAGCCTCGGCGCGTTCCTGGGCGGGCTCGTCATCGCGGCCGGGTGGGGCTTCGTCGCACCCGCATGGGTCGGCGTCGCGCTCGCGGTCGCCGGGCTGGGGCTGGCGACCGGGAGCCTCGCCGCGGAACGGCGCCGCGCCACGGTCGGCGCGTAGCGGCGGCATCCCCTCCGCGCCCCGCGGATAGAGTGAGCGGATGCCGCACCCGACGCCCGCCGATCGCGCACTGCGCGCGGTGGCTGACTCCGTGACCGACTCGCGGCCGAGGCGTCCCGAGGACGCCACCGACCCGGCGATCCCGGTCGCGGCGACCGTCGTGCTGCTGCGCGACGCAGAGCAGGGCCTCGAGGTTCTCGTGATCGAGCGGCCCGACCGCGGCTCGTTCGCGGGGGCATGGGTGTTTCCGGGCGGCAAGCTCGAAGACGACGACCGCGCCGACGCCGCCGAGCCCGAGGAGGCCACGGCGCGTCGCGCGGGCGCCCGTGAGACGCGCGAAGAGACCGGGCTCGTGATCGACCCGGAGGCGTTCGAGACGCTCTCGGTGTGGGACCCGCCTCCCGGGCTCGCACTGCGGATCCGCACGTGGTTCTTCGTCGCCCCTGCTCCCGACGGTGAGATCGCGCTGTCGCCCGACGAGGCCGTCGGTGCGGACTGGGCGCGGCCTTCCGATCTGCTCGAACGCCACGGCCGCGGCGCGCTGACCCTGTATCCGCCCACCTGGGTCACGCTGCACGCGTTCACCGCCCACCCCGACACCGCGTCGGCGCTGGGTGCCGCACGGCTGGCCGGCGTGCAGCGTTTCGAGACCGTGGCGCGCCGCGGGGCAGAAGGTCCGCTGCTGCTGTGGCACGGCGACGACGAGTGGGATCCGGATGCCGCGGCATCCGGATCCCGTCATCGTCTGGAGATCGGCACCCTGCCGTGGCGGTACTCGCGCACGGACGACGCCGGCCTCACGGCTGGATGACCCCCGCCACGCCCACCAGGTCGGCGAACGTGAACGTCGCCGGGTTGCTGCGCGGCAGGCTTGGCGCGAACGAGACGTTCAGCAGCGACAGCGCGTCGCGGCGCAGGATGCGCACGAACGTCTCGGCCACGATCTTCGCCCCCAGCGGGCCGAGGGTCTCGCCGCCGGACTTCACCGCCGCCTCGCGCAGCAGGTAGTACCACAGCGGCGTCTTCTTCAGCAGAAGTCCGCTCTTCTTGCGGAGCACCGCCACCTCGTCCGCGCCCAGCCCTGCGGTCAGCTCGGCGGCGGTCAGCTTCGGCACACCGAGCTGGGTCGCCGTCGCCTGCCCGCTCGGAAGCCCGAGCACCAGGCCGCGCAGCAGGTTGCGCACCGCGAGGACGCCCATGATGTCGTTCGGGCTGCCGTTGCCGTCGAGATCCTCCAACGCGGGAGCGAGCGCGCTGTCGATCTTGCGTGCGTGGTTGAACACGGGTACGGGGATGCCGGTCTCGAAGAACGCGTTGAAGTCCACGACCCAGTTCGACAGCACCGGGGTGAGCCCGGGTGAGACGAATCCGAACACGTCGCTCATCGGCTTCGTGCGCAGACTGAAGTTGAGCCAGTAGTCGTTGCGCACCATGCTGTGCCCGAACCGGTAGGCGGCGACCGAGAACTCCACTGGCATGCTGAAGGCCTTGCTCGCCGTGACGCTCCCGACCGCTGCGTCGACGGCCGCCTGGCCGCAGATGCGCGGCAGGAAGTCGTGGAGCACCGCCCACTGGTAGTGCAGCGTGGCGAGCCGCTTCGCCTCGACGAACACGTCGCCGGTGAACCCCGCAGCCAGCAGCACGTCGACGATGGCGTTGTGGAACCGGAGCATCGTGTGGTGCAGCTGCGAGACGATGAGGTTCTCATTGTTGCGGGGGTCGCCGATGATCGCGGTCTTCGCGGAGGTGCGCGGCACGTCGAAGTCCGTGTGGACGAGCATGCCCCCGGCCCCCGCGGTCCCGCCCGCACCGCCCTCGGGAGGGATCCCCGGCGGCGGCGGATTGTTCGTGCCCACCAGCAGCCGGAACGCGGAAGAGGGCTCGCCCGGCCGCGCCGACTCGTACAGGAACGCGTCCTGCGCGGGTCCACGGCCGTAGACGCTGTCGAGGTCGAGGACGGGCGTGCGCAGGTTGTTGATCGTGCGCGCGTCGATCACCGTGGGCGAGTCGATCGCCGACGAGACGTCCAGCGTGATGTCGTGGTCGACGAACTGGCCGACGTACGTGTACCCCGACGGCGTCGCGGAGTCACCCGGCACGGCGTCGGCGTTCCCCATGAGATGGCCGAGCTCCTCGAGCAGCGCCCTCGATGCGGCCGTCACCGGGAGCATGCTGGCGCTGCGCGTGGCGGCGGACGTGAGGTAGCCGAACTTGTCGGCGCACAAGGACGACACACTCGGCCACGGGAAGTACCCGAGCGAGAACTTCGCGCCGTGGAACCGTGCGACGGGGCCGTCGAGGTGTGCGAGCGAGCTGCGGATGTCGATCGGCAGCTCGTCCTCCGCAACCACCGGATGGACGGTGTCGATCGCGTCGAGCACGGCCTCGACACCGAAGCGGCGGGCGACGTCGAGCCCTTCCGCCGTCGTGCGCAGGCCCTTGGTGCGCCGTCGCGGCGCCGGACGTTCCTCGGCGTCGGCGACGAGGCCGAGAGATCCCTTCTTCTTGCCGGTCTTCTGCCCGCCGGCCGGCTCGCCGTCGAGGTGGAGCTGTGCGCGCAGGAACGGCTGCGCGGTGAAGGCGTCCACGGGTGCCTCGGCACCCGGCTTGTCTTCTGCGGTCATGGCTGACCCCTTCCGATCGTTGCCGATACGGAGGGGCGACGGACGCGCGCTGATACCTCGGCCACCGGCATCCCTCGCCGCTGAGTCCCGTCGGATCAGGCGTCGAGCAGCCGGCGCAGGTGGGCGCCGACGGCGGATGTCTCGATGAGGAAGCCGTCGTGGCCGAAGTCGCTCACCAGCACGACCGCCCGGTCGCCGTCGAGCGTGTGCGGGATGCCGCGTGCGATGCGGTGCTGCCCGTCGATGGGGAACAGCCGGTCGCTGTCGATGCCCAGCACGAGCGCGGTCGCCGTGACCCGGGCGAGGGCGTCCTCGACCCCGCCGCGGTCGCGGCCGACGTCGTGGGAGTTCATCGCCTCGACGAGCGTGATGTAGGAGTTGGCGTCGAAGCGGCGCGTGAACTTGTTGCCGTGGAAGTCGAGGTACGACTCCACCGCAAAGCGACCCTCGTGGCCGAGCGGGCTGACGCCGGACTGCCACGAGCGCTGGAACCGCTGGTTCAGCTCCGTGGGGGAGCGGTAGTTCAGCAGCGCCATGCGACGGGCCAGCGCAAGACCGCGGTTGGGACCGTCGCCGTCGCCGGCGTCGTAGTACTCGCCGCCCTGGAAGCGCGGGTCGATGCGGATGGCCTCCAGCTGCACCGAGTTGAGGGCGATCTGATCGGCCGTGTTGACCGGCGGCGACGACAGGATGCCGACCCGCGCCACGCGGTCGGGGATGCTCACCGCCCATTCCAGCGCGTGCATGCCGCCCATCGACCCGCCGATGACCGCGGCCCACACGTCGACGCCGAGGGCGTCGGCCAGGCGCACCTGCGCGGCGACCTGGTCGCGGATCGTCAGGTAGGGGAAGCGCGACGCCCACTCGTAGCCGTCGGGGCCGATGGAGGCGGGACCGGTCGAGCCCTGGCATCCACCCAGCATGTTCGGCGCGATGACGAACCAGCGGTCGGTGTCGATGGGCGCACCGGGCCCGACGATGTCGTCCCACCAGCCGCTGGTGGGGTGACCGGGGCCGGCAGCGCCGCGCAGATGGCTGTCGCCGGTGAGCGCGTGCAGCACCAGCACCGCGTTGTCGCGCGCGGCGTTCAACTCGCCCCATGACTCGTAGGCCAGGCGGTAGGCCGGCAGCTCGCGCCCGCCCTCGGTGCGGAACGCCCCGAAGGCCGCGAACTTGCGATCGCCGAGCGGATCGCCGTCGCGCCACGCGCCGGTCGCCGGCGGACGCCCCAGCAGCTGCCGGGCATCGGCCTCCGTCACCGGTGCGCTCGGCACCGTGTCTTCGGAGGTCTGCCAGTCCATTCGACCATTCTCTCGTGATCGGCCGCTGTGTGATCGCGCGTTACGAGGATGCCGGCGCGGGAATGACGGATGCCTCGGCCCGACGTGTGACGTCGGGCCGAGGCATCCGGTCCCTGAGGAGGGGTATTACGCGCGAGCGGCCTCCGACACGCGACGTGCCGCGGCGAGGGCCTGCTCGAGGTCGGCCTTGAGGTCGTCGATGTTCTCCAGACCGACCGACAGGCGCACGAGGCCGGGGGTGACACCGGTCGTGAGCTGCTGCTCGGGCGTGAGCTGCGAGTGCGTGGTCGAGGCCGGGTGGATGACGAGCGAGCGCACGTCGCCGATGTTGGCGAGGTGGCTGAACAGGCCCAGCGAGTTGACGAACTCGCGACCCGCCTCGACACCGCCCTTGAGCTCGAACGACAGCACCGCGCCGACACCCTTGGGGGCGTACTGGTTGGCCGCGGCGTACCAGGGCGACGTGGGCAGGCCGGAGTAGTTCACCGACGCGACGTCGGCGTGGCTCTCGAGCCACTCGGCGATCTCCTGCGCGTTCTGGACGTGGCGCTCGACGCGCAGCGACAGGGTCTCGATGCCCTGGATGAGCAGCCACGCGCTGTTCGGGGCGATCGCGGCGCCCAGGTCGCGCAGCAGCTGCACGCGGGCCTTGATGATGTAGGCGAGGCCGTCGCCGACTGCCGCCGTGTACGACGCGCCGTGGTACGAGGGGTCCGGAACGGTCAGGCCGGGGAACCTGTCGACGTTCTTGGACCATTCGAAGCTGCCGCCGTCGACGATCACGCCGCCGATGGTGGTGCCGTGGCCGCCGAGGAACTTGGTGGCCGAGTGGATGACGATGTCGGCACCGTGCTCGAACGGACGGATCAGGTACGGGGTCGCGATCGTGTTGTCGACGATGAGCGGCACGCCGCTCTCGTGGGCGATGTCGGCCACGGTGCGGATGTCGAGCACGTTGATCTTCGGGTTGCCGATCGTCTCGGCGAAGAAGAGCTTGGTGTTCGGGCGCACCGCGCGGCGCCACTCCTCGGCGTCGTCCTGGTTCTCGACGAAGGTGACCTCGATGCCGAGCTTGGCGAGCGTGTACTTGAAGAGGTTGTACGTGCCGCCGTAGATCGAGCTCGACGCGACGAAGTGGTCGCCGGCCTCGGCGATGTTGAGGACCGCGAAGGTCGACGCCGCCTGGCCGCTGGCCAGGAGCAGTGCGCCGGTGCCGCCCTCGAGCGCGGCGACGCGCTCTTCGACGACCGCCTGCGTCGGGTTCTGGATGCGCGTGTAGATGTTGCCGAACTCGCTCAGCGCGAACAGGTTCGCCGCGTGGTCGGTGTTGTCGAACACGTACGACGTGGTCTGGTAGATCGGCGTGGCGCGGGCCTTGGTGACCGGGTCGGGCTGGGCGCCCGAGTGGATCTGCTTGGTCTCGAAACGCCAGTTCTCGGATGCGGCCATGGCTTGCTCCTGCGGGTTCGGATGCCGGGTCGGATTCCCGGTGAGTGGATGCCGGGTGCACATCCCCCCGACCCGTTCGAGAGTACGGATGGCCCCCGCCTGTCAACAACGCGGGGGAAATGTGACGTCACACTGTCCGCGCTCCCACCCACGAACAAGGGTGGGGAGGGTGAGTAGCGTGGAGGGCATGACGACAAGACGTGCAGTGGTGACCGGAGCGAGCTCGGGGATCGGCGAGGCGGCGGCGCGTGCCCTGCGCGCGACCGGCTGGGACGTGGTGGCGGTGGCGCGGCGCGCCGACCGGCTCGCGGCCCTCGAAGCCGAGACCGGCGCGGTGGCCTTCGCGGCCGACCTGACGACGGATGCCGACATCGACGCTCTCGCCGGATTCCTGGCCGGTTCGGGCCCGGTCCACGCCCTCGTCCACGTCGCCGGCGGCGCGCGCGGCACCGACCGCGTCGAGGACGGCCGTGTCGAGGACTGGCGCTGGATGTTCGAGGCCAACGTGCTGTCGGCGCAGCGACTGGTGGCGGCGCTGCTGCCGCAGCTGCGCCGCGCGGCCGCCGCCGACGGCCACGCCGACACGCTGTTCGTGACCTCGACCGCGGCCCAGTCCGCCTACGCCGGCGGCGCCGGATACAACGCCGCGAAGGCGGGGGAGTCGATGCTGGCGCATGCGCTGCGTCTGGAGCTGAACGGCGAGCCCATCCGCGTGATCGAGGTCGCCCCGGGCATGGTCTACACGCCGGAGTTCGCGCTCAATCGCCTCGGCGGCGACAGCCAGGCCGCGGAGCGCGTGTACGAGGGCGTCGAGGACCCGCTCACCGGCGAGGACGTCGCCGACGTCATCGCGTACGCGCTCAACGCGCCCGGCCACGTCAACCTCGACCTCATCACGATGCGCCCGGTCGCGCAGTCCGCGCACTTCCTGCTCGCACGCGGTCCGCTGCGCCCGCGCGGCGTCGAGGGGACCTGATCCGGACGGCTCCCCGGAGGCGATCGGCGGCGGCGCAGGCGCGGGACACGACGGTGAGGATACAACACCGCGCGTCCTAGTCTGGAGGGCGTGTGGATGACGACCCCCGGTCCTTCTTCGACGGCGCCCGCGCGCCGGTGCGATGAGGCGGTGCGCGCATGGCGATGACACTGCCGCAGCTGGCCGACGCCGGTCTCATGGATCCGGGCTGGTCGGACGCGCTGGCCCCCGTCGGCCCCGACATCGCGGCGCTCGGCGAACGTCTGCGCGGCGAGGTCGCGGCCGGCCGCCACTACCTGCCGGCGGGCGATCGCGTGCTGCGGGCGTTCCAGCGGCCGCTGTCGGACGTGAAGGTGCTCATCGTCGGCCAGGACCCGTACCCGACGCCCGGGCATCCGATCGGGCTGTCGTTCGCCGTGGACGCGCACGTCCGGCCGATCCCGCGCAGCCTCGCCAACATCTACCAGGAGCTGGAAGCCGACCTCGGCATCCCGCGCGCCGCCCACGGCGACCTGTCGGCGTGGAGCGATCAGGGCGTCATGCTGCTCAACCGCGTGCTGACGGTCGCGCCGGGGGCGCCGGCATCCCATCGCGGCTGGGGCTGGGAGAAGGTCACCGAGCATGCCATCCGCACCCTCGTCGCGCGCGACCGTCCGCTCGTCGCGATCCTGTGGGGGAGGGATGCCGCGAACCTGCGTCCGTTGCTCGGCTCGACCCCGATCATCGAGTCGCCGCATCCGTCGCCGCTGTCGGCGAGCCGTGGGTTCTTCGGCTCGAAGCCGTTCTCGCGCGCGAACGAGCTGCTGGCGCAGCAGGGCGCCGCACCCGTCGACTGGGCGCTGCCCGCCTGATCCGCCACCGGAGGACCGCATGCTCGAAGAGGAATACGACAAGGACAAGCGGGTGCTGCCACCGCACCTTCGCCGCCAGCCCGAGCCGGAACGTCCGTTCGCCTACACGATCCGGCCGGTCGAGGATCGCGACCTGCCCGACATCCGCGAGATCTACAACCACTACGTCACCAACTCGGTGGTCACCTTCGACGAGGACACCTGGTCGCTGAAGCAGTGGCGCACCAAGCGGGACCACCTCGCGAAGCTCGGGCTGCCGTTCCTCATCGCCGAATCGCCGAGCGGTCAGGTGCTGGGCTACGCGCTCGTGCAGCCGATGTCGAGCAAGTCCGCCTACCGCTACTCGGTCGAGAACTCCATCTACCTCGGTCACGCGGCCACCGGCAAGGGACTCGGTCGCGCGCTGCTGGAATCGCTGATCACGGCGAGCGAAGCGGCCGGCATCCGCCAGATGGTCGCGGTCATCAGCGACAAGGGCGCCGAGGGCTCGGTCGCGCTGCACGAGAAGCTGGGGTTCGTCGAGGTCGGCCGGATGGGCCGCGTCGGCTTCAAGTTCGGGCGCTGGCTCGGCACGATCTACCTTCAGAAGGCGCTCAAGCCCGCCAAGAAGTCAGGTACCGCGAAGAAGGGGCTGTTCGGCCGCTGAGCTCAGCGGCCGTCGCCGCGGCGATTCCACTCGCGCACCGCGTCGACGAGGTCCCGCCACGCACCGACCACGTCGGCGTCCACGAGCTCGACCTCTCGCGGATCCGTGCCCGACCAGGTCGCCCGGATCCACCACGTGAAGCCGTCCGGCACCGGCGCCCGTTCGTCCGCGCGCGCCGGTGGGGCGGCCGGTGCGGCATCCGCTTCTCCGTCCGGGGCGGCCGCCGTCGGCTCGACGTCGTCCCACGGGCAGCGATCGATGAGCGAGATCCACTCGGAGGACTCGTCGCCGACCGGCTGCGCCGACCAGCGCCTGGTGATGCCCGCGATACCGCCCGAACGCGCGACATCGACCTCGACCGCGGGCTGCGGCGGCGGGGGTTCAGGGCTGGGGCTGTGCGTCATCCGGGATCACGCCGACGCCCACCCACCCGGCGCGGACGGCGTCGACCTCCTCCGACTCCTCACCGTACTCCGCGGTCGCGGACGCCAGGGTGGCGTGGGCGAACGTCACGAAGTCTGCGGTCTGCGGCAGCGTTCCGGCCGTCAGCGTGCGGTACCAGACGAGCCCCGCCCGCTCCCAGGCGTGCCCGCCGAGCGCCGTCGCGACGAGGTAGAAGGCGTGGTTGGGGATGCCGGAGTTGATGTGGACGCCGCCGTTGTCGTCCCGCGTCTGCACGAACCCGCTCATGTGTGCCGGCTGCGGATCCTTGCCGAGCACGTCGTCGTCGTACGCCGTGCCCGGTGCGGCGAGGGATCGCAGCGCGCGCCCCTGGACGGCGTCCGTGAAGATCCCCTCGCCGATCAGCCACGTCGCCTCGTCGGCGGTGTGGCCGGCGAGATGCTGCTCGGCGAGGGCGCCGAACACGTCGGCGATCGACTCGTTGAGCGCCCCGGACTGGTCCCGGTACAACAGCCCGCCGGAGTCCTCGACGACGCCGTGGGCGAGTTCGTGGGCGATGACGCTCAACGAGCCGGTGAACCCCGAGAACACGTCGTCGTCGCCGTCGCCGAACACCATGCGCTCGCCGTTCCAGAACGCGTTGTCGTAGTCGCGCCCGTAGTGCACGGTGGCCAGGAGCGAACTGCCCGAGCCGTCGATGCTGTCGCGCGCGAAGGCGTCCCACCAGAAGTCGAAGGTCGCGCCCAGCCCGTCGAACGCCTCGTCGACCGCGGTGTCGCCGGTGGGGGGATCGTCCTCGCCGCGCACGCGCGCGCCGGGCAGCACCTCACGGTGTTGCGCGTCCGAGATCTCGCGATCCGGGGCGGGCGTCGTCTCGGCGACGAGCACGCCCGGCTCCTCGATCGAGAGTCGCAGTCGCGTGCGTCTGCCCGGTGTGTAGTCCCGGGGAGCCGCGAGCGTGCGCTGCGCCGCGTCGGCTGCGCGCGCCCAGCTGCCCTCCTGTGCCGCGGCGATCCGGGCGAGCAGGTACGGCGGAACGATTCCGGGGCTCTTCATGCTCCGAACCTAGCCCCGGCCGCCGACGTCGGGCGCACCTGGGTGGCATGCCGGGGTTCGGGGATCTGCCGGAGATCGGGGGTGTGGGGGTGTGGCATCCGATTCTGGGCGGATCGCCGAACTTCGGGCGCGGTGGCCGCCCGATCAGCCCGCGTCGATGACCGGAATGGATGCCAGCAGCCGCCGGGTGTACGACACCTGCGGCTGCATCAGCACCTTCTCGGTCGGCCCCTCCTCGACGATGCGGCCGTCCTTCATGACGACCACCTCGTCGCACAGGTTCTGCACGACGCCGATGTCGTGCGACACCATCAGCAGCGTGAGCCCGTCACGGGCGCGCAGCTCGCCGAGCAGCTGGAGCACCTGCGCGCGCACCGTCACGTCGAGCGCCGACAGCGGCTCATCGCCCACGAGCACGCGCGGGCGATGCACGATCGCCCGCGCAAGGGCGATGCGCTGGCGCTGCCCGCCCGAGAACTCGTGCGGGTATCGCTCGGCCATGCCGGCGTCGAGCCCGACGTCGACGAGCACCTCTCGCACGCGGGCCCGCCGGTCGCCGTCGATGCCGAGCGCCCACAGCGGCTCGCCCACGATGCGCCCGACGCTCATGCGCGGATCCAGCGAGGCGTAGGGATCCTGGAACACGATCCCGGTCTCGCGGCGCAGCCAGTGCAGCGATCGCGCCGATGCCCGCGCGTCCACCGGCCGGCCGTCGAACTCGACCGATCCCGCCGTCGGGGCGTCGAGACCCAGCAGCAGCCGCACGAGGGTCGACTTGCCCGATCCGGACTCGCCGATGAGACCGACCGCGGACCCCTCGCGGACGTCGACGTCGGCATCCTCGAGCCCGGTCGTGAAGCTCGAGCGCTCGAACAGGTGCGTCTTCGGCACGGGATAGCGACGGGAGAGGCCGCGCGCCCGGATCAGTGGCTCGCTCATGCGCCGTCACCACCTCCAGGCCGCCACAGCGTCGCCGTCGCGTCGCGCAGCAGACCCTGCGTGACGGGGGATGCCGGGGCTGTGAGCAGCTGTGAGACCGGCGCGTGCTCGACCACGCGTCCGTCCTCGAGCACGACGCCGTCGGTCGCGATCTGCGACAGCACCGCCAGGTCGTGCGTGATGAACACGAGCGACATGCCGTCGTCGCGCACGAGGCCGCGCAGCAGGTCGAGGATCTCGGCCTGGATCGTCACGTCGAGCGCGGTCGTGGGCTCGTCGGCGATGAGCAGGCGCGGGCGGCACGCGAGCGCCATCGCGATCGCGACGCGCTGACGCTGGCCGCCCGACAGCTGGTGGGGGTAGCGGCCCACGATGCGCTCGGGGTCGGGGAGGGCGACACGGCGGGCCTCGGCGACCGCTCGGGCCGCGGCATCCCGTTTCGACAGGCCCTCGTGGATCCGCACCGATTCGGCGATCTGTCGGCCCACGGTGCGGATGGGGTTGAGCGCGGTGCGCGGCTCCTGGAACACGATGCCCATCTCGTCGCCGCGCAGCTCGGCGAGCTCGTGGTCGGGCAGGCCCAGGATCTCGCGTCCGTTCCACCGCACGCTGCCGTGCGCCTCCGCGCCGTCGGGGAGGAGTCCGAGGATCGCGAGAGCGGTGAGGGACTTGCCGGAGCCGGACTCGCCGATGAGCCCCACCCTGGCACCGTCGGGTACGGCGAACGACACGCCGTCCACGACGCGGCGTCCGCCGATGTCGATCGTCAGGTCGTGCACGTCGAGGCTCATGCGACCACCTCGGGCACGTGGAGTCTGGCCCTGCGTGTGGCGAACGGGCTGCGCGACAGCGTCGGGTCGGTGGCCTCGCGGAGCGCGTCGCCCAGCAGATTCAGCCCGAGCACGGTGACCGTGATCGCGAGGCCGGGCCACACCACCGAGAGCGGGTGCACCTGGATGTACTGCTGCAGCTGGGCCAGCAGAAGGCCCCACGACGGCTCGGTGACGGGTGCGCCGAACCCGAGGTACGACAGCCCCGCCTCGGCGAGCACGGCCACGGCCATGCCCCACGACAGCTGCACGATGAACACCGGCGCGACGTTGGGCAGCAGGTGCCGCCACAGGTTCTGCGCCGGCGTGAGGCCGGACGCCCGCCCGGCGAGCACGAAGTCGCTGTGCAGCACGCGGCGCAGCTCCGGCCGCGTCACACGGGCGATGTTGACGCCGAACCCGATGCCCACCGACCAGATCACGACCCACAGCGACCCGCCCCACACCGCCGAGATCATCATGGCGATCAGCAGCACCGGGAACGCGATCAGGATGTCGACGAGCACCGCGACCGACTCGCGCACCCACCGCACCGTGAGGGCGCCGAGCGCCGCCAGCGCGATGCCGATCACCGTCGCGACGAGCCCCGCGCCTACCGCGACGAAGACGGTCGTGCGGGCACCCGCCATGAGCAGCGACAGGATGTCGCGGCCGGTCGCGTCCGTGCCGAGCAGGTGCGGCCAGCCGGGCGGCGCCCAGCGATCGGCGATGTCGACCTGCTGCGGGTCGAACGGCGTCCAGAAGCGGGCGACGATCGCCGTCAGCACCACCACCGCCACGACGATGAGCCCGAACCGCCCGGTCGACAGCGCCCACAGCCGGTTCAGCCACGCCCAGCGCGAGCGGCGCGGGGGATCCGTGGATGCCGGCGGTGTGGCATCCACGGCTGCACCGGTCCCCGAGCTCGTCGACGGGCTCATGCGGCCTCCCGCTGCCGAGGGTCGATGATGCGGTGGACCAGGTCGACCACGAATCCGACGATCAGCACGAACCCGGTGAGGGCGAGCAGTTCGCCCTGCACCTTGGGCAGGTCGCGTGCGGCGACGTCGGCGACGAGCATGCGCCCGATGCCCGGGAGCGAGAAGAGCTGCTCGATGACCACCGCGCCCACGATGATGCCCGCGACCTGCAGACCCAGCACCGTGATCACCGACAGGCCCACGACGGGCAGTCCGTGACGGATGAGCGCGGCGTCGCGCGTCAGACCCTTCGCGGCGGCGGTGCGGACGAAGTCCTGCCCGACGGCTTGCAGCGTGGCGCTGCGCACGAAGCGCAGCAGCATGGCTCCCTCCACGATCCCGATCGTGAGGGCCGGCAGGATGAGCGCCTGGAAGGCCGCGGCGGGGGCGCTCCAGCCGGCACGCGGAAAACCCTGTGCGGGCAGCCACCCGAGCCACACGGCGAACACCACGACGAGCATCATGCCCGCCCACACCACGGGGACCGCAGCCAGCGTCTGCGAGCCGACGCTCAGCGCCGTGCCGTCGGCGTGGCCGCGACGCATGGCCGAGAGCACGCCCAGGGGAAAGCTGATCACGACGGCGACCAGCAGCGCCATGATGCCCAGGGGCAGCGTCACCTGGGCCTTCTGCACGAGTTCGTCGACCACGGGTGTGCCGGTCAGCAGCGAGGTGCCGAGATCACCGCGCAGCACGCCGCCGATCCACTCCAGGTACTGCACCGCGAGCGACCGGTCCAGTCCCAGCTGGGAGCGGATCGCGGCGATCTGCTCCGGGCTGCTGTTGACCCCGCCGATCAGCTGCGCGATGTCGCCGGGCAGCACCCGCAGGGTGAAGAAGATGAGCACGCTGGCCACGAGCAGCCCGAGCAGAAGCAGGGCGAACCGGGTCAGCGTGTATCGGATCACCCGTTGCTCTTGGCGATGTCGGCGAGGTTGAGGCGCTCGTTCACGTTGATCGAGGGCATACCGGTGATGTTAGTGCCGACCGCGACGACCGACGCGCCGTTGTACAGCCAGTCGCCGCCGGCATCCTCCGACACGATGCGTGCGGCCTGCGACAGCAGATCGGCGGCCTTGGCCTCGTCGGTCGCCGCCAGCGACTGCGCGAACAGCGACTGCACCTCGTCGTCGTCGTAGGTGAAGTAGTAGTCCGGGTCGGCCCAGTTCTCGAAGTCGCGTGCCTCGGTGTGCAGCACGAAGCTGAGCTCATAGTCGTGGTTCGTGTACACGTCGGTGAGCCACGTCGAGAAGTCGACCGAGTTGACCTCGAGCGTGATGCCGACGGCGTTGAGGTCCGAGACGAGGATCTGCGGGATCGTCGTGGAGTAGAAGTTCGGGATGGTGAGGGTCAGCTCCAGATCCTCGGCACCGGCGTCCTTGAGGAGCTTCTTGGCCGCGTCGGGATCGTACGGGGCCACGTCCGACAGGTCGCGGTAGCCCGGGTCGAGCTCGGGGATCGGGCCGTACATCGTCTCGCCCGACGCCAGCGCGTCGACGAACGCCTGGTGGTCGATCGCCTGCCGGATCGCCTGACGCACGCGCTTGTCCGCGAGCGGGCCGGAGGTCTGGTTGAACGCGAGCGTGCCCTTGTCGGTGGACTCTCCGAGGACGAGCGCGAAGTCGCCGTTCTTCTCGACCTGGTCCTTGAGGTTGGCGTCGAAGCCGGTCAGCACGTCGACCTCGTTCGCGAGTGCCGCGTTGAGAGCCGCCTGGTTGTCGGGGATGTAGTCGAACACGACCTCGGCGACGCCCGACTTGTCGCCCCAGTAGGAGTCGTTGCGCGAGAAGGTGATGCTGTCGCCCTGAGCCCAGGTCTTCAGGACGAACGGGCCGGTGCCGTTCTCTTTCGTCTTGTAGTCGACGGTGTCGCCCTCTTTGAGGATGATCCCGGCGCGACCGGTGAGGTTCCACAGCAGGCTGGAGTCCGGCTGCGCGAGGGTCAGCGTGATGTCCTGCCCCTCCGCGGTGATCGAGGTGACGTTCGCGAGGCGGCCCGAGTCGCGCCACTCCGGGGTGTCGCGACGCGTCGTGAGAGACCACACGACGTCCTGCGGCGTGAGCGGCTGGCCGTCGTGGAAGGTGACGCCCTCGCGCAGCGTGAACGTGTACGTCAGCGCGTCGGGCGAGACCGTCCAGTCGCTCGCGAGCGAGGCGACGATGTCCTGTTCGGGGGTGCGGGCGACGAGGCCCTGATAGATGTTGTCGACCAGGATCTGGTCGAGCGCCGAGCCGGCCGTCTGGCGGATGTCGAGGTTGCCCGGCTCCAGGACCAGGCGGATCGCGACCGACGCGTCGGGGTCGGGCTTGCCGGTCGCGGTGGGGGTCGCGCTCCCGCCGCCCGAGGTGCAGGCGGTCAGGGCGAGAGCGCCGGCGGCGAGGATGGCTGCTGCGGCGAGGGCGGTGCGGCGGAGCATGAAGGTCCTTTCGGGCGGGGTCCCGAGTACGGTGCGGGCGTCGGCCGTGATGTGGGCTCGGCTGACGCGGGTAACAGCCTAGGGATATCGTGGTGGCCTACGACAACCCACTACTCGGAACGCAACAGAAGCGTTAGGGCTTCCCGGGTCGGGTCACTCCCCGGTCGCGAGGGCGCGCAGCCGGGTTCCGAGCTCGAGGGGCACGTCCTCCTGGACGTTGTGCCCCGACTCCACTTCGAGGAGGGATGCCGCGGGCACCCGCCGCGCGAACTCCGCGGCATCCGCGTCGGTGAGATACCCCCGCGCACCCCGGATGAGCGTCGTGGGCGCGGCGACGGCGGCCAGATCCTCCCAGCCGGCCTCGCCCAGCACGGCGGACACGGCGTCCTGCCCTTCGACAGGCTCAGGGACCGGTCGCTGAGCCTGTCGAAGCGCCGGGTCGGCCGACATCGCGTTGGCGAGGTGCGCGAAGTGGTGCTTCCACTCGACGCGCCCGTCGGGACGCACGCGGGAGTTGAAGTACACCCCCCGCGCGGCTTTGCGACGCGTGCCGCCGCCGAGCCCGAACGACAGCGCGCGGTCGGTGAGCTCGTCGCGCGAGGCCCAGTCGACGGGGCCGGCGAAGAACTCGCGGATCTGGCTCGCCCCGCCGTCGGGGTCCAGGCCCGGCGTGATGTCGATCACGACCAGCTCGCGCACGAGATCGGGACGGGATGCCGCCACCGCCGCCGCGGTGAGACCGCCGAGCGACTGCCCGACGAGCACCTGGGGTCCCTGGGTCCACGCATCGATCCCGGTGGCGACGTCGGGGGCGAGGACCCGTGCGACGTACGCGAAGTCCTCGCGCCACGACGAGTCGCCGTGCCCGGGGAGGTCGATCGCGAGCGCGGGCAGGCCGAGGGCGAGGATCGTGGTGTCCCAGGTGTGGGCGTTCAGGCCCGCGCCGTGCAGGAACGTGACGACGGGCGCGGCGTCCGGCGCATCGGCCGGGGCGTAGCGCAGCGCGCTCAAGCTCCGGCCGTCGCCCAGCGTGAGCGACAGGCGCTCGCCGCGGGGGACCGCGACGTGCAGTCCCGCCTCCTCTGCCTGCTCCGGAAGGTACGAGAACTCGTCGATGGGGTCGCTCACCCGCTCATTGTGCCTCACCGTGAACCAGCCGGTCGCGGCTGGGGCGCCCCTGGGTAGTCTGGCGTCATGACGGCAGAACACCGCGTGCACCTCTCGCGGGCAGCGCGACCCGCCTACCAGGCCCTGTCCGCCTTCTCGAAGACGGTCGGCGACATCGCAGCCGAGAGCGGCATCGACGATCGCCTCAAGGAACTCGTGCAGATCCACGCGTCGCAGCTCAACGGATGCGCCTACTGCGTGCGCGTGCACGTCGAACGCGCGGTGGCCGCGGGCATCTCGGCTGATGCCATCGCCCAGCTCGCCGTCTGGCGGGAGTCCGGCGTCTTCACCGATCGCGAGCGGGCCGCGCTCGAGCTGGCGGAGGCGTACGTGTTCATCCACGACGAGGGCGTGCCCGACGACGTGTACGACCGTGTCGGCAGCGTGCTCAGCGAGAAGGAGTACGTCGCCCTCAGCTGGATCCTCGTCTCGATCAACGCCTTCAACCGCATCGCGATCGCCGGGCGCTACGGCGTCCCGCCCCGTGAGGACCTCGCCGGCGAGGACAGCGACGCGGCGCGCGGCAAAGCCTGGTGACCAACCCGCCGGACCCGGGCACGGGTGGGGCCGTACCCGACCCCGTCATCTCCGGGGCCGTGAACCTTCGCGACGTCGGCGGTCTGCCGGCGGGTGCCGCGGTCACGCGCCACGGCGTGCTGTTCCGCTCGGGCAATCTCGCGCGCCTGGACGACACCGGTGCGCGTGCGCTCGCCGGGCTGCGCCTGCGCCGCATCATCGACCTGCGCGCCGACGAAGAGGTCGTGCGCGAGCCCAGCCGCCTCGACGGGGTCGACGCCGTCACGCAGCGGGTGCCGCTGTTCCTGGGGTCGGTGGAGTCGTTCTTCCGTGACGATCTGAGTCTCGACGACATGTACCGCCACCTGGTGGACGACTCGTCCGGGGGTGTGGTCCAGGTCGTGCGCGGCATCCTCGCGGATCAGCCGGTGCTCGTGCACTGCACCGTCGGCAAGGATCGCACCGGGGTCACCGTCGCGCTCACGCTCGCGGCGGCGGGCGTTCACGCGGACGCGGTGGTCGCCGACTATGCCCGCACCGAGGCGCTGCTGCCGGCGCACCGCAATCGGCGCGTCGTGGAGAGACTGCGGGCGCTGCACCCGGAGGCGGTGCACCTCGAAGACCTCGCGACGCGCTCGCCGGCGCCCGTGATGCGGGCGCTGCTGGACGATGTGGCCGACCGCTACGGTTCGGCGGCCGATTACCTGCGCGCGCACGGCCTCGCCGACGACGAACTCGCCGAGCTGCGACGCGTGCTGCTGCGGGAGACATGAGGTCCCGGCATCCCTTTGTGACAGCGTGAGGTAAGGCAACCCTTGGTATGGGGTATCCTGAAGGAGCCATGTCTCACACCACCTCGTCGCAGCCTGCCGTGCACAACGATTCGGCGTGCCGATCGTCGCGCCACACGCGCGTGCAGCACCTGATCACGGCCGACGAATCGTCGCTGGCCGAGCTCGAGGCCGTGCTGGCGACGCTGCCGATCTGCTCGACCGGACGGGTCTTCATCGAAGTGCCGGATGCCTCGTGGCTGGCTGACATCTCCGCCCCGAGCCGCATGATCGTGACGTGGCTCGATCGCTCGCAGCGCACGGGTGCGCCGGGCACCGGCCGCGGCTGCGGCGCTGGTGAGGCCCTCTCGCGTGCCGTCGCCGCATGGTCGAACGAGATGCTGTGCGCCGAGGACGACCAGACGCGCATCCATCTGCTGGGCGGCTACCTGGGCACGGCCGACATCGTCGACCACCTCGTGGGCCTCGGCATCCGAGCCGAGTCGATCCACGCCCCCGAGCAGTACGGCCTCACGACCGCCCGCTGACGCCGGGGCCTCCGGCGCGCTCGCGTCGCGTCGGTCCGCGTCGGTACAGTCGTGCGCATGACGCAGACCGCCGCCGTACCCGCCGCCGCTCCGTCCGCCGTCGACCCGCGCGATCTGCGCATGCCGACGTGGGTGATCGTGTGGCTGACGATCTCGGCCGCCATCCAGACGTATGACGCCTGCTACGTGCTGCTCGGCCCGCTGTCGCACGCCGGCGGTCCGCTTGCCGGGTTCTGGCCGGGGCACGTGTTCTACGGCACGTTCGACCACCGGTACGGCCAGTTCGACGCCTTCGGCAGCGCGCAGAGCTGGGCGAACCTCATCGAGGTGGTGTTCATCGTGTGGGCGCTGCTGCACGCCAAGAAGTGGTCGGGAGTCGTGGTGGGGCTCATCGTCACGGTCGCGACGTTCTGGAAGACCGTCATCTACTTCCTCGTCGAGGCCTCCAGTGGACTGGAGATGACGCGGCAGTCGCTCGAACGCGGCGACCTCGTCGGGTTCCTCATGGTCGCGGTGCTGCCGAACCTGTTCTGGATCGCCTTCCCGCTCGCGGTCGTGATCGTGCTCGGCAGGCAGGTCTACCGGGTCGGGCGGGCGGCGGTGACCGCCGCGAACCCCCGCTGAGGGCTCAGGCCGTGCCGCGCGGCACGTAGTTGCCGTCCTCGAGGCCGGCCTCGATCTCGAACCGGTTGCGCAGCGGATCGCGGCCGGCCAACAGGTACAGCAGCGGCATCAGGAAGCCGTAGCGCTGCCACTGCCGCTTGTGCACGGCCTCGTGGCGCAGCAGCGCGGGGGTGACCGCGCCGTCGCCGGTGAGGAAGCACCCGCCCACGCACGATCCGCCACGGGGGAACGTCCAGCGCGGCATCCCCCGGAACACCCACAGCCCCTCGCGCTGCTCGACGCGGCCGACGCTCCACAGCGATCCCCATACCCAGCCGACCGTGCAGCCGTACCAGTAGCCGACCCGGCTGATCGGCGAGTCGAGCAGGAACCACGGGATCAGGCGGTCGAGCCGTCGGCCACGGATGACGGACCGTTCGGCGGCGGCGCGCCAGCCGGCGGGCGGCGTCGGGATCGGGCTCATGCGAGGGCGCCGTTCATGCCAGCACCGAGATGACGCGCAGGATCGCGCCGAGGTCGTCGGTCGCAGCCGATACCGAGGCGGGGGAGTACCCGGCGAGGGATGCTCCCACCAGCGGCACCCGCGCGCGCAGCGCCGACACGGCCGCCGTGAGCTCGGCGACCGTCACGCCGAACGGCTCGGGGTGCGCGTTGCCGGAGATCTCGGCCGGATCGAGTGCGTCGATGTCGACGTGGATGTAGACGGCGTCGGCGCCCGTGGCCTGCACCGCGTCGGCGAGCGCCTCGGCGTCGCGCAGCGCCTCGACGGTGAGCGTCACGATGCCGCGGTCTGTCACGACGTCGAGCTCCGGATCGTCGAAGGAACGGGCGCCGGCCACGACGACCCGTTCGGCGGCGACGGTGCCGGACGGCAGTGTGAGCCCGGGGTCGCCGTCGCCGATCACGGCACGCAGCACCATGCCCGCGAACGCGCCCGACGGCGAGGACGCGGGGGAGTTGAGGTCAGGGTGCGCGTCGATCCACACCACCGCGAGCCCCGGCGCGCGCTGCGCCGCGTGCGCGACCGGCGCGAGGGCGATGCCGCAGTCGCCGCCGATCGTCAGCACGGGCTCGTCCGGCGCCGCGGCGTGGTGCGCGTCCAGGGCGTCGGCCACGAGCCCGTGCACGCGCTGCAGAGCGCTGAGGCGATGGATGCCGCTTCCCAGCGACTCCCCGGCCTCCATCGGCACGTCCAGCACCGTGGTGGCCGAACGAGGCAGATCGCCGGCGATCGCCTGCGCACCGTCGATCAGCTGCATCGCCCGCGACGAGGGGCTTCCCTGCCACTGCGGGACCACGAGGTATCGCGTCATCCCCTCATCTTCGCGCAGACCGCGGCCGCCGGCATCCGATCGACGCACGCCCACGGCGAACGGGGACCGGGACATGCGGAGGGCGCCGGGCCCTGACGGACCCGGCGCCCTCCGGCGTCGATGCGGGTTACTGCCCGATCGCGGCCTGAGGCGAGGTGCCGCCGGTCTTGAGGGCGGCCAGGCGCGCCTCGACCTCGGTCAGCTCGCCGACGTCCTCGAGGGCGTTGAACTGGGCGTCGAGCGTCGACGCGGCCAGTTCCTGCTTGCCGGCGGCGAGGGCTTCCTGACGGCGCACCTTGTCTTCGAAGCGCCCGAGCTCGCTGGTCGGGTCGAGCACGTCGATCGACTTGACGGCGTCGTGCACCTTGTTCTGCGCCTCGGCGGTCTTGGCGCGTGCCAGCAGCTCGGAGCGCTTGGCCTTCAGCTGCTCCAGCTTCTGCCGCATGCCGTTGAGCCCGTCCTTGAGCTTCTCGACGACCTCGGTCTGCGTCGCGATGGTCGGCGCGATCGCCTTCGCCTCGTTCTCTTCCGAGATCTGGCGCTGCAGCGCGATCTTGGCGAGGTTGTCGAACTTGTCGGCGTCGGTGGTGTTGCCGGCCGTGCGCAGCTCGTCGGCCTTGCGGCTGGCCGCGAGCGCCTTGTTGCCCCACTCGGCGGCCGCCTGCACGTCCTCCTGGTGGTCGCGCTCGAGGAGGCGCAGGTTGCCGATCGTCTCGGCGACGGCCGACTCCGCGTCGGCGATCGAGTTGGTGAAATCGCGCACCAGCTGGTCGAGCATCTTCTGCGGATCCTCGGCGGAGTCGAGGAGTGCATTGATGTTGGCCTTCATGAGTGTCGAGATACGACCGAAGATGGACTGCTTCGCCATCGGATTTCCTTTCATCGGACTTCAGGTCAGGTCAGGTCGGGTCAATGGGTGAGGGGACGGATGCCGGTTCAGAAGCGGCCACCTCCTCGGCGCGCGCGGGTGCCGCCGCCGCCGAAGCTGCCGGGGCGCATGCCCCCGCCACCGCCCCCGCCGCCGAACATCCCGCCGAGGCCGCCGGAGGAGCGTCCGCCGCCTCCGCCGCTCAGCAGGGAGTTGATGACGATGCCGCCGAGCACGGCGCCGAGCATGCCGCTGTTGCCGCCGCCGGACTGCCCGCCGCCGCCCATGCCGTCGAACGAGCCGACGTCGTTCTGGGCGAGCCCGATCGCCTGCGCGGCCAGCTGGTCGGCGCGCTGCGCCTGCTGCATCGCCTGCTGCGGGTCCGACGCCTGCAGCGCCTGCGCACGGGCAAGTGACGCGCCCGCCTCGGCGAGCCGCGTGCGCGCATCGGCGCCGACGGCGCCGCGACGCGCGGTGATGTAGTCCTCGGCGGCAGACACCTGCGCCTGCGCCTGCATCATGACCTGGCCGACCATCTGGCGCGCGCGGTCGGCCTGCGCGGCGGCATCCCGCACGCCCTTCATGAGGGCGTCGATCTGCTCGTTCGCCGCTTCGAGGCCCTGCAGGGCGACCAGCGGGCGCTTGGCGGTGCCGGTGAGCTGCGTGCGCGCCGTGTCGAGCTGCTGCCTCGTGGCCGCGACGACCCCGGCGATGCGCCCGTCGGCGTCGGGCATGGCTGAGGCGGCGGCGATGTCCGTCTCCAGCTCGGTCACGAGCGCGGCGGCGTTGCGCTCGCCCGCGGCCAGGTCGTCCGCGAGCTTGTCGATCGCGTTCTCGAGCAGGGTCGCCTGGCTGACGGCCTCTTCGGCGGCGCGGATGCCGACCGCGGCCTCGCCGCCGTCTCCCGCGCCGATGGCGGCCTGCGCGGCGGTCAGCTGCTCGTCCGCGAACGCGAGCCGCTGCTGCGCCTGCGCGGGGTTGTCGGCGACCGTCGCCAGCGCCTCGGGTGCATACGACCCCTGCAGCTCGCGCAGGCGGGCCGTGGCCTGGTCGAGGGATGCCGCGGACTTCGCCTGCTCGTCCTGCACGCGCCGCAGCGCCTCGGGAGCGTTCTGCTCCAGCTTGCGCAGCTCGTCGAACGCGGCGGCCTTCTCGTCGAGGAGCGTGTTGGCCGCTTCGCACAGGGCGATGATCCGCTCGTTCCAGGCGCGGGTGTCCGCCTCGGAGTCGGGTGTCGCGTCGTCGAGCTGCTGCTTGAGGCCGAACGCCTCGTCGAGGCCCTGCTGAGCGCTGCCCAGGGCCGCTTCGAACTCGGTGGTGGCGGCATCCCCGAACTGCGCCTTGGCGAAGCCGAGCTCCTGCGTGCTGGTCTTCAGGGCGTCGTCGGTCTGCACCAGGAGCGACGACGCGCGGCGCTGGAGCTCCTCGATGCTCACCGCCGGGGCGGCGGACGGACCGCCTGTCACGGCGCCCTTCTTGCGGCGGCGCAGGAACATCACCAGCAGCACGATCGCGACACCGACGACGACGATCACGAGCAGCCACGTCAGCCACGACGAGCCGCCGCCCGCAGTGGCATCCCCGGAACCGGAGCCGCCGCCCTTGGCGTCGGTCAGGCCGTTGGCCGCCGCCTCCACGGCGCCCACCCAGTCGTCGTCGCGCAGCGCGGGCTGGATCTGCGTCTGCTCGATTGTCGCGAGCTGGTCTTCGGTGATGGGGCCCGAGGAGTCGCCCGACAGGTAGAACTGGCGTCCGTCGGTGGCGATCGCGAGAAGATACTGGGTCGGGCCGAGCCCGTTGTCCTGCGCCGTCTGATTGGCCCAGTCGGCCGAGTTCGACGGATCGGTGAACTGGTCGACGTAGACGACCCACAGGCCGAGGCCGGTGTCGCTGCTGAACTGCTCGAGTCTGCTCTCGGCGGTCGCCTCGTCGGCCGATGACAGCACGCCGGCATCGTCGAGCACATACGTGCTGTCGAGCGTCACCGGGGCCGTGGCGGCGGCCGCCGTGCCGACCGCCATGACCGCGACAACCGCAGCAGACACGAATGCTGCAGTCCATCGCAGACGCATCGATACCCCCTTCGGGACGCCGTCCCTTTCGGGCGAGTCTATTCAGCCGCGCCGACGTGACGGTAGCGCGCGGGGTGCTGGGCAGGTGTGTGTTCGCCCAGAACGTACGTATTCGGCGACGTGGCGCGAATGGATGCCGCGGTCCTCGGCCGAAGCCCGGGTCGCTGCCGGTCCACACCGCGATGAGCCGGTAGCGTTTCGGCCTCGGAGGACACGATGGACGATCGCTACGGCGCCGATGTGCTGGCCGCGGGTTGGAAGCAGCGGGGGGTGCGCGAGCTGCCCCGGGTGGCGGCATCCCGGGATCTGGTCGTGGAGGTCGCCGACGACGGCTTCTGCGGCGCCGTGGTCGACGTGGCGAGCGGCATGGTCGAGCTGGAGGACCGGCTGGGCCGGCGGCGCATGTTCCCGCTCGGCGCCGGGTTCCTCATCGACGGCCGCGACGTCGTCCTCGGACCGCCGCCGGCCGCACCCGTCGCGAGGGGGCCGCAGCGCACCGCCTCGGGGTCGTTCGCGGCGGCCGACTCGCGTGCCCGCACGGCGCGTGCCAGCCGCATCCTCGTCGAGGGCCGGCACGACGCCGAACTGGTCGAGAAGGTGTGGGGCGACGACCTGCGCGCCGAAGGCGTCGTCGTCGAGTACCTGCAGGGCGTCGACCTGCTGGGCGCTGCGCTCGACGAGGAGCCGCCGTCGGCCGGCCGCCGCTACGGCGTGCTGGTGGACCATCTCGTGCCCGGATCCAAGGAGTCCCGCATCGCCGACGCGATCGCGCGCGGCCGGCACGGGGAGCATGTGCTGATCGTCGGGCACCCGTGGATCGACGTGTGGCAGTGCGTCACGCCGCGTGCGATGGGCATCCAGAGGTGGCCGGACGTGCCCCGTGGCATCGAGTACAAGGTCGGCGTGTGCCGCGCCCTGGGCTGGCCCGCGCGCGACCAGGCCGACCTCGCCCGCGCCTGGCAGCGCATCCTCGCGAACGTCACGACCTACCGCGACCTCGAGCCCGCGTTCCTCGGCCGTGTGGAGGAGCTCATCGACTTCGTCACCGCCCCGGCGTGAGGGAGAGGGATGCCGCTCGCGCGGCGTCCGGTGGCGCGCTCGGTAGCCTGGAGGGGTGACCGACGCCGCTGCGCCCTCTCCCGAACCCCGCACCCACCGTGACAAGCCGGTGTCGTTCGTGCGCCGCAGCGGTCGCATGTCGGAGGCGCAGGAGCGCGCGTGGACTGAGCTGGCACCGCAGTACGTGCTCGAGTCGCCGCGCGACCGCGCGTCGACCAGCGTGCGTCCCGGCTCGGCGATCGATCCGGCCGCGATCTGGGGTCGCCAAGCGCCGCTCGTCGTGGAGATCGGCTCGGGGCAGGGGCACGCGATCGTCCACGCCGCGACATCGCATCCGGCAACGGACTTCCTCGCGATCGAGGTGTTCCGAGCGGGGCTCGCGCGCACGATGCTCGACGCCGACCGCGTCGGCGCGCGCAACCTGCGGCTGGTCGAGGCGAACGCGCCGGAGGTGCTGCAGCACCTGCTGCCGGCGGCATCCGTCGATGAGCTGTGGATCTTCTTCCCCGACCCGTGGCACAAGAAGAAGCACACCAAGCGCCGCCTCGTGACGCCCGAGTTCGCGGCGATCGCCGCCGGGGCGCTGAAGGACGGCGGCATGCTGCGGCTCGCGACGGATTGGGAGGACTACGCGCTGCAGATGCGAGAGGTCATGTCGGTCGCCCCCGACTTCGCCGCGACGTTCGAGGGGGAGTGGGCGCCGCGCTTCGACGGACGCGTGCTGACCGCGTTCGAGCGCAAGGGCGCACGCGTCGGGCGCGACATCCGCGACCTGTCATACCGCCGCGCCGCGAGGGCGTAGCGGCATCCTCGGAGCCACAGCCCATGCCCGCACACCCCGGCGCCGCCACCGTCACCGTCTCGGCCGGGTGGTCGTGGCGCCTGGCGCCGGCGCTCGTGGTGTGCCTGGCCGCGCCCGCGTTCTTCGTGGTGCGGCTCCCATGGCTGGGCTGGTCTCTGCTGGCGGCCGGCCTCGCGATCGCGTGGGCTCTGGAGCGGAGGGATGCCGCCACCCGGCCGGATCCGACGGCCGCGGCCGCCCCGCCCACCGGGGCCGCCGGCATCCGCAGACCCTCGCTCGTGCGCGACCTGTCGCTCATCGCCGCGGGGCTGCTGGTGGTCAGCGCCATCTCGCTCAAGGCCGAGCTCGACGATCTGGCCATGCTGCGCTTCGCGCTCGCCCTCGGGGGAGCGGTGGCGGTGCCCTACGTGCTGTCACGGTGGGTGTACCGCGACCGGGCGATCCGGTTCCCGTGGCGCGGCGGCGGACGCTGGACGACGTTCCAGTGGGTGTGGCTGGCGGCCGTGCTCGTGCTCGGATGGCTGATCCTGCCGTTCTACTTCATCACCTCGGGCGTGTATCTCAACTGGCCGGTGGTCGACACCCCCGAGCTCATCGCGAGGCTGTTCGTGGGCGTCGGCGCGGTCGGCATCTGGGACGAGCTGTTCTTCATCTGCACGTGCCTCGCGCTGTTGCGGCGACACTTCCCGTTCTGGCTGGCCAACGTGCTGCAGGCAGTCGTGTTCGTGTCGTTCCTGTGGGAGCTCGGCTACCAGGCGTGGGGACCGCTGCTGACGATCCCGTTCGCGCTGCTGCAGGGCTTCATCTTCATGAGGACCCGTTCGCTGACCTACGTCGTGACGGTGCACCTGCTGTTCGACGCGGTCGTGTTCCTCGTGCTCGTGCACGCGCACAATCCGGGCCTGCTCGACGGGCTGTTCCTCGTCTGACGCGTGGGGCTCAAGCTCGTCGGCCACGAGTGAGACCGGCGAGGCGCGCGGAGGGCGCGGCATCGGCTCGTAGTCTGGCGCCGTGGATTTCAGCGAGTTCCTGAGCACGTCGTCGATCACGTGGTGGGAGCTGCTGCTGGCGCTCGTCGCAGTGGTCGCGGGGTGGATCGCGTCCCGCTTCGCGAAGAAGGGCGTCACGGCCCTGATGGCGCGGGTGCCCAACGCCACTCCGGCGATGACCCGCTTCGCGGCCAGGTTCGTGCAGTACACGCTGCTGCTGCTCGGGATCGGCGTGGGCCTTGCGTTCCTCGGAGCGAACATCCAGCCGTTGCTGGCGGTCGTGATCGCGGCCGCGATCGTCGCCGTCCTGGTGCTGCGCGGTGTCGCCGACAACTTCGCCGCGAGTGTGCTGATCGCCACGCGCCGGCCGATCGTCCCGGGCGAGCAGATCACCGTCGAGGGCCCCGACGGCGAGCTTCTCTCGGGCGTCATCAGCGAGCTGAACTCGCGCAGCGTCGTGCTGCTCACCGCGGACGGGCGCACCGTGCACGTCCCGAATGCGAAGCTCCTGGGCGACACGCTCGTCAACGACTCGCGCAACGGCGCCCTGCGCGGCCAGGTGCAGGTGCGGGTGGAGCGCGCCGGCGCCGGCGTCGACGAGGTGACCCAGACGCTGGTGGATGCCGCCACCGCCGTCGACGGGGTGCTGGAGGTGCCCGTCGTCGGGGTCGTCGTCTCGTCGGTCTCGCCCGAGCGCATCGCGGCGAGCGTGCAGTTCTGGCACCATCCCGCCGACGGCGTCACCGTGACCTCGGCCGTGGTGCACGCCCTGGCGGACGCGCTGGCCGCGCGCCACGGCGCTTCGGTCGTGTCGAGCGATCGCGCGATGCCGCCGCTGACGCCCGCCGATCCGGTCTGACACACCCACCGGCAGGTGCGCGCGTCACGCGTGGCGTGCCAGGGTGGAGGGGATTCGCCGATGCATCGGCGGATCGCCGATGCCGTCACACAGGAGCCGGGATGCAGCGACCGCTTGCAGGTCTGACCTCGAAGAACCTCGTCCGGGAACTGACCGCGGGAGTCACTCTCCTGGCGATCGCGATCCCGCTCAACATCGGCTACGCGCAGATCGCGGGCCTCCCGCCGACCGCCGGCCTGTACGCGCTCATCGTGCCGACGCTCGTCTATGCGCTGGTCGTGTCGTCTCGGCAGCTGGTGCTCTCACCCGACGCCGCGGCCGCCGCGCTGGTCGGCTCCTCGCTGGGCGGTCTCGCGACGGCCGGCAGCGCCGACTACTCGACGCTCGCGCTCGCGCAGGCGATCATCTGCGGCGTGATGTTCGTGCTGATGTCGGTGTTCAAGCTCGGCTTCCTGGCGAACTTCCTCTCCAAGCCGATCCTGATCGGGTTCGTGGGCGGCCTGGCGCTGGACATCCTGATCAGCCAGATCGCGAAGATGCTCGGCGTCAAGATCGACTCCGGCGGCGAGTTCGTCGAGAAGGTCGGCGACCTGGTGAGCGGGATCGGGACGGTCAATCTGTGGTCGCTGCTGATCTCGGCGGCGTCGGTGACCGTGCTGATGGTCGGCGCGCGGCTGCTCAAGGCGGTGCCGTGGGCGCTCGTCGTGCTCATCATCTCCACCGTGGCGGTCGTGGTGGCCGGGCTCGACAAGCAGGGCGTCGACGTGCTCGGCGAGGTGCCGGCGGGTCCGCCGACGCTCACCTGGCCGATCATCGACTGGACGATGTGGTTCGCACTGATCCCCTCGGCGATCGCGCTGACGCTGGTGACGACGGCGGAGGGTCTGCTCGTCTCGCGCTCCTACGGCGAGAAGCACGGCTACCCGTTCCGGGCCAACCGGGACCTCTTCGCCTTCGGCCTGAGCAACATCGTGGCCGGCACCCAGGCCAGCTTCGCGATGGGCTCGTCCACGTCGCGCACGGCCGCCATGGACTCCGCCGGCTCGCGTACACAGCTGCCGTCGGTGGTGCTCGCCGTCGGCACGCTGCTGCTCCTGCTGTTCGGCACCGCGCTGCTGGCCGACATCCCTTCCCCCGCCATCGGCGCGGTCGTGGGCGTGGCCGTGCTGCCGCTGCTGGGCATCAAGGAGTTCCGCCGGCTCTGGAGGCAGGACCGCTTCGAGTTCGCCGTCGGCGCGGTGTGCTTCCTCGTGACGCTCTTCGTCGGAGCGATCCCGGGCATCGTCGTCGCGTTCGTGCTCGCGCTGATCAACCTGGCCAAGCGGGCCGCCAGCCCCGCCATCGACGTGCTCGAGTCCGACGGCGACCCGAAGCAGTCGCTCCTGGATGAGGCGACCGCAGGCGAGAGCACGGCGCCCGGCATCGTCGTGGTCCGCCTCGCGGCCCCGCTCTTCTTCGCCAATGGCGCGGTGTTCACCACGGCCGTCAAGAAGGCCGTGACCGAAGCATCCGATCCCGTCCACCACGTCGTGATCGATCTGGAGGCGGTCAGCGACGTCGACGTCACGGGCGCCGAGGCCTTCGAGTCGCTGGAGGCGTGGCTCCAGTCGGAGGGGGTGACCCTGGCGTTCAGCCGCGCGAGGCCCGAGACCCGGGCCCGCATGCAGAAGCTCGGGCTCCTGGCGGACCAGACGTTCTACGCCACCAACCGGGCCGCCGTGCTGGCCCTTGCCGCGCCGACGGCCCCCGAGGACTGAGACAAACGGTCACACGACCGCCGAGAAAGGAAGAAGACATGCAACAGCGAGAGCCCGAAGCGTCGATCAAGAAGGCCCAGGCGCACACGCTGGCGACGTTCGCCTTCGACGACGTCGACGACTTCGCCGCCGTGGATCGGGGGTTCATCGGCACGCTCGATGACCCGAAGATCCGCAACGAGGCGGGCGAAGTGGTGTGGGATGCCTCGACCTACGACTTCATCCAGGGCGATGCCCCCGACTCGGTCAACCCGAGCCTGTGGCGGCAGTCGAAGCTCGTCGCCAAGCACGGACTGTTCGAGGTCGTCGAGGGGCTGTACCAGGTACGCGGCCTCGACCTGTCGGTGATGTCGATCATCGAGGGCGACACCGGCATCATCGTGGTCGACCAGCTCATATCCACCGAGACGGCGGTCGCGGCGGTCGGGCTGTACCGCACGCATCGCGGCGATCGCCCGATCCGTGCCGTCATCCACACGCACAGCCACATCGACCACTTCGGCGGGGTGCTGGGCATCGTCACGCCGGAGCAGGTGGATGCCGGCGACGTGCAGATCATCGTCCCCGAGGGCTTCCTCGAGCATGCGGTGGCCGAGAACGTCTACGCGGGCACCGCGATGGGACGACGGGCGGGGTACATGTACGGCGCCGCGCTCGCACGCGGGCCGCAGGGGGCCGTCGGCGCCGGTCTGGGGCAGACGACCTCCACCGGCGACGCGACCATCCTGCCGCCGACGCTGGAGGTGACCACCACCGGTGAGAAGCACACGATCGACGGCGTCGAGTTCGAGTTCCAGATGGCGCCGGGCACCGAGGCGCCGTCGGAGATGCACTTCTACATCCCGCGCTACCGAGCGCTGTGCATGGCCGAGAACGCCACCCACACGCTGCACAACCTGCTGACGCTGCGCGGTGCGCTCGTGCGCGACCCGCACGTGTGGTCGCATTACCTCACGGAGGCGATCGAGCGCTTCGGCGGAGAGGCCGAGGTCGTCTTCACGTCGCACCACTGGCCGACGTGGGGCAACGCCGAGATCAACAAGTTCCTCAGGATCCAGCGCGACCTGTACGGCTACCTGCACGATCAGACCCTGCGCCTGCTGAACCAGGGGTACACCGGCGACGAGATCGCCGAGAAGATCGAGCTGCCGCCGGCGCTGGTCGCGTCCTGGAGCACCCACGGCTACTACGGCTCGGTGAGCCACAACGTGAAGGCGATCTACCAGCGCTACATGGGCTGGTTCGACGGCAACCCCGCCCGGCTGTGGCCGCACCCGCCGCAGCCGCAGGCCGAGCGGTACGTCGCCGCGATCGGCGGCATCGACCGGGTGGTCGAGCTCGCTCAGGCCGCCTTCGACGAGGGTGACTACCGCTGGGCGGCGACGCTGCTCGACCACGCGGTGTTCACCGACGAGAACCATTCCGCGGCCCGCGCGCTGTACGCCGACACGCTGGAGCAACTGGCCTACGGCTCGGAGAACGGCACGTGGCGCAACTTCTTCCTGTCGGGTGCGACGGAGCTGCGAGAGGGCAACTTCGGCACGCCGACGGTGACCAACGCGCCGCTGATCGTCGCCCAGCTCACGCCCGAGCAGCTGTTCGATGCGGTGGCGATCCAGGTGAACGGCCCCAAGGCGTGGGATCTGTCGCTCGCGTTCGACGTCACCCTCACCGATCTCGGTCGCAGCTTCCACGTGTCGCTCGGCAACGGCGTGCTCGTCTACGTCGAACGTGAGCCCGACGCGGCCACGCCCCTGGCGCTCACGCTGTCGAAGGCGCGCCTGATCCGGCTCGCGGGCGGCGACACCGACTCCGACGGCATCGAGGTGCGCGGTGACATCACCGTGCTGAAGCAGCTGCTCGAGGTGCTCGACCCCGGCGACCCGAACTTCAACATCGTCACGCCCTGACACGCAGCGTCGGTGGGGAGAGGGGATGCCGCGAGCCGAGGCTGCGGCATCCCCTCCCTCAATGCCCCAGCACGGGCGGACCGCCGTCCGACCAGACGGCCTCAGGTTCAAGTTCGTCGATGTCGGTGATGTCGTCGGGGATCGGGACGATCGCCACGGGAACGCCGGGGGCGAGCAGAAGGTATGCGGTGCGCATCCTGCCTTCGCCGTCGTTGACCTCGAGCCAGTACATCCCCGCGGACAGCCCCGCCTCGACCTCTTCGCGGAGATCGTCGAATCGGCGGCCGCCGACGCTGTAGTGGTCTCCGCCGTAGTAGATGTCGATGCGCTTCATGATCACTCCCGTCGCTGTGCTGTCATCTCACAGGCTGCGCGGCGCGACGTGAAGCGTCTTGACAAACAGGATCCGCTTATGGCTGGTTCACGGGACTTCATGCTCCGACGGGGTGCCCGGTGCCGGCGTCGCCGGTTCCGGCACGAGATACAGACCTGTCTGCGAGTTCGCGGTGTACGCCAGCGCGTCGATCCACGCCGGGTTCAACTGCGGCTTCCGGCCGCCGTAGAACTTGTACACGAGGGCGCAGGCCGGGTGGACCCAGATGGTGGTGCGCCCGTCACCGATGCTGGCGTCGTCGCGCCACGTGAAGTGGAACGGCTCACCGCGCCGAAGCTTGTTGCCGATCACCAGCTGCAGATGCGCCAGTGTACGGTCGTCGAAGTCCACCTTGACGGTTCCTTCGTAGATCAATTTGCCCATCGCACGCCTCCGCCGAATCCTGCGGGCCATATTCCTCCGCGCCGGGCCGCGGGGCCACCCCATCGGCTCTCGGCGACGAAACGCTCCGGCGTCTGCGTGGCCGGCCGGCGGCATCCGCTCATTCGCTGGAAACGGACGACGTGCGATGCGGTGTTCCGACCGGCTTCGACTCGCTGGAACCGCGCTGACGCAAGAAGATCGACAGCGCGATCATGCAGCCGACGGCGAGGAACTCGGACTGCCAGTTCTGCAGCGTCCGGTTCCAGAAGTCCGGCGTTGCGAGGTACTCCAGCCACGTCACCGGGGGCTGCCCGTGCTCGGCGTTCTCAGAGCTCATGACCACAGCGCCGGCGAGGGACTGCGCGAGCCACGACAACACGAAGACGGTGCCCATGACCAGCAGCAGCGAGTTCGAGAAAAGCGTCTGGCGGATGCCGCCCACCCGCGCCCACGCCGGCGAATCCGGCCGCGCGTGGTCGCCGACGAGTTGCTCCTCGTCGGTGCCGGTGCCCTCGTCGCCGGGCTTCTTGGACTCGGGCGAGCCGCGCTGGATGAACCAGATCGTCGCGGCGATGAAGAGGAAGAACTGCAGGAACTCCGACTGCCAGTTCTCGGCCACGTCGACGACGAACTCGGACGAGGTGAGGAACGTGCCGAAGCTGAGGATCGGCTGGCCGTGCTCCTGCAGCTTCTCGTTGGTGTCGAAGAATCCCGCGACCGACTGTCCCGCGAGTGCCAGGACGAACAGGGCGCCGAAGAGGATGCTGAGCGAGTGATCGCGGAATGCGCGCATGCCTCACCGCCCGATCAGCGGGATGACGATCATGTACGCCAGTCCGCCCGCGAGGACGGCGATCCACGCCCAGAACACCATGACCTGCCCGAGCGTGTGGCCCTTCTCCGACGTCTGAGGCATTTCGTCTCCTTCCGGCCGAAGCCCGTTCGACTCCATGATGGCCGCCACGCGCCGCAGCCGTAATCGGCTTGACAACCGCACGTCGTTGCGGTCCGCAGGACGCGGCGGGGCCACCGGGGCCGAGATGGTAATCTCGACCGGTACGCCTCCGTAGCTCAGGGGATAGAGCGTTGGTTTCCGGTACCAAAGGTCGCAGGTTCGATTCCTGTCGGGGGCACCATACGAGACAAGGCCGGCCTGCAGGCCGGCCTTGTTCGTTCAGGGGGCGTCGGCGGCGACGGCGGGCTGCTGTTCAAGGCGTTCCAGGTCATCGGCGAGACGGCCGGCCAGGTAGGCGTGACCGGCGGTCGAGGGGTGATCGTTGCCGACGCCGGTGGTGTCGATCACGTCGAGGTAGTTCACGTCGGTGATCCAGTCCTCCGCGATCGGCGAGACGTACCACCAGCCGCGGGCGGCGGCCAGCTCCGCCAGGTCGGAATCGATCGCCCGTGTCGCCTTCTGAACGGGCAGCACTTGCGGCGCAGGCCCCAGGATCACGATCTCGGCGTCGGGGTAGCGGCTCTGCAGGGCATCCCACGCGGACGTGACGGCATCCCGGTACCCGGTCGGATACAGCCTGCGGTCGTTGATCGACCCCTCGACGATGATCACGTCGGGGTCGAGGGTCTCATCGAGCTGGGCGATGCGCTCGCCGTAGGCGGGGCCGTCGATGCCGGGCTTGAGGTAGCCGCTGCCGCGTACGCCGTCGACGACCGTCTCGACGCCCAGTTCGCCGGCCAGCAGGTACGCGAAGCCGAGGGTCGGCTCGCTGGCGGCGGACCCGTACACCCACGAGTCGCCGAACACGAGCACGCGGGCGTCGTCATCGATCACCAGGGGCGCCGGCGGGGAGGATGCCGCCACCCCGGCCCCCTCGTCCGCCGCGGTCGCAGGGGCGGCCGGTGGGGCGGCGCCCCAGGGGCGGATGACGGCCACCGTGCACACCGCGGCGACGGCCAGCGCGGCGACCGCGAGCGGGACCCCCAGCCGCCGTGCGCGGGAGCGACCGGGCGTGTGCATGCGAAGAGGGTACGTCAAGACCGGATGAACTCCGTCATCGGCCCGTCGTCAGGCGAAAACCCCTGATCGGGGATGCCGCCCGGGAACGCTTCCAGCAGACTCCCGGCGGACCCCTGGGCGCCCCGCATGAAGCGGCCTTCCCGGCGTGCGAGGATACTTCGGTGCAACGCGTCGTGACCGCTGAGATGGACCTTGAACTGGGGGCCTCCGTCGACCTCATCCTGCAGCTGGCGACCGCCCAGGGCGTGCCGGTGTCGAACGAGTCGCTGACGTTCACGCAGGGCGATCGCGTGTACACGCCGACCGAGATCGTGGACCAGCAGGGGAGTCGTCTGCACCGCGTCACGGGCGAGCCCGGACGCCTCGAGATCCGCTACGAGGCGACCGTCGACGGACGGGCCGCGACGGGGCGCACGAGCGATCTCGAAGCGATCACGTATCTGCGCCCGAGCCGCTATGCGCAGTCCGACGAGGTGTTCCAGCAGGCGCGCCGCCAGTTCAAGGGCTTGTCGGGCCATGACCTCATCGCCGCGGTGTCGGAGTTCGTGTCGACGAGCACGACTTACACGCCGGGGCTCAGTCACGGCACCGACAGCGCCGTCACGACGCTCATGACCGGTCAGGGGGTGTGCCGCGACTACGCGCACGTCGTCATCGCCCTGCTGCGCGCCATGGACATGCCCGCGCGCTACACCGCCTGCTATGCGCCGGGGCTGCGTCCGATGGACTTCCACGCGGTCGCCGAGGCCTACCTCGACGGCGCCTGGTACGTCATCGACGCGACGCGACTCGCGAACCGCGGCGGCCTCGTCCGCATCGCGACGGGGCGGGATGCCGCCGACTGCGCGTTCCTCAGTTACTACGGCGGCTACGTCGGGCTCCAGCGCATGCGCGTGGACGCCTGGGTCGTCCCCGACACGGTGACGGACGGTCTGGAGTCGCTGCCGGGCCTGACGGACGACGCGCTGCCGTCGGCAACCGATCCCTCGCTCGACGACTTCGGCGCCCTCGTCCAGATCGCCTGACGACCGGTCGTCGAGCGAGCGAGGATCGAGCGAGACGAAACGCCAGGGGCCGCGAACTAGACTTGTCGGTCTATGAATCCTGAAGCCCTCTCCGCCGCCCTGCTCGCCGTCGTCGCCCCGCTCGCCGAGGCGCGACGACCCGGTGCGGCCGACGGGCTGACCGCTGCCGACCTCGTGCTGGAGCGGCCGAAGAACCGCGACCACGGCGACTGGGCCTCCAACGCCGCCCTCAAACTGGCCAAGGCCGTGGGTGCCAACCCGCGCGAGTTCGCCGCCGAGATCGCCGACGGCCTCGCTCGGGTGGACGGCGTCGCGGGCGTCGAGGTCGCAGGTCCCGGATTCATCAACATCCGACTGGATGCCGCGGCCGCGGGTGCGCTGGCCAAGACCATCGTCGATGCGGGTGCGGCATTCGGCACGAACGATTCGCAGCGCGGCAACACGATCAACCTCGAGTTCGTGAGCGCCAACCCGACGGGGCCGATGCACATCGGTCACACCCGCTGGGCGGCTCTCGGCGACTCGATGGCGCGCCTGCTGCTGGCCAGCGGCGCGACGCTCGTGCGCGAGTTCTACGTCAACGACGCCGGTGCGCAGATGGAGCGGTTCGGCCGTTCCGTGCTGGCCGCGGCCAAGGGCGAGCCGACGCCGGAGGACGGCTACCCGGGGTCGTACATCGACGACCTCGCGCAGCGCGTGCTCGCCGCACAGCCCGACCTGCTGTCGCTGCCGGCCGACGAGCAGATCGTGGTCGCACGCGATCGGGCGTATGAGTTCCAGCTCGGCGACCTGCAGGCGTCGCTGGAGAAGTTCAACGTGCACTTCGACGTGTTCTTCAGCGAGCGGGTGCTCCACGCCAAGGGGGCCGACGGCGAGCCGAGCCTCGTCGACGAGGCGGTCGACCGCCTGCGCGAGCAGGGCCACGTGTTCGACGACGAGGGCGCAGTGTGGGTGCGCACCACCGACTTCGGGGACGACAAGGACCGCGTCATTCGCCGCTCCAACGGCGAGTACACCTACTTCGCCGCGGACGCCGCGTACTACCTCAACAAGGGCGACCGCGGTTTCGCGCACAAGATCTACCTGCTGGGCGCCGACCACCACGGCTACGTGCACCGCCTGAAGGCGCTCGCGGGCGCGGCCGGCGACGACCCCGAGAAGGACATCGAGGTGCTCATCGGGCAGCTGGTGTCGGTCAACGGCGCGCGCCTGTCCAAGCGTGCGGGCAACATCATCGAGCTGGACGACCTGCGCGAGTGGATCGGCACCGATGCGCTGCGCTACTCGCTGGCGCGCTACCCGGCCGATTCGCCGCTGACGCTGGACCCCGAGATCCTGCGCAAGCGCACGAACGACAACCCGGTGTTCTACGTGCAGTACGCACACGCCCGCACCCACAACGTCGCGCGCAACGCGGCGGCGTCCGGCGTCGACCGGTCCGAGTTCGCGCCCGAGCTGCTGACGCACGAAACCGAGTCGGCGCTGCTGGGGGCGCTGCAGGAGTTCCCGCGGATCGTGGCGTTCGCCGCCGAGGTGCGCGAGCCGCACCGCGTCGCGCGCTACCTCGAGGAGCTTGCGGGCCTGTACCACCGCTGGTACGACAACTGCCGCGTCATCCCGCTCGGCGACGAGCCCGTCGAGGCCGTGCACCACACGCGGCTGTGGCTCAACGACGCCACCGGCCAGGTGTTGCGCAACGGGCTCGACCTGCTCGGTGTCGCCGCTCCGGAGCGGATGTAGCGCATGAGCGGCGCCGACGCGCAGCCGACCCTTCCCCTGCCGGACGGCATGGTGCCCGCCACCGGTTCGACCGAGCCCGCGCGCCGCCGTGTCTGGCCGTGGATCGTGGGCTTCGCGATCGTCGCGGTGCTGGCGGTCGCGGCGTGGTTCGCCGCCGAGGCCATCGCGCGGCAGATCGTGACCGGTGTGGTGCAGGATCAGGTGCGCACGCAGCTGTCGCTGCCCGAAGACCAGCAGATCGACGTCGAGGTCGCCGGCGCCGTTCTGCCACAGCTGATCGGCGGCACGATCGACGAGCTGACGATCTCGTCGGACGACGTGCCCCTCGGCGACACCGGGGTCACCGGCGACGTCACCGTGAACGCGCGGGGCATCCCGGTGCGCGGCGAATCCGGGCTGAGCGGCGCCACCGCCAAGGTGTCGCTCGACGAGCAGCAGCTGCAGGCGCTGATGTCGTCGATCGACGGCTTCCCGGCCGATACCGTCGGGCTCGCCGCCCCGGATGTCACGATGACGCTCGAGCTGACGCTGTTCGGCGTGAAGATCCCGATCGGTGTCGCACTGACGCCGTCGGCCGTCGACGGTGACATCGTGCTGACGCCGGCATCGTTCACGCTCGGGCAGTCGGAGGTGACCGCGGACGCGCTGCGCGAGCAGTTCCGCGGGCTGGCGGACGCCGTGCTGCGCGACTGGGACGTGTGCGTCGCGGATCGACTCCCCGCCGGCGCGACGCTGACCGGCGTCGCGGTCGACGGCGGCGCGCTCGTCGCGGACTTCGAGGTGGACGGCCGCATCGCCGTCGATCCGACGCTGCAGGACAACGGCACGTGCGCCTGAGCCCGCTCCGATTCGGCGGTGTGGTCGCGCGGCGTCACGCGGCGCGGGAGCGGGATGCCGCGTGCCCTAGACTTCTACCACTGCCAGGCGCCGGTATCACTGCACACTCGTGACTCTCCGGCCGCGGCACACGCAGGTTCCCCCTCGCCCGACCGGCCGCGACGGATCTGCAAGCGTCGAAGCTCCCACCGATTGGTCCATAGTGTCCGCCGACCCGCATACCCGCTCCGTCGCTCCCGCGTGGCTCCACCGCCCCGCCGATGCGAACGACCTGGCCCCGGCCGTGTGGCCCTCGGATGCGCAGCGCGCGGCCGACGGCGTGGTCGAAGTGGGCGGCATCCCGGTGACGTCGCTGCGGGAGCGCTTCGGTACGCCGCTGTACGTGCTCGATGAGGACGAGGTGCGTCGCACCGCCCGCCGCACGCTCGACGCGTTCCGCACCGCGGCCGCGCTGCACGGTGCGCAAGCCCGGGTCTACTACGCCGGCAAGGCGTTCCTCAGCACCGAGGTGGTGCGCTGGGTCGCCGAAGAAGGCCTCGCGGTCGACGTGTGCAGCGGCGGCGAGCTCGCCGTCGCCCTCGCCGCGGGCGCCGACCCGTCGCGCCTCGGGTTCCACGGCAACAACAAGTCCGTCGCCGAGCTGGAGCGGGCGGTCGAGGTCGGCATCGGGTCGATCGTCATCGACAGCCTGATCGAGATCGAGCGGCTCGCGGCGATCGTCGCGCGACGCGGCGTGACGCAGGCGGTGCTGCTGCGGGTCAACAGCGGCGTGCACGCCGAGACGCACGACTTCCTCGCGACGGCCCACGAGGACCAGAAATTCGGCTTCACGCTCCAGGATGCCCCGGCCGCCGTCGCCCGCATCCGCGAGCTCGTCGGCCTCGAGTTCGTCGGACTGCACTGCCACATCGGCTCGCAGATCTTCGGCACTGCCGGGTTCGAGGAGTCGGCGGCACGCCTCGTCGAGCTGCACGCGGAGCTGCGCGAGGGAGGCGAGCTGCCGGTCCTGAACCTCGGCGGCGGCTTCGGCATCGCGTACACCTCGGTCGACGACCCGACGCCGATCGAGGCGCTCGCCGTCGGCATCGCCGACGCGGTGGCACGGCAGTGCGAGGTGCGCGGCATCCCGATGCCCAACCTGGCGTTCGAACCCGGGCGTGCGATCGTCGGCCGCGCCGGGATCACCCTGTACGAGGTCGGCACGATCAAGCCGGTGGCGCTGGAGACCGGCGACACCCGGCTGTACGTGAGCGTCGACGGCGGTATGAGCGACAACGCGCGCCCCGCCCTGTACGGCGCGCAGTTCTCGGCGCGCATCGCCTCGCGCGTCAGCGACGCTGCGCCGCAGCTCGCTCGCGTCGTGGGCAAGCACTGCGAGTCCGGCGACATCGTGGTGGATGCCGAGTACCTGCCCGGCGACGTCGGCCCGGGCGACCTGCTGGCGGTGCCCGCGACGGGTGCGTACTGCTTCTCGCTCTCCAGCAACTACAACTACGTCCCTCGCCCGCCCGTCGTGGCGCTGCGCGGGGGAGAGGCGCGCGTCATCGTGCGCGGCGAGACGATCGACGATCTGCTCGCCCGCGACGCCGGCCTCGCCGTCGGATCCGTCCTCGCGGGCGCGCCCGGCGATTCACCGACGGAAGGGATTGCATGACCGACTATCGCCGCCTCCGGGTCGCGCTGCTGGGGGCCGGCTCCGTCGGCTCGCAGGTCGCAGCGCTGCTGCTGCAGCATGCCGACGAACTCGCCGACCGCGCGGGCGCTCGGCTGGAGCTGGCCGGCATCGCCGTGCGCAATGTCGATGCCAAGCGCGACACCGAGCTGCCTCGCGAGCTGTTCACGACCGACGCCGAGTCGCTGATCGTGGGCGCTGACATCGTGATCGAGCTGCTGGGTGGCATCGAGCCGGCGCGTGCGTACGTGCTGCAGGCCATCAACTCCGGTGCCGACATCGTCACCGGCAACAAGGCGCTGCTGGCCACGCATGGCCCCGAGATCTTCGACGCGGCCGACCAGGTGGGCGCCGAGGTCTACTATGAGGCGGCCGCGGCCGGCGCGATCCCGATCATCCGGCCGCTGCGGGATTCCCTCGCAGGCGACCGCGTGCAGCGCATCATGGCGATCGTCAACGGCACCACCAACTACATCCTCGACCGCATGGACACCGAGGGCGCCGACTTCGCCGACGTGCTCGCCGACGCGCAGCGCCTGGGTTATGCCGAGGCCGACCCGACGGCCGATGTCGAGGGCTTCGACGCGGCGCAGAAGGCCGCGATCCTGGCGAGCCTCGCATTCCACACCACGGTCCCGCTCGACGTGGTGCACCGCGAGGGCATCACCGCGATCGACAAGTCCATGATGGATGCCGCTCGCCACGCCGGCTACGTCATCAAGCTGCTGGCCGTGTGCGAGCGCCTGGTCGAGGCATCCGGCGAGTCCATCTCGGTGCGGGTGTACCCGGCGCTCGTGGACCGCAAGCACCCGCTCGCGAGCGTACACGGCGCCAACAATGCGGTGTTCGTGCAGGCTGAGGCAGCCGGGAACCTGATGTTCTACGGCGCCGGCGCCGGTGGCGTGCAGACCGCGTCCGCCGTGCTCGGCGACGTCGTCTCGGCCGCGCGCCGGCACATCGCCGGAGGTGTCGGCGTGGGGGAGTCGACGCTTGCGAACCTGCCGATCGTGCCGATCGGCCGCGTGACGACCCGCTACCAGATCACGCTCGAGGTCGACGATCAGCCCGGCGTGCTCGCGACGGTCGCGGGAACGCTGAGCGAGGGCCGGGTCTCGATCGCGACCGTCGAGCAGACCGTCGTCACGGCGGGCAACGGCGAGCCGGGGGTCGCCCGCCTCGTCATCGGCACGCACAAGGCGGTCGAACAGGATCTCAGCGACACGGTGGCGCGACTGGCCGCCAGCGGTGTCGTGGAACGCGTCGTCTCGGTGCTCCGGGTCGAAGGCGATTGAACTTTTCAGGCAAGTGAGGGTGTGAAGGAGACCGACATGGCTCATGTTTGGCGCGGAGTCCTCCGCGAGTACGCAGATCGACTGGGCGTCACGGACGCGTCGACCGTGATCACGCTGGGCGAGGGCGGCACGCCGCTGCTCCCGGCTCCGGCGCTGTCGCGCCGCACCGGCACCGACGTGTGGGTGAAATTCGAGGGCATGAACCCGACCGGGTCGTTCAAGGACCGCGGCATGACCGTCGCCGTCTCGCGCGCGATCGACCACGGCGCCAAGGCCGTCATCTGCGCGTCGACGGGCAACACGTCGGCCTCGGCCGCCGCGTACGCCGCGCACGCCGGCATCACCGCCGCCGTGCTGGTGCCCGAGGGCAAGATCGCGATGGGCAAGCTCAGCCAGGCCGTCGCGCACAACGGACGCCTGATCCAGATCCGCGGCAACTTCGACGACTGCCTCGAGATCGCTCGCGAGCTCGCCGACAACTACGCAGTGCACCTGGTCAACTCCGTCAACCCCGACCGCATCGACGGCCAGAAGACGGCGGCCTACGAGAACGTCGAGCAGCTGGGCGACGCTCCGGACTTCCACTTCATCCCGGTCGGCAACGCCGGCAACTACA
>Ga0160453_100223_pt1 | contig 55060 bp, 53 predicted proteins | sample HID1971K_E6MG_FD_108228 | JGI IMG/M metagenome (GOLD analysis project Ga0160453, IMG submission 108228) | Enriched millipede-associated microbial communities from UW Madison campus, WI, USA - HID1971K_E6 MG | ecosystem: Host-associated > Arthropoda: Insects > Digestive system > Unclassified ...
ACCCCAGACACCACCCCCACCCCCACCCCCCGCCCCCCGCCCAGCCCTGCGCCGACCCCGACGGTCACGCCCACTCCGACCCCGACGCCGACCACGACGCCCACGGTCGCCCCGACGCCGAGCGGCAGCACGCCCGCCGGCGACCTGCCGGCCACCGGCAGCACGTTCGATCCGACGCTGCCGATCGCCCTGGGACTGGCGGCGATCGGTGCCGGCGCGATCGTGTGGGACTTCGCACGTCGTCGCGGTGCGCGCACCCGCCGCGGTACGCAGGGCTGAGACGAGGGGATGCCGCGCCCGGCCGTACGCGGCGGGCGCGGCATCCCGATAACCTGAACTCATGACGCATCCGGGCAATCCCTTCGGACAGGTGCTCGTCGCGCTCGTCACCCCCATGACGGCCGACGGCGAAGTCGACTGGCCCGCTGTCGAGAAGCACATCGACGACGTCATCACCGCGGGAGCCGACGGCATCGTCGTCACCGGCACCACGGGCGAGACGTCGACCCTCACCGACGCGGAGAAGCTCCGCCTGGTCGAGGTGGGCAAGGATGTCTCGGCCGGACGGGCGAAGATCATCACGGGCGGCGGCTCCAACGAGACCGCGCACGCGATCGAGCTCTACAAGGCCAGCGAGAAGGCCGGCGCCGACGGCATCATGATCGTCACGCCGTACTACAACAAGCCCACGCAGGCCGGCATCCTGACGCATTTCCGTCTGGTGGCCGATGCCACCGACCTGCCGGTGATCCTGTACGACATCCCGGGCCGCACCGGGGTCCCGATCAAGTACGAGACGATCCTGCGCCTGGCCAAGCACCCGAACATCCTCGCGATCAAGGACGCCAAGGGCGACTTCAGCGAGGTCAGCCGCGTGCTCAACCAGACCGACCTCATGTACTTCTCCGGTGACGACTCGAACGTGCTGCCCCACCTCGCGATCGGTGCGACCGGTCTGATCGGCGTGACGGCGAACGTCGCGGCGCAGCCGTACCGCGTGATCGTGGATGCCGTCAACCGCGGCGATCTGGGGGCAGCCACGGCCGAGCACAAGCGTCTGGAGCCGCTCGTGCGCGCCCTCATGACGCACGTGCCCGGCACAGTGTCGACGAAGTACGTCCTGCACGGGCTGGGCCGGATCTCCAGCCCCCGCGTCCGGCTGCCGCTGGTCGGCCCGGAGGAGTGGGAGGCAGCGATGATCGAGGACGAGCTGGCGCTCGTCTCCGACGTGCCGGGCGCAGACTTCTCGAACTTCCGCCCCGACCGCAACGCCGCCGCCGGCGGCGCGCTGCCGAAGGTCTCGGGCACCACGAGATGACGAATCGTGCCGTCGCCATGCGACCGCACGACAGATGAACGGATGCCGCGGCATCCGGAGGAGGCTTCACATGCCCAACACGCTCTACGATCCGGCTGAACTCGCCGCGGGCACGCTGCGGATCATCCCGCTCGGCGGCCTCGGCGAGGTCGGCCGCAACATGACGGTGTTCGAATACGGCGGCAAGCTGCTGATCGTGGACTGCGGCGTGCTGTTCCCCGAGGAGCACCAGCCCGGCGTCGATCTGATCCTTCCCGACTTCGAGCCGATCAAGAACCGCCTCGACGACATCGTCGGCGTCGTCCTCACGCACGGCCACGAGGACCACATCGGCGCCGTGCCGTATCTGCTGAAGCTCAAGGGCGACATCCCGCTCATCGGCTCGGGGCTGACGCTCGCGCTCGTCGAGGCGAAGCTCAAGGAGCACCGGATCAAGCCGTTCAGTCTGACGGTCGCCGAGGGGCAGCGCGAGAACCTCGGGCCGTTCGAGCTCGAGTTCATCGCGGTCAACCACTCCATCCCCGATGCTCTGGCCGTCGCGATCCGCACGCCCGCGGGTCTGGTGCTGGCCACCGGCGACTTCAAGATGGACCAGCTGCCGCTCGACGGGCGCATCACCGACCTGCGCTCGTTCGCGCGGCTCGGCGAGGAGGGCGTCGACCTGTTCCTGGTCGACTCCACGAACGCCGACGTCCCGGGCTTCACGCCCACCGAACGCTCGATCGGCCCGGTGCTCGACCAGGTGATCGGCAAGGCGCCGCGCCGCGTCGTCGTCGCGAGCTTCTCCAGTCACGTGCACCGCGTCCAGCAGGTGCTGGACGCCGCGGCCGCCCATGGCCGTCGGGTGGCGTTCCTCGGTCGCAGCATGGTGCGCAACATGACGATCGCCGATGACCTCGGCTACCTCAAGGTGCCCGAGGGCGTGCTGATCGACTACAAGAAGGCACGTGACCTGCCCGACGACCAGATCGTCTACATGTCGACGGGATCGCAGGGCGAGCCGATGGCCGTGCTCAGCCGCATGGCCAACCTCGATCATGCGATCGAGCCCGGCCCCGGCGACACCGTGATCCTGGCGTCGAGCCTCATCCCCGGCAACGAGAACGCGGTCTACCGGGTGATCGACGGGCTGACCAAGCTCGGCGCGACCGTCGTGCACAAGGGCAACGCCAAGGTGCACGTCTCAGGACACGCCGCCGCGGGCGAGCTGCTCTACTGCTACAACATCCTGAAGCCGCGCAACGTGCTGCCCGTCCACGGCGAGTACCGGCACCTGATGGCCAACGCCCGTCTCGCGCAAGACACCGGGATCCCCGCCGAGCGCACGCTGCTGGCCGAGAACGGCACCGTGATCGACCTGCGCGACGGTGTCGCCGAGGTCGTCGGCCAGCTCGACCTCGGGTTCGTGTACGTCGACGGCTCCACGGTCGGCGAGATCACCGACGCCGATCTGAAGGATCGCCGGATCCTCGGCGAGGAGGGCTTCATCTCGGTGATCGTCGTCGTCGACGCCTCCACCGGAAAGGTCATCTCGGGACCAGAGGTGCACGCCCGCGGCTTCGCCGAGGACGACGCCGTGTTCGAGGACGTCAAGCCGAAGATCGCCGCGGCGCTCGCCGAGGCGGCCCAGTCGGGCGTCCGCGACTCGCATGCGCTGTCGCAGGTCGTGCGCCGCACGATCGGCCGCTGGGTCAATCAGTCGCTGCGGCGCCGCCCGATGATCGTGCCGCTCGTGATCGAAGCGTAGCGGGCTCATCCGACGACGGAGTGCCGAGGTGTGGCGGGATCGCCGGGAGGCGGCATCCCGTCTGCCGTCATCCCGTCGTAACACGCGGGTCGTACGATCACGCTCGTGGTCTCATCGTTCCGGATCAGGGCGGCCGTGCCTGCAGACGGGTCGTTCCTCGGCGACATGGTCGTCGAGGCGGCCAACTGGCGGCAGGGCGAGGCGCGTCCCCGGCACGAGATCATCGGCGGCGACGGCCATCGGCGCTACGTCGCAGGCTGGATGAGGCCGGGCGACGCGGGCTTCGTCGCCGAAGACGCCGCCGGGGGACCGATGGGTGCCGCGTGGTACCGCATGCTGCCCCGCACCGACCCCGGGTTCGGGTACGTCGGCACCGGTGTTCCCGAGTTGATCATCGGGGTGCGTCCGGTGTGGCGCGCGCACGGCGTCGGACGCGCCCTGCTGCAGCGCCTGTGCGAGAGGGCGCGGGCCGACGGGTTCGCACGCCTCAGCCTCAGCGTCGAGCGAGGCAACTTCGCTGCGGCGCTGTACCGCAGCGAGGGGTTCGCGGTGGTGCGCAGCGGCGTCGGGCGCGACACCATGGTCAAGCGGCTGCGCTGATTGCCCGCTGGGCCCGGCGGCGTGGTTCCGCGGAAATGTCGGCCATGCGGCCTACCGTGGGGGGATGGCCAGGAGCACCAGCCCGACCAAGGGGTCGCGCGCGTCTTCGAACGCGTCGTCGAGCACGCGCTCGACGACGGCGTCGAGCGCGCGGAAGCCGGCCGCGGCCAAGCCCGCGCCGGCGCCGAAGCGGTACGTGGGCGAACCCGATCGGCCGCCTGTCATCGTGCGGGCCTGGATGGGCGTCGCGCACGCCACCGGCGGGCTGTTCCGCGCGTTCGGCCCCGAGGCATTGGAGAAGGACCAGCGCCGCGACGGCTTCCCGTTCCTCCTCGTGCTGCTGGCGATCGCCGGAGCCGTCAACGAGTGGTTCTTCATCGGCAACGAGGTCGCCAAGACCATCAGCGCCTATACGGTGGGCGGGCTGCTCGGGCGCGAGGCGTTCGTGCTGCCGGTGCTGCTGCTCATGCTCGCCGGCTGGATGTTCCGGCATCCCTCGTCCGTCCACGACAACGGTCGCGTCGGCATCGGCTTCGGACTGCTGATCGTCACGATCGCGGGGTTCTGCCATGTGGCCGGCGGACGGCCGCAGCCCAGCGCGGGCCTGCCGGCGCTCAGCGAGGCCGGCGGCCTCTTCGGCTGGATGATCGGCGAGCCGCTCGCCTTCGTCCTCACCGACATCGGCGCGTACATCGCGCTGTCGCTGCTGTCGGTGCTCAGCGTCCTGATCATCACCAAGACCCCGCCGAACCGCATCGGCCGCCGGCTCGGCGAGCTGTACATGTGGATGTTCGGCGCCGAGCCGCGCGAAGAGAAGCCGGTGGATGCCGCGACCGCCGCCTCGACCGAAGACGACGGCGACCCGGCGCTGCCGTTCTGGCGCCGCAACAAGACCGGACGCGAGAAGGATCCCGACGGCGGGATCGGGTCGCAGGATCTCACCGAGCTGCTGCCCGCGGGTTCGGTTCAGGGCGGCTTCGAGCAGGCGATCGTGCCCAGCGCGCCGCCTCCGGCACCTGCGGCGGACGCGCTCACCGAGGTCATAGACCCCGCCGTGCTGTCGGCCGCGAAGGCGGCGACCTCGACCCGCACGTCATTGCGCGACGATGCCGAGGTCATCGAGGACGACGGGCTGCTGCCCGGGCTCGACGGCATCGGCACCTCGCCCGCGCCCGGCGCGCCTACCGCGCCCTATCGCCTGCCCTCGGTCAACGCGCTGGCCGCCGGCTCGCCGCACGTCGCCCGCTCGCAGGCCAACGACGACACCGTGCGCGCGATCACGAGCGTGCTCGACCAGTTCTCGGTGGACGCGCGGGTCACCGGCTTCTCGCGCGGCCCGACGGTCACGCAGTACGAGATCGAGCTCGGCCCGGGTGTCAAGGTCGAGCGCATCACCGCGCTGACCAACAACATCGCGTACGCGGTCGCCTCCAACGAGGTGCGCATCCTCGCTCCGATCCCCGGCAAGAGCGCGATCGGCGTCGAGATCCCCAACACCGACCGCGAGATCGTGACGCTCGGCGACGTGCTGCGCTCGCAGACCGCGACCAACCAGACCCACCCGATGACGATCGGCGTCGGCAAGGACGTGGGCGGCGGGTACGTCGTGGCGAACCTCGCGAAGATGCCGCACCTCCTCGTGGCCGGCTCCACCGGCTCGGGCAAGTCGAGCTTCGTGAACTCCATGATCACGAGCCTGCTCATGCGGGCGAAGCCCGCCGACGTGCGCATGGTGCTGATCGACCCGAAGCGCGTGGAGCTCACCTCGTACGCCGGAGTGCCGCACCTGATCACGCCCATCATCACGAACCCCAAGAAGGCCGCCGAGGCGCTGCAGTGGGTCGTGAAAGAGATGGACATGCGGTACGACGACCTCGCCTCGTTCGGGTTCCGCCATATCGACGACTTCAACAAGGCCGTCGTCGCCGGCGAGATCACGCTGCCGCCGGGGAGCGAGCGCGTGCTCAAGCCGTACCCCTACCTGCTCGTGGTCGTCGACGAGCTCGCCGACCTCATGATGGTCGCGCCGCGCGACGTCGAGGACTCGATCGTCCGCATCACCCAGCTCGCGCGCGCCTCCGGCATCCATCTCGTGCTCGCCACCCAGCGGCCCTCGGTCGACGTGGTGACGGGTCTCATCAAGGCCAACGTGCCCTCGCGACTCGCGTTCGCGGTGACGAGCGTCACCGACTCGCGCGTCATCCTCGACCAGCCCGGCGCCGACCGTCTGATCGGCCAGGGCGACGGCCTCTTCCTGCCGATGGGGGCGTCCAAGGCGCTCCGCGTGCAGGGTGCGTGGGTCAGCGAGAAAGAGATCGAGACGGTCGTCAAGCACGTGACGAACCAGGCGCGGCCCGAGTACCGCGCCGACGTGCAGGCCGTCGCCGAGAAGAAGGAGATCGATGCCGACATCGGCGACGATCTCGACCTGCTGCTGGCTGCCGCCGAGCAGATCATCTCGACCCAGTTCGGCTCGACCTCGATGCTGCAGCGCAAGCTGCGGGTCGGCTTCGCGAAGGCGGGCCGTCTCATGGACCTCCTCGAGTCGCGGGAGATCGTCGGCCCCTCCGAGGGTTCGAAGGCCCGTGACGTCCTCGTGACGCCCGACCAGCTGCCGGCCGTGCTCGCCCGTCTGCGCGGCGACGACGCGCCCGCCGAGGCGCCCGCGGCCGCGACGCCCGATCCGTACGGTCAGGATGCCGTCGCGTCCCAGCACGACGGCTATCCGGTGGTCGACGGCGATGAGGGCTCCGAAGACGCGTGGGGCCTCACCGGCCGCGACTGACGCGCGCCGACGGATAAGCTCGGCCCATGGCGATCCCACGGCAGCTGCCGAACACGATCACGATCGTGCGCATCCTGTGCGCACCGGTCTTCTTGTGGCTGCTCCTGGCCGACGCCGGCGCGGACGGTGCGATGCGGTGGTGGGCGGCCGCGTTGTTCATCGTCGCGATCGCGACCGACGGGATCGACGGCTACCTCGCGCGCAAGCACGAGATCGTCACCGACCTCGGCAAGCTGCTCGATCCGATCGCCGACAAGGTGCTCACGGGCTTCGCGTTCATCGGCCTGTCGATCCTCGCCGAGCTGCCGTGGTGGGTCACGATCATCGTGCTGATCCGTGAGATCGGCATCACCGTGTACCGCTTCATGGTGGTCGGCGACCACGTGCTCGCCGCCGCGTGGATGGGCAAGCTGAAGACCCTCGCTCAGGCGCTGGCGCTCTCGCTCGCGCTGCTGCCGCTGTGGACGCTCGTCGGCGAATGGATCTTCTGGGTCAACGGCGTCTCGATGACGATCGCCGTGATCCTCACGATCGCCAGCGGCATCGACTACATCGTGAGCGAGGTGCGCGCGGCACGCGCGAAGCGGTCGTCGTCATGACCGGCGCGGATGCCGCGGCAGACCTCCTGCGGGCGCTCGACGCCCGTGGGTGGTCGATCGCCGTGGCGGAGTCGCTCACCGGCGGGCGGGTGACGGCGACACTCATCGACATCCCCGGAGCCTCGGCGTACGTCCGCGGCGGCATCGTGGCCTACGCGACCGACCTCAAGGCTCGCGTGCTCGGTGTCGACGCGGAGCTGCTCGCCGAGCGCGGTGCGGTGGACGGCGACGTGGTACTGGCGATGGCCGGGGGAGTGCGCCGCGTGCTGGGCTCCGACGTCGGGCTCGCGACGACCGGGGTCGCCGGTCCGGACGCGCAGGACGGCAAGCCCGTGGGCACGGTCCACCTCGCCGTGGTCACCCCCGAGACCGCGGTGACCGTGGAACTGGAGCTGTCGGGGACGCGCGACGACATCCGCTCGGCGTCGGTGCGACGGGTGCTCGAGCTCGCGCTGGACGTGGTGTGAGGCATCCACCGGTCTTCGCTCGCGGCGGGGAACACAGCGTGTTGCGTCTGGGTTACATTCGGTGATTCCCACCCATTGCCCAGTTCACGGGATTAGATTGACATCATCCGGTGCTGTACTGTTGGCCACCCGGACGACGGTGGAATCAGAAGTGAGGAGGGGCCCTGATGATCCTGGTACGTCAAGAGATCGGCGAAGTGCTTCGTGATTTCCGCCAGCAGAAGGGGCGCACCCTCCGCCAGGTCGCCAGCCGCGCGAGCGTGGCGCTGGGCTACTTGAGTGAAGTCGAACGCGGCCAGAAGGAGGCCTCGAGCGAGATCCTCGCATCGGTGGCCGAAGCGCTCGACGTCCCGATCTCGATCATCATGCGCGAGGTCGGCGACCGCATCTCGGTGCTCGAGGGCCTGCAGACGTTCCCCGACGTGGTGCCGGACGACCTGATGGCCTCCGTCGACGCCGAGCTGTCGCTGCGCTGAGCCGCCTCTCTTCATGCGCCGAAGCGAGTTCCAGCGTGCCGTGGATGACGAATTCGGAGCGCGCGCGAACGCCGTCGTGAACGACCTTGTGCTCTCTCGCGTGGGTGGCCGCACGGCGGCCGAGGCGATCGCCGCGGGCGTCGATCCGCGCGAGGTATGGCTCGCGCTGTGCGAAGAGCTCGACGTGCCCGCCGATCGGCGCTACGGCGTCGGTCGGCTCGAGCCTCGTCGCCGCTGAAGCCGAATCCGCCGCCGTCGTGCGCGGCGTGTCGTCGAAGATCTGTTCGAGATCCGCGTAGTGTCCTCCACAGATGGTGTCGAGAACGTGTTTTCCACGGGCCCGGGCCGGGCGAAGGCCGATGTCGGAACCCACCCCTAACGTGATCCACGTCGAACGACACCACACGCCTTGTCGCAGCATCCGTCCCACCGGGGCGGAGCGCGACAGCCTACAGGCGACGGAACGCCAGCACTAAGGAGCACGACATGCCCTCACCCGCAGACCGCGAGAAGGCCCTCGAATCGGCCCTCGCCCAGATCGACCGGCAGTTCGGGAAGGGCTCGGTGATGCGCCTCGGCAGCGACGAGCGCGCTCCCGTCGAGGTCGTCCCCACCGGCTCGATCGCCCTCGACGTCGCCCTCGGCATCGGCGGGCTCCCGCGTGGCCGCATCATCGAGATCTACGGTCCGGAGTCGTCGGGTAAGACGACGCTGACCCTCCACGCGATCGCCAATGCGCAGCGTGCGGGCGGCATCGCCGCGTTCATCGACGCGGAGCACGCGCTCGACCCGGACTACGCCCAGAAGCTCGGCGTCGACATCGATGCCCTGCTGGTGTCGCAGCCCGACACCGGTGAGCAGGCGCTCGAGATCGCCGACATGCTGGTGCGCTCCGGCGCGATCGACCTGATCGTCATCGACTCGGTCGCGGCTCTCGTGCCCAAGGCTGAGATCGAGGGCGAGATGGGCGACTCGCACGTGGGCCTGCAGGCCCGCCTCATGTCGCAGGCTCTCCGCAAGCTGACAGGTGGTCTCAACCAGACCAACACGACGATGATCTTCATCAACCAGCTGCGCGAGAAGATCGGCGTGTTCTTCGGCTCGCCCGAGACCACGGCCGGTGGCAAGGCGCTGAAGTTCTACGCATCGGTGCGCCTCGACATCCGCCGTATCGAGACGCTCAAGGACGGCGCCGAGGCGGTCGGAAACCGTACGCGTGTCAAGGTGGTGAAGAACAAGATGGCGCCCCCGTTCAAGCAGGCGGAGTTCGACATCCTGTACGGCGTCGGCATCTCGCGCGAGGGCAGCCTCATCGACTTCGGCGTCGAGCACGGCATCGTCAAGAAGTCGGGCGCGTGGTACACGTACGAGGGCGAGCAGCTCGGCCAGGGCAAGGAGAACGCCCGCAACTTCCTCCTCAAGAACGAGGACGTCGCTGCCGACATCGAGTCGAAGATCAAGGTCAAGCTCGGTATCGGTCAGCCGCGCGCGGCCGCCGAAGGCTCGACGGCCGATGAACTGGCTGCCCGCCGCCCGGCGTGATGCTTCGGCAGACTGAGCAGCCGGTGCTTCGTCAGGGTCGACGACCGTGGACACAGGCATGAACAACGGGGGCGAGCACGAGACGCTCGCCCCCGTCATCCCCCTCTTCGGCGGGTCGGCCCCCGTCGCGCCACCCGAGCCGGCCTGGAATGCGACGTGGGCCGACGACCCGGAGCCGACCGACGACGAGGAGTACGACCGGTTCGGCAACGGCACCTCGCATCTGCGCGGCCAGGACACTGCCGACACGGCCGCGGAGGCGAGGGACCGCGCCGAGAAGAGCCTCCTGAAGAAGCTGCGTGCGCGCTCGCTGTCGGTGCGTGAAGCACGAACCGTGCTGCGCGATCACGAGCTCGACGACGAGGCGATCGATGAGCTCATCGCAGCCTTCGAACGTCTGGGGTATCTCGACGACGCCAGGCTCGCCGAGCAGCTGGTCCATTCGGGCTCCGACCGGAAGGGGCAGGGACGCAAGGCGATCGCCCAGACTCTCGCCAAGCGCGGCGTAGCCCGCGAGATCGCCGACGCGGCGCTCGAGGAACTCCCCGACGACGACTACGAGCGCGCGCTCGAGTTCGCACGCTCGAAGGCATCGTCGATGCGCGGTCTGGAGCGGGACGTCGCCGTCCGCCGCCTTGCGGGGCAGCTCGCGCGGCGAGGGTACGGGGGTCCGGTGGCCATGAACGCCACCCGTCAGGCGTTGGACGAACTGAGCCGTCCCGTCGGGCGCGTCCGCTTCGAGTGACGCGGCGGCCGCTGTCGACGAACTTGCGGGCACCTGCTGCCGACGCATGGCGCAGGGCGTGCGCTCGGCGACGCTAGGGTGAGCGGATGCTCACGAAGTTCGTGCTCGACGAGGCGCAGCTGGCAGACCTCGTCGCTCCCATCGGCCGCCTGGCCTCGGCCGAGACGCTGTCGGGCGGCATGTTCGCCACGGCGTACCGCGTGCGGTTCGATGACGGCAGCCAGGCCGTGGCGAAGATCGTGGGCGCCGACACGTCGCGGCTGTTCCAGTACGAGCTCGGACTGCTGGGCACCGAGGCGCTGACGTACCGCATGCTCGGCGACAGCGGAGTGCCGGTGCCGCGCGTGCTGCACACCGACTTCAGCCGCGCGGCGGTCAATGCCGACGTGGTCGTCGCCGAGCACCTGCCGGGAGTCCCGTGGCTGGAACTCCAGCTCGACGACAGCCAGAACGCCGCCGTACGCCGACGGCTCGGTGCGGTCATGGCGGTCCTGCACCGCGTCGAGGCACCGGCGTTCGGGTACCCGGCCGCCGCCGCCGCGCTGGGCGCCACGACATGGCGCGAGGCCTTCACCTCTATGACGGAGGCGGTGCTCACCGATGCCGCGCGATGGGATGTCGCGCTGCCGACGGCGCGCGTGCGCGCGGCGGTCGCGGCGCACGGTGCCGCATTGGACGCGGTGACGCGGCCGGCGGTCGTGCACACCGACCTGTGGGCCGGGAACATCTTCCTCGATCGCGACACGCTGGAGATCGTCGGCATCATCGACACCGAGCGCACGCTGTGGGGCGACCCGCTGCACGAACTCGTAGGAGCGGATCAGCTCGGCTGGCAGGCGCCCGACGCCGACCTCCTCGCCGGCGATGCCGAGTCGGGAGGCGTGCTGGCCCGCGAACTGGCCTCACCGACCGGTCCGGCCCGGCTTCAGCTGTCGCGGCTCTACTTCTCGCTCATCCTCGCCAGCGAGCCCGTGATCCGCGGCTACGAGGGCGACTGGGTGGCCGGTTACGAGCAGACCGCGCGCGATAACATCGAGCGCGCACTGGCCTGGCTGGAGGACGCCGCGACGACGAGGTGACGGCGGTGGCGGCATCCACTCGATCCGTCGTGAGTCGGCGGCTCGTAGAATGGCGGGATCATGTCTTCCCCTTCCGCCACACCGACCCTCATCGCGCCATCGTCGGCGTCGCACGACGTCGACGGCCGCGCGCGCACCTACGAGGTGCGCACCTTCGGCTGCCAGATGAACGTGCACGACTCCGAGCGCCTCTCGGGCTCGCTCGAGAGCGCGGGCTACGTCCGCGCCGACGCCGGCGAAGAGGCCGACGTCGTCGTCATCAACACCTGCGCCGTGCGCGACAACGCCGCCGGCAAGCTCTACGGCACGCTCGGGCACCTGAAGTCCCGCAAGGACAAGCACGAGGGCATGCAGATCGCCGTCGGCGGGTGCCTCGCGCAGATGGACAAGGACGTCGTGCAGCAGAAGGCGCCATGGGTCGACGTCGTGTTCGGCACCCACAACATGAGGTCGCTGCCGAGCCTGCTCGAGCGCGCACGGCACAACGGCGAGGCCGAGCTGGAGATCCTGGAATCCCTCGAGATCTTCCCGTCGACGCTGCCGACCAAGCGCGACAGCATCTACAGCGGCTGGGTGTCGATCTCGGTCGGCTGCAACAACACGTGCACGTTCTGCATCGTCCCCAGCCTGCGCGGCAAGGAGAAGGACCGTCGCCCCGGCGACATCCTGAACGAGATCCGCCTGCTCGTCGACGACGGCGCCATGGAGGTCACCCTCCTCGGCCAGAACGTCAACTCCTACGGCGTCGAGTTCGGCGACCGCCAGGCGTTCGGCAAGCTGCTGCGCGCCGCCGGCGAGATCGACGGCCTGGAGCGCATCCGCTTCACGAGCCCCCACCCTGCCGCCTTCACCGACGACGTCATCGACGCGATGGCCGAGACGGCCGCGGTGATGCCGCAGCTGCACATGCCGCTGCAGTCGGGCAGCGACCGCGTCCTCAAGGCGATGCGGCGCTCGTACCGCAGCGAGCGGTTCCTCGGCATCCTCGACCGCGTGCGCGCCAAGATGCCCGATGCCGCCATCTCCACCGACATCATCGTCGGGTTCCCCGGCGAGACCGACGAGGACTTCGAAGACACCATGCGGGTCGTCGAGCAGGCGCGCTTCGCGAGCGCGTTCACGTTCCAGTACTCGATCCGCGAGGGCACGCCGGCGGCGACCATGGAGGACCAGGTGCCCAAGGAGGTCGTGCAGGCGCGCTACGAGCGTCTCATCGCCCTGCAGGAGCGCATCTCGCTCGAAGAGAACCAGAAGCAGGTCGGCCGCGAGGTGCGCGTGCTCGTGTCGACCGGCGAGGGCAAGAAGGACGCCGAGACGCACCGCCTGACCGGCCGTGCCGAAGACAACCGCCTCGTGCACTTCGAGGTTCCCGAGGGCTCCGAGACCCCGCGCCCCGGCGATGTCGTCTCGGTCGTGGTGACGCACGCGGCGCCGTTCCACCTGCTGGCGGACTCGTCCGACGGTGCTGCGCTGCGCATCCGGCGCACGCGCTCGGGCGACGCGTGGGACCGCGCGCAGGCCGAGTCGTGCGCGATCCCGGCCCCTGCGGGTGAGTCCGGCGCTCCGCGTGCGGTGTCGCTCGGGCTGCCGACGCTGCGTGTCGGCGTCTGAGCGCACCGTGACCGAGCCGGAGACGGCAGCGGGTGCCGCCCCGCGGCTCTGGGCGGTGGTCGGGGCCACCGGCACCGGCAAGACGGCGCTGTCGCTCGACCTCGCCGAGGCGCTGGCGGCCCGCGGGCGTGCGGCCGAGATCGTCAATGCCGACGCGATGCAGCTGTACCGCGGCATGGACATCGGAACGGCGAAGCTCCCCGCGGGCGAGCGGCGCGGCATCCCTCACCATCTCTTCGACGCGCTCGAGGTGACCGACGAGGCGGCGGTGGCCTGGTATCAGGATGCCGCCCGCGAGGCCGTGCGCGGCATCCATCGTCGCGGCGCCGACGCGATCCTCGTCGGCGGGTCGGGGCTGTACGTGTCGAGCGTGCTGTTCGACTTCCGCTTTCCGCCCCGCGACGAGACGGTGCGTGCGCGCCTGGAGGCCGAGCTGGAGGGGACCGGTCCGGGTGCACTGTACGCGCGCCTGCGCGAGCTCGACCCGGCGACGGCAGGCAGGGTCGACCCGCGCAACGGCCGACGCATCGTCCGCGCGCTGGAAGTGCTCGAACTGGGGGAGCGGACGCATGGCGCTGCCCTTCCCGAAGCGCCCGTGCTGTGGCATGCCGACACCAGGATCGTCGCGGTCGGCGTGCCGCGCGACGAGCTGGTGGCGCGGCTCGACGCGCGCGTCGAGGGCATGTGGCGCGATGGACTGCTCGACGAGGTACGCGGACTGCGGGGCGACGGGCTCGAGGACGGCGTCACCGCGCGCCGCGCTATCGGCTACGCACAGGCGCTGGCGCAGCTGGCCGGCGACCTCACCGAGGCCGAGGCGATCGCCGAGACGCAGGCGCTCACCCGCCGCTACGCGCGCCGTCAGGTGTCGTGGTTCAAGCGGTACGGCGACGCCCGCTGGGTGGCGTCGGGGGCGGATGCCGGCGTCCTGGCAGACTCGTGGACATGACCCCCGAGATCCGCGCTTTCGAACTCGCCGACACCGAGGCCGTCGTGTCGCTCTGGCAGGCGGCCGGACTGACCAGGCCGTGGAACAACCCGTACCAGGACATCCACCGCAAGCTCCGCGTGCAGCCCGAGCTCTTCCTCGTGGCCGTCGAGGGCGGCGTCGTCGTCGGTTCCGTGATGGCGGGCTACGACGGGCACCGCGGCTGGCTCTACTACCTCGCGAGCGCGCCGCACCGCCGCGGAGAGGGGATCGGTCGGCTGCTGGTCGAGCGTGCCGAGGAGCTGCTGCTGGACATGGGGTGCCCCAAGGTGCAGCTCATGGTGCGGCCCGACAACGGCATCGCGCGCGGGTTCTACGACGAACTCGGCTACGAGCCATTCGACATCTGGGCGACCGGCAAGCGCCTGATCGCGGACTGATCCAGGGTGCGTGGGCCCGCCCGTAGACTGGGACGATGCCGCAGACGATCGCGTTCACCAAGGGCCACGGCACCGGCAACGACTTCGTGATCGTCCCCGATCCGGACGGCGCTCTCGACCTGTCCGACGACCAGGTCGCTGTGCTGTGCGACCGGCGCTTCGGCATCGGCGGCGACGGCATCCTGCGTGTGGTCCGCGCGGCTTCGATCGCCGCGGGCGCCGAGGCCGCAGCCGCAGGCGCCGAATGGTTCATGGACTATCGCAACGCCGACGGCTCGAAAGCCGAGATGTGCGGCAACGGCGTGCGGGTCTTCGTGCGCTACCTCGTCGACGTCGGCTGGGTGGATCTGGATGCCGGCCCCGTCGCGGTCGGCACGCGGGCAGGCGTCAAGACGGTGACCCGCAACGACCGGGGCTACGAAGTCGATCTGGGCGCGTGGCGCGTCGACGAGTCCGAGGTCCTCGTGCGCACGCGCGGCGGCGGGACGCCGCGTCCCGGTGTGGGCATCGACGTCGGCAACCCGCACGTGGTCGTCGCGCTGCCCGACGAGGCCGAGCTCGAAGGGCTCGACCTGGCGGTGCAGCCGCTCCTCAGCCCCGAGCCGCCGCACGGCGCCAACATAGAGTTCGTGGTGCCCAGTGACCCGCTGGTGCACGAGGGCGTCGGCTCTATCCGCATGCGCGTGTTCGAGCGTGGTGTGGGCGAGACCCTGAGCTGCGGCACCGGTGTCGCCGCCGCGGCCCTCGCAGTGCGCCACTGGGCCGGGCCCGCAGCACCTGACCGCTGGGTCGTCGAGGTTCCCGGCGGGACGCTGGGGGTGCGGATGCCGGAGGTCGACGGCGAGCGTCACGCGCTGCTCTCCGGCCCCGCGACGCTGGTCTACACCGGCGAGGTCACGCTCGCCTGATCGGGCGCCCGACCCCGGTGGGCGCTCAGTCGGCCAGCGACTCGAGCAGCGTCGCGGACGGGGCGAAGAACGCGGAGCCGGTGAGCGGCGTCGAGAAGTCGAGCAGCCGGTCGTGCAGACCCGGCGGATCTCCGATGAACATGCGTTCCAGCATCCGCTCGATCACCCACAGGCGACGCGCGTAGCCGATGAAATACGTGCCGAACTCGCCCTGACCCGGGGCGCCGAACGGCATGTTGTCACGCAGGATGTCGTGCTCGTCGCCGGCCTCGTCGACGATCGTGGCGAGCGTCTTATGCGACTTCTGGGCGGCCTCACCCGCGTCGTCGAGCTCGATGCTGTCGGGCTTCGTGCGGCCCATCACCGCCTCCTGCTGCTCCGTGGTGAGCGTGCGCCATCTGTCCAGCGGGTGCACGTACTTCTGCACCACGACGTAGCTGCCGCCCGCGAAGGCCGGGTCCTCGTGGCCGACGAGCGTCGCCTCGGGAAGCGCCGAGCCCACCGGGTTGGCGGTTCCGTCGACGAAGCCGAGGAGGTCGCGCGCGTCGAAGTAGCGGAATCCCTCGGTCTCGTCGGCCACCGTCACGGCGTCCCCGAGCAGGTCGACGAGCTGGCGTTCGAGCTCGAAGCACAGGTCCCGCCGGTCCGAACGGATGTGGAACAGCAGGTCACCGGGGGTGCTGATCGCGGTATGCACGGCACCCTGGATCGTCCGGAATCCGTGCAGTTCTCGCGGTAGGTCTGCTCCGATCACCTTCGGCCAGAGCGCGGCGCCCACCCCGACGGTGCACGAGAGCGAGGCGGCGAGGTCGCGGAAGGCGACGTTCTTGGTGACGTCGGCCAGGCCGCCCAGCACGTCGCGGACGGTGGCGACGGCTTGCGGGGTGTCATGCACGGTGAGCACGAGGAACACGGCGGAACGGGTGAGGGGCGCATCGACGCGCTGGGGCTCGATCGGCACTCGGCGGGCGTCTGACACGTACGATTCCTCGGGTCAGTCGATGATGGGGATGTCCTCGGTGGGCGGCATCCCGTGACGACGCACCTTCAGCACGCGGAAGCCGCGGGCGGTCGCCGCGCGGTGGACGCTGTAGCCGTGTGCGAACGTCGCGGCGAGCCAGCGCTGGAGCGAGTCGGACCCGAGGTTGCGCTGCACCACGAGCCAGGCATCCGATCGCTCGTCCAGCCGCGGGATCCACCGTTCGAGCAGCCCGTGCAGCTCGTTCTTGCCGACGCGGATCGGCGGGTTGGAGCGGATCGTGCGGAACACGACGTCGTCGGGAACATCATCGGGCAGCGCGGCGTTGACGTTCTCGAGCCCCAGGGCCTCCGCGTTGCGGCGCACGAGGTCGAGGGCGCGCTCGTTGACGTCGACCGCCCACACGGTCGCGTGCGGAGCGTCCAGCGCCAGGCTCAGCGCAACGGGCCCCCAGCCGCAGCCGAGATCGAGGAAGTCGCCCCCGGCAGGCGGCGGTGGAGTGTTCGCCAGCAGCACGCCGGTACCCGAGTCGACATGGTCGGGGCTGAAGACGCCGCCCGCGGTGGTGACGTCGAGGTCGCGACCGGCCAGGCGGACGCGGATGCGCCGGAGATTCTCGGGACTGGCGGGGGTTGCACTGAAGTAGTGATCGCCGCCCATGGCTGACGAGCCTAGCGGAGGACCACGGCGCATGCCCACTGGGCAGGACTAGAATTCACGGATGCCGCAACCGGCCGGTCACGGTCGAAAAGGCGCCCACCACACCACGTAAGGAACACATGACCGACACGACGACACCCCGCAGCACGGACGAGACGCCGGTGGATCCGGTGGATCGGGTGCTGTCGCGCGCCGAAGCGCGGTCCGGGGTGCACGTCTTCGGTGCCGCACAGGCGCTGCAGGACGAGGCCACGATCGGACGCGCCGACACCGACGGCGAGCAATGGGACCGCGAGGAGCGCGCTGCGCTGCGTCGCGTGCCCGGGCTCTCCACCGAACTCGAAGACGTCACCGAGGTCGAGTACCGCCAGCTGCGGCTGGAGAACGTGGTGCTCGTGGGCGTGCACCCGCAGGGCGCCGCCGATGACGCCGAGAACTCGCTGCGCGAGCTCGCCGCGCTCGCCGAGACGGCCGGCGCCGTCGTGCTCGACGCCGTGCTGCAGCGCCGCCCGCACCCCGACCCGGCGACCTACATCGGCCGCGGCAAGGCCGAAGAGCTGCGTGACATCGTGGCGGCCGTGGGCGCCGACACGGTGATCGCCGACACCGAGCTCGCGCCCAGCCAGCGACGCGCACTCGAGGATGTCGTGAAGGTCAAGGTCATCGACCGCACCACGGTCATCCTCGACATCTTCAGCCAGCACGCGAAGAGCCGCGAGGGCAAGGCGCAGGTCGAGCTGGCGCAGCTGGAGTACCTGCTCCCGCGCCTGCGCGGCTGGGGTGAGTCGATGAGCCGTCAGGCCGGTGGCCAGGTCGGCGCCGGCGGCGCAGGCATGGGCTCACGCGGCCCTGGTGAGACGAAGATCGAGCTCGATCGCCGCCGCATCCGCACCAAGATGGCGCAGCTGCGCAAGCAGATCCGCGACTTCACGCCCGCACGCGACGCCAAGCGCGCCGAGCGCAAGCGCAACACGATCCCGTCCGTGGCGATCGCCGGCTACACCAACGCCGGTAAGTCGTCGCTGCTGAACCGCCTCACGAGCGCCGGCGTGCTGGTCGAGAACGCGCTGTTCGCGACGCTGGATGCCACCGTCCGGCGTTCCGAGACGACCGACGGCCGCGTGTACACGCTGACCGACACGGTCGGCTTCGTGCGCAACCTGCCGCACCAGCTGGTGGAGGCGTTCCGCTCGACGCTGGAGGAGGTCGGCGGGTCCGATGTCATCCTGCACGTCGTGGACGGCTCGCACCCGGACCCCGCCGCCCAGCTGGCGACGGTGCGCGACGTGATCGGCGACGTGGGAGCGCGCGACATCCCCGAGCTCGTGGTCTTCAACAAGGCCGATCTCGTCGACGACGACACGCGGCTCGTGCTGCGTGGGCTGGAGCCCAAGGCGATCTTCGCGTCGTCGCGTACCGGCGAGGGCATCGAGGAGCTGCGGGCGGCGATCGAGGCGGCACTGCCGCTCCCGGCGGTGGAGATGCGCGTCCTCGTGCCGTACGACCGCGGCGACCTCGTGTCGGCGATCCACGAGCACGGCTTGATCCTGTCGCAGCGGCACGAGGAGGGCGGCACGGCGGTCCACGCGCGCGTCGGCGAGCTTCTCGCGTCGCGCCTCGCGCCGTACGCGCTCTGACGTCTCGTCATGTTCCTCGCTCAACGAGCGGGGAAGAGGTCGATCGCCGGCACGTCGGGCGTCTCGAAGCCGAAGACGCGGCCGAGGAACGCCAGTTCGGCCTCCAGCGTCGTCACGAGCGTGTCGGCGCGGCGGAAGCCGTGGGCCTCGCCCTCGAACGCGAGGTACGCGTGCGCGACGCCGCCTGCGGCGAGGGCGTCGCGCACGGCCTCGGACTGCGAGGGCGGCACGACGCGGTCGTCGAGCCCCTGCTCGATGAGCAGGGGCGTGCGCAGGCGGTCGAGGTGGGTGAGCGGCGACCGCTGGATGTACAGCTCCTCGGCCTCCGGCAGCGGCCCGACCATGCCGTCGAGGTAGCGCGCTTCGAAGTCGTGGGTGTCTTCGGCGAGGCGGCGCAGGTCGGCGACGCCATAGCGGCTGATGCCGGCCCCGAACGCGTCGGAGTTCGTGAGCGCGCACAGCACCGTCCACCCGCCGGCCGAGCCGCCGGCGATGGCGAGGCGCTCCGGGTCGGCAGCACCCGCGTCGGCCAGTCCGCGTGCGGCGGCGACCACGTCGTCGACGTCGACCACGCCCCACTGTCCGAGCAGCCGCTCGCGGTACGCACGGCCGTATCCGGTCGATCCGCCGTAGTTGACGTCGAGCACGCCGATGCCACGGCTGGTGAGGTAAGCGATCTTGCCGGATGCCGCACCCCCGACATGACTCGTCGGACCGCCGTGCACGAACACGACGTACGGCGGCCGTTCGCCTTCCGGCGCGCTCGCCGTGGGGTTCGTCGGCGGATAGTCGAACGCGTGCACCGGTCCGTGCGGCCCGAGCGTGGTGACGGCGCGGGGGAGCGGCATCCATTCGTCTCCCCACGGTGAGGAGGCTCCGGCGATGAGGAGCGTGTCGCCGGGGGCGTCGACGTCGATGAGCCACAGTCCGGCGCCGCGCGGGCCCGCGCCGGACAGCAGAATGCGCGTGCCGCGGACGTCTTCGAGCGAGAGCTGGGTGACCGGTTCGACGGGCACGGGGCGCACGGCACCGGATGCGTCGATCACGACCAGCGCGTCGGTGCCGTTCGTGCGCACCGCGACGATGCGGCCGTCGCCGAGGATGCCGTACCACCGTGTGCCCAGCACCCACAGCGCGCCGCCCGTGTCGGCGTCGGCCGGGGCGACGGGAATCGGCTCCGAGCCCGCGACGTCGGTGCGCCACAGATTCCATCGGTCGGTCGGATCGTCGGCGAACACCAGCGTGCCGTCGCCGGTCCACTCGGGCTGCAGCGGCGAGGTCGCCCCGCCGGACAGCGTGCGGCGCCCCTGGACGCGTCCGCCGTCGAGCGCACCCAGGCGCAGCTCCGCGCTGTCCCACGCCATGTGCGGATGGTCCCACGCGATCCACGCGAGGTGCGCGCCGTCCGGTGACAGCGCGGGATGCGCCACGAAGTCGCTTCCTGCGGCGAGCGACACCGGGCCCGAGCCGTCCAGCCCGATCTCGACGATGTCGCGCGCGGGCACGGTGCCGCCGGTGGTGTGATCCTCGCGCACGGCCAGCAACCGGCCATGCTGCAGGGACAGGCCGCCGTAGCGGACGTCGCCGGCCTCGGGCGTCAATGCGACGGGCGCCCCGGCGCCCGAGTCGAGGCGCCACACCCGCTGGTCGGCCTTCTCGACGAAGTACAGCGTGCCGTCGTCGGACGCGGTCCAGGAGCCCCCGCCGTACTCGTGCACGCGCGATCGCGCGCTCCAGGGGGCCGGGAGCACGTCCACGACGGACCCGGATGCCTCCCGCCGGCGGATTCCGGAGCGCCCCGCCTCCTCGGCGATCGATTCGCCCCACCACACGTCGTCGCCGACGAACCGGGATCCCTCGATGCGTGCGGACGCGGCGGACACCTCCGCCGCGGTGAGGGGAGAGATCCAGCTGCCGTACGGGGTGGGGGTGGGTGAGCTCACGCCCCCACGCTACGACCTCGTGGCGCGGCGACGGCCGAAACAGAACGTCACAGGCGTCACGGCCGGTGCGACATCGGCTACGGTGGACGCATCGTCGCCCGGTCGTACCGGGCAGGAGCGACAGCCGAGCCCGGCACCCGCCCGCGATGACACCCCTCCGCCCGACGCCGTCTCACGGCGCGGGCGAGAGGCGAGTGCCGCGGCCGACCGGACTTCTCCCGCATCGGCTGAGCCCTGTCCCACAGCTGACACCGTCCCGCCGGAGAGCACACGATGCCGATCGACCTGAGCACCCCACCCGTGCCGATCTCGTTCGAGGTGTACCCGCCTCGCACCGAGGCGGGATGGCCGGTGCTGCACGAGACGATCCGGCATCTGGCATCCGTCGATCCGCGCTTCATCTCGGTCACGTACGGCGCCGGCGGCTCGACGGGCGGCCGCTCGCTCGAACTGCTCACGCACATCCTGCGCGAGACCCACGTCGAGCCGCTGGCCCACCTCACGTGCGTCGGGAACACGTGGGCGGGTGCGAACGCCCTCATCCGCGAGTTCCTGGATGCCGGCATCACGAGCTTCCTCGCGCTGCGCGGCGACCCGCCGGTCGGCGCCACGGAGGACGACGCGTTCCTGGGCGACCTGGAGAGCGCGGCGCAGCTCGTGCAGCTGATCGACCGTGTGCAGGCCGAGCGCGAGCCGTACACCGAAGCGCCGATCCCGGGCGTGCCCGGCGCGGCACGTGTCGACCGGCGCCCGAAGGTCGACATCGCCGTGGCGGCCTTCCCGCACGGTCACCCGCGCTCGCGGCACGCCACCGAGCACATCGACGCGCTGCTGGCGAAGGAGGCGGCCGGGGCGACGCTCGCCATCACGCAGCTGTTCTTCGACGCAGACGACTACCTGGGCTTCGTCGCCCGCTCGCGCGAGGCCGGGGTGACGATCCCGATCCTGCCGGGCATCATGCCCATCACGTCGCCGGCACGGCTGCGGCGCACGATCGAACTCACCGAGGTCCCGCGTCCTGATGCGCTGGCCACGGCGCTGGCGGCGGAAGAGACGCCCGAAGGCCAGCGTGCCGCCGGCATCGCACACGCCGCCCGCCTCGCCAGGGCCGTCGTCGCGGGCGGTGCGCCCGGCATCCATCTCTACGCCTTCAACAACCACGACACGGTGCTCTCGGTGCTCCGCGACGCCGGGATCGCCCCGCCGGCCCGAATGTTCGACGCCGCCCGCTGAGCCCGTACGCCGGATCCCGTCGGTGACCGACGGGTCTCTTCTGCGACCCCTGAATCTCCGTACGCCCATCGATCGACACCGAAAGAGAGAGCACGATGACCGACTCCCGCACACCCTTCCCGCACGGCACGATCCTGGGTTACCCCCGCATCGGACGACGACGCGAGCTCAAGCGCGCCGTCGAGGCTCACTGGGCCGGCGCGCTCGACGAAGCGTCGCTGGAGGCCACCGCGACCGAACTCCGCCGCGCCACGCGAGCGCGCCTGGCCGAGCTCGGCCTCGGTCGCGAGGACTCCTCGATCCCCGAGTCGTTCTCGTTCTACGACCAGGTGCACGACGCCGCCGTGGCCGTGGGCGCGCTGCCCGAGCGGTTCGCCGCGCTGCGCGATGCCGACGGACGCTTCGGCCTCGGCGCGTACTTCACCGCCGCTCGTGGCGCCGGCGAGGACGCGGCCCTGGAGATGACGAAGTGGTTCGACACGAACTACCACTACCTCGTGCCCGAGATCGGCCCCGAGACGGCGTTCTCGCTGTCGAGCGACCGGTTCGCACGCCAGGTGGCCGAGGCGAAGGCCGACGGCTACACGACGCGCCCGGTCGTGGTCGGCCCGGTGACGCTCCTCGCCCTGGCGAAGGCCGTCGACGGCGCGCCCGAGGGTTTCGCGCCGCTCGACCGGCTCGACGACCTGCTGCCCGTGTACGTCGAGCTGCTCGCCGCGCTGCGGGCCGCCGGTGCCGAGTGGGTGCAGCTCGACGAGCCGGCGCTCGTGAGCGAGAGCCTCGCGGCGTCGTCGGACGCGCTGGCGGATGCCGCCGAGCGCGCCTACGCGGTGCTCGGCGCGGCCGCCGACCGGCCCCAGGTTCTCGTGGCCGCCGGCTACGCCCAGCTGTCGTCCGCGGCGTGGACGGCGCTCGCCGCGGCGCCCGTCGAGGCCCTCGCGATCGACCTCACCCGCGGCGACGTGCCCGAGGCCGTCGACGGCCTCGCCGGCAAGACGCTCGTCGGCGGCGTCATCGACGGCCGCAACATCTGGCGCGGCGACCTCGCCGCAGCCTGGGAGCGTCTCGACGCGGTGCGCGGTCTCGGCGCAGCGCAGGTGAGCGCGGGCACGTCGACCTCACTGCAGCACGTGCCGCACGATGTCGAGGACGAAGGCGCACTGGACCCGCGGCTCGCGTCGTGGCTGGCGTTCGCCGACCAGAAGACGGCGCAGGTCGTCACGCTCGCCGCCGGCCTGGTTCACGGACGCGACAGCATCGAGGAGGCGGTTCAGGCGGCATCCGTCGCTCTGGCCGATCGGCATGACGCTCCGGGCGTCCGCGACGGCGCGGTGCGCGCCCGCGTCGCCGGACTGGGAGCCGCGGACTTCGACCGCGGGGACTACGACGCACGCGCCGCGGCGCAGGACGCCGAGCTGGACCTGCCGCTGCTGCCCACGACGACGATCGGCTCGTTCCCTCAGACCGGCGACATCCGCCGGGCCCGCGCGCGCCACGGCCGGGGCGAACTCACCGCCGACGAGTACGAGGGCTTCCTGCGCGACGAGATCGCCCGGGTGGTCGCACTGCAGGAGGATCTCGGCCTGGACGTCCTCGTGCATGGCGAGGCCGAGCGCAACGACATGGTGCAGTACTTCGCCGAGCGTCTCGACGGCTTCGCCGTCACGCAGCACGGCTGGGTGCAGTCGTACGGCTCCCGTGCCACCCGCCCGTCGATCCTGTGGGGCGACGTCTCACGTCCGGCGCCGATCACGGTGGACTGGTCGGTGTTCGCCCAGTCGCTCACCGACAAGCCCATGAAGGGCATGCTGACCGGCCCGGTCACGATCCTGGCGTGGTCTTTCGTGCGCGACGACCAGCCGCTCGGTGACACCGCGAACCAGGTCGCGCTGGCGCTGCGCGACGAGATCGCCGATCTCGAGGCCGCCGGCATCCGCGTCATCCAGGTCGACGAGCCGGCGCTGCGGGAGCTGCTCCCGCTCAAGCAGGCGGACCAGGCGGGATACCTCGACTGGTCGGTCGGATCCTTCCGGCTCGCCACCGCCGGCGCGGCGCCCGCCACGCAGGTGCACACGCACCTGTGCTACTCGGAGTTCGACGTCGTCATCGACGCGATCGCGGCGCTCGACGCGGACGTCACCTCCATCGAGGCCGCCCGCAGCCGCGGCGAGGTGATCGGCGACATCGCGGCCTCCGGCTTCGCCGCCGGTATCGGCCCGGGCGTCTACGACATCCACTCGCCGCGCGTCCCCGCAGTCGCGGAGATCGGCGCGCTCCTGGACCGGGCCGTCGGCGAGCTGTCGCTCCGCCGGGTCTGGGTCAACCCGGACTGCGGGCTCAAGACCCGCGGGTACGACGAGACGGTCGCGTCGCTGCGCAACCTCGTGGCCGCGACGACCGACGTGCGAGAGCGTCTCAACGCCTGACGCGCGGCATGGCAACGGGGCCGGGTGCGATCGCACCCGGCCCCGTGTGTCTGCGGCCTACTTGCTGTTCTCGGTTCCGGATGCCGCGGCCCGATCCGCAGCGGCAGCCGCCGCAGCGGCAGCGTCGGTGTCCGGCAACGGCAGCGTGTCAGCGTCCGGGGACGGCAGCGGAAGCGTGTCGTTCGCGCCGTCGACATCGACGTCGGCTTCGGGCGCCGCGTCCGCATCGGGAACGGCATCCGTCGGCAATGCGGGAATCGGGTCGTCGGCGCGCTTCTGCAGCAGTTCCAGTACCCAGCCGACGAGCAGCGCCACGATGATGACGAGCACGATGTCGCCGCCGGACAGCGGCCGCAGCAGCAGCAGCCACACCACGGCGAGGGCGATGACGATCGCCCGCACGAAGACCCGCTGGCGCCCGATCCAGATGCCGAACCGCCCGGTGTCGAGTCCGCGCGCAGCCAGCGCGCCGCGTGCGCTCGCATTGAGACCGCCGACGAGCTCGCGCAGTCGTCGTGCCGGCTTCCAGCGGCCGGTGAGCCAGCCGATCACCGCGATCACGACGCCCAGCAGCGCGACGATCGTCGCCGTGCGATGCATGTCGTCCACGAGGGCGTCGTAGATGACGTCCAGCGCCGAGACCGAGAGGTCGAGGTTCGTGGCCGCATTCGCGACGACCAGCGTGCCGACCGAGAACGTCGAGGCCAGCGCAGCGCCGCCGATGAACAGGGCGAGCCCGGTGCCGAGCACCGCCACCGGACGCCGACGGGCGATGAGGATGCCGGCGATGAAGAAGGCGATCGTGATGAACGGCAGCCACCAGCCGACGGTCACGGCGATGCTGTACACCGTCCGGATGGTGGTGACGGCCGACCCGTCGCCGATGATGATGACCTTGTCGATCGACGGGATCAGCGACGCGACACCGACGCCGGCGGCGACGAGCTTCTCTTTGACCTGGTCGACGATCGGTCCGAGCTGCATGCCGAGCCCGTCTTCGGTGAGCACGAACACGCCCGCTCCGTCGGAGGTCGCGGTCGTGACCAGCGCACGGTGCGCGCCGCGGACCGCGGTGGCCCAGACGTCCGAGAACGCGTCGGACTCGACGACGGTCGTGACGCCCCTCTCGACGAGGCCCCGCAGACCGTCTGCAGCGGGCTGCTGCAGGAGGCGCAGCGCCTGCGTCGCCCGGTCGCCCAGACCGAGGTCCGAGATGCCGTCGATGACGCTGCCAGTGAGTTCCGAGAAGTCGACCTTCGCGTCGACGGCGTCCATCGCCTCGTTGATGATGAGGCTCTGCACGGCAGGATCATCGGCCAGCGGAGCGAGTGTCGCGACGAAGGCCTCTTCGTTCACGAGCTCGCTGCGTGCCCACGCCGCGACGATCGAGACGGGCACGAGGATGGCGGCGATGACGATGCACAGCGCCGACAGGAAGGCCCGCCAGCGCGAGCCCTTCGGGCGCTCGTCCGACGCGGGTGCCGCATCCGGAGTCGTGGCTCGCAGGCGGGCGTTCTCGGCTTCGAGGGCCTCGAGTCGCGCGCGAAGCTCTGCGGTGTCGTCGGCGGTGGTCGCATCGGCGGTCATTCCCCCCTTATAGCGCCTGGGGGAGGCATCCCGCCACCCGCCGCACCGCCGGAGACCGAACCGTGCGACGCGGCAGGTCGCGGGCGGTCGAGGCGGAGCGGCGCGAGCGGTCACACCGCGCGCAGCACCGCCACGATCTTGCCCAGGACGACGGCCTCGTCGCCCAGGATCGGCTCGAACGCCGAGTTGCGGGGGAGCAGCCAGGTGTGACCGTCGCGCTGGCGGAACGTCTTGACCGTCGCCTCGCCGTCGAGCATGGCGGCGACGATGTCGCCGTTCTCGGCAGTCGCCTGCGAGCGCACGACGACCCAGTCTCCGTCGCAGATGGCGGCGTCGATCATCGACTCGCCTGAGACCTTCAGCATGAACAGGTCGCCCTTGCCGACGAGCTGGCGGGGGAGCGGGAAGATCTCCTCCACCTGCTGCTCCGCCGTGATCGGCACGCCGGCGGCGATCCGTCCGACCAGCGGCACGAGGGCGGCGTCGCCGAGGGCCGGCGCCGTGTCGGCCGGATTCTCTGTGGAAGCGCCCGGCAGGTCGATCAGCACCTCCATGGCTCGCGTCTTGCCGGCGTCGCGCCGCAGGTAGCCGCTGAGCTCGAGCTGGTTGAGCTGGTGGGTGACGCTGGACAGCGACTTCAGGCCGACGGCGTCGCCGATCTCGCGCATGCTCGGCGGATAGCCGTGGCGCGCGATCGAACGCTGGATCACCTCGAGGATCGCAAGCTGCTTGTCGCTGAGGCTCTTGCGCCGTCGGGTCTGGGGCTTGTCACGCCCGGCCGCGTCGCTCATGTCCGGCTCCGTCCTGCGCTGCGTCGTCGAGCGCTGTTTCTTCGAATGTCGGAGGCCCATGGTGGGGTTCCCTTATCGAAACCGTATCCGGATACACGCCCGGAGGGGAACAACCCGGCCGCGTGTCGCGTTCGAGAGATGCGCTTCGGAATCGACTGTTGACATGATCCAGAATCGAAGATAGCTTCGGAAGAGAGGTTCGGATTCCCCGCTCCCGGCCGAGCGGGGAATGCGAATCTCTCCCCAGCAGGAGGAGAAGAGCATGACCGCGATCAGCTTCCCGACGTCCGTTTCCGCACCGGCCCGCGCCACGCGCCTGCGGCTGACCGTGCGCGGGCGTCGCGTGCTGGCGCTGCTCGCAGCCCTTCCCGCCCTCGTCGCCCTCGGCGCCGCGATGGCTCTCGGCGGAGGCGCCGCACTGGCCTCGCTCGACGGCGGGGCGCCGGCAGGCTCGTTCGGATCGGTCATCGTGTCGCCGGGCGACTCGCTGTGGTCCATTGCGGAGGAGGTCGCGCCCGACCGCGATCCGCGGGACGTGGTCGATGAGATCGCACGACTGAACGCCCTGGACGGCGTATCGGTCCGGGCGGGACAGCAGCTGGCGATCCCGGTCGAGTACACCGAGGGACGCTGACCCGCAGCGCGCGCACACCGAATGGCGCAGCGAGCGATCCTTGCGTCGCGCTTCGTCACGAGAGGGAGCGGCGGTGTCGCACCGCTCTACCATGGGAGGGGTGAGTGCACGTCTCGAAGACCTCCCTTTACGCGCCGACCTCCGCGGCCAGACGCCCTACGGCGCGCCGCAGGCGGCCCTTCCGGTCGCCTTGAACGTCAACGAGAACACGCATCCTGTTCCGCAGGACGTCGCGGACGACATCCTGGACTCGATCGCCCGCGCGCTGCGCGACGTCAACCGGTACCCCGATCGGGAGTTCACGGCTCTGCGCGAAGGCTTCGCCGACTACCTCGGCCACGGCCTGACGCCTGATCAGCTCTGGGCGGCCAACGGGTCGAACGAAGTGCTGCAGCACATCCTGCAGGCCTTCGCAGGTCCCGGTCGCACCGCGTTCGGCTTCTCGCCGACGTACTCGATGTACCCGCTCCTCACGCGTGGTACCGGTGCCCGCTGGGTGTCGGGCACGCGTGCCGACGACTACACCGTGAGCGCGTCGGACGCCGCCGCGCAGGTCGCGGACGCCGCCCCTGACGTCGTGTTCCTGTGCGCGCCGAACAACCCCACCGGCACGCCGCTCGGACTCGACGTGGTGGAGGCGGTCTACGACGCGAGCGACGGCATCGTGATCGTCGACGAGGCGTATTTCGAGTTCGCCCCGGCCGACGCACGGTCGGCACTGACGCTGCTGCCCGGGCGCGAGCGCCTCGTGGTGTCGCGCACGATGAGCAAGGCGTTCGCCTTCGCAGGCGCCCGGGTGGGCTATCTCGCCGCGGACCCCGCGCTCGTCGACGCGCTGCGCCTGGTGCGCCTGCCGTACCACCTCAGCGCACTCACGCAGGCCGCCGCGAGCGCCGCGCTGCGGCACGCACCGGTCATGCTCGGCATGGTGGACGAGATCGTCGCCCAGCGCGATCGCATCTCGGCGACCGTCGAGGCGCTCGGCTACACGGCGCACGAGTCGTGGACGAACTTCGTGCTGTTCGGAGACGTCGACGACCCCGCCACCACGTGGCAGGCGCTGTACGACGAGGGCGTGCTCATCCGCGACGTCGGCATCCCGCACCACCTGCGGGTCACGGCGGGCACGGCCGACGAGACCACCGCGTTCCTCGATGCGCTCGCCTCGGTAGGATCGGGCGCATGAGCGCCGCATCCCGTACCGCCTCTCTCCGGCGCGCGACCAGCGAATCCACGGTCGAGCTGGAGCTCGACCTCGACGGCTCCGGCCGGAGCCGCATCGATTCGACGGTGCCCTTCTTCGACCACATGCTGACCGCGTTCGCGAAGCACTCGCTGACCGACCTCACGGTGCGCGCATCGGGCGACACCGACATCGACGCGCACCACACCGTCGAAGACATCTCGATCGTGCTCGGCCAGGCCATCCGCGAGGCCCTCGGCGACAAATCCGGCATCTCGCGCTACGGCGACGCGCTCGTGCCACTGGACGAGGCGCTGGCGCAGGCGGTCGTCGACATCAGCGGTCGTCCGTATCTCGTGCACACCGGCGAGCCGGCCGGCTTCGAGCACCATCTCATCGGCGGACACTTCACCGGCTCGCTGGTGCGCCACACGTTCGAGGCGATCTCGTTCAACGCGGCGCTCACCGTCCACGTCAACGTGCTGGCGGGCCGCGATCCGCACCACATCGCCGAGGCGGAGTACAAGGCCTTCGCACGCGCGTTCCGTCAGGCCAAGGCGCTCGACCCGCTCGTCGACGGCATCCCGAGCACGAAGGGTGCGCTGTGACCGACGTCACCGGCGACAGCAGGCCGATCGTCGCCGTGCTCGACTACGGGTCGGGCAACGTCCACTCCGCGGTCAAGGCGCTCATCGCCGCGGGCGCCGACGCACGACTCACTTCCGACCGCGGTCTGGTGGGGGATGCCGACGGGCTGTTCGTCCCGGGGGTCGGGGCGTTCCACGCCGTGGCCGAGGCACTCAGGGCGAGCCGGGGCGACGAGCTCATCGAGCGGCGGCTGGCCGGCGGCCGTGCGGTGCTGGGCGTGTGCGTCGGAATGCAGATCTTCTTCGAGCGCGGAGTCGAGCGCGGAGTGGACACCGAGGGCATGGGCGAGTGGCCGGGCGTGGTCACCGAGTTGGACGCGGCCGTGCTGCCCCACATGGGCTGGAACACCGTGCAGACGGGAGAGGGCTCCCGGCTGTTCCGCGGCATCGAAGAGGAGCGGTTCTACTTCGTGCACTCGTTCGGTGCGCAGAAGTGGCTGCTCGACGTACAGCCGCCCTTCCCGCAGCCGGTTCTGACGTGGTGCGATTACGGCGCGCCGTTCCTGGCGGCGGTCGAGAACGGCCCCCTGTCCGCCACGCAGTTCCACCCCGAGAAGTCGGGCGATGCCGGCATCCGGCTGCTCGCGAATTGGATCGGCGGCCTCCGCGGGGCTACCCTCTGAACTCGTGCCCGTCCGCGCCGGCGATCGTCGCGTGTGACCTCGTCCGTACACACAAGACTTGATCAGCCAGGAAAACATGAACGATTTCGCGTCCACGCCCAAGCTCGTCCTTCTTCCCGCCGTCGACGTGGCCGACGGCAAGGCGGTGCGTCTCACCCAGGGCGAGGCGGGCACCGAGACGAGCTACGGCGACCCCGTCGACGCCGCGCTGGACTTCGCCCGTCAGGGCGCCGAGTGGATCCACCTGGTCGACCTCGACGCCGCGTTCGGCCGCGGCAGCAACGCGGGCGTGCTGCGCCGCGTGATCAAGCAGGTCAAGGGCGTCCAGGTCGAGCTGTCGGGCGGCATCCGCGACGACCGCACGCTGGAGGCCGCGCTCGAGAGCGGTGCGGCACGCATCAACCTGGGGACTGCCGCGCTGGAGAATCCGGAGTGGGCGTCCGACGTCATCAGCCGGTACGGCGACGCGATCGCGGTCGGGCTCGACGTGCGCGGCACGACGCTCGCGGCGCGCGGCTGGACGCGCGAGGGCGGCGACCTGTGGACGGTCCTGGATCGCCTCGAGACCGCGGGTTGCAGTCGTTACGTCGTGACCGACGTCACCAAGGACGGCACGCTCAAGGGTCCGAACCTCGACCTGCTGCGTGAACTGACGACCCGCACGCCGAAGCCGATCGTGGCCTCGGGCGGCGTGTCGAGCCTCGACGACATCGCAGCGCTGCGTGACCTCGTGCCGCTCGGCGTCGAGGGCGCCATCGTGGGCAAGGCGCTGTACGCCGGTGCGTTCACGCTCGCCGAGGCGCTGGATGTCGCCGGACACTGACCCGGGCGCCGGCGCGCACTCCCACCACGGCGACTCCGCCGGCGTCCCGTGGGAGGGCCGCAGCTTTCACAGCAACCCCCACGCGGCCGACGACGGTTCGGCCGACCCCGCGCTCCTGGCCGCGCTGGCGGCGTTCCGCGCCGGCGAGGGCACGCAGCGCGACGTGGTCGAGGCCTACCGTTCCGCGCGCCTGCTGATCCCGCTGATCGCCGACAAGGGCGAGCATGGCATCGGTCCGCACGGCCTCGAGGTCGACAAGACGCAGGAGCTGTCGATCGTGACGGTGGCCGCTCCCGACGGCCGTCGCGTCCTGCCGGTGTTCACGTCCGTCGACACGATGCGGCGATGGGATGCCACGGCCCGGCCGGTCCCGGCGGACGGCGTCCGCACGGCTCTGGCGGCGGCGGCCGACGACACCGACCTCATCGTGGTCGACCCCGGCTCCGAGACGGAGTTCGTGATGCGCCGGCCCGCCGTGTGGGCGGTCGGGCAGGGGCACGCGTGGGAACCGAGTTTCGTGTCGCCCGAGGTCGTCGCGGGCCTGCACGAGAGCATCGGCGGGGAGCTTGCTGTCATCGACCTCGCGGTCGAGTCGGGCGACCCCGAAGCGCGGCTGCGGGGCCCGGAGCTGGTGGTGCGGCTCCAACTGATCCAGGGGCTGGAGAAGGACGAGCTCGACGCGGTGCTCGCGCGTCTGGCGAAGCGCTGGGCGGCCGACGACCGGATCGCGGTGCTCGTGGACTCGCTGGCGGTGAAGCTCGTCCGCGCCTGAGCCGAGGTATCCGGCACCGTCTCCGCACCCTCTGAACTGCTGAGCGCGGACCGCCCGGCTCTTGCCACGCGCGGCTCTGCGGCGGAGGATCGGGGCGGCGAAGGGGGCCGGCATGGACGACGGCGCGACCAAGGAGCAGTACCGGCGAGCACTCGAGATCGCGCATGAGCGGGCCCTCGCCTGGCTGGACTCGCTGCCGGATCGGCCGATCCGGCCCGCGATCGACGTCGACGGCGTGCTGGCGCGGCTCGATCGCCGGCTGCCCGAGTCGGGGCGCGATGCCGCGACCGTCGTCGCGGAGCTGGCCGAGGCGTCCGAACCTGGGCTGATGGCGATGGGATCGCCGCGGTTCTACGGATTCGTGATCGGCGGGACGTATCCGGCCGCGCTGGCGGCGGACTGGCTGGTTTCGGCGTGGGACCAGAACACCGGCTCACGACAGCCGACTCCGGCCACGGCAGCCGTCGAGGAGGTGGCCGCTGCCTGGCTGCGGGAACTGCTGGGACTGCCGTCCAGCAGTGGCGTCGGGTTCGCGACAGGCGCCACGACCGCCAACCTGGCATGTCTGGTCGCCGCGCGCGACGCCGTGCTGCGGGCTGCGGGCGCCGATCCTGCGGCCGGGATCGGCCCGGCGCCGGCGATCCGCTTCCTGGCCGGCGACGCTGTGCACACTTCGGTGGTGCTCGCCGGCCGCATCGCGGGAATAGGCGTGCCGCGGACGGTGGGCGCCGACGAACAGGGTCGGATCGACGTCGCCGGGCTGCATCGTGCGCTGGTCGACGGCGACGGTCCCGCGATCGTCGCGCTGCAGGCAGGTGACGTGCATTCGGGGGCGTTCGACGACTTCGCCGGCGCGATCGAGGTGGCCCGCGAAGCCGGAGCGTGGGTGCACGTCGACGGCGCGTTCGGGCTTTGGGCGGCGGCGAGTCCCCGTCTGCAGCACCTCGTCCGCGGGCTGGCCGACGCGGACTCTTGGGCCACCGACGCGCACAAGACCCTCAACGTGCCCTACGACTGCGGTGTGGCGATCGTGCGCGACGAAGCCGCGATGACGGCATCCCTCGGTGCCCACGCCGCGTACCTGCCGACGGTCGCGAGCGTCTCGGACCCCTACGATCGGGTCCCCGAGCTCTCACGGCGCGCTCGCGGAGTGCCGGTGTGGGCGGCGCTGCGTGCACTCGGGAGAACCGGCGTCGAGGAACTGATCGACGGACTGGTGGATGCCGCAACAACCCTCGCAGCCGGGTTCGCGGCGATTCCGGGGCTCGGGGTGCTCAACGACGTCGTGTTCACACAGGTGTGTCTGGCGGCCGGCGATGACGCGCGGACCGCGGCGCTGGGGGAGTGGCTGCGCGCCGAGGGGACCGTGTGGGCCTCGTCGTCCACGTGGCGGGGGCGCACGGTGGTGCGATTCGCGGTCAGCAATCATGGGACCGACGGCGAGGCGGTCCGCCGCACCGTCGACGCCGTGGCGCGAGGCGCGGCGGGGCTCGGGATCAGTTGACCGGGCCGGTCCACTTCTCGCCGGGGCCCTGTCCGATCGGGTCGGGGACGACGGACGCCTCGCGGAACGCGAGCTGGACCGAGCGCAGGCCGTCGCGCAGCGAGCGCGCGTGCATGTCGCTGATCTCGGGGGCGCCGGCGGTGATGAGTCCGGCGAGGGCGTTGATGAGCTTGCGGGCCTCGTCGAGGTCGGTCTGGGTCGCCGGGTCGTCGGCGAGCCCGACCTTCACGGCGGCGGCGCTCAGCAGGTGCACGGCGGTCGTGGTGATCACCTCGACGGCGGGCACGTCCGCGATGTCGCGGGAGGCGGATGCCGCCACCCGCTCCTGCTCCTCCCAGCGGGCCTGACGCTCGGCGTCCACCGCCGCAGCGCTCGTCGCCTGGTCGTCCTGGTCTCGAATCGTGTCCACGCCGTTCTCTCTGATAGACTGCTGCGGTCTCCGGTGCGTTCTGCACCGGATCGGAAAGTGGATCACATCCCACCCGCGCTTGCCGTTCCAGGCTACCGGGTCATGCACTCCGCCCCGACCGCTTGCGGCCGGGGTAGTTCAGGGTGCGAGAGCCGGCGCTCGCGTCGTGCCGGGTGGAATGCGTGACTCTTTCCGCGAATCCATCCGCATGAAGGAGTTCCGCATCAGCGATCCCCGCACCAACGACCGCATCCGGGTGCCCGAGGTCCGCCTCGTCGGCCCGAACGGAGAGCAGGTCGGCGTCGTCCGCATCGAGGTGGCGCTGCGCCTGGCTCAGGAAGCCGACCTCGATCTCGTCGAGGTGGCCCCCAACTCGAAGCCGCCAGTGGTCAAGATCATGGACTACGGCAAGTTCAAGTACGAGGCCGCGCAGAAGGCCAAGGAAGCGCGTCGCAATCAGGCGAACACCGTCCTCAAGGAGGTCCGGTTCCGTCTGAAGATCGAGGCTCACGACTACATAACCAAGCTCAAGCGCGCCGAAGGCTTCCTCCAGTCCGGCGACAAGGTCAAGGCCATGATCCTGTTCCGCGGCCGCGAGCAGTCGCGCCCCGAGCAGGGTGTGCGTCTGCTGCGCAAGTTCGCCGAGGACGTGGCCGAGTTCGGCACCGTGGAGTCCAACCCCACGATCGACGGACGCAACATGGTGATGGTCGTCGCCCCGCACAAGAACAAGTCCGAGGTGAAGACCGAGCAGAACGCTCAGCGCGCCGCGAACAAGGAGGCCGCCCGGTCCGCCCGCAGCGGCGGTGCACCGGCGACCGAGACCGAGGCCACCGAGCCCGAGGCCGAGGCCACTGAGGCCGAGGCCGCCCCGGCCGAATAGGCCCCACAGACTCCCGCACCGCGGGATACCGACTCCCGCCTGTGCGGGATGTGAAACGAAGGAAGAAGAGATGCCGAAGCAGAAGACCCACTCGGGCGCCAAGAAGCGCTTCAAGGTCACCGGCAGCGGGAAGCTCATGAAGCAGCAGGCGAACCTGCGCCACAACTTCGAGGGCAAGTCCAGCCGCCGTACCCGCCGTCTGTCGCAGGAGCAGGTCCTCGCTCCCGGTGACGCCAAGGTCGCCAAGAAGCTCCTCGGTCGCTGAGCGCGCCGACGCACGAATAGGAATACATCGAAATGGCTAGAGTCAAGCGGGCCGTCAACGCCCACAAGAAGCGTCGCGTCATCCTCGAGCGCGCCTCGGGTTACCGTGGTCAGCGTTCGCGCCTGTACCGCAAGGCGAAGGAGCAGGTCACCCACTCGCTCGTCTACGCGTACCGTGACCGTCGCAAGCGCAAGGGCGACTTCCGCCGCCTGTGGATCCAGCGCATCAACGCCGCTGCCCGTCAGAACGGCATCACGTACAACCGCTTCATCCAGGGCCTCGGCCTCGCGGGTGTGCAGGTGGACCGTCGCATGCTCGCCGAGCTCGCGGTGAACGAGCCCAAGACGTTCGCGTCGCTCGTCCAGACCGCCAAGAAGGCTCTGCCCGAGAACGTCAACGCTCCCAAGAGCGCCTGACGCCGGCATCCACTCAGAAATGGGGCGTCCTCCGCACGGAGGGCGCCCCTTTCTTGTCCCTAGACTGATGCCGTGCTCGAGAACCCCCGCTCTCCGCGTGTCCGCGCCGTCGCGAAGCTGACCAAGCGCAGCGCTCGTCAAGAGACCGGGCTGTTCCTGCTCGAGGGCCCTCAGGCTGCGCGAGAGGCGCTGGCCTACAAGCCCGACACGCTCGTCGAGATCTTCGCGACTCCGTCCGCCCTCGAGAAGCATGCCGACGTGCGCGAAGCCGCGAAGGATGCCGGGCTCGAGGTCGTCTACACGACCGAGGCGGTGCTCGACGCGATGGCCGACACCGTGACACCGCAGGGGATCGTCGCGGTCGCACGGCAGTCGCCGACGTCGGTGCGCGAGGTGTTCGCGGCGTCGCCGCGGCTCGTCGCCATCTGCGAAGAGGTGCGCGACCCGGGCAATCTCGGCACGATCATCCGTGCCGCGGATGCGGCGGGGGCGGATGCCGTCGTCCTGACCGGCCGGACCGTCGACCCGTACAACCCGAAGGTCGTGCGCGCGACGACCGGGTCGCTGTTCCACGTGCCCGTTGCGGTGGGTGTGGACCTGGCCACCGCCGTCGAGAAGGCGCATGCCGCCGGCGTGCAGGTGATCGCCGCCGACGTGGGCGGGGGCGATTTTCTCGCCTCGCGCGACGTGCTGGCGCAGCCGACGGCGTGGCTCTTCGGCAACGAGGCGCGAGGTCTCGAGGACGACGCGTTGGCGCTCGCGGACCTGTCGCTGCGCCTGCCGATCTACGGCGCCGCCGAGTCGCTCAACCTGGCGACGGCTGCGAGCGTGTGCCTGTACGAGACGGCATTCGCGCAGCGCGCGGCCGACTGAGACGGTCGCGGTCCTGTTACAACACGGTTAAGACCCGGGTGGCGCTCTGGCATCGTGTCCGACGGCGGCCCTAGTGTGGCGATATGACGCCCGACGACAGTGCGCCGCCCACGAGCAACATCTCGGTGCGGCGCGGGGATCCGCTGGTTGAGATCAAGGATGTCCAGAAGCACTACGGCGACTTCCAGGCCCTGAAAGACATCGACCTGACGGTCAACCGCGGGGAGGTCGTCGTCGTGATCGGGCCGTCGGGCTCGGGCAAGTCGACACTGTGCCGCACGATCAACCGCTTGGAGACGATCACCAGCGGGACGATCCGGATCGACGGCAAGGAGCTGCCCAAAGAGGGCAAGGGGCTCGCAGGACTGCGCGCCGACGTCGGCATGGTGTTCCAGTCGTTCAACCTCTTCTCGCACCTGACGATCCTCGAGAACGTGACTCTCGGGCCGATCAAGGTCAAGAAGATGAAGAAGTCCGACGCCGAGGCGGTCGCCAAGCAGCTGCTGGATCGCGTCGGCGTGGGGCAGCAGGCGTCCAAGCTCCCCGCCCAGCTTTCGGGCGGTCAGCAGCAGCGTGTCGCGATCGCCCGAGCGCTCGCGATGCAGCCCAAGGTGATGCTGTTCGACGAGCCGACCAGCGCGCTGGACCCCGAGATGATCAACGAGGTGCTCGACGTCATGGTCGGCCTCGCGCAGGACGGCATGACGATGATCGTCGTCACCCACGAGATGGGGTTCGCCCGCAAGGCCGCGGACCGCGTGGTGTTCATGGCCGACGGACAGATCGTCGAGCAGGCCACGCCCGAGGAGTTCTTCACGAACCCGCAGAGCAGCAGGGCCAAGGACTTCCTGTCCAAGCTGCTCACCCACTGACGCCCGCGCCCGCACCGGCGCGGCGAATGAAGGAATACACGGAACTGACTTGGAGGATCACATGCGCAAGCTACGGATCGGCGGGGCCCTCGCGGGGATCGCGATCGCGGCACTCGCCCTGACGGCGTGCAACAGCGGCACGCCCGGCGCTGAGCCGGACGAGACGACCGGCGGTGGCGACGAAGAGACGTCGAGCACGCCGTGGACGGTGGCGACCGACGTCACGATCGACGGCAGCCCGACGTTCGACGCGATCACCGATCGCGGCAGCGTCAAGGTCGGTGTCAAGGAGGACCAGCCCGGTCTCGGCTACCTGGACCCCACGACCAACGAGCGGACCGGCTTCGACATCGACATCGCGCGGTGGATCGCAGCATCTCTCGGCTACGACGAGGAAGACATCGACTTCCAGGCGATCCCGTCGGCCAACCGCGAGCAGGCGATCGTGAACGGCGACATCGACTACTACGTCGGCACGTACTCGATCACCGACAAGCGCAAGGAGCAGATCTCCTTCGCCGGCCCCTACTTCGTCACGGGCCAGGGCCTGCTCGTCGCCGCTGACAACGACACGATCGACGGACCCGACTCGCTGACGCCGGACATGATCGTCTGCTCGGCCACGGGCTCGACGTCGATCCAGCGCATCAAGGATCTGGGCACCGCGCAGACCAAGGAGTACGACACATACTCCGCCTGTGTCGAGGACCTGAAGAACGGTCAGGTCGACGCGGTCACCACCGATGAGGCGATTCTCATCGGCTACGCCGCGCAGGACCCCGACAACCTCAAGGTCGTCGGCGACGTCTTCAGCGAGGAGCGTTACGGCGTCGGCATCGCCCTGGGTGACACGGCGCTGCAGGAGTTCATCAACACGATGTTCACCGATGGTGGGGACGTGTGGCAGCAGATCTTCGACAACAACCTCGGCGCGTCCGGCGTGAAGGGCGAGCAGCCCGAGGTCGACCCGGTCGACTGATCTGATGTGTGGCGGCGCCGCTTCCGGTGCCGCCACACACCAGCGAAACGAAGGACGAGAGGGGCTCGATGGGCGTCATCACGGACAACCTCGACCTGTGGGGCGAGGCGATCGGCGGCACACTGGTGCTGTTCTTCGGCGGCGGGCTCATCGCGCTCGTGCTCGGCTTCATCGTCGGCGCCATGCGTGTGTCGCCGATCCCGATTGCTCGCGCGGTCGGCGCGGTGTACGTCAACTGGATCCGCAACACGCCGCTGACCCTGGTGATGTTCTTCTTCGCGTTCTGCCTGCCGATCCTGCTGCAGCAGAGGCTGTCGGCGATCGCGCTGGCCACAGTGGCGCTGGGGATCTACACCGCCACCTATGTCGCCGAGACGATCCGTTCCGGCGTGAACACCGTGCCCGTCGGGCAGGCCGAGGCGGCGCGAGCGCTCGGCCTCACCTTCGGTCAGGTGATGGGCTACGTCGTCCTCCCGCAGGCGACGCGCTCGGTCATCCCCCCGATGATGAGTGTGTTCATCGCGCTTCTGAAGAACACGACGGTCGCCGCAGGTTTCTCGGTGCTCAACCTCGGCTCCGTGCGGTCGTGGATGGCCGAACCGCCTCGCAGTGAGAACCAGCTCGTCGTGCTGCTGTGGGTGATGGTGATCTTCGTCGTCCTCGTGCTGTTGCTTGCGTGGCTGCAGCGGACCCTCGAGCGCAAGTGGAGGATCGCGCGATGAGCGGCTCCGTCCTGTACGACGTCCCCGGTCCCCGTGCCGTCGTCCGCAACCGCATCATCGGCGCCGTGACGATCCTGGTCGTGCTGGTATTCCTCGGCTGGGTGCTGTGGCGGTTCTACGAGACCGGCCAGCTGAGCCCCGAGAAGTGGGAGCTGTTCAGCTACACAGCCATCTGGATGCTGTTCCTGGAGGCGACCGGGAACACGCTCGCGGCATTCGGCGTCGCCGCGGTCGGCGCTGTTCTGCTCGGATTCATCCTGGCGCTCGGGCGGATGTCGGATCACGGGTGGCTGCGGGTGCCGGTCGCGTGGCTCGTCGAGGTGCTTCGCGCCGTCCCGGTTCTCGTGTTCATGATGCTGCTGTATTACGGCCTGCCCGTGGTCGGCATCAAGATGACGCCGTACTGGGCGGTGGTCATCGCGCTGATCGCGTACAACGGGTCGGTGCTCGCCGAGGTGTTCCGTGCCGGGGTCGAGTCCCTTCCCCGCGGGCAGAGCGAGGCGGCGTACGCGATCGGTCTGCGCAAGTCCGGCGTGATGCGCCTGGTGTTGCTGCCGCAGGCGGTGCGCGCGATGCTGCCGGTGATCATCTCGCAGCTGGTCGTCACGCTGAAGGACACCGCGCTCGGCTTCATCATCACGTACCACGAGCTGCTGTACCTCGTGAAGCTGCTGGGGAACCAGGCCCTGTACCACTCGCCGCTCATCCCGTCCGCCATCATCGGCGGCTCGATCTACGTGGCGCTGTGTCTTGCGCTGTCGTACCTCGCGTACCTCGTCGAGAAGCGCACGCGCCGCTCGCCGAAGGTGGTGACCATCGCGGACGACGGCGGCGAGCCCCCGACCGCGACCGAGGCCATCGCCGCCGGACGAGGACTCGGCAAATACGACGCCAGCGGGCTCTGACTGCGCGGGCGACCGTCTGCGCAGCGGGCGGTCAGCCACCTGTGCCGTCGGTAGACTCGTTTCTCGTGTCCGACGCTCCCGAAAAACTCGACATCACGCCCGAGGCGGTGGATGCCGCCGTCACCGATGCGCTGGCAGCCGTCGCCGCGGCCGCCGACACGGCGGCGCTGAAGGCGGCGCGGTCCGCGCACACCGCGGAGGGCTCGCCGCTGGCGAAGCTCAACGCGCGACTGCGCGACGTGCCGAACGACAAGAAGGCCGAGTTCGGCAAGCTCGTCGGCCAAGCCCGTGGACGCGTCAGCCAGGCGTTCGCGGCGCGAGAGGATGAACTCGCCGCCGCCGAGACCGCCGCGAAGCTCGAGGCCGAGCGGGTCGACATCACCGCGCTCGCGGCTCGCGCGCGCGTGGGTGCGCGGCATCCCATCTCGCTCCTGCAGGAGCAGATCGCCGACATCTTCGTCGGCATGGGGTGGGAGATCGCCGAGGGCCCGGAGCTCGAGCACGAGTGGTTCAACTTCGACGCGCTGAACTTCGACGTCGACCACCCGGCGCGTCAGATGCAGGACACGTTCTTCGTCGATCCCGTCGAGCGGCACCTCGTGATGCGCACGCACACGAGCCCGGTTCAGGTGCGTTCGATGCTCGAGCGCGACCTGCCGCTGTACGTGCTGTGCCCGGGCCGCGTGTACCGCACTGACGAGTTCGACGCGACGCATCTGCCGGTCTTCACGCAGTTCGAGGGCATCGTCGTGGACAAGGGCATCACGATGGCCCACCTCAAAGGCACGCTCGACCACGCCGCCAAGGTGCTGTTCGGCGCCGAGGCGAAGACGCGTTTCCGCGCGAACTTCTTCCCCTTCACCGAGCCGTCCGCGGAGCTGGACCTGTGGCACCCGACCTTCAAGGGTGGCGCCCGATGGATCGAGTGGGGCGGCTGCGGCATGATCAACCCCAACGTGCTGCGCGCGGCGGGGATCGACCCTGAGGAGTACTCGGGCTTCGCGTTCGGCATGGGCATCGAGCGGACCCTGATGTTCCGCAGCGACGTCCAGGACATGCGCGACATGGCCGAGGGCGATATCCGCTTCAGCGAGCAGTTCGGAATGGTGGTCTGATGCGCGTCCCGCTCTCGTGGCTTCGTGAGTACGCCGACGTCCCGACGGATGCCTCGCCCGAGGACGTCCTCGAGGCGCTCGTGCGCGTCGGGTTCGAAGAGGAGGACGTCCACCGCTTCGACCTGCAGGGCCCGATCGTCGTGGGCGAAGTGCTCGAGTTCGTCGACGAGCCGCAGTCCAACGGCAAGACGATCCGCTGGTGCCAGGTGCGCGTCGCCCCCGACGGCGAGACCGCGGCCGACGGCGGCCCTTCGACAGGCTCAGGGACCGATGGTGCCGCAAGCGGCCCCGCAGTCCGAGGAATCGTGTGCGGTGCGCACAACTTCTTCGCCGGCGACAAGGTCGTGGTGACGCTTCCGGGCGCCGTGCTGCCCGGACCCTTCCCGATCGCCGCGCGCAAGACCTACGGCCATGTCTCGGACGGCATGATCGCCTCGGCCCGTGAGCTCGGCCTCGGCGACGAGCACAGCGGCATCCTGCGCCTGGTCGAGCTCGGCATCGACGCGCCCGTCGGCACCGACGCGATCGCGCTGCTCGGCCTCGACGACGTCGCGGTCGACATCAACGTCACGCCCGACCGCGGCTACGCGCTGTCGATCCGCGGTGTCGCCCGCGAGTACTCGCACTCGACGGGTGCCGCGTTCCGCGACCCCGCCGACCGTCCGTGGGAGGAGCTCGCGCCGGGCTCGGGCTTCCCGATCGCGGTCGACGACCAGGCGCCCATCCGCGGCCGGGTCGGCGCGTCCGAGTTCGTGGCGCGCGTCGTGCGCGACGTGGACCCCACCAAGCCCACACCGGCCTGGATGATCGCGCGCCTGTCGCTCGCGGGGATCCGCAGCCTCGGCATCCTCATCGACATCACGAACTACGTGATGGTCGAGCTCGGTCAGCCGATCCACGGCTACGACCTCGACAAGCTGCACGGCGGCATCACCGTACGCCGCGCGTCGGCGGGCGAGAAGCTCGAGACGCTCGACGGCAAGGTGCGCACGCTCGACCCCGAAGACCTGCTCATCACGGACGAGTCCGGCGCCATCGGCCTGGCGGGCGTGATGGGCGGCGGCAAGACCGAGATGGGCGACACCACGCGCAACGTGCTCATCGAGGCCGCCACGTTCGACACCGTGTCGATCGCGCGCACGGCCCGCCGCCACAAGCTGCCCAGCGAGGCGTCGCGTCGCTTCGAGCGCGGCGTCGACCCGCTGGTGCCCTTCGTGGCCGCCCGCCGCGTCGCCGACCTCATGGTCGAGTACGCGGGCGGCACGAGCGACGAGGAGCTCGGCGGTGCGCTGTTCGCGGAGGTGTTCATCCCGGGGATCGCCCTGCCGCCCACGTTCGTGCAGCGCCTCATCGGCGTCGATTACACGCCGGGCGAGATCGAGGGTGCGCTGCGCCTCATCGGCTGCGACGTCGTCGGCGCGGAGGACGAGGAGGGCTGGCAGGTCATCCCGCCGTCCTGGCGCCCCGACCTCACCGACAAGTGGACGCTCGCCGAGGAGGTCGCCCGCATCGAGGGGTACGACCGCATCCCGTCGCATCTCCCGCTGCCGCCCTCGGGTCGCGGACTCACGCAGCTGCAGCTGGGCCGCCGTCGCGTCGCGAACGCGCTCGCCGCGGCGGGCTATGTCGAGACGCCCTCGTTCGGGTTCACGACCGAGGCGCAGAACGACCTGCACGGCTCGGCGTCCGGTGGGCACCTGCCGAGCGTCAAGCTCGCGAACGCGCTCGACGGCCAGTCGCCGTTCCTGCGCCGCTCGCTGATCCCCGGCCTGCTGCAGGTCGCGCACCGCAACGTGTCGCGCGGCCTCACCGACCTGTCGCTGTTCGAGACCGGCCTGGTGTTCCTGCCGCAGCAGGGAGTGCAGTACGGCACGTCGTTCGTGCCGCCGCTCGCGGTGCGTCCGGATGCCGCCACGCTGGCCGAGCTCGACGCGTCGATCCCGCCGCAGCACCGGCACGTCGCCGTGCTGCTGACCGGACATCTCGTGGCCAAGCAGCCGGGCGTGGCGCCGGTGACCGCCGGGCTCGGCGACGCACTGGACGCCGTCCGGACGATCGCGGCTGCCGCAGGGGTCCAGGTCGACGTCGCACAGGGCGAGCGCGCGGCGCTGCACCCGGGCCGCACCGGCGTGCTGAGCGTCGCGGGCACCGAGGTGGGCTACGTCGGCGAGGTGCTTCCGACGGTGGCCGAGGCATCCGATCTTCACGGCCGCGTCGTCGTCGCCGAGCTGGATCTCGACCTCGTGCTGTCGCTCGCGGGCGAGAAGGTCGTGGCGGCATCGCTGTCGGGCTTCCCGGCGGCCACGCAGGACGTCTCGCTCGTGCTCGGGGCCGATGTCGCGGCCGCCGACGTGCGCGCCGCGCTCGTGGAGGGCGCGGGCGACCTGCTCGAGTCCGTGCGCCTGGTCGACGACTACCGCGGTCAGGGTGTCGCCGACGGCGCGAAGAGCCTGACGTTCGCGCTGCGCTTCCGCGCCGGTGATCGCACGCTCACGGCGGCCGAAGCGACCGAGGCGAAGCTCGCCGGCGTCGCCGTCGCCGCCGAGCGCTTCGGCGCGACGATCCGCGAATAGGACCTCGTCTCCCGCTCAGGTGTCGCGGACTCCTGTATCGCCGTGTGCGTGACGGCGTGTCGTGACACCTGAGCGGCTCTGCCCTGGGCGGAACGACTGCCGTTCGCGCCGTTCACCTGGTTTGCTGGTGCGATGACCGACGTGCTGCTCCTGGGAGGGACGGGCTGGCTGAGCGGGCGCACCGCGCGAAGATGGCTGGATGCCGGCACCGCCGTCACCTGTCTGGCCCGTGGTGCGCGCCCCGCACCCGAGGGCACGACGCTCGTCGTGGCGGACCGCGATGCCCCGGACGCATACGCCGCGGTTGCGGATCGCGACTGGGACGAGGTCGTCGACGTGTCGTCGAACCCGGCGCACGTCGCGGCCGCCGCGCGGGCGCTCGGGCCGCGCGCGGCGCACTGGACGTACGTGTCGAGCGTGTCGGTCTACGCGCGGGCCGACCTCGAGGCGCAGGACGAATCGGGCGAGCTGCTCCCACCCGCAGAACCTGGCGAGGAGTCGGACTACGGCCGCGACAAGGTGGCCGCCGAGAATGCCGTTCGCGCGGGACTCGGCGATCGCGGCGCGATCGTGCGACCCGGGCTCATCGTCGGGCCCGGCGACCCGACCGACCGCTTCGGCTACTGGGTGTCGCGGTTCGCACTGGCAGGCGCCGACCCGGTGCTCGTCCCGGAGACCGACGGTCACCGCGCGCAGGTGATCGACGTCGACGACGTCGCCGCGTTCGTCGTGCGCGTCGGTGCGGACCGGTGGTCGGGCACGGCCAACGCCGTCGGCGACGTGACGTCGCTCGCCGACATGCTGGGCCTGGCACGAGAGATCGCCGGCCATACCGGAGCGGCGGTGGCGGCATCCGATCGGTTCTTGGTCGACCACGACGTGGCGTACTGGGCCGGTCCGCGCTCGCTGCCGCTGTGGCTGCCGACCGACATGCCGGGCTTCATGACGCACCGGGGCGACGGATTCCGCGGTGCGGGGGGAATGCTGCGGCCGTTGCGCGAGACGCTCGAACGCACCCTCGCCGACGAGCGGTCGCGCGGCCTCGACCGCGAGCGACGCGCGGGCCTCACCCGCGCCGACGAGCTGGCGCTGCTGGCCGAGCTCGACGCGTCCGACCCGGCTCAGCGGTAGCGGCGTCCTTCGTCGCGGCGGTACAGCCACACGGCGAGCACACCGAGCACGACGGTCCAGGCGAGGATGCCGAGCAGGGCCCACGCCGGGGCGCCGGTGCCGAGCGCGGCGCCGACGACGATCTCGCGCGCCTGCCGCACCGGCAGGAACTTCGACACCAGGTCGAGCCAGTCGGGGAACAGCAGGGGCGGCAGGAAGAGGCCACCGCCGAACGCGAGCAGGAACATGGCGACCTGCGTGACCGCGATGGCGGCCTTGGGCCCGCACGTCGTGCCGATGATCACGCCGATGAGAGCCGACGGCACCGCGGTCACGATGACGAATCCGATCGCGGCGAGGAGGTCGAGCGGCTCGGGAGCTGCGGCGGTGAAGAGCCCGCCGATCACCAGCAGCGGCACCATCGCGACGGCCGCGACGATGAGCGTGGATGCCATGAGACCGGCGATGCGCGCACCCGCGGCACCGGGGAGGGTCCGCAGGTACGGTGCCCAGGGCTTGGCGCGCTGTTCGGAGAGGTCGAGGCCGATCGAGAACAGGCTCGCCGACATGAAGGCGAACACGACCATCGATGCGACCGCGGCGGTGGCGTACTCCGGGTTCTCGACGACCGTGCGCTGAGGCAGCACGAACAGGCAGAACGCGAGCGTCGGGAAGGCGAGTGAGCCGATCACGGCGATCGGCACGCGCGCGGTCTCGAGCAGGTTGTACTTGGTGTGGACGACGGTGAGGGCCAGAGCGGACATCACACAGCTCCCTTCGTGAGCGTGAGGAAGGCCTCTTCGAGGGTGGCGCCGCGCACGGCGAGGCCCGAGAAGGGCAGATCGGATGCCACCAGCCGGCGGACGAACGCGTCCGAGTCGGCGAGCACCGCCGTGACGGTGCCGGTGTCGGGGTCGATGGTCACGGCGGCATCGGGCGCGAGCGACTCGACCTGCGCCGCGTCCAGCCCCGCGAGGGTCACGCGACGGCGGGCGACGCCTGACACGATCGCGGCGAGCGTGTCGTCGGCGCGGACGACACCCTCGTCGATGACGACGACGCGCTGGGCGAGCTGTTCGATCTCCTCCAGGTGGTGGCTGGTCATGACGACCGCACAGCCGGCGGCGTTGCGGGCGCGGACGGCATCCCACAGGCGCCGGCGCGCATCGACGTCGAGTCCCGTGGTCGGCTCGTCGAGCAGCACCAGGTCGGGGTCGCCGACGAAGGCGAGGGCGACGGCGACCCGGCGCTGCTGTCCGCCCGACAGGGCGCCGCACTGCTTGCCCAGCAGCTCGTCGAGACCGAACTCGTCGACGATGCGCGACACGTCGGCGGGGCGAGGGTAATGCGCGCCGACCAGATCGAGCACCTCGCGCACCTTGAGCGCTTCGGGAAGCGCCGTGGTCTGCGGCGTCGTGCCGAGACGGACACGGGATGCCGCATCCCTCGGGTCACCGCCGAACAGGGCCACGGTGCCCGAGGTCGGTGTGCGCAGTCCTTCGACCAGGGTCAGCAGCGTCGTCTTTCCGGCGCCGTTCGGGCCCAGCAGACCGACGCATTCGCCGGGATGGATCTCCAGCGTCACGCCGTCGAGGGCGGTGACGTCGCCGAAGCGCTTGACGAGCGACTCGGTGCGGATCAGGGCGTTCATCTGGTGCCTCCCAGGAGTTCGAGGAGCTGGGCGCGATACGCGCGAAAGGCCTCGCGCCCGGCAGGGGTGATGGTCACGAGCGTCGTCGGACGGCGTCCCGCGAAGGTCTTCGTGCTCGATACGTATCCGGCGGCCTCGAGTCTGGCCAGGTGGGTGGTGAGGTTGCCGGGCGTCATGTCCAGCAGCTTCTGAAGCGTGGGGTACGCGATCTCGTCGCCGTCGCCGAGAGCCTCGTCCAGAGTCGTCATGATCCGCAGTCGGGCCGGGGCGTGGATCACCGGGTCGAGCTCACTCATCGCTCTGCTCCCGACGCGGTTCGACGGGCAGCAGGCCCCGTATGAGCAGCACGGCGACGATGACCATCGCGATCGGTCCGGCGATCGCGTAGACGAGGAAGTTGTACGGGGTGCCGGCGAAGGTCGCGGCGACGGCGACCACGATGATGACGATGCCGAGTGCGTACTGGACCGGCGCGCGCCATAGCGCACCGCCCGCGAGGTAGAGCACGCCGACGATGAGGGCGAAGGCTCCGGGGTAGAGCAGCGCGGCGAGCTCGTCCGACAGTCCGGCGCGCTGCAGGCCCACGAGCAGCAGCCACGCGCCGACCATCGAGATCGTCCACGACCAGCCGTACAGCATGCCCTGGAAGCGGGACCGGCCGCGGATGCCGGCGCCCGTCCTGATCCCCGTGATGATCGACCACACGATCGCGGCGACCATGCAGACGCCGAAGACGATCCATGCGACCGGCGTCGGCAGGAGGTCGACGCCGCCGATGTCGCGCCCGCACCACAGCGCACCGAACCCGATCGCCCAGGCGGCCGCCCATACGACGAGCAGCACCGCGTAGCCCCGCAGCAGGCGGCTCTGCGTGCTGCGGCGCTGCGACTGCATGAGGTCGTACATGCGCTCGGCGTCGGCGCGGGTTCCGGGGTCGTCGGTGTCCATGCAAAGTACTTTGCACCGCAAAGTACTTTGTGTCAATACCGCGGGTCTCGCGATTTGGCACGGCGGGGGAGCAGCGGCTATCGTCGGCGCATGCCTTCGGCGTTCCAGGGACCGCACACGCTCGCTCCGAGCGTCGCTCCCGCGCGCCGACGTCTGGGCCAGCGCCGACTCTAGGCGACCCTGCACGCCGTCCCATCGAGGACGTCTGCGAGCGGGCGTCGCCGTCTCCGGCCCCTGCACCCAGACTCTAAGGTGGAATCCATGACGTATTCGGTCGCCGTCAGCGGCGCATCCGGTTATGCGGGCGGCGAGATCCTGCGGATCCTCGCCGCGCATCCCGATATCGAGATCCGCACCGTCACCGCGCACTCCAACGCGGGACAGCCGCTCATCCAGCACCAGCCGCACCTGCGTTCGCTCGCACACCTGACGCTCCAGGACACGACGCCCGAGATCCTCGCCGGGCACGACATCGTCTTCCTGGCGCTGCCGCACGGGCAGTCGGGCCAGTACACCGACGCCCTCGGCGACACGCCCCTCGTGATCGACGCCGGCGCCGACCACCGGCTCGAGTCCGTCGCCGACTGGGACGCGTTCTACGGCGGCGACTTCCACGAGCCGTGGGTGTACGGCGTCCCCGAGCTGCCCGTCGCCGGCGCCACGCAGCGGGAAAGGCTGGTCGGGGCATCCCGCATCGCCGCCCCGGGCTGCAATGCCTCGACGGTGAGCCTGAGCCTCGCGCCGGGGGTCGCGGCAGGCGTGATCGACCCATCCGACATCGTCACGGTGCTCGCCGTCGGACCGTCCGGCGCCGGCAAGAGCCTCAAGCCGAACCTCCTCGCGAGCGAGATCCTCGGCACCGCCAACCCGTACGCGGTGGGGGGCACGCACCGGCACATCCCCGAGATCCGGCAGGCGCTCGCCGCCGCGCGCACCGCCGGCCGGTCGTTGAGCGAGCGAGGAACGAGCGAGCCGAAACGCGCCCACACCGCCCCTGACGAAGGCATCCGCATCTCGTTCACGCCGGTGCTCGTGCCGATGGCGCGGGGGATCCTCGCCACGTCGACGGCGCCGATCGCGCCGGGCGTGAGCGACGACGAGATCCGCGCCGCGTGGGAGACCGCCTACGGCGACGAGACCTTCGTGCAGCTGCTGCCCGCCGGCTCGTTCCCGCGCACGGCCGACGTGCTCGGCGCCAACACGGCGCTGATGGGCCTTGCGATCGACCGCGCCGCCGGCCGCGTCGTCGTCGTCACCGCGGTCGACAACCTCGTCAAGGGCACGGCCGGCGCGGCCGTGCAGTCCATGAACATCGCGCTGGGTCTCGCCGAGGGCACCGCGCTGACAGTGAACGGGCTCGCCCCGTGAACGCCGTATGCGTCCTCGAGCCCTCCGCCGCCCGCATCGTGGAAGGAACAACGCCGTGAGCGTCACCGCAGCCCAGGGGTTCGAAGCGGCGGGCGTCGCCGTCGGACTCAAGTCGACCGGCAAGCCCGACGTCGCCGTCGTCGTCAACCGCGGTCCGCTCAAGGTCGGCGCGGCCGTCTTCACCAGCAACCGGGCCAAGGCGAACCCGATCATCTGGTCGCAGCAGGTCATCCAGGACGGCGTCGTCGAGGCGATCGTGCTGAACTCCGGCGGGGCGAACTGCTTCACCGGCCCGTTCGGGTTCCAGACGACCCACCAGACGGCCGAGAAGGCGGGCGAACTGCTCGGGGTGAGCGCCGGCGACGTGCTGGTGTGCTCCACCGGTCTCATCGGCACCGGTGACGAGGTGTTCCGCGCCAAGGTGCTCGCCGGCACCGAGCAGGGGATCGCCGAGCTGACGGCCGACGGCGGCGAGGCGGCATCCCTCGCGATCATGACCACCGACTCGCGTCCGAAGCGCTCGGTCTTCACCGGCGACGGCTGGACGATCGGCGGCATGGCGAAGGGCGCGGGGATGCTGGCACCCGGCCTGGCCACGATGCTCGTGGTCATCACGACCGATGCCGTGCTCACGGCCGAGCAGGCCGACGCGGCGCTCCGCCAGGCGACGGGACGCACGTTCGACCGGCTCGACTCGGACGGCTGCATGTCGACGAACGACCAGGTGACGCTCATGGTCAGCGGCGCGAGCGGCGTCACGCCCGACGCCGACGCGTTCGCCGCCGCGCTCGCCGAGGTCAGCCAGGATCTCGCGAAGCAGCTGCAGGGCGACGCCGAAGGTGCCAGTCACGACATCACGATCCTCGTGCAGAACGCCGCCACCGAGCAGGACGCGGTCGAGGTCGGCCGCTCGGTCGCCCGCAACAACCTCTTCAAGGCCGCGATCTTCGGCAACGACCCGAACTGGGGCCGCGTGCTCGCCGCGATCGGCACGACACGGGCCGCGTTCGACCCGTACGACGTCGACGTGTGGATGAACGGCGTGCGGGTGTGCTCGCAGGGCGGACCCGATGCGCCGCGAGAGGACGTCGACCTCACCCCGAGGGTGACCGATCTGATCATCGATCTCAAGGTCGGTGCGGCGTCGGCGACGATCCTCACCAACGACCTCACCCACGACTACGTCCACGAGAACAGCGCGTACTCCTCATGAGCGACATCCAAGACACCGATCCCGGCGAGGCCAGCGCCCGCGCCGTGACGCTCATCGAGTCGCTGCCCTGGCTCAAGCGCTTCCGCGATCAGGTCGTCGTGGTCAAATACGGCGGCAACGCGATGGTGTCGGAAGAGCTGCAGGACGCCTTCGCCGCCGACATCGCCTACCTGCGCTACGTCGGCGTCAAGCCGGTCGTGGTGCACGGCGGGGGTCCGCAGATCTCGTCGATGCTCGACCGGCTCGCCATCCCGAGCGAGTTCAAGGGCGGCTATCGCGTGACCTCGACCGAGGCGATCTCGGTGGTGCGCATGGTGCTGACCGGTCAGATCAACCCGCAGCTGGTGTCGAAGATCAACGCGCACGGCCCCGTCGCCACGGGTCTGAGCGGCGAGGACGCGGGGCTGTTCGGCGGCCGGCGCCGCGGCGTCGTCATCGAGGGCGTCGAGCACGACCTCGGCCGTGTCGGAGACGTCGTCCAGGTCGACCCGCAGCCCGTGCTCGATCAGATCGACGCGGGGCGCATCCCCGTCGTGTCGAGCATCGCGCCCGACCTGGACCACCCCGGGCATTCGCTCAACGTGAACGCGGATGCCGCGGCATCCGCTCTGGCCGTCGCCCTCGGCGCCGCAAAGCTCGTCGTCCTCACGGACGTCGCCGGGCTGTACGCCGACTGGCCCAACCGCGACTCACTCGTGTCGCACTTGAACTCGACCGAGTTGCGCGCGATGCTGCCGCGGCTGGAGTCGGGCATGATCCCGAAGATGACGGCGTGTCTTGAGGCCGTGGAAGGCGGCGTCGAGACGGCCGCGATCATCGACGGGCGGGTGCCGCACTCGGTGCTCGTGGAGATCTTCACCAGCAAGGGAATCGGAACAGAGGTGGTGCTCGGATGACGTGGCAGGACGACGAGGCGCGCGACCTCGTGAAGAGCTTCGGTGCTCGTATGCAGATGTTCGTGCGCGGCGAGGGCGCGTATCTGTGGGACGCCGACGGCAAGCGCTACCTGGACTTCCTCGCCGGCATCGCGGTCGACTCGCTCGGCCACGCGCATCCGGTGTTCGTCGACGCGGTGGCCACGCAGGCCGCGACGCTCACCCAGGTGTCGAACTACTTCGCGACGCCGCCGCAGCTGGCGCTCGCCTCGACGCTCAAGCGACTGGCGGGAACGGGTGATGCCGGGCGCGTGTACTTCGGAAACTCCGGCGCCGAGGCCAACGAGGCGGCATTCAAGCTCGCCCGTCTCCATGGCGGCGCCGACCGGCCCCGCATCCTGGCGCTGAAGGACGCGTTCCACGGCCGCACGATGGGCACGCTCGCCCTCACCGGCAAGCCGTACATGCAGGAGCCGTTCCTCCCGATGACGCCGGGCGTCGAGTTCATCGACTCGACCGTCGAGGCGCTGGAGGCTGCGATCGACGACCGCGTGGCAGCGCTGTTCGTCGAACCCGTCAAGGGCGAGGCCGGCGTGCTGCCGCTCCCCGAAGGCTACCTGCGGGCTGCCCGCGAGATCACGGAGCGCCATGGCGTGCTGCTCATCATCGACGAGATCCAGACCGGCGCCGGACGCACGGGGGAGTGGTTCGCCTTCCAGCACGAGGGCATCACACCCGACGCCATCACGGTCGCCAAGGGCATCGGCGGCGGCTTCCCGATTGGCGCGATGATCACTTTCGGCACCGCGAGCGAGCTGTTCTATCCGGGCACGCACGGCTCGACGTTCGGCGGCAACGCGCTGGGCACCGCCGTCGCGAACGCCGTCCTCGGCGAGATCGAGCGGGCGGGCCTGGTGCGCAACGCCGCCGAGCGCGGTGCGCAGCTGCGCGCCGCCATCGAGGGGATCGGCTCACCGCTGATCGAGGGATGCCGCGGCCTCGGGCTGCTCGTCGGCGTCGGCTTGCGGCATCCGGTCGCCAAGGCGCTCGTCGCGGCCGCTCAGCAGCACGGCCTCGTCATCAACGCACCGAACGACGAGACGATCCGCCTCGTGCCGGCGCTCACGATCGGCGACATCGAGATCGACGAGTTCGTCACCCTGTTCACGGCGGCGCTGCGCACCGTCGAAGACGCTCTGGTGCCGCAGACCACGACGGAGGTTCCCGCATGACCCGCCACCTGCTCCGCGACGACGACCTCACGCAGGCCGAACAGGCCGAGATCCTCGATCTCGCGGTCGAGCTGAAGAAGGACCGCTGGGCCAACAAGGCTCTCGCGGGTCCGCAGACGGTCGCGGTGATCTTCGACAAGTCGTCGACGCGCACGCGGGTGTCGTTCGCGGTCGGCATCGCCGACCTCGGCGGCTCGCCGCTGATCATCTCGACGGCCAACAGCCAGCTCGGCGGCAAAGAGACGCCGTCCGACACGGCGCGGGTGCTCGAGCGCCAGGTCGCCGCGATCGTCTGGCGCACCTACGCACAGGCGGGGCTGGAGCAGATGGCCGCCGGCACGCGTGTGCCGGTCGTCAACGCACTGAGCGATGACTTCCACCCCTGCCAGCTGCTGGCCGACCTGCTCACCATCAAGGAACACAAGGGCGAGCTCGCGGGTCTCACGCTCGCGTTCTTCGGCGACGGCAAGTCGAACATGGCGCACTCCTACGTGCTCGCGGGCGTCACGGCGGGCATGCACGTGCGCGTCGCGTCGCCCGAGTCGTACGCGCCGCGTGACGACGTGATCGCCGATGCCGACCGCCGTGCCGCCGAGACCGGCGGCTCGGTCACCCTATACACCGACCCGAACGAGGCGGCGGCAGGCGCCGACGTCGTCGTCACCGACACCTGGGTGTCCATGGGCAAGGAGGAGGAGAAGCTCGAGCGGCTGCGCGACCTCGGCGGCTACAAGGTCACCGGCGAGACCATGGGGCTCGCGAAGGACGACGCGATCTTCATCCACTGCCTGCCCGCCGACCGCGGATACGAGGTCGACGCCGAGGTCATCGACGGACCGCAGTCCGTCGTGTGGGACGAGGCCGAGAACCGACTGCACGCCCAGAAGGCGCTGCTGGTCTGGCTGCTGCGTCAGGGCTGAGAACGGGTCACCCCGATGCGCGGGCCGGGCGGGAAGGATCGTTCCTGGCTTGCGACGCGGTGGGTCCGACTCAACGGTCCTGCCCGAGTCGGCGGCGTCGACCTCGCGCGCGGGCTCGCGGTGCTCGGCATGTTCGCGGCGCACCTCCTGTGGATCACCGATCCGTTCTCCTGGACCGATCCGTCCACCTGGACAGCGGTGGCTCAGGGACGGTCGTCGATCCTGTTCGCGACCCTCGCGGGTGTGTCCATCGGTCTCGTCACCGGCGGTGACAGGCCCCTGAGCGGCGGCGGGCTGGTCACCGCGCGGCGGCGTCTCGTCGTGCGAGCGTGTCTGCTCTGGCTGCTGGGGGTGCTGCTGATCCTCACGGGGGTCCCGGTGTATGTGATCCTGCCCGCGTACGCGATCCTGTTCCTGTGCGCGGTGCCACTGACGGCGCTCTCCGCGCGGGTGCTGCTTCCGCTGGCGGCCGGGCTCGCGCTCGTCATGCCGTTCGTGCAGGTCGTGCTCGACGCGCTGCCGGTGTGGCGGACGCCGTCCGGCGCGGATCTCTCGCTCGTGCTCGGCTGGCACTACCCGTTCACGACGTGGGTCGCGTTCATCGTCGCGGGACTCGGCGTCGCGCGCGCCGGGGTCACCCGGCTGCGCGTGCAGGTGTGGCTGCTGACGGCCGGCATGGTGCTCGCGGTCGTCGGCTACGCCATGGATGCCGCGACCGGCGCCGATGTTCCGACCGAGGAGTCGTCGTACGGGGGAGCGGTGTGGACGGCGCGGGCGCATTCGAGCGGCCTGCTCGAGGTGATCGGGTCTGGCGGATTCGCGCTCGCGGTGCTGGGCGCGTGCTTGCTGCTGTGCCGCACCGCCGCGCGGTGGGCGGTGCTGCCGCTGCGGGCGGTGGGCGCGATGCCGCTCACGGCATACACGCTGCAGCTCGTGGTGTGGGCGGTCGTCGCGGCTGCCGTCCTCGGCGACACCGGCGACCTCGGAGGGTTTCGAGACCTCGCACCGTTCTGGCCGCTCGCCCTGGGCACGGTCGCGTTCGCGACGGCCTGGGCGCTCCTGGTCGGCCGCGGTCCGTTGGAATGGGTCGTCGACCGCATCGCCCGGCTCGTCACGCGGCCCGAGCACGCGGCATCCAAACTCCCGTGATGACGCGGATCGTCAGGGCGCGACGGGTCGAGAGGGTTGCGCGGGCGCGGCGGGCACCGCCGAGTCGGGTGCCGGGTCCATGTCCCCCGAGCTGGTGGACGCGGCCTTCTTGTCGCGCGGGGCGGGCAGCCACGCGCCGGATTCCAGATCGAGCGCGCGCCGGAACTCCTTGGCGAATGCGCCGTCCGTGTCGTAGTCGCGCGTGGTGACGTACACACCGTGGGCGTATCCCGGGATGCGCGACCTCGGCGCGTCCCCGGTGAGCTCGATGTCGGCGATCCCGGCGCCGTAGAGGCGGCGCAGGCTGCCTCCGAACCAGTCGCCGAAGAAGTGCCAACGGGCGGGATACCACATGTTCGTCCAGCGCACCGGAGCGAACGCGGCGGCTTCGTGCAGACGCCGGGTGTGCCGCCAGAAGGCGCCGCCGTCGCCCCGGGTCCGCTTGTCGTGCGTGACGTACGAGAAGAAGGTCGAGTGGGCGTTCGCGTTCGGCCGGTACTGCGGCGGCCATTTCTCGTCGTGCTCGTCGGCGGTCTCGCTCTGCGGTGGGCACGACTGCAGCTCCCGCAGGTCCATCCGCGCCGCGAACTGCGCGGTGTCCTTCGTGTAGATCTGGTCCGCGAAGTTCATGGGGCTGCCGAAGCTCACGAAGTCCGAGATCAGCCACGGGTGTCCCTGCGCCTGCATGGCCAGCCACAGGTCGCGCTGGGCGCGCCGGTAGTCGTCGGCCGAACGGGTCGGATCCTCGGTGAGGTCGGATGCCGCCGCCTCGACGGCTTCCAGCGACTCCGCCGAGAGCCCTCCGCCGCGCGAGGACGTCATCGACCACAGGTACGAGATGGCGTCGTACGCGATGTACGAGCCGAGGCTGTGGCCGGTCACGACGACGCGGTCGTAGTCCCCGCTGTCGTGCAGCGCCTGCAGCAGATCGACGATGCCCGTGCGGATCTCGCGCCGCGCCGCGAACGACCGCGGCGACGTGTCGAGGTAGCGCACGACGTCGACGAGGTACTTCACGAGCCAGCCGGGCAACAGGCGGCTGATCGCGTACGTGACGACGACGAGCGCGGACACGCTGCCGGCTGCGATCTGCGCCCAGGGCGGCACGCCGAACCACGTCGAGAACCCGGGGATCGAGACGAACCCCCAGGCCAGGGCGAACGTGGCGATCCAGATGACGATCCACAGTCCCCACAGGCCCGGTGGCACGTGGGGCAGCTGCGTCGCACCGAACGCCAGGAGCGCGACGACCCCGATGGTGCCGAGCGTCCACGGCGCCCATTCGGGCAGTCCGTCGAGCGGGAACAGCAGCAGACCCGCCGCGCCGATGGCGACCAGCAGGAGTCCGACGGCCGCGACGAGCTGCGGAATGCTCGTGGCCGGCAGCATGATGCGCCGGAACGTCGGCCACAGGTCGTCCAGGCGGTTGCCCTGCATGAGGTGCGCCCAGTGGTACTCGTAGATGTCGGTCTGCACGTCGAAGCCGTGACCGGCGGCATCCGGTTCGTCCTTCCGGCGGGCGGGGACGACGTGCAGTCGTCCTTCGAAGTCGCCCCGGAACTTCACGGGACGCGAATGGAACGGCGCCCCACGGCAGATCACCGTGCTGAACGCGTTGAGCGTCTCGACCGGCCGCTGCTCGCCCATCCCGTGGACGACGACGACCGCCTGACGGCGCTGTCTGGTCACGATGCACCCCCTCGCCCACGCAGGAGTCGCGGTCTCGCCGGCGTGATACCTGCGCCGGGAGGTGGATGCTGCGGCCCCGGGTCGCGGCATCCAGGTCGCGTCTTCGCATCTCGCGTCCATCTCCGAGAGGCGGATGGGTCCCGTCTTGTCGTGTTGGTGCGGGGACGCGGCAGGTGTGGCCCCTTCTGTCTGGCTGTGGGAGGCGG
>Ga0160453_100229_pt1 | contig 54511 bp, 54 predicted proteins | sample HID1971K_E6MG_FD_108228 | JGI IMG/M metagenome (GOLD analysis project Ga0160453, IMG submission 108228) | Enriched millipede-associated microbial communities from UW Madison campus, WI, USA - HID1971K_E6 MG | ecosystem: Host-associated > Arthropoda: Insects > Digestive system > Unclassified ...
CGCTGGCCGGCGGATACCTGGGCGATCGAGAGCTGACTGTCCCCACGCCCCCTCCACCCGCCGCCGGCACGTCGGGTGGAGCCTCCGGGCGCGGGGGCCCAGCGGCGTTCTTCTTCGACCCCGACGGCACGCGCTGGTACCGCACCGGCGACGCCGGCCTGTTCGAGGACGGCGTGCTGCGCATCCACGGCCGCATCGACAACGTGATCGTCTCGGGCGGCGTCAACATCTCGCTCGACCGCGTCGAGCGCATCGTGCGCTCGGTGCCCGGCCTCGACAGCGCCGTGGTCGTCGGGATTCCCGACGAGCGCTGGGGCGAGGCATCCGTCATCGTCGCCTCACGCGGCGAGGCCCTGCGCCGGAGCGAGGCCGTGCAGCTGGACGAGGCGCGCGCCGCGGTGCAGGCAGAGATCGGCTCGCACGCCCGCCCCACCCGTCTCGTGCTCGTCGACGAACTCGCCACCCTGCCCTCCGGCAAGCCCGACCGCGAGGCGATCCGCCGCGCCGTCGCCGCCCTCCACTGACGCGGGCCTCACCTCGGCGGGTACGGTCCGGTGTGCACGACGCAGAAGCGGTTGCCCTCGGTGTCTTCGAGCACGACCCAATCGGCGCCCTCGGGGTAGTGGTCCCAGTCCACCTCGCGCGCCCCGAGGGTGAGCAGGCGCTGCACCTCGGCGGCCTGGTCCTCGGCGTACAGATCGAGGTGGATGCGGGGCGGATAGTGCTGCGGATACCCGGTGACCGACAGCGCGAGGCTGGCGCCGGGCGCCGCCCAGTCCGCCTTGCCCGGCGGATCGAGGATCACCCAGTCCTGGCTCGGCTCGCTCCGGTTGACGTATCCGAGCGCGGCCCGCCAGAACTCGCCGGCGCGCGCGATGTCTTCGACCGTCAGGACGGTGGATCCGATGCTCAACATGCCACCATCCTGCGCGGTGCCTGCGACATCCGCCGTGGCCCATCGGAGCGCCCTCTAGGATGTGCTCTCGTGGCAGGAACCCCCAGCAAGAAGCGCAAGACCACCAGCACAAAGAAGCAGCCGCCGCGTGGCAACCCGCAGAAGTCGCACGTCTCACGCGACCCCGCGCATGTCGAGAAGGCGACGTTGCGCGACTGGATCGGCGCCGCGCGCCTGCGCACGCTGCCCCTCGCGATCACGCCGATCCTGATCGGCACGGGCGCGGCCATCATCGTGACCGACGTGCTCCACTGGGTGATCGCGCTGTTCTGTCTCATCGTGTCGGTGTCGCTGCAGATCGGCGTCAACTACGCGAACGACTACAGCGACGGCATCCGCGGCACCGACGACTTCCGCGTCGGACCGTCGCGCCTGACCGCCAGCCGCCGCGCGAAGCCGCGCACGGTGCTCATCGTGGCGCTGGCGTTCTTTGCGATCGCGGGCCTCGCCGGTGTCGCGATCACGATCCGCACGCAGCAGTGGTGGCTCATCGCCGTCGGCGTCGTGTGCATCCTCGCGGCCTGGTTCTACACGGGCGGCAAGCGTCCGTATGGGTACTACGGACTGGGCGAGCTGTTCGTGTTCGTGTTCTTCGGTCTGGTCGCCACCCTCGGCACCACGTGGGTGCAGGCGCTCGCGCTGCCGCAGGAGGCGTGGTTCGGCGCCGTCGGCGCGGGTCTCATCGCGTGTGCGGTGCTGCTCGCGAACAACCTGCGCGACATCGACCAGGACCGCGTCGCAGGCAAGAAGACGCTCACCGTGCTGATCGGCCGCCGCGCGACGCAGGTGCTGTTCACCGTGTTCCTGGTGGTGCCCTTCCTCATCGCGGCGTTCCTGGCGTGGATCGGCTACCCGATCGCGTGGCTGACGCTGCTGGCACTCCTGGCCGGTTTGCCCGCGATGCTCATCGTCTGGACCTACCGCGAACCGCGCGAACTCGTCGTGGCCCTCGGCCTGACGTCTTTGACGTCGGTCGCCTACGGTGCGTTCCTCATGTGGGCGTTCATCGGCTGACACCCGCGTGATCGGGATGCCGCGGCCCGCGGCATCCCTCCGCTCCCAGTACTGGCGTCAGGCCTCGGGGGCGTCGGGACCGGGCTCGGCGGTCGGGACCGCGGCGTCGGCGGCGGCATCCTCCGCCTCTTCGTCGGTTGCGGCGGCGCGCGCCTGGGCGCGGCGGTCGGCGAGGCCGGTCGTGACGTCTTCGAGGGGCTTGCGCAGGAACAGCACCGACAGGCTCAGCCCGATGAGGGCGGCGAAGATCGCGGCGAGCCAGTAGTACTCGCGCATGATCGGGAACAGCATCATGATGCCGAACGGCACGAGGAACGCCAGCAGTCGCAGAACCGAGTAGACGATGGCGGAGCGTGCTTTCACCCGTCCATCCTACGTTTGCGTCACGGAGCGCCTCCTCGCCGCCCGGACGGGGCCGGTCCCGCCTAGGATGGTGGCATGGCTCGTGGGCTGCTCATCCTGGCCCTGGTGGCGACAGTGTTCTGGGTCTTCACCATCGTCGACTGCGCCATCCAGCCTCCGATCCGCCACCGCGGTGTGAGCAAGCCGGTGTGGGTGCTCATCGTGGTGCTGCTGCCGGTGCTGGGCGGCATCCTGTGGCTGGCCGTCGGCCGCGTCCGCGGCTCGGTCGCGGTGCTGCGCCGCGCGCCCGACGACGACCCCGAGTTCCTCGGCACGCTGGGCTCGCTGAGCGACCAGGACGAGCGCATCCGGCGCCTGGAAGAGGAGCTCGCGGCGCTCGACTCCGAAGACGACGATCCCAAGTGGAACCCGCCGGCCCGGCCGGCGGCATCCGATGACGCCCCCGCGCCCGACGCGACGGCGACCGGCACAGCCGCCACCGGAACCACGCCGCCCGTGCCGCCCGTGCACCCCACCGACGGCGACGACGACGCCCGTGGTCAGCGCGGAGCGCTCGGCTGACGTGACCGGCGATCCCCGCGCCGACGGCGCGAACGACTCCGCGCCCGCCACCGACGCCGCCGCGGCGCTTCTGTTCCGCCTCATCGAGCTGGGCGTACGGCACGTCGTGGTGAGCCCCGGCTCGCGCTCGCAAGCCCTCGCTCTGGTCGCGGCCGAGTTCGAACGCCGGGGCGTGATCAGCCTGCACGTGCGCCTCGACGAGCGGGTCGCCGGCTTCACGGCGCTCGGCATCGGACGCGAGACCGGGATGCCGGCGGCCGTCGTGTGCACGTCCGGCACCGCCGTGGCCAACCTGCTGCCGGCCGCGCTCGAAGCGCACCACGCCGGCGTGCCGCTGCTGCTGCTGACCGCGGACCGCCCACCCGAGCTGCGCGGTGTCGGCTCCAACCAGACCACGCGCCAGCCCGGCATGTTCGCTCCCACGGTGCGGTTCGAGGCCGACCTGCCCGTCCCCGACGCGGTCGACGCCGACGGCACGCACGAGCAGAGCGTCATGCTGCGCTCGGTGGCCGAGTCGGCCGTCGCCGCCGCGCTCGGCGAGGGCACGTGGTCGCCGGGACCGGTGCACCTGAACCTCCCTTACCGCGAACCGCTCGCCGGCTCCCTGCCCTCGTGGCTCGGCGTGCCGGCGGCCGAGCTGCACACGGCGGTCGACCCGGACCCCGACGGCCCCCCGGTCGACGCGGAGCCGGAGGACGAGGCATCCGGTGCGCTCTATCAGGGCGGGGGAGGGATCGGCGAGTCCGACGTTCCGACCGAGCCCGAGGACGCCCCGTACGTGCTCGAACGCGGCCCGCGCACCGTCGTGCTCGCGGGCGCCGACGCGGGCCCCGATGCGGAGCAGCTCGCCCATGCCGGCGGCTGGCCGCTGATCGCCGAGATCGTCAGCGGCGCCCGCTTCGGCCGGCAGGTCGTGCACGGGTACCGCGCGCTGCTGCGCGAACCGCTGCTCGGGGGGCGCATCGAGCGCGCCATCGTGCTCGGTCACCCGACGCTCAGCCGGGAGGCCGCGCGCCTGCTGTCCGACGTCGGCGTCGAGGTCATCGCGGTGCGGGGTCCGGGCGAGCCGCTCAACCTCAACGGCGCGACGGTCGCCGTCGACCGCATCGCCGTCGCGACCGGCGACGCCGACCGCGCGTGGCTCGGAGAATGGATGCTGGCGTCCCGTGCCGCCGCAGTCGACCTCGCGCCCCCGGCGCCCGACGCCGACGGCCTGTCGTCGGCCGAGCCCGCCGAACGGCTCGGGGCCATCGCCGCCGAGCTGCAGGTCATCCGGGCGCCCCTGGACCGCACGGCGCTCGTCGACGCGGTGTGGCGCGCGACCTGGCCGCACGACCGGCTCGTGTTCGGGTCGTCGCGCCTGGTGAGGGTGGCCGATGAGGTGCTGCCGGGCAAGAAGGTGCCCGTGCACGCCAACCGGGGCCTCGCCGGCATCGACGGCACGATCGCGACGGCCACCGGCATCGCGCTGGCGAGCCAGTCGTCCAGCGGGACCGGTGTCACACGGGTGCTGCTCGGCGACCTGGCGGTGCTGCACGACGTCGGCGCGCTGCTGCTGCCGCCGCACGAGGACGAGCCGCGCCTCCAGCTCATCGTCGGCAACGACGGCGGCGGCACGATCTTCGACGGCCTCGAGGTCGCCGGTATCGCCGGTGCCGAGGCCATGGACCGCGTGCTCTACACGCCGCACACCGTGCGGCTGGAGCAGCTCGCCCTCGCCTATGGGTGGGAGTACCGTCGCGTCACCACGCGCTCCGCGCTCGACCAGGCGCTCACGTCGCCCGTGGGCGGCCGGCAGCTCATCGAGGTTCCGCTGGAGCGCTGAGCCGCGGCATCCGCCATGATGGGCGGATGATCGCCACGAGTCAGAAGCACTGGATCGGCGACGTCGCCGATCTCCTGCGCGTCGGTGACGGGTTCGTCCTCGCCGATGTCGACCCCCGTTCCACGCCCGGGTACGGGCACAACAAGCGACAGGCCGCGGAGGATCTCGCCTCGGGGGCCGATCAGCTCGACCAGTTCCAGGAGCGCCTGTTCGCGCAGAGCCGCGTGGATGCCACGGACGCCTCGGTGCTGCTCGTGCTGCAGGCCATGGACTCCGCGGGCAAGGGCGGCATCATCCGGCACGTCGTCGGTTCGGTCGACCCGCAGGGCGTCACGCTCGCCGCGTTCAAGAAGCCCACGTCCGAGGAGCTCGAGCACGACTTCCTGTGGCGCGTCGAGAAGCGCCTGCCCGAGCCGGGGCTCATCGGGGTGTTCGACCGCTCGCACTACGAGGACGTGCTGATCGGCCGCGTACGCGCGCTCGCGTCCGCCGAAGAGATCGAGCGCCGGTACGGGGCGATCAACGAGTTCGAGAAGCGCGTGACCGATGCCGGCACCCGCATCGTCAAGGTCATGCTGCACATCTCGCCGGACGAGCAGAAGGAGCGGCTCATGGAGCGGCTCGACCGCCCCGACAAGCACTGGAAGTACAACCCGGGCGACGTCGACGAGCGCGAGCTGTGGCCGGCGTACATGGCCGCGTATCAGACCGTGTTCGAGCGCACCTCGACCGACGACGCGCCCTGGTTCGTCGTGCCCGCCGACCGCAAGTGGTACGCGCGGCTCGCCGTCCAGCACCTGCTGCTGGAGGCGCTGGAGTCCGTCGACCCGCACTGGCCGGCGGCGACGTTCGACATCGAGGCCGAGAAGGCGCGGCTCGCGGCCAGCTGATCCTCGGTCGCTGCGCCGAACGGTGTTATAGGTCTGGCAGAGTATTTGATGTTGGCAAGTACTTGATGTGATACAGTACTTGACATGACAAAGGACGACGCGTTCGCAGCCGACCTGCTGCGCGGTCACACCGACACGATCGTGCTCGGCGTGCTCCGGCGCGGCGACGCGTACGGCTTCGAGATCTACAAGGCGATCCGCGACGCGACCGGCGGCGACTACGAGATCAAAGAGGCGACCCTGTACGCCACCTACCGCCGCCTCGAGAAGGACGGCCTCGTCGAGTCGTACTGGGGTGACGAGTCCCAGGGCGGCCGCCGCAAGTACTACCGGATCACGGACGCCGGCCGTGCGGTCTTCGGCAGCAATGTCGCGGCCTGGACCGCGACCCGCCGCATCATCGACTCACTGCTCGACGTGAAGGAGAGCCAGCAATGAACATCGACATCCATCGCCTCCTCGACGAGGCGTTCCTCGGCATCGAGATGACGCCTGACGCGCAGGATCTGAAAGAAGAGGTCCGCGCCAATCTGATGGCCCGCGCCGATGAGCTCGAAGCCGCAGGCGCGACGCCGTCCGACGCGGCGCACCAGGCGGTGGCCGAGCTCGGCGACGTGCGCGAGCTGCTGGAAGAGACGGCGGACGCCGCACCCTCGCGCGCGTCCGACCCGTACACCGCGCTCGTGCAGCGTCATCACGTGCGTCCGAACCCGGGCTTCGTCGTGCGGGCCGTGGTGTGGTCGATCGTCGCGGTCGTCGGCACCACGTTGGCGATCCTCGGTGCGAGCGGAGTCATCCCGCTTCCGCTCGGCCCCCAGATCGGGCTGTTCGGCATGGCGTCCACCGGCCTCGCGCTGCTCGTGGGCGACTCACTGTCGCAAGAGACGACGACCAATCACCCGATGCCGCAGAACCGGGCCGCGGGCTACTTCCTCGCGACGCTCCTCGGCGCCTACGGGCTCGGCTTCGTTGCTCTGGTCGCGTTCGGATCGATGCCGGTGTGGGGCATCGTGTTCGCCGCCCTCGGCGTGATCGCCTCGATCATCCTGTTCTCGTTCCTCGGCGCCACGCAGACCAACCGCCACAAGGCGTGGACGCGGCAGCTCGCCGCGGCGACACCGCCCAACCGGTTCGAGCGCGAGCCCGAGACCGCCGCACGATTCGGCGTCTACACCGCCGCCATCTGGCTCGTCACCTTCGCCGTCATCGCGGTGCTGGTGTTCACGGTCGGCTGGTGGTGGGCGCCGATCGCCTTCGTGGGCGGGTGCACGCTCATGATGCTGCTCCTGGCCCGCATGATGTTCGCGCCCGAGAAGAAGTCCGACACCCCCGCTCGTTGAGCGGAGGGCGCTCTCGCGCCCGAAGCCGACACGCCAAGGCCTTGCGGACGGTCCGGGACGTTTCGTCTCGCTCGTTCCTCGCTCGCTCAACGACCGGAACCACCAATCCATTCGAAGGAAGGGATGCTTCGCCATGCCTGAAAACCACGCCATCGTCGCCCGCGACCTCGTGAAGGTCTACCCGGGCCGCGGTCGCCGTCCCGCCGTGCGGGCGCTGGACGGCCTCTCGTTCTCGGTTCCCGCGGGCCGCGTGTTCGGCCTGCTCGGCCCGAACGGCGCCGGAAAGTCCACCACCACCAAGATCCTCACGACGCTGTCGCGACCCACCGGCGGCAGCGCGACCGTCGCGGGTCATGACGTCGCTGCGGCTCCGGCGGCCGTGCGGGCCGCGATCGGCTACGTGTCACAGGGTGCGAGCACGGATCCGCTCCTGACCGCCCGCGAGAACCTCGAGATCGCCGCGCGCCTGCGCGGGGTGAGTGCGGGGGATGCCCGCGGCCGCGCCGCGCGCCTGCTCGACGAGTTCGGGCTGGCCGAGGCATCCACTCGTCCCGTCGGGTCCTTCTCGGGCGGCATGCGCCGACGGCTCGACGTGGCGGCAGCGCTCGTGCACCGCCCGCGGGTGCTGTTCCTCGACGAGCCCACGACCGGGCTGGACCCTGAGGCGCGCGCGGCGATGTGGGCCGAGATCCGGCGCCTGTCGGGCCAAGAAGCGCTCACCGTCGTGCTCACCACGCATTACATGGAAGAGGCCGATCGCCTCGCCGACGAGCTGCTGCTCGTCAACAAGGGACGCGTGGTGGTCCAGGGCACACCCGACGAGCTCAAGGCAGCCCTCCACGGCGACTCGCTGCGGGTATCGCTCATCGAGCCGGATGCCGCCGCCGTACGCGCCGCGATCAGCCGCGTGGCAGGTCTGCGCGACGTCGTGATCGAGGCGACCGGCGTCGACGGGGTCCTCGCCGCCCGCACCGACGACGCCTCCGCGGCCGTCGGCGCCGTCATCGGGGCGCTGGATGCCGCGGGCATCCGCTTCGGCCAGGTCGCGGCATCCCACCCCACCCTCGACGACGTGTACCTGCACTTCGTCGGCCACACCTTCGGCCCTTCGACAGGCTCAGGGACCGGGGGCGGCTCAGGGACCGGGGCTCTCACAGAAGGAGTCGCAGCATGACCGCGATCGCTCTCACCACCGCCGCGCCCTCGCGCGCCGGCTGGTTCACCCAGACCGGCCAGGTGCTGCGCCGCTGGCTCATCGCGACCCTCCGCCAGGTGTGGGGGCCGGTGATGTCGCTCATCCAGCCCGTCATCTGGATCGTGCTGTTCGGACAGGTGTTCCACTCGCTGGGCGCGCTGCCACAGTTCGGCCCTTCGACAGGCTCAGGGACCGGATCGTATGTCGACTACCTCGTGCCCGGCATCCTGATGATGACGGTGCTGTACTCGGGCGCCTGGGCGGGCACCGGCTACATCGACGACATCAACTCGGGCGTCATGGACCAGTACCTGACCTCGCCGGTGGCGCGCTCGGCCATCATCACGGGGCAGCTCGTGCAGCAGCTCATCATCAATCTCGCGCAGTCCCTCGTGGTGCTGGGCATCGGCTGGCTGGCCAGCGCGCGCTACCCGGGCGGCATCGGCGGCATGCTCGTGGCGCTCGGCGTCGCGACGCTGCTGGCGACGGTCTTCTGCTGCGCGTCGACGGCCGTCGCGCTCACCGCGCGCAGCCAGATCGCGCTCATCAGCCTGTCGCAGCTCATCGTGCTGCCGGCGACGTTCCTGTCGACCACGATGATGCCGTCCGACCTCATGCCCGAGTGGGTGCAGGACGTCGCCCGCTGGAACCCGATGACGTGGGCGGTCGAGCTCGGCCGCGGCGGCCTGAGCGGCACCTACCCCGACAACGGCTGGTGGCAGGTCGCCGGCCTCACGGTCCTGGCGGCGCTCGCGTTCGTGTGGGCGATGCGGTCGATCCGCGCCTACCAGCGGTCGGTGTGAGCCCGCTCTCCGGTCGTTGAGCGGAGCGCGCTCTGGTGCGCGCAGACGAATGCCTCGGACCTCGCGCAAGGTCTGGGGCGTTTCGTCTCGCTCGTGCCTTGCTCGCTCAACGACCGGTGCCGCGACCGCCGCCCTAGGGTGGACCGGTGAGCACTGACCCGGTCCGCGCCATCGCGGACGCCTACGTCCGCGAACTCGCCCGCCACGAGCCCGAGGCCGCCCAGGCGCTCGGGCTCAGGGCGCGTCCGCTTCCGGACCTGTCGCCCGGGTGGCTGGTCGCCAAGGACGAGCTGCAGGCGGCGACGCTCGCGGCGCTCGACGCCGCCGGCCCGGGCGACGAGGTCCTCCGCGCCGCGCTGCGCGAGCGCCTCGAGCGCGAGCGGCTGCTGTTCGACACCGGTTTCACGCCCCGCCTTGTCGCAGGGCTCGCCACTCCCGTGCACCGGGTGCGCTACGCGCTCGAGGGGCGGACCGTGACCGCGGATGCCGGCGGTCAGGCCGTGCTGGCGACGCTGGAGGCCGCGCCGGCCGCGGTGCGCGAATACATCGCGGCGCTGCGCTGGGCCCGCGACCACAGTGAGCGCTTGACGGGCGGTGGCGTTGCGCCGGTGCGTCAGCTCGACGGGCTCGCCGCCCAGGTCACGATGTGGGCCGAGACGGACTGGTTCGGCTCGCGCGTCGCCGAAGACGTGGATGCCGCCACCGCCGCCCGCGCGCGGGCCGCCGCCGACGAGATCGGGGTGGCGCTCGTCGAGCTGGTCACCGTGCTGCGCGACGAGCTGCGTCCCGTGGCTCCTGTCGCCGACGGCGTCGGCGACGCCGTGTATGCCGACCTCGCCGCGGGCATGCTCGGCGCGCGCATCGACCTCGATGACACGTACGCGTACGGCTGGGCGGAGCTGGAACGACTGGCAGGGGAGGCGCAGGCGCTCGCGCGTGGCCTGGGCGGCTCGGGGGACGATGCGGTGCGGGCGGCGGCATCCCTTCTCGATTCCGACCCGCGGTATCGGCTGGACGGCGTCGCGGCGATCCAGGCGTGGCTGACGCAGCGGGTGGGCGAGACGATCGACGCCGTCGCACCCGCGTTCGACTTGCCCGCCGCGGTGCAGGACGTCGAGTGCCTGGTGTCGGAGGCGGCGACCGGCGTCGTGTACTACACGCCCGGCGCGCCGGACGGATCGACGCCCGGGCGCGTGGTCTGGACGATCCCGAGCGGGGTGCCGGTCGCGGCGACCTGGCAGGAGGTGACGAGCGTGCACCACGAGGGCGTGCCCGGCCATCACCTGCAGTTCGTGCTGACGGCGTCGTACCCCGCGCTGCACCCGTGGCAGCGGCACCTGTGCCACATCCACGGGTACGCCGAGGGCTGGGCGCATTATGCCGAGCAGCTGGCCGACGAGCTCGGCCTGATCCGCGACCCCGCCGAGCGGCTCGGGCTGGTGCTCGGACAGATCTGGCGCTCGGTGCGCATCGTCGCCGACATCGGACTGCACACCGGGCGGCGCGTGCCGCCGAACGCGCTCGTGCCGGAGGGGGAGTGGACGCCCGAGCTCGCGCGCGACCTGCTGGTCGACCTGGCGCTGGTCGAGCCCGCGCTCGCCGGCTTCGAGGTGGACCGCTACCTCGGCTGGCCCGGCCAGGCGCTCGCGTTCAAGGTCGGCGCGCGGCTGTGGAACGAGGCCCGCGCGGCGCACCGTGCGCGGTTGGGCGCCGCGTTCTCGCTGCGGGACTTCCACCGCGACGCCCTGGCGCTCGGACCGATGGGGCTCGACCCGCTGCGCGCGCTGCTCGCCGGCTGAGAGCGGCGGGGAGCCTGCTCAGGCCAGGGCGTCGACGATCGGGCGGAACTTGACGCGCGTCTCCAGCAGCTCCGACTCGGGGTCGCTCGCGGCGACGATCCCGGCGCCGGCGTGTGCGACGACGGGGATGGTGTCGGAGTACGCGGCGAAGCGCCGGACCGGGTCCGCGCCGATCTGGGCGCAGCGCAGCGCGATCGCCCACTCGCCGTTGCCTTCGCCGTCGACCCAGCCGACCGGCCCGGCGTAGCGGCGGCGGTCGAAGGGCTCCAGTCGGCGGATGGCCTCGAGCGCGGCATCCGTCGGCGTCCCCGCCACCGCGGCGGTCGGGTGCAGCGCCGCGACCAGGTCGAGCGACGAGGCGTGGTCGGCGAGGTCGCCGGCGACGTCCGTCGCGAGGTGCCACAGGTTCGGCAGCTTGAGGGTGAACGGCTCCGGGTCGGCGCGCAGATGGCGGGTGTGCGGCCCCAGCGCGTCGAGCACGCTCTGCACCGCGAAGCGGTGCTCGCCGAGGTCCTTGTCGCTGTGCGAGAGAGCGGTGGATGCCTCGGCGTCGTCGTGCGCGTCCGTCCCGCGGGGGATGGTGCCGGCGAGCACGCGGGCGGTCACCACGCCGTGGGAGGCCGTGACGAGGGTCTCGGGGCTCGCGCCGATGAGGCCGTCGACGGCGAACGTCCACGTGTCGGGGTAGTCGTGGGCGAGGGCGCGCACCAGGCGCCGCACATCGGCACCCACGGGGATCGTGCCGACCAGGTCGCGGGCCAGCACCACCTTGTCGAGCTCCCCGGCGCGGATGGCGTCGACGGCGGCACGCACGGCGGCCTGGTACGCGGCCGGGTCCATCGTGCCGGGGCCCAGCGTCGCCGACCAGTGCGGGCCGTACGGGGCGGGTGCGACCACCGGCTCAGGCAGATCGAACCGAGAGCGGATGCGGGTGACCCACGACCGGCCCCGATGGCGGCCGATGACCGCCTGCGGCACGATCAGCCGGCTGGTGCCCGACGACTGCGCGTCGAACACGAAGGTGCCGAACGCCACGAGACCCGTGCCGGGGAGCCCCACGGGGTCGTCGACCTCGGCGGTCGCGGCGATGTGGCGCCAGGCGTCCGCGGGCGACGGCATCCCTTCCCGATCGATGCCCGCCGGCAGCTGCGGGCCGTTCTCGTACCCGCCCACAGAGCCGATCCCGACGATGCCGTCACCCCGGCGCAGCCACGCGAGCGGCACGTCGGGGGAGGCGTAGACGAGCAGGTCGTCGACGTGCTCGATCTCGCGGGTCTCGACCACCAGCTGCGGCGGGCGGAGCGAAGATGTCACCCGTCCAGCCTAGACTCGCGAGGTGACCGACGCCGCCGCCGCACAGCCCCAGCAGACCCCTCCCGACCGGCCTGAACCCGGCACCGCACTGCAGTTCCGCTGGCGCAAATGGCACGGCGGTGCCCACTGGGTCAACGACGAGATCTACCTGGGCAGCGACCGGTGGGGCGACTGGCTGGGCCAGCCGGCAGGGTGGCGCAACGCGCGACCGGGCCGCGAGTTCCCCGCCGAGCACGACAGCATCACGCTGCTGCCGCCGAGCGGCGACTTCGCGTACACCCACAACGCGGCTCCGCACCCGACGCGCGTCTACATCGACATCGCTTGGGATGTGCGATGGGATGCCGGCGTCCCGACCGGCATCGACATGGACCTGGACGTCGTGCGGCGTGAGCCCGCGGCGTCGTACGTCGACCGCGAGGGCGTGCTGCGCAGCCCCGGCGATGTGTACATCGAGGACCGGGACGAATGGGACGAGCACCGCGTCGCCTACGGCTATCCGCTCGATCTCGTCGACAGGCTCGAAGGCCTCGCGGTCGACCTGGAGACCCGAGTGCGCGCCGCCCAGGCGCCGTTCGACGACGCGACCGCGGCGCAGTGGCTCGCTCGCCTGGCCGCCCTGCCCCCGATGCCGGCGCCCCCGCGGGTGGAGTTTCCCGACGCTGAAGGGACCGACAGTCCCGCGGCCTAGACTCGAGCGCGTGGCCCCGCACCCCTCCGATCCCGATTCCCACCGCGCCGACCTGCACAAGGACCCGTCGCGCGTGAGCGGCATGTTCGACGAGGTCGCCGCCGGCTACGACCGCACCAACACGGTGCTGAGCCTGGGCAACGACCGGTTCTGGCGGGCGGCCATGGTGCGCGCGGTCGATCCGCGCCGGGGCCAGCGCATCCTCGACCTGGCCGCGGGCACCGCGATGTCCAGCGCCGCGCTCGCCGGTCGCGGCGCCGACGTCGTCGCCGCCGACTTCTCGCCCGGCATGCTCGCCGAGGGCGAGCGCCGGTACGGTCCGAAGGCGCCGGGGGGCGGCATCCCGAATCTCTCGTTCGTCGAGGCGAACGCGACCGCGCTGCCGTTCGCCGACGACGAGTTCGACGCGGTCACGATCTCATACGGACTGCGCAACATCGACGATCCCAAGAAGGCGCTGCGCGAGATGCTGCGCGTCACCAAGCCGGGCGGCCGCCTGGTGGTGTGCGAGTTCTCGCAGCCGCCGTCGAAGCTGTTCAACGGCTTGTACCGCTTCTACAACGACCGCATCCTGCCGGTGGCCGCGCGGGCGGTCAGCTCCAACGCCGACGCCTACGACTACCTCAACGAGTCGATCCGCGACTGGCCCGACCAGCACCGACTCTCGGCGTGGATCCGCGAAAGCGGCTGGACCGAGGTCGCGTACCGCAACCTCTCGCTCGGGATCGTCGCCCTGCACCGCGCCGTGAAGCCTTGAGCGAGCGAAGCGACGGCCCCCGGTCGTTGAGCGAGCGAAGCGAGACGAAACGCGGCCCCGGTAGGCTGGCAGGGTGACACCGACCGTGCCGGGCTCGCGCATCGCGGGCAAGCTGGGCTTGACTGACCGCGTCTTCGCGGGCGCGCGTTCGCGCGGCCTGCGCAAGACGGTCGAGGCGGGGCTCACGCGCGTCGACCTCGCCCTGGAGCGGGAGCTGCATGCGACCGATGCCCTGGTCGACGCCACCAGCCGCTACCTGTACGACGCGGGCGGCAAGCGCGTCCGTCCCATGCTGGCACTCCTGACGGCGCAGCTCGGCGACGGTGCGACCGACGACGTGATCCAGGCCGCGACGGCCCTGGAGATCACCCACCTCGGCTCGCTGTACCACGACGACGTGATGGATGCCGCCGACAAGCGTCGCGGTGTGCCCAGTGCCCACGCGGTGTGGGGCAACAACGTCGCGATCCTCACCGGCGACCTGCTGTTCTCACGGGCGAGCCAGATCATGGCCCGCCACGGCGACCGCGCCATCCGGCTGCAGGCCGACACGTTCGAGCGTCTCGTACTCGGTCAGATGCACGAGACCGTCGGTCCGACTGCTGCCGACGACCCCGTCGAGTTCTACCTGCAGGTGCTCTCCGACAAGACCGGCTCGCTCATCGCCGCCGCCGCCGAGGCGGGCGTCATCTTCTCGAACGGCCCCGCCGAGTTCGAGCAGCCGATGGTGACGTTCGGCGAGAAGGCAGGCGTCGCCTTCCAGCTGCTGGACGATGTGATCGACCTGTCGGCCGACCCCGGCGAGACGGGCAAGGTGCCCGGCACCGACCTGCGCGCGGGCGTGCCCACCATGCCCTACCTCGTGCTGGGGCAGCGCACGGACGCCGACGCCGTCGCCCTGCGCGCGCGCATCGACGAGGGCGTCGCGCAGATCGCCGACGGCGCGGACCCCGCACTCCTCGACGAGCCGCTCGCGCAGCTGCGCGACCACGAAGCCACCCAGGCCACCCTCGAGCTCGCCCACACGTGGTCGCACGAGGCCATCGATGCGCTCGCACCGCTGCCGGACGGCGCGGTCCGCGAGGCGCTCACCCGGTTCGCGCAGGCCGTCGCCGACCGCTCCAGCTAGCACTCTTCCGCGTTTCGTCTCGCTTCGCTCGCTCAACGACCGGGGCCAGGGGCGAGCCCGGACCCGAAAGGACCACCATGACCAAGCTCCGACTGGCGATCGTCGGCGCAGGCCCGGCGGGCATCTACGCCGCCGACATCCTGCTGAAGGCCGAGCGCAAGTTCGACGTGTCGATCGACCTGTTCGAGCAGCTGCCGGCCCCGTACGGGCTCGTGCGGTACGGCGTGGCACCGGACCACCCCCGCATCAAGGGCATCATCACGGCGCTCCGCGAGGTGCTCGACCGCGGTGACATCCGCATCTTCGGCAACGTCCGCTTCGGCGAGGACATCACCCTCGACGACCTCAAGCACCACTATCACGCCGTGATCTTCGCGACCGGCGCGATCCACGACACCGATCTCGACATCGCCGGCATCGACGCCATCGGCTCGTACGGTGCGGCCGACTTCGTCAGCTGGTTCGACGGCCACCCCGATGTGCCGCGCGAGTGGCCGCTGGAGGCGGCATCCGTCGGCGTCATCGGCAACGGCAACGTCGCGCTCGACGTCGCCCGCATGCTCGCCAAGCATGCTGAGGACCTGCTGCCCACCGAGATCCCCGAGAATGTGCACGCCGGCCTGGTCGCATCGCACGTGACCGACGTGCACGTGTTCGGCCGTCGCGGCCCCGCGAACGTCAAGTTCACGCCGCTGGAGCTGCGCGAGCTCGGCGAGCTGCGCGACGTCGACATGGTCGTCTACGACGAGGACTTCGACTACGACGAGGCGTCGCGGGCGGCGATCGCGAGCAACAAGCAGGTCATGGTAATCGACCGCGTGCTGCAGTCGTGGCGCAAGCGCGACTCCGTCAACAACGCCGGGGGGACGGCATCCCGTCGTCTGCACCTGCACTTCTACGCCAAGCCGCTCGAGGTCAAGACCGATGCGGACGGCCGCGTGTCGGCGTTCGTGTACGAGCGCACCCGCCCGGACGGCGAGGGCGGCGTCGTGGGCACCGGCGAGCTGCGCGAGGTGCCGATCCAGGCGCTGTACCGCGCCGTCGGGTACTTCGGTTCGCCGCTGCCGGGCGTGCCGTTCGACAAGAAGCACGGTGTGATCCCCAACCGCGAGGGTCAGGTGCTCAGCAAGGACTCCAACCAGCGCGTCAACGGCGTCTACGCCACCGGGTGGATCAAGCGCGGTCCCGTGGGCCTCATCGGGCACACCAAGTCCGACGCGATGGAGACCGTCCGCCACCTCATCAACGACCAGGGCACGTGGTGGCAGCCGGTCGACCCGTCGGAGGAGGCGATCCCGGCGCTCCTGGCCGAACGCGGCGTCGCCTGGACCGACCTCGAGGGCTGGCACCGCCTCGACGAGCACGAGATCGCGCTCGGCGCCCCGCACGATCGGGCGCGCGTCAAGGTCGTGCCGCGCGACGAGATGGTGACGATCTCCCGCGGAGAGTGACGGGGTCGCCCTAGGCTGAGGGCATGGCCGGGCCGTCCCTTGCGTGGGTCCCCGACATCCTGGGGGAGCCGTTCGAGCAGCTGACCATGCCGCTCGGCATCGAGGGCGCGCAGGGCGAGCTCGTCGCGACGCTCGTGCGCAGCATCCCGAACGCTCTGCAATCGCTGTTCACGCCGCTGCGGGACGTCGACGTGCTGTACGTCCACGGCTGGTCGGACTACTTCTTCCAGCGCGAGGTGGCGCAGTTCTGGACGAGCCGGGGCGCCCGCTTCTACGCGCTCGACCTGCGGCGCTACGGGCGAAGCCTGCGTGACGGCATGACGCCGGGGTACATCGACGCCCTGGCGGACTACGACGTCGACATCGCCGCCGCCCTCGATGCGATGGGGCAGGGATCGCCGGATGCCGCCTCTCCGCGTCGTCTCGTGCTCATGGGTCACTCGACCGGCGGGCTGATCCTGACGCTGTGGGCCTCGCGGCATGCCGGTCGTGCCGCCGCGCTCGTGCTCAACAGTCCGTGGCTGGAGCTGCAGCTGGGCGCGATCGGCCGGCACGCCCTTGCGCCGCTGGTCGAGGTGCGTGCCAAGTGGGATCCGCGTGGCGCGCAGCCCGAGGTCGACTTCGGGTTCTATACGCGTGCCCAGCGCGAGATCGGGTCGCTGCCGTCCGACCCCGAGCGGGAGAGGTGGCGTCCCGACCGCGGCTTCCCGACCGCTCCGGGATGGCTGGCCGCCGTGATGGACGGGCACCGAGCCGTCGCCGGCGGTCTCGACGTCGGCTGCCCGGCGTTCGTCCTGTTGTCTGCGCGCTCGACGCCGCAGATCACTTGGAAGCCGTCGATGACCTCGACCGACTCGGTGCTGGTGGTCGACGAGATCGCCCGTGCGGCGACCCGCATCGGCCACGACGTCACGATCGCGCGCATCGACGGGGCGATCCACGACGTGTTCCTGTCGCGCGCGGAGCCCCGTGCGGCTGCGTTCTCGGCGCTCCGACGCTGGTCGGCGGGCTACATCGTCCACTCCTGAAGAGTGCGGTCTTGTCCCCCGAAGAGGGGACAGACTTGGTTGTACCAATCGGGTTAGGCTTGTCGCGAGGCGTCCCCAGCGCCTCAGGGAAGGGACCTCCCCAAGAATCCTTCCCACCGTCGCAAGGTGCCGTTCGCCGGGGGGTGGACGAGCGTGAACGCCTGCGACGTCAGGCCCCGGGTGTCCCCAGCACCCGGGGCCTTCTACGTTCGTGGCGGGCGAAGAGCGGAGAGTGGATGCCGCGGCCGCCGGCATCCACGTTGCTCAACGATTGCGGGACTTCTTCGGCTCGGGGCGGACGAGCGCGCGGATGATCAGGGTGTACACCGCGAGCGACAGCACGTAGCCGAGCAGGTACACGACGATCTCCTGCGCCAGGAAGCGACTGTAGTCCAGCGTGCCGTCGACGATCGCGGGGGAGGCCACGCCCACGAAGTACGCGGCCGTCTGCCCGGCGGCGAAGACCGCCAGCAGCGCGAGAGCGGCCAGGATCGCGAACCAGATGCGCGTACGCCAGACCCGTCCGGCGGAGGCCATGGCCGTGGAGGACGTCCAGTCCGGCACGTGCGGGTCCAGCGCCCCGTTGACCTTGGGGATCAGGATGATCGCGGCCAGGAACAGGCCGTTGAGCCAGGGTCCGCCGAGCGCGGCGAGGGCCGGGTCGCCCGCGCCGCCGTGCACGAGCTGCGGGATGAGCAGGAGGACGAGCACCGGCAGGGTCGCCGCGGCGGCCGACAGGACGGCCCGGAGAAAGCGCATGGGTTTGAGCCTAGGGGCACGCCGTGGACGGGTGGCCGCTGGGTCGCTGCGGCCACGTCGGTCTACGCACCGCGGTGCGCTTCGACGGTTTCGAGCAGCAATGCGAGCGCCGCGTCCACCGTCTGATCCAGAACCGCTTCGGGTTCTCCCGTGAGTGTGAGCAGCCGGGAGCCGGCAGCGGCGGCGGTCGCCCACCCCAGGAAGACGGTGCCCGGAGCATGGCCGCCCTCAGGTTCGGGACCGCCGACGCCCGTGGTCGAGACCGCGATATCGGCGCCCAGCAGTCCACGGGCGCCGATCGCCAGCTGACGCGCACAGATCGCCGAGCACGGATCGACCCCCGCAGGGAGCCCGAGAAGCCGTTCCTTCACCTCCGTGCGGTATGCGACGATGCCGCCGCAGAACCAGTCCTGTGCGTCGGGGCCGCTGCCCACTGCGCTGGCGAGCATGCCCGACGTGAGAGATTCCGCGACCGCGAGGCTCAGACCGCGCTGCGTGCACGCGCGCGCCAGGTCTTCGGCATCCGTCCCCATTGTTCCTCCGATCCGTGAGGCGTCAGCAGTCGTGACGTGGCGTCACGCTACCGGGCGGAGTGGCCGCGCGACAGCTGCAGCGCGCGGCGTCGCTTGGCGTCGCGGGGCTCCCGCGCCAATGAGCGCGGGAGTCGCATCGTGCGGTTGACTGTCCGACATGCGAGAGCGCGTCGAGGACGTCAGCATCCGACCGGTCCGGGCCGAGGACGCCGGAGAGGTGCTCACGCTGCAGCGCGCGGCGTTCGTACAAGAAGCGCTGATCTACGACTCCGTGCAGATGCCGGCGCTGACTCAGACCCTCGCAGAGCTCGAGGCTGAACTCGTAGATAACCTCGGTTGCGTTGCGCAGATCGGGGAACGGACGGTGGGTGCTGTGCGGGCCCGCCGTGACGGCGAGCTGCTCCTCGTCGGCCGCCTCGTCATCGCGCCGGACCTGCAGGGCGCCGGCATCGGCTCGCGACTGCTCGCGGTCGTGGAGGAGCGAGGTCGCGAGGTCGGCTGCCGCGTCGCGGAGCTGTTCACGGGCTCGCTCAGCGAGGCGAACCTGCGCCTGTACACGAAGCTGGGCTACCGCGAGACGGAGCGCGTCGACGGCGATGACGGGATCCAGCAGGTCTTCATGCGCAAAGACCTCGGCTGACTGAGGCGAGCAGATGGCGAGAAGTCCCCGCCGTCGCGTCAGCGGTAGTTGATGAACTGGAGGTCGACGTCGAGGTCGGACGACTTGAGCAGGCGCTGCACCTCCTGCAGGTCGTCTCGCGACTTCGACTGCACGCGCAGCTCGTCACCCTGGATCTGCGACTTGACCGACTTCGGCCCCTCGTCGCGGATGAGCTTCGAGATCTTCTTCGCGTTCTCGGACGAGATGCCGTCCTTGATCGTCGAGGTGATGCGGTACTCCTTGCTGCCGGCGACCGGCTCCCCGGTCTCGAGGCTCTTCAGTGAGATGCCGCGCTTGATCAGCTTCGACTGGAAAACGTCGAGCACGGCCTTCGCGCGCTCCTCGGTGCTCGCCTTGATGAGCACCGCTTCTCCGCTCCACTCGATCGAGGCGCCGGTGCCCTTGAAGTCGTAGCGCTGCTCGACCTCCTTGCGGGCCTGGTTCAGAGCGTTGTCGGCCTCCTGGTGGTCGACTTTCGAGACGATGTCAAAGGAGCTGTCAGCCATGCCGGGAAGTCTATCCGCGGGCGCCGCCAAGCGTGGAGAGGTGGATGCCGCTGCAAGCGGTTCCCGGCGAGAACAGGCGTGCAAGCGGTTCCATGATGGTGCGCAAAGTCACGGCGAGGTATCGATCAATGGCCGGTGTTGCCATATATCCCGTGTCGATGCAGAATGTAAGCGCTTGCAATCGCAGCGAAACGAGTCGAACCCGCACTGGCGCGCCCCGGCAGCGCGGCCGGACTCACTCAGTACTCCAGAGAGGCACTGCACCGATGAAGGTGAACAAGAAGAGCTGGCTCGCGATCGGCGGCATCGCCGTCGCTTCGATCATTCTGGCGGGCTGCTCGAGCAGCAACGCTTCGGACGACAGCAGCAAGGACGACGCGGCCACCACGCTGACCGTGTGGGTCGACACCGAACGCGTCGACGCCATGAAGGGCGCCGTCGAGGCCTACGAAGACAAGACCGGCGTCACGGTCAAGCTCGTCGGCAAAGACAACGGCAAGATCAAGGACGACTTCATCCAGCAGGTGCCGACCGGCAAGGGTCCGGACGTCGTCATGGGTGCGCACGACTGGCTCGGTGAGCTGTCGACGAACGGTGTCGTCGCCCCGATCGAGCTCGGTGACAGCGCCGACGACTACCTGCCCGTCGCGCTGCAGGCATCGACCTACGAGGGTACGACCTACATGCTCCCGTACGCGGTCGAGAACATCGCCATCCTGCGCAACGCCGACCTCATCCCCGAGGCGGCCACGAGCTTCGACGACATGATCGCCAAGGGCAAGGCCGCCGGCCTGGAGACCCCGTTCGTCGTCGAGCAGGGCGTGGAGGGCAACCCGTACCACCTGTACCCGTTCCAGACCGCGTTCGGCGCCCCCGTGTTCGGCACCGACGCCGAGGGCAACTACGACCCGACCGACCTGCAGATCGGCAACGAGGGCGGCTTCCAGTTCGCCACGTGGCTGGGCGCGCAGGGTGCTGCGGGCAACTTCAACACCGACATCACCGGTGACATCGCCAAGACCAAGTTCACCACCGGCGAGGCGGCCTTCTGGCTCACCGGTCCGTGGAACGTCAGCGCCGCGACCGACGCCGGCATCAACGTCGCCATCGACGCGGTGCCGAGCCCGACCGGTGAGGTCGCGTCGCCGTTCGCCGGCGTCAAGGGCTTCTTCGTGAGCTCGGAGTCGAAGAACAAGGTCGCCGCGAACGACTTCCTCGTCAACTACATCGGCACGGAGGACGTGCAGCTCGACCTGTTCAAGGCCGGCAACGTGCTCCCCGCGCTGAAGGTCGCCGCCGACACGGCTGCGTCCGACCCGATCATCGCCGGTTTCCAGAAGGTCGGTGCCGACGCGGTGCCGATGCCCGCGATCCCGGCCATGGGTGCGGTGTGGCAGTACTGGGGCATCGCCGAGGCCGCCATCATCAACGGCGAAGACCCGACGGCGACGTGGCAGAAGCTCACCGACGACGTGAGCGCCGCGATCACCAAGTAAGTCACCGCGGTCGCACGACCGCGAAGGCGACCGGGACGGATGCCGGCGGCATCCGTCCCGGTCCCGATGATGAGGACTCCCCATGACCGACACCGTCACCACCGAGGCCGCCGACAAGGCACCCCCGCAGACGCCGAAGCAGCGCAGTGCGGCACGCATCGCGGACGCCGCCGGCGGCAAGCTGCGCTGGCTCGTCCTGAAGATCGTGCTGCTCGCGATCGTCGACGCCATCGCCGTCTACGCCGTGTTCGTGCTGCTCGCGCACGGCGAGTGGCTCGTGCTCTCGCTCGTGGCGGCGGTCACGATCCTCGTCAACTGGATCTACTTCTCGCGCAAGGCGATCCCCGCGAAGTACCTCACGCCGGGCATCATCCTGCTCGTCGTGTTCCAGATCTTCACCCTGAGCTACACCGCCTACATCGGCTTCACCAACTACGGCACCGGGCACAACGGCACGAAGGACCAGGCGATCTCGTCGCTGATGTCGTCGTCGCTGGTGCGCGTCGAGGATTCGCCCACCTATGACGTGACGGTCGTCGAGCGCTTCAACGAGCTCGGCCTGCTCGTCACGGACCCGACCGACGGCGACGTGTCGCTGGGCACCAACACGCAGCCGCTCGAGCCGGTCGACATCGCGTCCGACGGCACCGTCGACGGCTGGACGTCGCTCTCGTTCGCCGACGTGCTGCAGCGCAGCGACGAGGTCGAAGCGCTCGCCGTGCCCTACAGCGACGACCCCAACGACGGAGCCATCCGCACGCAGGACGGCCAGAAGGGCTACCTGTACGTCTCGACGCTCGACTACGACCCGGTCGCCGACACCATGACCGACACCACGACCGGCACGGTGTACACCGACACCGGATCGGGCGCCTTCACGTCCGAGACGGGGGAGCAGCTACTGCCTGGCTGGCAGGTGTTCGTCGGCTTCGACAACTTCGTGCGCGCGGTCACCGACGCGTCGATCCGCGGGCCGCTGCTCGCCGTCACCGCGTGGACGTTCGTGTTCGCCATCGTGTCGGTCGCGTCGACCTTCTTCCTCGGCCTGCTGCTGGCGCTGGTGTTCCAGAACAAGCGGATGCGGTTCAAGAACGGCTACCGCAGCATGCTGATCCTGCCGTACGCCTTCCCGGCGTTCCTGTCGGCCCTCATCTGGGCGGGCATGATGAACAAGAGCTTCGGCTTCATCAACCAGGTGCTGCTGGGCGGCGCCGAGATCCCGTGGCTCACCGACCCCTGGCTAGCCAAGATCTCGATCCTCATCGTCAACCTGTGGCTCGGCTTCCCGTACATGTTCCTGGTGTGCATGGGCGCGCTGCAGGGCATCCCCGAAGAGGTCAACGAGGCGGGCGTGATGGACGGCGCCAACCCGTGGCAGATCTTCCGCCGCATCAAGCTGCCGCTGCTGCTGGTGACGGTGTCGCCGCTGCTGATCGCGTCGTTCGCGTTCAACTTCAACAACTTCAACCTGATCTACATGCTCACCGGCGGCGGGCCACGCTTCACCGACGTGTCGATCCCGGTCGGCCAGACCGACATCCTGATCTCGATGGTCTACAAGGTGGCCTTCACCGGCCAGAACCGCGACTACGGTCTGGCCGCGGCGTTCTCGATCCTGATCTTCATCGTCGTCGCGGTGATCTCGATCATCAGTTTCCGCAAGACCAAGGCGCTCGAGGAGCTGAACTGACATGGCCGAGGAACGACTCCCGTATCCCGAGAAGACCGTCGCCCAGCAGGCCGTCCTCACCACTGCCGCGGGCGGTACCGCCGAAGAGGCCGAGCTGATGGTCGGCGGCATCGGGCAGTTCCCGCGCGCCGAGAAGCCCGTCCGTCGCCGCTCGTTCGGCCGCTGGTTCGCCGACACCGGGTGGCGTCACCTGATCGCGGTCGTCGTGTCGCTCTTCGCGATCTTCCCGCTGCTGTACGTGCTGTCGGCGTCGCTCAACTCGAACGGCACCCTGATCGGCAGCAACCGCCTGTTCGGCGAGTTCAGCTTCGACAGCTACGTGCGCATGCTCACGAACCCCGACGTGCCATACCCGATGTGGTTCCTCAACACGATGATCGTGGCTGTGGTGACCGGGTTCACGATGGTGTTCATCGGCGCGCTCGCCGCCTATGCCTTCTCGCGCATGCGTTTCGCGGGCCGGCGCGTGGGCCTCATCACGATCGTCGTCGTGCAGATGTTCCCGCAGCTGCTCGCAGTGGTCGCGATCTTCCTCATGATGACAGCGATCGGCGACTGGTTCCCGGCGATCGGGCTCAACACCCTGAGCGGCCTGATCCTCATCTACCTGGGTGGCGCGCTCGGCGTGAACACCTACCTCATGTACGGCTTCTTCAACACGATCCCGAAGGAGCTCGACGAGGCAGCCAAGATCGACGGCGCCGGCCACGCGCGCATCTTCTTCACGATCATCCTGCGTCTGGTCGCACCGATCCTCGCGGTCGTCGGACTGCTCGCGTTCATCGGCATCGTGAACGAGTACGTGATCGCCAGCGTCATGCTGATCGACCCCGACAAGAAGACGCTGGTCGTGGGTCTCACCCAGCTCGTCTCCAACCCGCGCTACGCGGACTGGTCGGCGTTCTCGGCAGGCGCCGTGATGGCGGCCATCCCCGTCGTGGTGCTGTTCCTGCTGCTGCAGAAGTACATCGTCGGCGGGCTCACCGCGGGCGCGACCAAGGGCTGATCGAGGGGATGCCGCACCCCGGCGCGCCCTGGTGCGCACGGGTGCGGCTGGGCCCACGTGGCCGCCGTGGGGACCTCTGTTCATCCGCGCGTCGCGGGCGCGTGCGATCATGACACCCACACGAAAGGCCGGAGCATGACGAGTCTGCTGCCCCACCACGACGGATCCCCGCTGTACGTGTCCAATGCCGCGCCGGCGCTGGGCGACGAGGTCCGGGTGCGCCTGCGCGTGCCGGCGGGCTACGGCCCGCTCGCGGCGGTGCGCACGCGCTCGAATCCCGACCACGAGCCGGAATGGACGGATGCCGTCCTGCTCGGCTCGGAGGGCGCGTGGGACTGGTGGGAGGCACCGGTGAACGTGCGCAATCCGCGGCACGGGTATCGCTGGGTGCTGCTGCACGAGTCCGGCCTGGTCGAATGGCTCAACCAGACCGGACTGCACGAGATCGAGACGCTCGACGCGGAGGACTTCGCGCTGGTCGCCACGCCCGCGCCGCCGGAGTGGCTGACCGAGGCCGTGATGTACCAGGTGTTCCCCGACCGGTTCGCGCGCTCGGCGCACGCCGACGCCCGCCCCGCGCCGGACTGGGCGATGCCGGCCGCGTGGGACGAGCCGGTGAACCCCGTGGTGCCGGCGCGGTCACAGCAGTTCTACGGCGGCGACCTCGACGGCGTGACAGAAAAGCTCGACCACCTCGTCGCGCTCGGCGTCGACGTGCTCTACCTCACGCCGATCTTCCCCGCCGCATCGAACCACCGCTATGACGCCTCCAGCTTCGACCGTGTCGACGAGCTGCTCGGCGGCGACGAGGCGTATCTGCGACTGATCGAGGCGGCGCATGCTCGCGGCATCCGCGTCATCGGCGACCTCACCAGCAACCACTCGGGCGATCGCCACGAGTGGTTCCGCGCGGCGTACGGACACCCCGGCGCGCCCGAGCAGGAGTTCTACTACTTCACGAACGCCGACAACACCGCGTACGAGTCGTGGCTCGGCCACGAGACGCTGCCGAAGTTCGACTGGTCCTCCCAGGAGCTGCGCCGCCGGTTCGTCGAGGCGCCCGACTCGGTCGTCGCGAAGTGGCTGAAGCCGCCGTACTCGATCGACGGGTGGCGCATCGACGTCGCCAACATGACCGGCCGCCTCGGCGCCGTCGACTTCAACGCCGAGGTGCGCGAGCTGCTGCGCCGCCGCATGTTCGAGATCAACCCCGACGCGATCCTCCTCGGCGAGTCGACCAACGACGCTGCGAGCGACCTGCAGGGCGACGGCTGGCACGGCGCGATGACGTATCCGTCGTTCACGCGCCCGGTGTGGGGCTGGCTCTCGGAGCCGACCCACGTTCCGTACGTCGCGTGGGATGGATCGACGCAGACCGAGCCGTGGTTCTTCACCCAGCCCATCGGCGGCATCCCGCGTTACACCGCGCGGCAGTTCGTTCATGCCGTCGTGCGCTTCACCGCCGGCATCCCGTGGCGTGTGCGCCTGGGCAACATGCAGCCGCTCGACACGCACGACACCGGCCGCTTCGCGACGAACGCGGCGCCCGGGACGGTGCCCGTCGCGGCGGGCCTCATGATGACGCTGCCCGGCCTGCCGGTGGTGTTCGCCGGCGACGAGTTCGGACTGGTCGGCGTCGACGGCGAGGCGAGCCGCACCCCGATCCCGTGGGGCACCGAGGGCGAGCCCGCGGTGGCCGAGCGGCTGGCGCTGTACCGGGAGCTCATCGCGCTGCGCCGCGCCCACCCGGCCCTGTCGACCGGCGGCCTGCGCTGGGTGCACGTCGACGACGACACCGTCGTGTTCGTGCGCGAGGCAGCCGACGAGACGCTGCTCGTGCTCGCCGCCAAGGGCGACGTGGATGCCGTCGTCCCCGCCGGCGCGCTGCCCGGGGCCGCGGCGGCCGAGGCCGTCCACGGCGACGCGACGCTCGGCGTCGCCGACGACGGCTCCGTCGTGCTGTCGGCCGATGGCCCCGCCTTCGCGGTGTGGACGCTGCCCGGCGTGGCGGTACCCGGCGCCTGAGCGCGGCGCCGCGGAGTTCCCCGGATTCGTCGAGCCAGGGGATTTTGGCCGAGACCGGGGGCGTTGCCCTCGGTCTCGCCGGGGATCCCTTGTCTCGGCGTGCAAGTCCCCGGGTTCGGTGGGCGAGGGCCGCGGCAGCGGGACCACGGAGGCGCTGCTCGACCCGTCGGCGGCGAGTGGAGTGACCGTGGGGGTCGCTGTTCGTAGACTGGGGCGGCGAGGAGGTGCCATGCGCCCGCTGACCGAAGAAGACGTGCGTTCGTCGTTCGTGAACGCCTCACCCGACGAGCTGCGACTCGTCACGCTGCCCGCCGATTTCGTCCTGACCGACTGGGATCACCTCGACTTCCTGGCGTGGCGGGATCCGCGCACGCGTGGTCGCGGGTATGTCGTCGCCGAGATCGACGGACGCCCGGCCGGAATCGTGATGCGCGCGGCCGAGGGGTCGTCGCACGCGCGCGCCGCGATGTGCAACCTGTGCCACACGATGCAGCCCGCCGACCAGGTCGTGATGTACACGGCCCGCCGGGCGGGCGAGGCCGGCGCGCACGGCGACAGCGTGGGCACGTACATCTGCGCCGACCTGTCGTGCCACGAGAACGTGCGACTGGCCGCACCGCTCGCGCCGAACGAGGTGCGGGCCAGCGTCGACCTCAAGATCGACGGCACCCGGCGCCGCACCGAGGCGTTCGTCGGCCGCGTGCTCGAGACCGCGGGCGTGCGTCGATGACCGTGGTGGTCGTGGGTGACGCCCTCATCGACGAGCTGCGCGACGACCACGGTGTGCGCGAGTTCGTCGGGGGAGCGGCGCTCAACGTCGCGGTCGGCCTGTCGCGCCTCGGGGTGCCCACGACGCTCATCGCGATGCTGGGCGACGACGAATCGGCTTCGCGCGTACGGCACTATCTCGCGGACTTCGGCGTCGAGCTCATCGCGACGCCGTCGCTGCTGGGCACCGCCCGCGCTGTCTCGACCCGCACCGGCGGCGGCGAGCCCACGTATGTCTTCAACGAGGCGTCGCAGCGCCGCCGCATCCGGTTCGGTGAGACCGAGCGTGCGGCGATGGCCGCCGCCGACCTCGTGGTCGTCAGCTGCGTGGCCCTCGACGACGTCGAGCAGACGGCGGAGCTGGCCGACGCGATCGCGGCGACCGAGGCATCCCTCGCTCTGGATCCCAACCCCCGCGCAGGCATGATGCACGACAAGGCGCAGTTCGTGCGAGGGTTCGAGGCGCTCGCCGCCGGGGCCGCGCTCGTGAAGGTCGGCGAGGACGACGCCGCGCTGCTGTACGGCGAGCGGATCGACGCGCTGCGCGCGCGGCTGATCGACCTCGGTGCCGAAGCCGTGCTGGCCACAGAGGGGGCCGCCGGCGCCACGATCGAAGCCGGCGACGTCGTCGTGACGCGGCCGATCTCGAACCTTCCCGGACGCATCATCGACACGATGGGCGCGGGTGATGCGGCGTTCGCGGCGACCGTCGCCGCGCTCGTCGAGGGCACCCCCGACGGCGATGACGCATGGGAGGCGGTGCTGCAGACCGCGATGGATGCCGCGGCCGCGACCTGCCGGTTCGAAGGCGCTCTGCTGCGGACGCCGGGCTCCCTGGGTGGCATGGACCTGGACCGCATCGGCACGTGAGCGGCGTCGATTTCTGACCTCGCGCATCTACGCGTAATATGGTGGATCGCGCCTCCGGTCGACTGGAAAAGCTGGGCGGGTGCGCACTGGCGAGTTACCCAAGCGGCCAAAGGGATCTGACTGTAAATCAGCCGTCTTAGACTTCGGGGGTTCGAATCCCTCACTCGCCACCAGCGTGAACGCCCCCTCGTGGGGCGTTTCGTGGTTTCCGGGGTCGTGCGGACTCAGCGACTCAGCGGCCGAGCAGCTCGAGCGCGGCCATCGCGGCGTTGTGACCGCCGATGCCGCTCACGGCACCGCCGCGGCGGGCGCTCGACCCGCAGATCAGGATGCGCTGGTACGGCGTCGCGACGCCCCATGCGCGGGCGGGGGAGTCGAGCGGGTCGTCCTCGTCCGCCCACGGCCAATCCAGGGCCCCGTGGAAGATGTCGCCGCCGGCCATCCCGAGCGAACGCTCGAGGTCGAGCGTGGTCCGCGCCTCGATGCACGGCTCGCCGTCGGGGGTGCGCAGCAGCACATCGCGGATGGGCTCGGCGAGCACGGCGTCCAGACTCGCCTCGGCGGCCGCCAGCAGTTCGGCACGTCGCACGTCGGGATCAACGCCGGCGAGCAGTCGATGTGGCACCTGCAGACCGAACAGCGTGAGCGTCTGCGCACCCGACGCGCGCAGATCATCGCCGAGGATCGACGGATCGGTGAGCGAGTGGCAGTACACCTCGGCCGGAAGCGGCACGGGCACCCGGCCGGCCACCGCCTCGTCGTGGGCGCGGTCGAGCTGGGTCATCGTCTCGTTGATGTGGAACGTGCCCGCGAACGCCGCGGCGGCCTCCACCGACGGGTCGCGCAACCGCGGCAGCCGCGAGAGCAGCATGTTGACCTTGAGCTGGGCGCCCTCGGGCGCGGCCGCCCGGGCGGCCTTCGTGCCTGCGCCGCCGGCATCCAGCAATCCCGTCAGCACCGCCTCGCCGACGCCGCTCAGCACGAGACGCGCATGGACGACGCGCTCGCCGTCGCCGATCACGACCTCGCCGTCGGGGCTGATCGCGGTGACCTCGGCGTCGGTCACGAGCTCGGCTCCGGCGCGCAGCGCGGCATCGCGGAGCGCCCCCGACACCCGGCCCATGCCGCCGACCGGGACGTCCCAGTCGCCGGTGCCGCCGCCGATCACGTGGTACAGGAAGCAGCGGTTCTGCCGGAGCGATGCGTCGTCGGCGGTGGCGAACGTGCCGATCAGCGCATCGGTCAGCGCGACGCCGCGGGCGAGATCGGTGTACAGCGACGCGCGGATGTGCGCGCCGAGCGGCTGCTCGACGACCCCCGCCCACAGGGCGTCGTCCCCGGTCGCAGCCTTCACGTCGGCCGCCCGCGGCAGCGGGTCGGTCATGGTGGGGAACACCGCCCGCGCGAGCGGGCCGAGCCGTTCGTAGAACGCGGCGAAGCGCGCGGCTTCGCGCGCGTCGCCCGTGGCACGCGCGAAGGAGCCGGCCGTTGCGCGGGCATCGGCTGTGTCGATCAGCAGCCCGCGGTCGGGCGCGGTGGGATTGGGCGTGTAGGACGAGATGCGGCGTCGGCGCAACGGGATGTCCAGTCGCAGGTCGTCGACGATGCGGCGGGGAAGCAGGCTCACGAGGTACGAGTAGCGCGAGATCCGCGCATCCACCCCGGCCCACGGGCGCTCCGACACGGCGGCGCCGCCGACGTGCGGCAGGCGCTCGAGCACGACCACCCGGTGTCCGGCGCGCGCGAGGTAGGCCGCGGCGACCAGGCCGTTGTGGCCGCCGCCGACGATCGCGACCTCGACGTCGCGCGACGGTGCGCTGTGCATCGGCTCATGCTAACCGCACGGGAGCAGAACGGCCGGAGGGTGGCATCCATTCGTCTCCATACGGGGATGCCGCGACCTGGGCCCCCGTCGACCTCGGCACGGGACGGGCGGGCGTGTCAGGATGGGCATGCGGGGTCCGCCCGCGTCACGAGAGGAACGCCATGACCGTGCCCGATCCGTATGCGACGGCTCCGTACGCCCCGGCCCAGCCCGCGCGCTCGGACGCCTCGATCTCTCCGCTGCTGCGTGCCGCCATCTGGGTCGCGATCGGCGCCCTCATCGCCGCCGCGCTGGTGTGCGTGGTGTGGGTGCTCGTCGGCTCGCAGAACGGCATCGTCGGCCGCGCGTTCCTGACGATCCTGTTGCTCGTCGCGTTCGCGGGGGTCGCGATCCTCGACGCACACCTGGCCCCGTCGCGGCCCGCGTGGTTCGCCCTGGCGAGCCTCGGCAGCTGGATCATCGCGCTCCTGCTCGGCGCGATCATGATCTGGATGCCGAACCGCTTCCCGTGGCTGGGGTTCACCCGATTCGTGCAGTTCCTGCTGATCGTGCTCATCCTGCAGCTCGTGCTGCTGCATGTGCGCCTGTTCCTCAAGGCGTTTCAGCGATACGAGACGGCCTTCACCCGCGTGGTCACGATCGCCACCATCTCTCTGGTCGTCGCGCTCGCTGCGCTGCTGATCATCCCGCTCGCGTTCGGCGAGTGGCTCAACCTCGCCGACCTGTACTGGCGCATCGTCGTGGCCGTCGCGATCCTGGCCGCCGTGGGAACGGCGATCGTGCCGCTCGTGAACGTGCTCTTCGCCCCCAAGAAGCCGCATGTCCACCGACCCGTCTACGGCGCCCAGCCGGTCGCCCACCAGGAGCTGCTGCCGTGGCCGACGTACGTCGACGCGGTCACGCCGCTGCCGATGCTGCCCGACGGCTCGCCCGACTGGAACGCGTACTACACCGGCTACCCGACCCCCGGCGCCCACGTGTTCGCGCCCCAGCAGCCCCAGGTCGAGGCAGCCGTGGCCGCTCCGGAATGGCCGGCGCCGTCGCATCACCAGCAGCCGGTGGTGGATGCCGCCACCCCTGGTGCACCCGTGCCGCAGGGGCCCCTCGCACCCGAGGCTCCGATCACGCCGCAGCCGCCTGCCGTGGCAACCGGATACGAGGGCTACCCGCCGCCGCCCCCGCTGCCGTCGCAGCATCCGTGAGCCTCGATCCACGCGGGACCAATAGCGTGGAGGTATGACCCTCGTCTCAGAGCTCGAAGCCCTCGCCGTCGACATCGCCCACGAAGCGGGTGAGCTCGCCCGGGTGCGGCGAGAGGCGGGAGTGGCCATCGCGGCGACCAAGTCCGCGCTCGCCGACATCGTCACCGAGGCCGATCGCGAGGTCGAGGCGCTCATCCGCGGCCGGCTCGCGGCGGAGCGTCCGGGCGACGGGTTCCTCGGCGAGGAGAGCGGCGCCGAGCGTGGTGCGTCAGGCATCACATGGGTGGTCGATCCCATCGACGGCACGGTCAACTACGCGTACGGCATCCCGCACTACGCCGTGAGCATCGCGGCCGTGACGGGTGAGCCGTCGCCGGAGCGGTGGGAGGTCCAGGCCGGCGTGGTCTACGCTCCCGTCGCGGGCGAGATGTTCCGTGCGGCGCGCGGCGAGGGCGCGTGGCTCGGCTCCAGCCGCCTGGCGGTCACCGCCGAGGTCGGGCCGGCGGGCGCGCTGCTGGCGACCGGCTTCGGCTACGACCCGGCCACGCGGCCCGGCGACCTCGACCTGATCGCGCACGTGATGCCGCTCCTGGCACGCGACCTGCGTCGCAGCGGGTCGGCCGCACTCGACCACGCGTACGTCGCCGCCGGGCGCCTGGACGGCTACTTCGAGCGGGGGCTCGCGCCGTGGGACCTCGCCGCCGGCTCACTGCTGGTCACCGAGGCAGGCGGGCGGTACGGGCGCAACCTGCCGGACGGCTCGACGCGCGCGCCGCTCATCGTCGCCTCGGGCCCCGGAATCTTCGACACGCTCGCCGCAGCCGCGGGGCTCGTCTGAGGGCCGTCTCATCGAATCTTCACGAAGCGACACGGCCGAATTCCGAGCCGTACATGGCATTCCCAGGGCTCTCGGTGTAGCGTTTACCCGATCGTTACCTTCGCCGCCCGAACGGCGAGGGTGGTCATAGCCCGAACGACCGCCTTGCCGCGCACCCCCCTCGCGGCACGACCCGAGAGCCCCCCGCCGCTTTGCCTTTTGACGCTTCCCAGGCTGATTCTGCGCCTACGCGCCGATCCAGCCGTACCGCCGCGACGCCTGTTCAGGCGATGTCGGAGACCCCGGGGGCGAGCCGTGCCACCGCGCGGCGCCAGGCGGCAGGCAGTGCTCCCGAGCGTCCCGTGGTCGTGTGGGGCCGCACCGCAGAGCCCCAGCGAGTGGATGCCGCCGCCCCGCGTGTCGTGACGCCCGAGGCTGCCGCACCCGCGACCTCGGTCGCGCCTTCGACCCCTGCCGCTCCCGTCGCCCCGATCTCCGCCGCGCCCGTGGCGCCGTCGTCGATCGACCGGCCCGTGGCCTCCAGTCCGGTCATCGAGCCCGTCGCGCCCGCGTCACAGGCACGGACTGCGGCTGCCGCCTCCACGCCTCCCGCGACCCCGCAGCTCAGCCGTCGGGCGCGCCGTGCGCAGACCGGCGAACAGCCGGTCATCGCGGTTCCGCCGATCGCGCCGGCTGCACCCGAGGAGCCCATGCGTCCCACCGCCGCGTTCGCGGCCGAGCCGGCCTCACGCGCCGAGCCTGCACCGCTGCGCGACACCGTGCTCGCTCCCGTCGAGCCGTTCGAACTCCTTGCACCCGCCGTCGAGCCCGAGACTGCGTCCGCCGCCCAGGGCTGGATGGCCGAGACGCTCGCAAAGCTCATGGCCGCCGAGGTGGCCGCCGCCCCGGCTCCCGTCCCCGCGGTCGTCGAGCAGGAGGTCCCGCAGCAGGCGGTGCCACGCCCCGAGCCTGTGCACGCGCCCGAGCCCGTTCGCGTCGCTGAGCCCGTGCGCGCGCCCGAGACCGTGGCTCCCGAGCCGCAGCCTTCCCCGGCGCCGCGGCCCGCTACGACGGCGCAGCCGACCGCCGAACGTCCTCCCACCGAGCGCATCGAGCCCTTGACCGGCCCGATCCCGGCACCCGGTGCGCCCGGCGTCGACGAGTTCGAGGCCGCCGCCCGACTCTTCTCCTTCACGGCCGAGACGCCCACGCAGCGCGCGGCCGCCGTCGAAGAGGACCCCGAGGCCGAGGCGCCGACGGTCCACACGGCCCCCCGTCGCGTCCAGGCGCGTCGGGGTTCGGCGTTCCGGCGCGTCGCGACCGCCTCGTTCTCGATCGGGGTGTTCGGCGTCGTCGGCCTGATCGCCGTCGGCATGACGACCCCGGTCGAAGCCGTCGCCGCCATGAACGGCACCGATGCGACGTTGTCGGTCCTGGCGCCCGGCGATGTGGCGGGCGACCTGGACGCATCCGAGATCCAGGCGTACGTGGCCCCGGGTGATGCGCAGAGCGACCCGCTCGACCGCACCGAGAACTACGCGACGACCACGACCGCGCAGCTGGCGTCGGAAGCCGGCATCCGCAACTTCTCGAATCTGTTCCACAACGACCCGAACTCGAACATCCAGTGGCCCTTCGCGGTCGGCGTGACGATGTCGTACGGGTTCGGAATGCGTTCGGGTCGCATGCACGAGGGCATCGACTTCACCCCGGGCGCCGGATCTCCCGTACAGGCCGTCGCCGACGGCACCGTGCGCATCGCATCGGAGTCGGGCGGCGCCTATGGCGTCCACGTCGTGATCGACCACATCGTCGACGGCGAGCTGGTGTCGAGCCACTACGCGCACATGCAGTACGGCTCGCTCCAGGTGGTCGCCGGGCAGCATGTCACCGTGGGGACCGTCATCGGCCACACGGGCAACACCGGCCGCTCATTTGGCGCCCACACGCACTTCGAGATCTGGAAGAACGGCACCACGCCGATCGACCCGTGGCCGTGGCTGCAGGAGTACACCGACGGGACCCACACCGTCGGCTGACCGGTTCGGAAGAGGTCCGGCGCTCTGGTATCCTCTTCTAGTTGCCTGCTTGCAGGCAGCACGCCCCGATAGCTCAGTGGCAGAGCACTTCCATGGTAAGGAAGGGGTCGTCAGTTCAATCCTGACTCGGGGCTCGCAGCATCCGTCCTCCATGACCGCGGATGCGTGCGGCAGGGTAGCTCAGTTGGTGAGAGCGCACGACTCATAATCGTGAGGTCGCGGGTTCAAGCCCCGCTCCTGCTACGGATAGCCCCGGAATCTCGCCGATTCTCCGGGGCTTTCCTCGTTCTCGCCGTTCGCTCGCACGTCCCGGCGCCGTGGCGGGTCTCAGCCGGCCTGATCGTGGGGAGAACGCGACGGGATGCGGATGGGCTTCGTGCCGCGCACCAGGTCCTCGGCGTCGGCTCGCGTCTGGGTCTCGACCATGGGGCGATACGTGTGCCAATGCATGCTCGTCACCTTCGCCCACCGCTTGTCGCGCGCAGTGCGCTGCTCGTCGGGTGTCTGATCGTGGGGGCGATGGTGTGTGTCCATGTCGGGACCATACGCGGCGCACATGTACGTGCTCACAGCCAGAGGCGCGGTTCCGTCTGTGCATTCCCGGAGTATCGGTGCGCACGCGGGGCGACGAGCGTAGCCTGAGACCAGATGGCCCGGACCCCGTCATCGGCGCACACATTCGGTGCGCGCTTCGAGTGACAGGGGGCTCAAGATGGCCGTCACCTCTTCTGGATCGATCGCGTCGTCGGTGCGATCCACGACGCCGAAGGCGCCGAATCACTACACGGAGCTGTCGCAGATGGTCACCGGGAGCGGCCTCATGCGTCGCCGCTACGGGTACTACTGGACGAAGCTCATCGCCGCGCCGATCGTGATCGCGAGTGTGCTCGCCGTGTTCGTCCTCATGGGCGACACCTGGTGGCAGCTGGCGACGGCCGTCGTCCTCGCCGTCGTGCTCACCCAGGTCGCGATGCTCGGCCATGACGCCGCCCACCGGCAGATCTTTCGATCCGGTCGCTGGAACGACTGGACCAGTCTGGTCCTCGGCAACCTCCTCGTGGGCATGAGCTACGGCTGGTGGCAGCACAAGCACACGCGCCATCACGCCAACCCCAACAAGATCGGCAGCGATCCCGACATCGAACTCCCGGTCATTGCGTTCACGCCGGATCAGGCGGACCGTCGGCGTGCCAGCCGCAGCGGACCGCTGCGCTGGCTGATCGCACATCAGGGGGTGCTGTTCTTCCCGATCCTGCTGCTCGAGGGGCTCTCGCTGCACGCGTCGAGCGTGCGGCGCGTGTGCTCTCCGGAGCAGCTGCGGCGCCGTCCGGTCGAGATCGCCTTCCTCGCGGTGCGGATCATCGGGTTCGTCGTGCTCGTATTCCTGGTGCTCTCGCCCGGGATCGCGTTCGCATTCCTCGGAGTGCAGCTGGGGCTGTTCGGTGTGTACATGGGAATGGCGTTCGCCCCGAATCACAAGGGGATGCCGCTCGTCCCGGCCGACGTGAAGGTGGACTTCTTCCGCCGGCAGGTGCTGATGAGCCGCAACGTCCGCGGCAGCCGGCTGCTCGACACGGTCATGGGAGGGCTCAACTACCAGATCGAGCACCACCTCTTCCCGTCCATGCCCCGACCGCACCTCAGGAAGGCGTCGGGGATGATCCGCACCTACTGCCAGGAGCAGGGAGTGCCGTACACCCAGACCGGCCTCTGGCAGTCGTATGGAATCGTGGTCCGCTACATCAACCGTGTCGGGCTCGGGGAGCGCGATCCCTTCGACTGCCCGCTGCTGGAACAACGGCAGGCTGTCTAGCCGCGCCGAGCCTCCGGTCAGAGCACCAGGCGTCCGGCGATGATGTCGGCCGCGACGGCGCTGATGCGTGTCTGGCTGGAGCGGGCGTGGCTTCGGATCCGCGTGAACGCCTCGTGCATGTCGATGTCCTGTCGCTGGGCGAGGTACCCCTTGGCCTGCTCGATCACCACGCGGCTGTCCAGCGCCCGCTGCAGCTGAGCCTGTGCGAGTTCGGATTCTTCGACCAGTCGCTGCTGCAGGATGCTGATGGTGGCGATGTCGGCCAGGGCCTGCGCGGCGGCGGCGTCGGTGTCGTTGAGCGCTCCCGGTCCATCCCGGAACAGATTCAGCGATCCCAGTGTCGAGTCGCGCAGCCGCAGCGGAATCGCGTGGATGGAGGAGAATCCCGACGCCCGGGCATCGGCGGCGAAGGCGGGCCAGCGGTCGGCGATCTGGTCGATGTCGCCGACGGAGACGACCTCGCCGGTCGTCGCCGCCTCTACGCAGGGGCCGGCGCCGACGCGCAGCTGCATCAGCTCGACGAGTTCGCTTCGTTCGCTGGTGGAGACGATCACCTCGAGCTGGTTCGACGGGCTCAGCAGCAGGATGCCGGCGGCAGAGGCGTCGAACAGTGAGATGCAGTCGTCGACGAGCCGCTGCAGCACGTCGACGACATCGAAGTCGTCGACGAGGGAATCCGCCAAGATGACGAAGGTTCCCAGCAGCTGATGCTCGCGGGTGAGCGCCGTCATGTCGTCATCCTAGGCCGAGACGACTCACGGGCCCAGATCGAGCCGACGTGCGATCACGTCGGCCGCGATGACGCGCACCGGTCGACCAGCCGCGTACGCGTGACCGCGCAGGAGCAGGAGCGCGTCGTCGACCCCGATTCCGTTCCTGGCCGCGATCATGCCGGTCGCCTGGTGCACCTCGCGACGAGACCAGGGTTCGTCCTCCGTGCAGTCCGTCCCCTCCAGGCGGCTCAAGGCGTGGCGCAGCACGGCGTCGGAGACGATGGCTGCCAGCGTGCTCATCCCCTCGATATCGGTATCGGACAACTCCCGGGCGGCCAGGGAATACAGGGCGATGGACCCGATGCCGACGGTCCGGACGAACAGGGGGAACGCGTGGACCGCTCCGACGTCGAGTTCTCGCAGGGCGGCCCAGGCGCCCGGCCACAGCGCTCCACCGTCGACCTGGAGGTCGGATGCGGTGACCGGGTGCCGGGTTCGGAGAGCCTCCCAGGACGGACCCTCACCGAGATCGATCTGGATCTCGTCGATCCGCAGGCCGAGGGCGCTGCTGGCGCACAGGGTCTGCGAACCCATCGGCGAACCCAGCGTCGAGACCACGGCGCCCGGCATCGACACGGCGGCGCGCAATGGCGCGCACAGATCGTCACTTCCGCCACGGGTGAGCGCGGCGGCAGCGAGTGAGAAGGGATCCCCGGGCGGACCGTTGGCGTCGCCGTCGCGCGCCTGTGCCGCCATGACCGGACGGTACGCCCCCAACCTGTGCGGCTCACAGGATCAGGCTGCTCCCGGTGGCCGCGCCCACCGGTGTGCCGTCGGTTCAGACCAGATCGACGGGCGCGGTCTGTTCGGCCGGCTCAGGAATGACGTGGAGGCCTTCGGGTGAGTTCGCGACGATCGCGAGCGCTTCGAGCCAGGTGCGGTTCAGGGCGGGACGGCGACTGCCGGAGAACTCGAAGACGAGCGACGACGCGGGGTGCACCCAGATCGTGGTGCGGCCGTCGCCCGTGGACGGATCGTTGCGCCACGACAGCGGGAACGACTCGGCGCGGCGTAGCTTGTCGCTGATCACCACCACGAGGTGCGCAAGCGTGCGGTCGTCCAGATCGAATCGGACGGAGCCTTCGTAGATCAACCGGCCCATCGGGCGCACCTCCACAGGGCCCGAACGGGGGGCGGACTCGGGCACGGCCAGCCTACTCGCAGCGCGAGGAGGACGCCGATCACATTCTGTCAACCCCCTCGCCGGGTCGCCGATGCGCTCCCTACCGTGTGAGGGGTGCAGGCTGTGGCAAGCATCGGAGGCGTGATGAGCGGTCTCGACGAGGAGGACACCCGGCGCGGCGACCGGCGAGCCACGGCACCGGGAAGTGACCCGATGAGCCACGATGACGATGCGCGTAGTACCGTCCGTCGTATGGGAACTCTCTACTACGGAGCGCAGGACACGCCGATCCACATCGAGGATCGTGCGCTCGCGCACCTGAAGGTGGTCATCGCCACCAAGCTCCGCCGCAACGAGAGCTTCACGCTGTCGTGGCACCATCCCGACGAAGAGCCGCGCGGTCGCTCGACGATCTGGCTGCATCCGTCGATCCCGCTGATGTTCGTCTTCGACGATCCCGAGCCGCCGGAGCTCAGCCGGGCCTGGATCGAGAAGCTCGCGCACTCGGCGAACACGTCCGGCGGCATCCTGCTCGTGGATGAACTGCTCGCGGACCCCGACCTCGACTCCTCAGGGGACGAGGGCTGATCCGACAAGCCCGACCGTCGACATCACGCCCGGTCAGGCTTGATGTCATGCGCGTGCCCGGTGTCGCCCGGACGTGGTGCGGACTCCTCCAGCCGTTCGGCGTCGTCCGGGTGCTCGGCGTCCTGCGCGTAGTCGGGCCGTGGTGGCTGCACGGGCTGATCCGCCAGTTCGCCGCCTTCACGCCCGCCGAAGGGTCGACCATGGTCGGCGTACTCGTCGCGCGCGAACGTGAAGCGCCATTGGCCCATCCGGAACTGAGCGCCCGAGCGCAGCACGATGCCCTCCGCGCCATCTAGCGACTCCCGAGGCTCGGGGGTGGTGTTGGTCTCGGACTCCTCGTGGAGCAGCAGCAGGTATTCGTCGCGGTCGTCGTGCCGGATCTCGGCGTGGATCGGCGCGATCCCCGCGACGCGCAGGTCGGCGTCGTCCGCCGAGCCGATCGTGACCCGGTCGCCATCGAGCGGGTACTCCAGGTGGTCCGCGCCCGAGACGATCAGCCGCGGATGGCCTGCGCCCCACGCGCTGTGCGTGGTGGTCGGCGTGTAGCCGCCGGTGTCGGCGGCATCCTTCATGTCCGTCATCGTGTTCGCCCCCTTCGGGTCGTCTCGTCCTCACGCTAGGCGCGCGGCTCGGACCGGGGGTGGGGGTTGACCGGGCCGGGGGCTGGTGCTAACCGGCCGTCACCGGCTTCTGACGCAGCACCATCACCGTGGTCACCGCCAGCAGCACGATGCCGATCGACTCCACGATCACGGTTTCGGGCACGAGCATGAAGTCCCACGTCTCGGTGATCCCGAACAGGCCCACCGTGAGCGCGAGGATCAGCGCGAGCAGCGTCGCGATGAGGAACAGCAAGCTCAACACGGTGGCCAGCTGCAGCAGCCGACCGTGCAGGAACAGCATCCCGATCGCCAGCACCAGCGCGCCGACGGCGTTGAGCACGAACATCACGCCCAGGATGCCGCCGACCCCGTTGAACACGAGATACAGATGGATGCCGCCCGCCGCGAGCAGTGCGAGCGCGCTGAGGATCCGCATGACCCGGAGCGCGGGGGTGGTGGGAGATGCCATCGTCCTACCTGCTTTCGTCTCGAGCCGAAGCCTTCTCGGGTGACACGAGATCCGCGCCTGCGCGGTTCATCCGCACCAGCCAGATGACGTCACGCCCGAACGACTCCACCAGCAGTGCGAGCGCCGCCGCCGCGATGAGCACATTCGCGATCGGGGGCAGCACCTGCGCCGCGACGACGGTGAGCGCGACGCCGCAGGCCGCCGTCACGACCTTGCGCCAGTAGCGGAAGGGCAGTGCGCGGCCGAACCACGGCAGCAGCCACGCGACGGCGACGAACGCGTAACGCATGAGACCGATCGCGAGCACCCACCAGCCCACGATCCGCGCGTCGTAGACGCTCAGCACGAGCAGCAGGAACGCGTCGACCTCCATGTCGAAGCGGGCGCCGAGTTCGCTCACGCTTCCGGTGCGGCGGGCCACATAACCGTCGACGCCGTCGAGCGCGAGCGCGATGGCGACGATCGTCACGAGCAGCGCAGTCGTGGATGCCTCGTCTCCGAGTGACGCGGCGACGAGGGCCGTCGCCACCCCGACGAGCATCGAGCGGGTGGCGGTCACCGCGTTGGCGGCGCCGAAGCGCGTCGCGCCCCGCCGGCGGAGCCCCGACGACAGGAGCAGCGACGAGACGACGAGGTACGCGAGACCCGCCGTCCACGCGAGCGGCGGCAGCGGAGCGACCGCCCCCACGACGAGCAGCGCGACGACTCCGGCCGCCGTCCACCAGAACGGCGTGCTCTGAACTTTTCGCATGGGGGCTCCGTGTTCCCTTCATGGTCCTCATGAGTGACACGAAGCAGGTACCGGATTCGGTTCATGCCGAGGGCGTGGATGCTTCGTCTCCTCCGTCGCTCAGCACGGGTGCCGCGACCTCGTGGTGGACCGTCGGCCCCGGCTGGGGCGAGTTCCGGTCCGAGCCGCTGTCCGATCCCGCGGAGGGGGAGGCCGCGGTGCGGACGCTGTGGACCGGGATCAGCCGCGGGACGGAGTCGCTCATCGCACGCGGATCTGTGCCGACGTCCGAGCGCGAGCGCATGCGCGCCCCGTTCCAGGACGGCGACTTCCCGTTCCCCGTCAAGTACGGGTATCTCAATGTCGGCGTCGTCGAGAACGGACCATCCGCGATGCGGGGACGCACGGTCTTCTCGCTGTTCCCGCACCAGTCGCGGTTCGTGGCGCCCGTGGACGCGCTCGTGCCGGTCCCAGCCGGGGTGCCCGCACGGCGCGCCGTGCTCGCGGGTGCCGTCGAGACCGCGGTCAACGTGCTGTGGGATGCCGCCCCCGCCGTGGGCGACCGGGTCGTCATCGTCGGGGCGGGGATGATCGGCTGCTCCGTCGCGCGGCTGGCCGCCGGCATCCCGGGGTCCGACGTCAGCGTCGTCGACGTCGATCCGTCGAAGAGGGCCGTGGTGGAGGGACTGGGCGCCCGGTTCGTGCGCGCGCCCGACGCGGGGCACGGCGCGGTCGACCCGATCCCGGCGGATGTCGTGATCGAGGCGAGCGGCAACGGTGCGGGGCTGCAGTTCGCGCTGCGCGTCGCCCCCACCGACGGCGAGGTCGTCGTGGCGAGCTGGTACGGCGGGCGGGCGGTGCCGCTGGAGCTGGGCGGCGACTTCCACTCGCGGCGCCTGACGATCCGCTCCAGCCAGGTCGGTGCGGTCGCATCGAGCCGCCGCTCGCGGCGCACGACCCGTGAGCGGCTGACGCTGGCGCTCGGCCTGCTCGAAGATCCGGCGTTCGACCTGCTGCTTGGGGCGACCTCGTCGTGGCGCCGACTGCCCGAGATCACCGCGGCGCTCGCCGACGGCACCGCGGGCGAACTGTGTCAGACCATCGACTGGAGCGCCGGATGAGCTTCACGGTGACGGTCCGCGATCACCTGATGATCGCGCACAGCCTGCGCGGCGAGGTCTTCGGCCCGGCGCAGCGGCTGCACGGCGCGACGTACGTCGTCGACGCCGCGTTCCGCGCGGACGCCCTCGACGAGCACGGCGTCGTCGTGGACATCGGGCGGGCGTCGGAGGAGGTGCGTGCGATCGTGAGCGCACTGTCGTACCGCAACCTCGACGACGAGCCCGACCTGCAGGGCGTCAACACCACGACCGAGCGACTGTGTCAGGTCATCGGCGACCGGCTCGCAGCCCGCGTGCGCGACGGCGGGCTCGGCGACGTCCGGCTGAGCGGAATCGGCGTGACCCTGCACGAGTCCCACATCGCGTGGGCGTCGTACGAGGTGGCGCTGTGACCGGGCAGGCGGTCATCGAACACCGCTCGACGGCAGCCCGGACGGCGCAGCGAACCGTGACGTTCGTCGTCGCCGACGGGATCGACGACCCTTCCCGCGTGAGCGGCGGCAACGTGTACGACCAGCACGTACGGGACCGCCTGGGCAGGCACGGCTGGGAGGTGTCGACGGTGGCGGTGGGCGATGCTGCGGGGGCCGGCGCCGTGCTGCAGCGGCTTGCCGACGGGGCGACGGTGCTCATCGACGGCCTCGTCGCCGGCTGGGCACCGGATGAGATCGCCACGGCAGCGGGGCGAGTGCGGCTCGCGGTGCTGGCGCACATGGTCGCGGCCGTGTTCCCCGGTGCGACGGCGGCCGCGGTCGACGCCGAGCGCCGCGTGCTCGCCGCGGCGCACCGCGTCATCGCGACGAGTGCGTGGACGGCGCGCGAGCTCGAGCGCCGCGGGCTGGTGGATGCCGGTCGCCTGAGCATCGCGGTGCCCGGAGTGGCGGCATCCCCCCTCCCGCAGCCGGGTCGGGGGCGCCGGCTGCTGTGCGTGGGAGTGGTGGCACCGCACAAGGGGCAGGACGTCCTGCTCGCGGCGCTGCGCCGGCTGCCGGAGCGGGACTGGACGTGCGCGATCGTCGGCTCCGACCGGACCGCGCCGGGATTCGCCGCCGAGGTGCGGCGCGAGGCCGCCGGGTTCGACGGCCGTGTGCAGCTGACCGGCGTGCTCGGACGTGCTGCGCTCGCAGCCGAGTACGCGCGTGGCGGGCTGCTCGTGGCGCCCTCACGGGTCGAGAGCTCGGGCATGGCGATCGCCGAGGCCCGGGCGCTCGGCATCCCGGTCGTCGCCGCCGACGTCGGCGGCATCCCCGACACCGTCGCCGGGGGCGGGGCGATCCTGGTGCGCCCCGACGATCCGGCGGCGCTCGCCGCGGCCCTGCACGTCTGGCTGACCGACCCGGTGCTGCGACACCGGCTGCGTCGCGAGGCGCGCGCCGCACGCACCGGCCTGCCGACATGGGACGACACGACGGCAGCGGTCGCGGCCGCCCTGGAGGCGGCATGAGCGTCATCTCGACGGCATCCCCTTCGTGGCTGGCCCTGCGAGCACGCGCGGACGACGCTGCCCGCTCGGAGGCGCTCGCCGCGTCGCTCGTGGCGATGCTCCCGCCCGGTCCGCTCGAGCTGCACGACCTGGGCGCCGGCACGGGGGGCATGACCCGCTGGCTCGCGCCGCGGCTCGGCGGACCCCAGCGGTGGGTGCTGCACGACGGTGACGCGGGAATCCTGGACCAGCTCGACCTCCGGTCGGCCGTCGACGATGCCGGCCGGCCGGTCGCCGTGGGCACCGTGGTCGAACGCCTCGAGGCGCTGCCGGCCGGAGCGCTGCGCGGCGCGGCCGGCGTGACGGCATCCGCTCTGCTCGACGTCGTCACGCGTGACGAGGCCGCGCGGATCGTCGATGCGTGCGTCGACGCGACGGTGCCGGCGCTGTTCGCGCTGTCGGTCACCGGCGAGGTCGCCCTCGACCCGCCCGATGCCGCGGACGGCGCCATCGGGCGCGCTTTCAACGACCATCAGCGTCGCGATGCGGACGGACGCCGGATGCTCGGACCCGACGCCGTTCCGGTGCTCGCGGCGCTGTACGCCGAGTCCGGCTGGCACGTGCGCCGGGAGCCCACTCCGTGGCGTCTCGGTCCCGCCGACGCCGCGCTGATCGCGGAGTGGCTCGACGGGTGGGTCGGCGCGGCAGTGGCGCAGCGGCCCGAGCTCGGCGCCGACATGCCCGGCTACCTCGCCCGTCGCCGCGCGCAGCTGGCCCGCCGTGCGCTGCATGTCGTCGTCCACCACGAGGACGTGCTGGCATGGCCGCGCTGACTGCCACCGCCCTCGCCGGCGCCCGGCGTACGTCCGGGGCGCCCGCGCTGCGCACGGCGGTCCGCATCGGCGCCGGAATCGCCGTCGTCGTCGCGACCGCGTTCGTCGTGGGGGTGGGGCCGTTCCTGCAGGGCGTCGCGGCGATCTCACCTCCCGCGATCGCTGCGGCGTTCGTGCTCATCGCGGTCGCCACCGCCGCGGCCGCGTGGCGCTGGCGCGTCGTGGCCGCCGGGTTCGGGTTGCCGTTGCCCTGGCACGAGGCGTTCGGTGCGTACTACCGGTCGCAGTTCCTCAACGCCGTGCTCCCCGGCGGCGTCGTCGGCGACGTGCATCGCGCGTACGCGCACGGTCGCCCGCACGAGCGGATCGGAGCCGCCGCGCGCGCCGTCGCCGCCGAGCGGGTCTTCGGACAGATCGTGCAGCTGGCGTTGACGCTCGCGGTGCTGCTGCCGCTCGCGACGCTGCAGTCGAGGTGGGGTTCGCCGCTCGCGCCGGTCGCATGGGGCGCGGGCGCGCTCTCCGGACTCGTCGCGCTGACGCTCGGGATCGCGACGGCCGTGCCACGTTCGCGACGCATGCTGCAACGGGAATACCGGATGCTGCGCCCCCTGCTCGTGCGTCCGTCCGCGCTGGCGGCGATCACGCTGGCATCGGTCGTGGTCGTCGCCGCGCACGTGTCGCTGTTCGTCGTGGCGGCACGCGCGACGGGCGTGGACGCAGACCCCGGCGGGCTCGTGGCAGCCGCGCTGGTCGTGCTGGCGGCATCCGCGCTCCCGATCAACGTCGGGGGATGGGGGCCGCGCGAGGCTGCGGCCGGCGCGGCGTTCGCGCTGGCAGGCCTCGGCGGGGCGGCGGGCGTGGCGACCTCGACGGCGTTCGGCGTGCTCGCCCTGCTGGCAGTGGCGCCCGGGGCGCTGGTGGCGCTGGCCGGCAGCACCCGCTCCAGGTTGACTTGCCCTATATGTACGCGACACGCCGGTGTGTCGCGTACATATAGGGCAAGTCAACATCGGGAGGGAGGCGAGGAGTGAGTGAACGCCCGTACGTGACCCTCAGCTGCGCGATGTCGATCGACGGCTACCTCGACAGCTCGGCGCCGCAGCGGCTCGCGATGTCGAACGCCGCAGACCTCGACCGCGTCGACGAGGTGCGCGCCTGCAGCGACGCCATCATGGTCGGTGCCTCCACCGTGCGGCGCGATGACCCGCGCCTGCTGGTGCGCGACACGGTGCGACGGGCGCGCCGGCTCTCATCCGGGTGCACCGAGTCGCCGGCGAAGGTCACTGTCACGGCGTCGGGGGACCTGTCGCCCGATGCCGCCTTCTTCACCACGGGGGAGTCGACCCGTCTGGTGTACTGCCCGGCCGACCGGGCACCGGCACTGCGGGCGCGGCTCGGCGGGCTGGCGACGGTCGTCGGTCTCGGCCTCGGCGACTGCGTCACGATGGCCGCCCTCCTCGACGACCTGGGCCGAAGCCGGGGGATCCGGCGGCTCATGGTCGAGGGCGGCGGGCGCGTGCTCACCCAGTTCCTGGAGGCCGATCTCGTGGACGAGCTGCAGCTGGTCGTCGCCCCGTTCTTCGTGGGTGAGGCGGGTGCGCCCCGCGCCGTGGGCCCCGGCCGCTTCCCGTGGACGGCGTCGCGGCGTGCGCGCCTGGCCGGCACCCGGCAGATCGGCGATGTCGTCCTGCTGCGCTACGCCCTGTCGGACCGCTGCGACCCCGAGAGCCGTGGTGGCGACGAGCCGGAGGTGCCCGCCACGGCGCCGCGGGCCGAGCCGGTGCCATGAGCGCGCCCAGGTCGCATGCTCCGGCCCCACGTCGGCGCGCCGCCGGCGCCCTCCTGGCCACGGGCGTCGCGATCGCGCTGCTGGTGGCCCTTCCCCTCCTGCCCGGCCTGCTCGCCTCCGGCGGTGCCGCGATGCTGCGCATCCCCGCCGAATCGCTCGTCATCGTGCTGGTCCTGGCGGTCGTGCCGTGGCGGATGCCGCGCCTCGTGCTCGCGGCGGCGTTCGGGCTATTCGTCACGCTGGCCCTCGTGCTCGCGGGCATCGACCGTGGCTACGAGGTCGCGCTCGGCATCCACTTCGTCCCGCTGGACTGGCCACAGCTCGCCGACGCGTACGGCGTCGTGGCCGATGCGGTCGGGCTGCCGCTCGCGAACCTGCTCGTGGCGCTCATCGCGCTCGCGGTCGTCGCCTGCGTCGGGGGCCTCGGGTGGGCGGCGCTGCGCGTGGGGGACATCGTGCGACGCTCCACCGACGGGCGCAAGGTGCTGGCCGGAGCGGCCGCGGTGTGGGTGGCGGCAGCGCTCGTGGCGCCGCCGCTGCGGACGACCGACCCGGTGGCCGCTGCGGCATCTGTCGGATCCGTGGGCACGGCGTTCTCGCGCACGGTGTCGGCGCTTCGGGCCCAGGCGGCCGTCGCGCGCGACATCGCTGACGACCCCTTCGCGGGCGTGCCCGCAGACCGCCTGCTCGACGCGCTGCGCGGCAAAGATGTCGTGATCGCCTTCGTCGAGAGCTACGGCCGGGTCGCGCTCGAAGGCGACGGCATCGTGGGAGGCGTCGACGGCGTGCTGCGGGACGGCTGGGCGACGCTCGCCGCCGACGGCTATGCGGCGCAGAGCGCGTGGCTCACCTCGCCCACGTTCGGCGGACGCAGCTGGCTCGCCCACTCGACGCTGCAGTCGGGCGTGTGGGTCGACGCGCAGACCGCGTACGAGCAGCTGGTGGCCAGCGACCGCCTCACCCTGACCCGTGCGTTCGCGGACGCGGGCTGGCGCACCCTCGCCGATGTGCCGTCGAACACGCGCGCGTGGGACGTGGGCGCGTCGTTCTACGGTTACGACATGCAGCTCGACGCGTACGACGTCGGCTACCGCGGTCCCGCGTTCGGGTACGCCCGCGTCCCCGACCAGTACACGCTCAAGCATTTCGCCGACACCGAGCTCACCGGCGACCATGACCCCGTCATGGCGGAGATCGACCTGGTGTCGTCTCACACGCCGTGGGCGCCGCTGCCGCAGCTCGTGCCGTGGAACGAGATCGGCGACGGGTCGGTCTACGACTCCCAGCCCGCGCAGAGCCAGGACGCGACCGCCGTATGGCAGGGTCCGCGCACCGTGCAGCGGTACTACGGCATGTCGGTGCAGTACGCGCTCGGCGCACTGCTGTCGTTCCTGCAGAACATCGACGACCCCGACCTCGTCATGATCGTGCTCGGTGACCATCAGCCGGCATCGATCGTGAGCGGAGTGGATGCCTCGCACGACGTGCCGATCACCTTCATTGCGCGCGACCCGGCCGTGTTCGCGGCGATCGCCGACTGGGGCTGGCAGCCCGGCCTGCGCCCGGGCGACGAGGCGCCGGTGTGGCGGATGGATGCCTTCCGCGACAGGTTCTTCGCCGTGTTCAACGCGGAGCGCTGAGCCGACGACGCGGCGGCTGGCAGGATGTCGGGATGACCTTCACCTTGCGCGTGCCCGTGCCCGCCGATGCCGAGGAGCTTGCGGCACTGCACGTGTCGACGTGGCAAGAGACCTACACCGAGCTGCTGCCCGACGGATACCTCGACGACGCGTTCCTGGAGGGGCGCCGCCGGATGTGGACCCGCATGCTCGACGAGCCGCGCGACGACCTGATCGTGCGAGTCGCCGAGGAGGATGGGCGCATCATCGGATTCGCGGTGTCGGGCAAGCCGATCGGCCCGTTCGCCGACGAGGCGCCCCGCGACCGCCACCTGTACTCGCTATACGTTGCCGCCGCTCACCACGGCGGGGGAGCTGGGCAGGCGCTGCTCGACGGCGTGCTCGGCGATGGACCGGCCATGCTGTGGGTCGCCACCGAGAATCCGCGCGCGATCGCGTTCTATCGTCGCAACGGCTTCGAATTCGACGGCGTCGAGCAGATCGACGAGGCCGCGCCGTCGATCACCGACGCGCGCATGGTGCGATAGCCGTCAGCGGTCCTCATCGGAGTCGTCGGTCCACGCGGCCAGATCCACGCCATGGTTGTCGGGTGAGGCGAGCGTCCACCAGTCCGGCACGTGGGAGTCGTCCGCGAGACGGCCACCGGCGGCAAGGGCTGCGGTGACGCGGCTGTCGACGAGGTCTCGCGGTACCGAGACGTCGATGTGGGTGCGCCCGCGGCCGGACTTCGGCGGGTCCATCGTCTGGAACCACAGGTGCGGGCTGCGCCGCAGCGGATCGACCGCATCGTCGGCGCCCATCGGCTCGTAGCCGAGTGCGGCGGTCCAGAACGGCCGCACGTGAGCGTCCGGGCTCTGCACAACGGCGATCCCGAGCACCGTGAGCACCGAAGGGTCGGGCTCGAGATCCAGCCGCCGCGCGGCGAGCGAGACGGCGGCGGCGAGCCCGGCGTCGGCGGCGCTCAGCGCCCCGTCGCGTCGGCTGAACGTCTTGACGAAGACGCCCTCGGGACGCAGGTCGAGGTCGGGAAAGTGGCCCTGCTCCTCCGCGATCGCGACCACCTCGGCGACGAGTCGTGCGCCGTGGCCGAGCGACTCAGCACGGAAGAACGCATGCGCACCCCCGTAGAGCACCCGCCAGTCCTCGACGCCGTCGGAGGCGTGGAACGCCCTGGCGCTGATGAACTCGATCTCGGGCTCGATCGTGCCGTCGCCGAGTGGCGGCTGCGCGAGGATGATGCGCGCGAGCTGCTGGGGACGCGTGAGCATCGGCCAGTGCCCGGTCGGCAGGTCGACGTAGGTGACGTCGCGCAGACGGGTGAACTCCTGCACCGGGGGTGCGCCCGCGTCGATCCAGCTGCGCAGATCGGCAACGGAGTACTCGGTCGCGACCGCGGTGACGGGGATGTCGAAGCGTCTCTCGTCGTGCAGCTGCTGGATGCCGGTCACCACCCCCGCGGGCGACGGCACGGCATACGCGCGGAACGCGGCCATGCCGCCCTCGCCGAGGTCACGCAGGTCGGCGTCGTCGAACTCGGTCCACTCCGGCAGCGGCAGCTCCGCGCCCTCCGGCTCGTACCCGTTGAGCAGGGGGCTGCCGTCGGCCGCCGGGAAGCCGCCGACGAGGATCAGCCGCGCCACGCGGTCGGGGCGCGCGTCGGCCGCCGCGTACACGATGCCCGCACCGGCGGAATGCCCGACCAGCACCACCTGATCGCCCGGCGCGGCATCGATCGCCTCGACGACGGCAGCGACGTGATCTGCCAGCGAGATCGTCGAGCGGTCGGCATCCACTGATCCCATGCCGGGCAGCGTCACCGGGACGGGTCTCTGCCCGGCGTCCTCGAGGGCGGGTGCGACCTCGTACCAGGCCCATCCGCCCATCCACAGGCCTGCGACCAGGATGATGTCCATTTCGGCTCCTCCGGTGATCGGGATACCGCCCAGTGTGGCGCGGGGCGCCGACATCCGGAACCGGTCCGCCCAAGCGGGAATACGGCGAACTGCCCGAGCGGGAATACGACGAACTGCCCGAGCATTGATCTTGATACCCCTCGGGGGTATAACAGAATCGTTCCTTCGATGAGGAGATCCTCGTGACCGATCCGCATCACGACCACCACGACCATGGCGGCGTGACCCACGCCTCCCGCGATCATGCCGAGCGCGACCACTCCTCACACACCCACGACGGGGGAGGGGATGCCGCCACCGCCGGCCCGCCGGCGACCGGCGACCACGCCACCCACGCGGACCACGACACCCACGCGGGCCACGACACCCACGCGGGCCACGCCGGGCACGCGGGTCACAACACCCAGGCGGACCACGCCGCCCACGCGGGCCATGACACCCACGCGGGTCACGACACCCACGCGGGTCACGCCGGCCACGCCGGGCACGGCGCCGACCACGTCGCCCGTTTCCGCCGACTGTTCTGGATCAACCTGATCCTGGCCGTGCCGGTCGTGGCGTTCTCGGGCATGTTCGCGATGGTGCTCGGCTATACGCTGCCCGATGCACCGTGGGTCCGCTGGATCGCGCCGGTGATCGGCACGGTCATGTACTTCTGGGGCGGCTGGCCGTTCCTGACCGGTGCGGTGTCGGAGCTGCGCGCGCGCAAGCCCGGCATGATGCTGCTGATCGGCCTGGCGATCACGGTCGCGTTCTTCGCGTCGTGGGGTGCGAGTCTCGGGTTGCTGCATCACGAGCTCGAATTCTGGTGGGAGCTGGCGCTCCTCATCGTGATCATGCTGCTGGGTCACTGGATCGAGATGCGCTCCCTCGCGCAGACGACCTCGGCGCTGGACTCGCTGGCGGCGCTCCTGCCCGACGAGGCTGAGCGCGTCGAGGGCGAGCTCATCGTGACGGTCTCGCCGTCCGACCTGCGCGTCGGCGACGTCGTCGTCGTCCGCCCAGGCGGCAGCGTGCCGGCCGACGGCCGCATCGTCGACGGCGGCGCCGACATGGACGAGTCCATGGTCACCGGCGAGTCCCGTCCCGTCACGCGCACCGCGGGCGACCAGGTCACCGCAGGCACAGTCGCGACCGACTCCGGCCTGCGGGTGCAGGTCACCGCGACCGGCGACGACACCACGCTCGCCGGCATCCGCCGACTCGTCGCCGACGCGCAGAACTCGACGTCGCGCGCGCAGCGCCTCGCCGATCGCGCCGCCGGGTGGCTGTTCTGGTTCGCGCTCGGCGCGGCCGCGATCACCGCGGTGGTCTGGACGGCGTTCGGGATGCCGGACGAAGCCGTCGTCCGGACGATCACGGTGCTCGTGATCGCGTGCCCCCATGCGCTGGGCCTGGCGATCCCGCTCGTCGTCTCGATCGCGACCGAGCGTGCGGCGCGCGGCGGCGTGCTCGTGAAGGACCGGCTGGCGCTGGAGAGCATGCGCACCATCGGCGCCGTGCTGTTCGACAAGACCGGCACGCTCACCAAGGGCGAGCCGACCGTCGTCGACATCGCGGCGTCCGCGGACCTCGACGCCGACGGAGTGCTCGCCCTGGCGGCATCCGCCGAGGCCGACAGCGAGCACCCGCTGGCCCGCGCGATCGTGCGGGCGGCGCAGCAGCGGGGCCTCGCGATCGCCCCCGCCGCGGGCTTCCAGTCCTCGCCGGCCGTCGGCGTCACCGCGACCGTCGCGGGTGCGACCGTGCGGGTCGGCGGTCCGCGCCTGCTCGAAGAGGTCGGGGCTGCGGACGTGGCCGCGGCGGAGGCCTGGCGCGAGCAGGGCTCGATCGTGCTGCACGTGGTGCGCGACGGCGAGGTCGTGGGCGGGCTCGCGCTCGCCGACGAGATCCGGCCGGAATCTCATGAGGCGGTCGAGGCGCTGCACGGGCTGGGCATCGAGGTCGTGATGATCACGGGGGATGCCGAGCCCGTCGCCCGCTCGGTAGCCCAGGCGCTCGGCGTCCGGCGCGTGTTCGCCGGCGTCCGCCCCGAAGACAAGGCGGCCAAGATCGCCGAGCTGCAGGCCGAGGGACTCAAGGTCGCGATGGTCGGCGACGGCGTGAACGACGCACCGGCGCTCGCCCGCGCCGATGTCGGCATCGCGATCGGCGCCGGCACCGACGTCGCGATCGGCTCCGCCGGCGTGATCCTCGCCTCCAGCGACCCGCGCTCGGTGCTGTCGGTCATCGAGCTGTCGCGCGCGAGCTACCGCAAGATGACGCAGAACCTGTGGTGGGCCGCCGGCTACAACCTCATCTCGGTGCCGCTCGCGGCCGGCGTGCTCGCCCCCATCGGGTTCGTGCTGCCGATGTCGGTCGGTGCGATCCTGATGTCGCTGTCGACAGTGGTCGTCGCGCTCAACGCGCAGCTGCTGCGCCGCCTCGACGTCAGCCCCGAGGCGAGTGTCCGCGCCGTCCTCGATCGCTGACGCGGAATCCGCAGACCTCGGGAGAGTGGATGCCGCGGCCGCCGGCATCCACTTTTCCCAGGTGTGCCGCCACTCCGCCGGGGCGGCCGGGGTCAGGCGGTGCACCGCGCGGATCCGGGGAGGCCGGGATGAGGCGGGTGGGTCTGGCGGAGTTGTGGCACATGCGCGTGCGGGCCGCGCGGCGGATAGGGTTTGAGCATGACGACGACTCCTCCCGGCTGGTACGACGACGGTCACGGCGCGCTGCGCTGGTGGGACGGCGTCCAGTGGACGGAGCATGTCGCACAGCCCGATCCGGAGCCGTCCGCGGCACCGACCGAGGCCGAGATCGTCGCCGCGCAGCTCGGGTTCGAGCAGCCGGCCGCCGAGCCCGTCGCACCCGCGGCACCCGCGATCGATCCGGGGGTCGCCGCGTACCTCGCCGCCCAGCAGAACCCGGTCGCTGCCGCACCGCAGCAGCCGGTCGCAGAGCCGGCAGCGACCTCGCCGTACGGCGCCGCGCAGCCCGAGACCCCGCAGTACGGTGCGGCCCCGCAGTACGGTGCGGCACCGCAGTACGGTGCGGCACCGCAGTACGCGCCGCAGTACTCCGACGCTCCGGACCCCGCGTACGCACAGGCGACGTACCCCGGCGGCGCGTTCACGGCAGCGACCGAGCCGCGCAAGTCCAAGCTCTGGATCATCTGGGTCGTGCTCGGCGTCGTGCTGCTGGGCATCGTCATCGCCGTCGCGGTCGTGGTGCCGCTGCTGATCCTCAACGCGTCATCGAACGGCAGCGGGGCCCAGTCCGACGACGAGAAGAGCGCCGTCGCCGCCGTGCAGTCGTACGATCACGCCTGGAAGACAGGCGACTGCGACGAGCTGCTCTCGGTGACCACGGAGGAGTTCCGCGCGGCGAGCCAGTACGTGGACTGCGAGACGTTCCAGAGCGACGCCGCGAACTTCGACGACACCTTCGACGACTACAAGCTGGCGATCACCGAGGTCGCGTCCGACGACGACGCGATCGAGATCACCACCAACGAGACCTACACGCTCCTCGTCGACGAGAACGGCGAACCCGCCGACCCGACCGCCGGAGCCACCGTCTACCACTACACGCTGGTGCCGGAGGGCGCCGCGTGGGTGATCGACGACCTGTACTACGACGAATAGACAAACGATTCACAGACCGAGTAGTCGGTAGTAGAATCGGGGGTCATCACGTGAAGCGAGGACTCGTTGGGTGCAAAGCTGGGACAGAACAACGTCAAGGGCGAGCGGACTCGGATCGCCATCGTCGAAGCCGCGGAGCAGGTCTTCGCCGAGGCGGGATACCGCGGCTCGAGTCTGGCGACGATCGCTGAGCGCGCCGGTGTGACGCAATCCGGGTTGCTGCACCACTTCCGTACGAAGGAAGAGCTCCTACGCGCGGTCCTGCAAGAACTCGACGGTGCAGAGAGCGCGCTGCTAGCGCGTCCGCTGAGCCGTGGCGGCCTCGGTGTCGTGGAGGGCTTGCGTGACTCCGTCGTCGAGCATGCCGCGAACCGCGTGACCACGCGCCTCCTGGCTGTGCTGGTCGCTGAGGGAACTGCTGTCGAGCATCCGGCGCACGACCAGATGCGGGAGCGCTACGAGCGACTCCGCAATCGGCTCATCGGCTCCTTGTCGGTGGGGCTGCCCGAGTCGGCTGCGCTGGAGGGTATCGATCTCGAACAGCTTGCGAACGTCCTGATCGCGCTGATGGACGGCATCCGCCTGCAGTGGATCTACAACCACGACATCGATCTGCCGGCGGCGTTCGATCTTATGGCCACAGTGCTCGCCGCCGCGCTGTCGCAGGACAGCCGCGCGATCCCCACCCTCTGAGTACCTGTTCCCGCGCGAGCCCCGGTCGATGACGACCGGGGCTCGCGTCGTTATGGAACCGTGACGCTGTTCTCAAAACCAAACGCTGTTTGCTCTTGATTTACAGACCGAGTACTCGGTACGTTAATCCAGCCAGCGACGACCGCTGCATCACACCCGAAGTCTCGAAGAAGAGAAGGTGCCCTATGAGAATCCGCCCCTTGATCGCCGCGTCGGCGATCGTCGTCGTTGCTTCGCTCGGCCTCGCGGGCTGCAGCGGCACCGATGGCTCCGCCGACGGCTCCGATGCGACCTCTGCAGACCTGACGCTGACCATCGGTGCGATTGCCGCGCCCACGACGTTCTCGCCGCAGGAATCCGCCGACGGCCCCGCCGTGCAGTGGTTCCAGCCCTCATACGACACGCTGATCCATCAGAAGCCCGACGGCGAGTTCGAGCCGATGATCGCCGACTCGTGGGAGTACGACGACACGAACACCGTGCTCACCTTCCACCTGCACGACGGTGTCACGTTCGCCAGCGGTGGCGAGCTCGACGCGTCTGTCGTGGAGGCGAACCTTGAGGCCACGCGGGACGGCTCCGGCGCTCTGGCTGCTCAGCTCGCCTCGATCGAGGATGTCGTCGTCGTCGATCCGCAGACTGTCGAACTGCACCTCGTTGCTCCCGACCCGGCGCTGATGCGCACGCTCAGCCAGCCCAGCGGCATGATGACCAAGACGGAGAAGATCGGCTCGCCGGACCTCGCCACGGAGCCGGACGGCACCGGTCCGTATGTCCTCGACATGGACAAGACTGTCTCGGGTAGCGAGTACGTCTTCGAGAAGCGCGACGACTACTGGAACACGAACCTCGAGCTTCCCTACGACACCATCGTCATGAAGCCGATGACCGACATCACGGCGCGCGTGAACGCCCTCGCCTCGGGTCAGATCGACGCGACGACGATCGACAACAAGAGCATGGAGACAGTCAAGGGCTCCGGGGCGAACGTCATCACATTTCCCGCAGCGGGCGTCGTTGGACTGTTCCTGTTCGATCGCGCCGGCGCGATCCAGCCCGCGCTCGGCGATGTCCGTGTCCGCCAGGCGATCAACATGGCGTTGGACCGCGACGGCATGCTGAAGTCCCTGCGTTCGGGCCTGGGTACCGTCACAGAGCAGGTGTTCAACCCGCAGTCGGACGTGTGGGACAAGTCGCTGAACGATACATACGATTTCGACCCCGCGGCTGCCAAGAAGCTGCTTGCCGAGGCAGGCTTCCCGAACGGCTTCACGATTCAGATCCCAGACATCACCGCGGGTTTCCCCGAGGGCAATATCATCGCTCAGCAGCTGGCCGACATCGGCATCACGGTCGAGTGGGTCCAGGTAGCACAGACGGAGCTGTTCGGCGCGATGCTGTCGGGTCAGTACCCGGTCATCCTGATGCAGCTGCAGTCGACAGAGCCCTGGCAGGCCGTGCAGTTCTTCATCGCGCCCCAGGCAGGCTGGAACCCGCTGCACAGCCAGGACCCTGAGCTTGACGCGCTGATCGAGTCTGCGCAGCTCGCGCCCGCCGGGGATGAGCAGACTGCGGCATTCCAGAAGGTGAGCCAGTGGCTCGTCGAAAACGCCTGGTATGCGCCGCTGTACTTCCCCGACAACATCTACGCCACCAGCAAGGACGTCGTGGCCACCCCGCAGATCATGCAGGGCGTGCCGTCGATCTACAACTACGCCCCGGCGGAGTGAGAGCGGTGCGGGTTCGGCGCAAGCCGGGCCCGCACCATCGGGAAGGCAACTCGATGCTGAGATTCACACTGAAACGACTCCTCGTGGGCGTCGGCACGGTCTTCGCCGTCGCCACGATCACCTTCTTCTTGATGACGCTCGGCAGCGGCGACGTGGCGAGGGGGCTGCTGGGCGAAGGTGCGACCCAGGACCAAATCGACCTCAAGAACGAGCAGCTGGGGCTCGACCAGCCTGTCCTGGTTCGCTACCTTTCGTGGCTCACCGGCGCGGTTCGTCTGGACTTCGGCACGTCCTGGTACACGAACGAGCCCGTCATGCAGACGATCGCGAGCC